>PJTZ01000073.1_pt1 | contig 110897 bp, 98 predicted proteins | sample 1512131 | NCBI WGS metagenome assembly PJTZ01 (sample SAMN08177679, study PRJNA422409) | Soil metagenome, whole genome shotgun sequencing project. | reverse complement strand
TTGAAAGACGTGGAATCGGACATGGTAATTGGCTCCTATATGGAAGCTGTTACCGTGGGTAGCATCGACCTGAACAAGTTCCTTTTTGCCGATGATTTCCAGTACAGCAACGTGAACAACAACCACCGCGCAGGCAAAAAGGAATACATCAAATACCTGAAAACCAACAAGGGTAACAAATATGACTGCAAGAGCAGCTACGAGATCCTATCGCAGGACGGAAAGGTATGCGTCGCCAAAGCAACAATGGCATTTGATAACTTCACCCGCGTAGACTACATTACCTTGAACCAGGGGAAGGACGGCTGGAAGGTGAGCAAGGTGGAAACGATTTATCCGTAAGACTTAAATTTTTTGTTTCAATAGGGACATGTCGTGAGATATTTCCAAGTGTTTAGTTTAGTTAGCAAAGCCTGCAGATGCAGGCTTTGATTTTTTGTCACCTGTCATTACTCTATTATCCGAGCAAAGGAAGAGGTGATGGACGGGTTCAGTCAAAACATTCCGAGATCCGATGTGTTTACATGATAGTAAATTATCAATTAATATGATATTAAAATATTGGCTTCAAGAGTTTGAGCAAGAATCAGAAAATACGCGTAAACTACTTCAGTCTGTGCCACAGAAGGATCTTGATTACCGGCCATCCGATATTTCGTGGACAATGGGCGAACTTGCACAACATATCGCTACAATATACTATTGGTACGTAGGAACGCTCACACAGGACGTCTATGATATTGCAAGCGATCATCTAGAACGAGGCAGTCCGAACGACATAAAAGCAACATTGACACTCTTTGAAGATAATGTGCAAAAAGCAAGACAGGCGTTAACATCAATCACGGAAGAGCAGGTTTCAGACGAATGGACGATGAAAGCAGGAGGCAAAGTTGTTCTTGGGCCCATGCCGCGTGGAATAGTCGCTAGGAGTTTTCTTTTTAACCACCTCTATCATCATCGAGGAGAAATGATCGTATATCTGCGCGCCACAGGCAATAAGGTTCCGGGGCTATACGGGCCGACTTATGAAGACAGTATAACTTAGCTATCGATTAAGCCTACCATAGGCGGGAAATTATTATTCATTGGAAAGGACACTTGTTAAGATATGTTAAAATGCTGCTATAAAACAAAAAAGGCACATGAATTGATACTACTTTAGCAATTCATAATTTAGGTTAATAATTGGTTAGTTAGTAAAAATCCTGAAGCTCCCCGCTTCAGGATTTTTTGTTCAATACCATGCGTAACCAAAACAACAATGGCCTTCGATAACTTCGCCCACGTATCTTGGATGCCAGGATTTTTATAATTTCAATCACTATGACTTATGTACTTAATTGCAGATAAAGCCAGAATTTTAAATTACAGGGTTAAGGCAAACTATCCATTTTATTTGGTGAGGTGTAAAAAATAAAATACTCTTTCAAAAGGAATCTATAAGGTTCTATACCGTGATGAAAATATTTTGGCCCGTCTTTATAATAGTTCCAATATTTTTCATTGACGGCCAATATTATGGGCACCCCTGGACGCACAAAGTACGTGCTACCAACAGCCTCTGGTAATTGCAATTCAGGAAGAATATTATGAATAAATTTCCCCAAATAGTTGCCAAGATATTTTTGATAAGCGTCTGACGATTTTTTAGCGCGCTTCTTCATCCTATTGAAAGCGCTCTTGAGCATTATTCTTTTAAGAAAAGGCAACTCATCAAACCGCTTCATCAAGTTAAGAATAGGATTGGGCTCATTCATGTCAATATCGACCTGCTGCGTGGTAAAGGGCATTTCGGGAACAGGGTCTGCCGTATTTACGATACTAAAGCTCCACTGGGATAAATTGGCATTATCATAATCGTAAGCAAAATACATATTGCCCATCTTAGGGGCAGCACTTGCGTATGTTTTTACAAAAATGTCTGGATAAACTGACTGTTTCTTCATTTGCATAAGCCAGGCACTGAAATAGTAACACAATGCCCCTCCTTGCGAATGCCCTCCTATGATAAACTTTCGATATCCACTATTATATAGCTGTCTGATCTTTGGGGTAAGGTACTCACCCAGATAAGCAAATCCAATCAAGAACCCAGCATGGACAGTTGAACGATCATCAGATGCCAAAACATATTCAAAAGAACGATCCTTAGCTGTCTTAACAACGCCTTTAGCTGGAACCATCGCGCAATAAAAGTCTTGCAAGATAGACCCTCTATCGGACGTCGTGCCCCGAAGTGTAATTACAACAGTAGAATCCTTCCTAATCCAAATATCGGCACGGTTGTCTAAACCAAGACTGGGTGTGCGATGATATATAGCATATCCTTCAACCATGTCCTCAAATTTGCTATCCAACGCGGTATCGAGAAAAGCAAGATTAAGTTGCAAGACTGCATCGCATTCCTGTGCATTGAAACCCGGTCCATACTCGAAAGATCCGGCATAGGAAACGCCAGCAAAGTGGAAAGACAGTAAAAATAAAAAGCCAAACAACGCATTGCGGATATAACATTTACAGCTCGCAACAAGTATTAATATCCTAAAAATCATGGGCTATCGTGCTTATGTCATAAATTTATTAACACGAATATCATAACACCAAATTTCGATCCATTTTTTCCTTGTCTGCTATCTAAAGTCAAAAATGAACTTGGTAGATTATATAAACCCAAATTGATTATAGAATAATATACATATGGTTTAGGTAGATATTATCTTGCTCCGTAAACAACGTTTTTGGGACACCGTCTATCCATAAGGTGGGAACCGACTTCCCGGCATTTAAGAGATTTCCTAAAACGTATACTTTATCGTTAAATATATATATAGCCATAGCTTTAACACTATGCGCGCCCGTATTCAACTCGTATAATAACTGTGTATTTTTATACGCCCGCGCTACGTTTATACCGTCTTCGGACATACTGTTGGTTACAAAGTAATAATCATTTCCGTTCATGGTCGCTAATATATTACTAACTCGTGCCCCTACAGGGTAAGAAAATATTTCGTCAGAACCTTTCCAAACCTTCGCTGCATCTGTATTACGGTCCACATTGCCATATCCCATAGTCAGTACTTCCCCATTTTCAACGTGTATATAAGTAGCTTCAGAAGGTGCGTTATTAATGGTGTACATGGTTTTTCCATGCCATATGCTCGCAGCTTGCGCAAATTGTCCCGCTAAATAATACGCACCTTCATAGACAGTAATGGCACGGATACCTGAATATGCCAGTGCTCCGGAATTCACTTTCCGTCCACCATTTATCCATAGTCGCTGATAGGGCAACTTATTTTGATAAATTGTACCCGCCACATAGATGTTTTCGTTATCTGCATATATGGCTGTCGCGGAATTATCTTTGACGGCAGATGATAAGTATTCTTTCACACCATTTTTCCAATACACTACACGATTTTTTTCTTCCTCATAATGTTCATTACCTGCAACAAATACGTCTTTCCCTTGGGCATAGACGACTTGGGCATAGACGACTTTGGCATCGGCCGATCGGTTTGGAGATAAGTTAACTATGGAGTCTTGAACAACAAGAATTGCTTTCCGGTCGCGTTCGTTATAATGACCGCTGAAAGAATACCCTACGTAATAGAATATAGGCTCTTTTATATCATCATTTATATGATTAGAATCTTTCTTACAAGACACAAAAATTGCCAATAAAATAGTGATCCCTATCCCTATAATTTTATTCAATCTCATACCGAACGTGTTTTAATGCATATGTTGCGCTCAACAAAATTCCGGACAATAGCAAAGAATGCTGCAATAAAACCTTAACAACCTATATACTTCATTATATATTTCATATACAAAGTATTTACAATTTCCGGTTAAACGAAGCTAAGTTGCATTTTTTCTTAATCCGCTTATCTTAAGTTTATTTATCCGAATCGATTACCTAATTCCTCTAATTGAATAGTAGGGGGTTCGTTAACAGGTATATATGCTGATCAAGATTTGAAAAAAAATTATAAAACTTTAGCTGTCTATTTTAGACACAACGTCCAATCCCTTTGGTCAAATAATTGATAAATCCGTATCTTGTAGAAACTATTGCGTAGATAACAATGACAGCGATAGTCCATTAAAATGAGGTATCATGGAAAACCCTTTTAAGAACCAAGTACTAAAGCTTAGAAGAACTGCCAAACTGACCCAGATATTGGTAAAGTATGGGTTTCAGGATCTGTTGGGATCACAGTCCAAACGTCCTCCAATGGGAGAGGAATCTCTCTCCCCCAATGATCCTACAGTATATGAACGTATCCGTTTGGCTATCGAGGAGCTGGGACCTACTTTTGTAAAGTTTGGACAGACGCTTTCGTCCCGTGAGGATCTGTTGCCTGCTTTGCTGATCGTCGAACTCAAAAAACTGCAGGACCGCGTGCCGCCTCAGGAAATCGATATTGTACCCTATATCGAAGAACAGTTGGGCATAAACGCGTCAGAATCTTTCCGGGAAATCGAGACTGAACCAATCGCTTCGGCTTCTATTGCACAGGTGTACAAAGCCGTACTGGCAGACGGAACGCCCGTTATCCTAAAGATAAAGCGACCAAACATCCGTACAACCATCAACTCCGACCTGCTGATCCTGCGGGATATCGTCCAATTTCTATCGGACTATTCCCTCACCATCCGGCAGATCAACCTGAAGTATATCCTAGCAACCTTTCAAAAAACCTTGGTAGAAGAGCTTTCCTTCGTCCATGAAGCGCAGAACATCGTCCAGTTTGAACAGAATTTTCGGGGAGTGGATAAGATCCACTGCATACATACTTACGAGGAGCTATGCAACGACGACGTGCTTTGCGTGTCGTGGATAGACGGCGTGAAGATTACCGATAAGGATGGGCTACTGACCTACGATGTAAACTTCGAGCACATTGTAGACAGCGGACTGGAACTGTTCCTCACACAAGTATTGGAACATGGTTTTTTCCATGCCGATCCTCATCCTGGCAATATCTTGGTCACACCGGATGGCAAACTCAGTTTTCTGGACTTTGGTGCTATGGGACGTATGCTGCTGTCCGATCAGGTAGTTCTCGAGGATTTTATCATTGCTTTTATCAACAAAGATGCGGATAGCCTTCTGTACATCATCAAGAAAATGGCTATCTATATACAGATAGAAAACGAGAAGAATATCAAACGGGAAATCCTCGAACTGTTTGAAATGGCCAGCACTAACACATTGGAAAACATAGACATCAAGGCTTTTTTCTCCAAGTTTTCGAATATCCTCTACCAGAACAACATCATCATGCCCGAACATATTTACCTACTGGTGCGGGGGGTCGTCCTGATGGAGGGCATAGGGCGTGAACTGATGCCCGGACTGAATATTATCGAGAAGATTAAGCCTTACATTGAACAGGTCATCCGTAAACGGCTCTCTTTTGAAAACCTCAAAAAAGAGAGTCAACGAAAACTGATGGATAGTTTCGAATTGCTGAGCCACGCGCCCTACACCCTCAAAAACATTGCCCAACGGCTCGAACAGGGTGATCTGACCGTCAAGGTAGACAATAGCGATCTGCAGCACCTGCAACGGCAATACCGAAAAAACCAATCTACCAACCGGTCTCTTGCATTGGGCTGCCTATTCTTCGTCAGTGGCTGTCTGGTGATATCCGTCGAGCAATACCGCATCTTAGGGATTCCTATCCTCTCGTGGATCTTCTTCGTAATCGGCATCAGCTTCTTGATCCTTGCCAAACTACGTAGCCTGCGTATCGATTAGGCTGTACTCGTATTGATTACATGATGCCCTTTTTAGCTTCTTTTAATATTCGCTCAGCTCTCAATCCTATGTGCTGAGGCAATAGCCTGAAATTTGCGTCTTTCTCTTCCCGGTATTCATCTTCTGGCTGAAACGGAATCCAAGCGGTTATTTTTGATTTTGAAAACTTATCCCCTCCCAAACGTGTGTATACAATCACTTTCAAAGGCTTGGCGTCTAATCCATCTGATTCTTCAAAATAAGTCAGGTAAAACTCTGGAAAGCCATCTTTATTAGCATCTCCGATTTCACACGAATTAATAAGATACTTGGGCTGAGCCAAACCTACTGCAAAATCCTTAAAGGCTATTTGCGGAAGAAGCCCGCCATGATCTTCCAAAAAGATACCGGCATGTAAATCTTTAGGGTTGTTATCAAAATAAGCGGAGTTACTGGCTTTACTTTCATTGAGAAACCACACATAACTCCCGTGCTTGGGCACAAAAGTTCTGACAATCATCACTGGATTTCCCGGTAGCGGATTGCCAAGATCTTCTATGATCTCGGTGTATTTTTTGTCCGAAGAAAAATAAACTCCCGTCTGTATCTGCGCAAAAGATGGCACACCTATTATACAGGCAACAATGAGTATTAACATTCTAAAAATCACGGCTATCATGCTTGTGTAGTTGAAGTCAATACGATCTAGCGAACACGGTTGATAGAGGGATCTATTCCTGTTTCCATGCTTGCCACCCATTTTTGATACTTGAATACTTCGGACTTCAACTTGCTGAGCGCGTAGCTAATAATGGCAACATCGTCCACCCATCCTAAAACCGGTATGACATCAGGAATGGCATCAAGCGGAGAAATTACATACACAACAGTGGCTACGATAATCCCTAGATTTAGCTTACCTATTTTGTAACGCCCTTTGATCGAATCGCCAGCCATCGCTAAAATAAGTTTAAATTCCGCTTTTCTATCGGAAAGATGTTCTGCTAAATTATCGGCATCGGCTATATCTTTATTAGTAAGACTATATGTTTTGAAAACCTTGAAAAGTGCAAACGCTTTTCCCAGATATTTCAGTTTTTTCAGTACCATTGATCAAATAAATTTATTAATACGAATTCCATAAGACCAAATTTCGATCCATTTTTTTATCCCTGTCATATTTACATGCCGATAAGCCATCTAAGCGCTTCATATCAATAACATTCAGGAAAAGCGATTTAACAATCGCTTTAGAGAGGCAGCGCTTGGGCATAGCACTTGTTAATATGTGTTAAATACACACTAAGGTGACACTAAATTGCCGCACTTATCGTTATATTTGTACTTCATAATTTAGGTTTATAATTGGTTAGTTAGTTAAAAATCCTGAGGCTCCCCGCTTCAGGATTTTTTTGTTTTATGTGTTCATACTTGCGATCCATTTTTAGTACCTGATCACTTCGGACGTCAACCTGGTGAGGGCGTAGCCAACAAAAAGCGTGTTGATTTTTTCTACCAATTGTCGTGTATTTTCCATAATTGATAAACAGTATATGGAGATAATTGTTCTGACGAACTGATCTTTCTTATAATCCCCATGCCGTAATGACCAAACGTCTACTCCCGCCATGATCGCGGTGTTCACAGAGATAAATACCCTGCCAAGTTCCTAAGTTGAGTCGGCCATTGGTGACGGGTATAATTACCGAACTGCCCAATAACGAGCTCTTCAAATGGGCTGGCATATCATCAGATCCTTCGTAATCATGGAGGTAGTCGGGGTCATTTTCCGGTACTGATTTATTAAAAAAAGTTTCAAAATCAGCCCGCACAGTATTATCGGCATTTTCGTTAATCGTTAACGATGCCGATGTATGTTGAATAAAAACCTGACAGATTCCCGTTTTAATGCTGCTTATTTCCGGCAAAGACCGGATGATATCTGAGGTGATCAGATGAAAACCTCTTTTTTTGGGTGCGATGTTCAACGAAACTTGAAAAATTTGCATATGGATTTTTTTGGAATGCCAATATAGTATTTGAGATTTATATGTAGAAATCTGATCTGATTCAAAAATTGGCTTTTATGTAAAAAAGTGGATTTACAACAATAGAATTCCATTCTCTATGCCTAAATGAGAAACGACATGTGAATAAAAAAATTCAAGTGTATTTACGTATCTTTCCAAGAATTGATATATTAGGAATATATCTGTTTTCAGGAAGTATTTAAACACGATGAGCGAAACCTTTAAAGCATTAAGACGGTCGAACGGCTATCTTCTATATATATTCTTTGTATTATATCTGTCTGCCTGTTCAACAGCTAAGCAATCAACATATGCAGAGTTAACAAATACGAGAGCTTCAGCGGTCAAAACGTTAAACAAGCAGGTCGATGAATTTAATCATTACGATGAACGACCTGCTTCTGATGGACATCTCGACAAACAGAATAACAAAGCGTTTCTCCAGGAAAATATCCCCTTGTTTTTGTGTTCGGACAGTAGCATAACAAAAGTATACAATTACCGTTGGTGGATGATTTCCAAACATCTAAAAGCATACGCTGATCCATATGACAAACAGACATACTGGGTATTTACAGAGTTCTTCGGCGATAAACCTTGGGCTACGCTCAGTGGAGCTATCCCCTGCCCGGCTGGACATCAGTTTTATGACGTACGCTGGCTTCGGAATCCGGAATTTCTAAAATCTTATACAGATTACTACATGCGCGGATCAGCCTCCCGTTTAAATCAGCGGGAAAATGCGAACTTCCTGACCTATACGTCGCGCCCGGAAAGTCACCATTTCTCTAGTTGGATGATTGATGGTATAGAGGCTTTTCTCAAAGTGCATCCCGACAACGACTGGCTACATGACATCCTGCCTCACTTGAGTGCTCACCAACAGGTCTGGGATAGCCTATTTACAGTAAACGAACCAGCGGCAAAAACTGCAGGTATGTATAAATTTCTCGACCTCTATGATGGTATGGAATTCAGTCTATCCACCGTACTCGGACTTATAGCCAGTGATGGTGCTTATAGTCTCTATACCGATGACAATTGGCGTAACTACTATTTAGGGTGGGAGACGACTGGCAATGCAGCTCAATCTCATCAAGCCAAACAGTATCCTAAAGCTTATCGGAGTGGGTATCCCGACTTCTACATGGTAAGACCTACCTTAAACGCTTACGCCTATGCCAACCTACTTGCGCTATCTAATCTAAACACCTTAACATATCGTAATTTTGCTGATTTAAAAGCTAAAAATCAGGCAACGAAATACAAAACAAGAGCGGAAGAGCTTCAAACAACAGTCCTCAATCTGCTTTGGAATGAACAAGATCAATTTTTTTATAGTTATACCGCTGGGGACAATAAATTTGGCATACGCGACTTTGAATCGCGTGTTCGCGAATCAGTGGGTTACACCCCTTGGTATTTTAACATGATCCCGTTTTCGGATAACAAAAAATATGAGGGTGCTTGGCAGATGTTCGCCTCGGAAAAAGGATTTTACAATACTGGGGGCATGACAACTGCCGAACAGCAACACCCCTATTATAACGAACAAGCTTACGCCTGGAACGGGCGTGGATGGCCATTTCAAAATTCAGTTGTGTATAAGGCCTATGCCAACTATCTGCGAAATTATAAATCGCAGGTTGCAGAGAAAGACAGGCAATTGCTCTACGACTATGTGCAGAAATTAGTCGCTACGCATGGTGAAAAACCGAATATAGGGGAATGGTACATTCCGAGTGAAAAGGGCACATTCGGTGGCGAGAAAGATTATTTCCACTCGACGTTTCCGGATATCATCATAGCGGATCTGTTAGGGTTTGAGGCTTTACACGAAAACCAGTTTATGGTACAACCATTACTGCCTGAAAACGCTTGGTCTTATTTCTACTTAGGCAATATCATGTACCACGGCAGAACAATCGACATCATCTGGAAAAAAGATTGGAACCCGCAAAAAGAGGGAAATCAAAGTGCATTGCGTATCTGGGTAGATGGTCGTCTAACGAAAACCAGCGACCGCCTAAACGATAAAGTTGTGGTAGAGATCCCTCCGACCAATAGTCTAGCTATCGATAACCCGTAATATAACTTTTAAGCACATGTTTTGTAAGTTTTCGCCACTAGCGGAAGATCATGTCATGCAGGTTTTCGTCTCCTTCCATGACCTTTTTTGCATAGGGACATAGTGGCAAAATTTTCACCCCTTTTTCTCGAGCATAGTCAATTCCTTTCATAACTAGCTGCTTTGCATATCCTTTACCACCAAATGCCTCGTATGCTTCGGTATGGTCTATAATAAATTTATTTGTCCCAGCCCATACATAGGTCATCTCGCCTGCGGGAACATCGTCCTCTAAAATGACAAACTTTCCTCTACGTTGATCTTCTTCTTGTGTAAATGTTATCACGTTTTTTTTCTGTTTGGTTCCTGGAAGTAAAACGTATTCTTTATCGTCACCCGGTACTTTAGGAAAGGCTTCGATATTTTGATTTTTCCAATCTTCTTTTGCTTTTTCAATGACGGTTTTGTCGGAATTGACAAAGTTCCAAAACATAAAGCGCTCCTCTTCAAATGGCTCCCCTCCAAATAGGTAAAGCGTGGTCTCGCCATTTGTTTCGAATGCACATAAGGATGCATTCTTGGCTATCAACAGTTGTTTGGATCCATAATCGTTGCCCTCAATCTTCACGGTACCGTCTAGGACGTACATACCCACTTCCCCAAAGAGCTGTGGTCCGATATTGATTTTTTGGGCCGCCTTGGTTTTTATCTCTATAAAATACAATGGACTATGCACGGGCACGGGAGATTTACGATCTCCTAACTTACCTGCAATGAGTTTATAGTAAATACCATTGTCTTCCCAACTGGGGATATCTTCTTTGCCAATATGCACAAAGGAGGGCTCTGCTTGTTCTACATGTTTGGGCAATCCGATCCAGATCTGAAAGCCGTGCAAGTACTTGTCGTCCTTCCTCAAATATTCGGGCGTCCGCTCGGAGTGTACCACACCTTTGCCTGCGGTCATCCAGTTGACTTCCCCTGGCTTGATCTCGATGGCGTAGCCAAGACTGTCCCGATGGAATATCGATCCATCGAATAGATAGGTAAGCGTCGAAAGCCCGATGTGCGGATGAGGCGGAACATCGATGTTTTGATGTTCTTTAAGACAAGCGGGGCCCATGTGATCGATAAATACAAAAGGTCCTACTGCTCTCTTTTGCCGAAATGGCAGGAGTCTACCTACCATAAAGTTGCCGATATCGGCTGCTTTTTCCTCTAATATGAGTCCTACGTTTGATTGCATATTATGCGAAGTTTAATTTGCATTTTTAGTTTATAAAACAAATATAATGCAATCTATTCGACTGTGCATTGATGTAGGTTAAGATTTATAAGGATTACCCAAATTACGGTTTAGGATTACTTTTTAAATAATATAATAATATGTCGTACCTTTGTGTATGCTTTAGGGGTATTCTGAAAAGAGTTGAGAGAGTCCCTTTGAACCTGATACGGATCACACCGACGTAGGGAAAAGCAAATAGAAGACTTCTTGTATAAGTCGCCTCTTGTTTGTTTTCGGTTTTCCTAAAGCTGTTTTTATCTAAAAATAAAGTCTAATGGAAAAAACACTCTGGAAACACATCCAAACAGTAAGAAAACAGTCACCTCTGGTACATAACATTACCAATTATGTAGTAATGAACAGTACAGCCAACGCTTTGTTGGCGATAGGTGCATCCCCTGTAATGGCTCATGCCAAAGCCGAGATTAAAGACATGGCTACTATCGCAGGTGCGCTACTGGTCAATATTGGTACTTTAGACGAATATTGGTCAGAAGCTATGCTGATAGCTGTTGAAACAGCACATGCATTGAATAAACCTTGGGTGCTTGACCCTGTTGGTGCAGGAGCAACTCCTTATAGAAATCAAATCATCCAAAAATTATTGCAGTACCGCCCGACGGTAATAAGGGGAAACGCTTCCGAAATTTTGGCTATTGTGAAATCCAACGCTCCTGCTACCAAAGGAGTGGACAGTACTGCTTCGAGCATGGGTGCAGTTCAGGCTGCCCGTAATCTCGTGAGTCAATATGGCTCGGTCGTCTGTATTTCGGGAGAAACCGATATTATTGTAGATCAGAAAAACCAAACCCTACTCCTAAAAAATGGCCATCCTATGATGACTAGGGTTACCGGTCTCGGATGCACGGCATCAGCATTGACGGCTGCTTTTGTTGCCGTAACGGAAGATAAAACAGAAGCTACCGTTGCTGCAATGGCTTTACTTGGAATAGCGGGAGAACTTTCTGAAAAGCAATCTCATGGCCCGGGAAGTTTACAAATGAATATAATAGACAAATTATATGCTATGACAGAAGTGGAGTTTGTCGAACAGCTTAATGTTTCAAGAGAATGAAAAGACAATGCTCATTTCCTTACAAACTTTATCTGGTAATCTCGGAGTCGGATTGTAAGGGCCGGAATTTCCTTGAAGTAGCAGAACAGGCTATTTTGGGCGGGGTAGATATCATCCAGGTGAGAGAAAAAAAGGATGACATAGATACATTTATCCGCAAGGCTCGCCAACTAAAAGAAATGACCGATAAATACCGGATTCCGCTCATCATTAATGACAATCTTGAGGTTGCAAAAAAGGTTGACTCAGTGGGGATACATGTAGGAAACAATGATGTACCCCCTGTTGAAATCAGAAAACAATGGGATGACACCAAATATGTGGGGTACTCCATCGAGTTTCTGGAACAATTGGAAAATGAACAAGCAGCTGTTTCTGATTATCTGGGCATCAGTCCCGTTTTTAGCACACCTACCAAAACAGATACCGTTACTGAATGGGGGCTTGAAGGCGTTGCGGAGATAAGACGACTAACCGATAAACCGTTGGTAGCAATAGGCAATATTCATCTGTACAATGTAAAGTCGGTAGTGCATGCCGGCGCGGATTGTATTGCCGTGGTTTCCGAAATATGCGGTGCGACGAATCCACAAAAAGCGGCTTATGAATTAAAAAATGAAATCTTAAGATGAAAAAATACAAATATCCAAGTGTATTAACGATTGCCGGATTTGACGGCAGCGGCGGCGCGGGAATTCAGGCAGATATTAAGACTATTTCTGCCTTGGGCTGTTATGCTACATCTGTGTTAACTGCCCTGCCCGTACAGAACACGCAGGGCGTTAAAAGTATATTTCCGATTCCTATCGAAGCGGTAGCAGAACAATTAGACACTATCATGGAAGACATCGTGCCTGATGCCATAAAGATAGGAATGGTACATACTCCTCACCTTGTTGATACCATCGTCGCTGTATTGGAGAAATATCCAGACATCCCGGTGGTTTTTGATCCTGTAATGGTCGCTACCAGCGGACACCGTCTTATCGAAGAGCAAACCATTGACGCAATCATTAAAAAACTTCTTCCACTTTCAGCGCTTATTACCCCTAATATGGACGAAGCAGCCATTATTGCTAAAATGAAAGTCGAAACCTTAAAAGATATGGAACTCGCCGGCAAGAGCATAAAGCAATTGGGCGGTAAAAATATGCTGCTAAAAGGAGGTCATCAAAAAACGGAGACGATTACTTCTCTCTTATTGGATGAAGAAAACAACTGTCATTCTTTTGAATTTAACAAGATTGAAACCAATAATACACACGGTTCTGGATGCACCTTATCCTCCGCCATTGCGTCGTATATGGCTCAAGGCAAAGAATTATTTGAAGCTGTAAAGCTCGGACAACAGTATGTTTTTAATGCTATTCAATCCGGTGCAGATACGCAAACCGGAAAGGGAAACGGTCCGTTGAATCACTTTTTTAATCCTCAAAAACTCCTTAAAAATGAAATGGTCTGAACAGGCATGGCAATCGATAGAAGCAATTTATTTGTCTATCCTCAAAATGCCTTTTATCAAAGAACTATCCAATGGTACACTACCCCAAAACAAGTTTCAGTTTTATATGATGCAAGACTCCTTATATCTGGAACATTTTGGACGAGCGCTCGCTTTAATCGGAGCCAAAGCCGACGACATTATTGATGCTCTAACTTATATGCGTTTTGCAGAAAATGCTATTGTAGTCGAGAATGCATTACATGAATTTTATTTTATGGATTTTGGAATATCTGACAAAGGAAGTATTCAACCTGTCTGTCATCATTATATTCATTTCTTAAAGAGTACAGCTGCATTTGAAGTCGCTGAAATTGCTATGGCGGCAACTCTTCCTTGTTTTTGGATTTATAAAAATGTCGGAGATCATATCATAGCGAATCACCGCTCTTCCGATAACCCTTACCAGAAATGGATTCAAACCTATGGCGGGGAAGATTTTGCCTTGGCCGTAAAAAATGCCGTTGCTATTTGTGATCGAGTAGCCGAAAGTGCAACAGCATCCACGAGAACGCGAATGACAGAAGCATTTATTACGGCTTCTCGTATGGAATATAAATTTTGGGACGCTGCGTATAAATTGAAAACATGGGAATCGGAATTGTAATTGATTTAATTTACTGAAACATTTTCTCCTTTCCAATTGTTAGCTTAAAAACAAAAGGATCAATATGTTAGAAAAAATAAACGATCTGCCCGAACATGTTTTCGGAGTGAGAGCTAAGGGCGAAGTGACAGGCGAAGACCTCAAAACGGTACTGCTACCTGGTCTAGAAGAGCTGTCTCATAAGTTTAATAAAATCCATTACCTGCTGGTGTTGGATACCGACGTAAAAAACTTTACCACATCAGCATGGATACGGGATATGCTGGCCGGTATAAAACATCTTTCGGAGTGGAAAAAAATAGGTATTGTGACCGACCAAAAAGGTGTTCGAAAATTCACCGATATGTTCAGTGTAGTAGCTCCTGGGGAAGCCCGGGGATTCCGGCACCATCAATTGAAACAAGCAATCGCATGGGTATCGGCCGAAGATGGTCAAACTAAGGCTAAAGTACAACTATCATTTAAAAAAATTGCCATGATCACTTTGGGGGCGGTATTGATAGGTCGACTTTTCAGGAAACGGTAATCAACAACAAAAGTTAAGGTCATTTTGTTAAGAGATGTTAAATACACATCGCGATGATACGAAAGGCATGCAAAATGCTGTTATAATAGTACTTCATAATTTAGGTTAATAATTGGTTAGTTAGTAGAAATCCTGAAGCTCCCCGCTTCAGGATTTTTTTAATATGGCTTAGTCGGCATAGACTCCAACTAGGACTAAATCAGAACTCATTAAATATTTTGGCAACGTAAAAAGGATGGAAGAATAGAAAAAAAACTATAAATTAGAGGTATTAATTCTTTGAAAATATGTTACATATAATTGCTATAATTTTGACCATACTTGTCACTATAGAACATGTATATATTCTCTGGATGGAGATGTTTGCATGGGAAACCGCGGGTAAGAAAGCTTTCGGAAAGTCACTACCTCCTGAGTTATTCAAACCAACAAAAGGATTGGCGGCAAATCAGGGACTATACAATGGTTTTCTGGTTGCAGGATTGGTATGGTCATTTTTAATCAATGATCCGGTATGGTCATTTAATGTACGGGTATTTTTCCTAGGGTGTATTATAGTTGCTGCTATTTACGGAGGAGCTACTTCTTCCAGAAGTATCATCGTTAAACAAGGGTTGCCTGCCATCTTTGCAATGATTTTTGTATTACTGGCATATTATTTATAAAAACTCCAATTATTTTATTGGCAGACCAAACAGCAGAAAAACACATAAACAAGAACGTTCTTACTTTTAAAAATTTGCTTTAGGGTAGATATCGCTTTTGACCGTGCAAAATATACGTTGCTCTGTGTCGTATGGAGTTGGGCACAGATTTCATCCACATTAAGACCTTCTAAGTACGTCATTTTAAATATAGCAGCCTGTTGCTCGGGTAGTTTTTCTAGTTCTGCAATCACCAACTGGATTAACTCGACGCGGATTATCCTGGTCATGACATCATCGTCTGCCATTGCCATTTCTTCTTCTATCTCTACGTCTGAATATCTTCTATATTGTGGGGAATCAAGGTAGTCGTAACAGGCATTGCGCGTTGTAATAAATAAAAAGGCTTTTATATTAGATTCCTTTACCACCTTATCCCTTCGCTGCCAAAGTTTAAAAAATGCATCGGATACAATTTCTTCAGCCATCTCTTTATTCCGGATGATGGAATGGGCAAAGAAACGTAATTCCTTACCATATCTAGTCATCAGATATTTTAGAGCAGATTCCCTGCCATTTTTAAAATCTTGAAAATATCCAATGTCGATTTTCATGGAAAACTTAATCTAGGTTCACAACGAGCTAACTGCTAAATATAGCAAAAATTTGATTGGAAGCATTGGACTCCAATCAAATTTTTGCTTTGTTGTTTTTTGCGTCTATCTCTCTTCCTCCGGGTCTGCCCAGGCATACGTTTTGAAAACACTAACGGGTAATCCGCTGTTGCTTACCAGATTGCTGATCTTGGTATAGCTCCACCCCAGTCTCGCCGCTAGAGGATTGGGCACGTGAGATGATGTCAACATGATCTTGTTGCCGACAATCACTGCATCAGCAGGATAAAATACTTTATCCACACCCGCTATCTCAAACTGTGAAGGGTTCAAACCATCTTTGGTTTTCAATCCTGTGGAAGCAAATTGAAAATCAATGACCAACTTGTTGCCATCAACAGTAAATCCATCAAAAATAGGTGAACGGTCGCCGTCTGCTTTTTTATAATGCGCTGCTAATGCTAGATATGCAAATCTCAGTCCCACATCTTTTTTATTCTTAGGATGAATATCATCTAAATCTGCAATATCATCATTACAGATAATACCACTATTTGCTATACGTTTGCTAGCTTGAAGCTGTGCAAAGCGCATATTTGGGTTAGCATAATTCGTCTGGAAATTATACATACGCTTGTATGGACAAATTTGTGCAATGTAAAAAGGGAAGTCGTTGGCTTCTTTGTTCCATAGGGCTCTCCAGCTCTCGGCTAATGTTTCCAGCAAGTCGGGATAATAAGAAGGATTGTCCATGTTGGCCTCTCCTTGGTACCAAATAGCCCCTGCGATGGGGATTTCGCGTATGGGATAAATCATCGCGTTGTACGCAGCGCCAATTTTGTAAGGTGAGAATGGATCTGCTCGCGGTTGTTTGTCTTGTAGCAATGCAAATTCCCTTACAGATGGGGTGGCGAGTACAGCACTACGTTCGGCCCATACCTCTCCGGTAGTATCACCCCAACTTGCGTTGATAATACCTATTGGCACCTGAAGAGACTGACGCAACTGCTTAGCGAAATAGTATCCAACTGCGCTAAACCACTCCAAAGAGCTGGGGGAACATTTCTGCCAGGTGGCATTCCATTTATCGGTAGGGACATCGGCCTGCACCTGTGGTAGATTCAATAAACGAACCCCATTGGACGCATCTGCTTTGACTATCTCATCCAACCCGCCTAGTACCTCTTTCATCGGGTACCACATATTGGACTGCCCGGAACATAACCACACTTCTCCAATCAAAATGTCATTAAATTCCAAACTATTTTTTCCGGATATCTTGATTGTCTGTGCTTCAAAACTCCCGGCGGGTGTCCGAATGGATTTGGACCATCTCCCGTCCTGATCGACCTCAACCTCGTGTATGTCCGCCTTATTCCAGCTTGTGGTAATCGTAACATACTGTCCTGGAGTACCCCGCCCAGCTACAATAAAGGGACTATTTTGCTGTAATACCATATTCTTTTGAAGATTGCTATTAACTTCCAATATAGCAGACGCAGCTTTGTCAGATGGTGTAGGGATATCCTGTCCGCCTGAATCAGAACACCCGAAAACAAACATCCAACAGCATAACCCAAAGAAAATCTTTCTATTTATCATATTTTGTTTGTTATTGCATCGTGGTAATCAATATAACGGAACGACCTGGTAACTGAACCGTGAAAGCATCATCTTGATGCAGATCGATATCCTCAACGCTGTTAGGGATAGCAAATCCTTTGCTATCTTTCGCGCCTTCGAAACTGGCCCCATCTCCCGCTATATACTGATATACTTTTGCGCCTTGGAGATGTAAACGTTCTTCGGCTTTCAGATGAAGGGTATAACTTGAAGCATGGGAATTTACCAAAGCGATAGTAGTGCGTCCGTCTTTCTTGGCACTGACAGCTTGTAAACCTTTTTTTTCAGGAACATCAACCGGATAAATCGTGCTTCCATTTGGAAAATACCGACATAATAAAGACATGGGATAAAACCATGGACGAATAGCCTCGTCTGCCGAGCTACCAAATTTTTCTTCGCCGAATATATTCCAAAAGCCCCAGCGCTTTAATTTATCACCATTATCACTATACATGGCATCATCCATATTCCATAGGATCACGCCATCGTATCCGGCGAGCATATTCTGTACCACGGCATCAGCTACATCCACGCCATAAAAAGCATCATAGATCATCATGTTGGAGTCATCTCCCGCGAAAGGGTCGTCTGCAATCCGGGCTACATTGGTTATCCCATGCGCTGAATTTGGATTGTACTTGAAACCGAGTTCGCCCATGATCATCGCCTTGCCGTCAGGAACAATACTGCGATAATGCGCAATCACTTTGCGATAGGAACCGCCTTTGACCTGATCGTCGGTAGGATACGAATGGATATCATAGGCCTGTATCTTATCTCCGAAATAAGCAGCCGGACGTGTTATCCAATCGCTTAAGCTCGTATCATTCCAGATAGCGACGTCTGGCGCAATGACTTCTATACGATTGTTCAGCCCCTTGGCCTCCATCAAGGATAATAGCTGTTCATAGGTACGTTGCCAAAGGCTATAATCTCCTCCAATAGAAGACCAATCTCCTGCGGGCTCATTACACATATTGTAATACTTAAGGCAAGTATAGCCTCGTGTATCTAGTAAATATTTTAAAAAATCGGTAGAGCGCTCCAACCAAGCTGCATCGACTTCACCATTTGGCAAGGCTTCTTCTCCCCATTCGCCATACATGACCTGTATACCATTCTCCTGGCAAAAATCCAAAATCCTAAATAATACTCCCTCGCTTATCGCTGGGGAATAGACCCCATTTTGATAATAATTCCATCCTTGGGAAGCCATGATTCGCACTAAACCAGGCCGTAGAAATTGTACCCGTTCTTCCAGTACTTCCCAATCTTTTGCATTGAAAGTGGAGGATCCTGTCCAACGTAAGATATTATCATATCCGCCCCACTGTGGGCCGATACCAACAAAAGGAATAGCACTTACCGGTGTGGACCGGATGATGAGATCATTGTTTATATTCTTTGGATTCATCGACGTATCTTGACAACCAAATGTTGCACTGATAAACATGACTAAACAGATAACGATATGTATTTTCATTTTATTTTCGTTTTTGAGATTTGTGGTCTATTCTGAAATTTTCTTAATCTGTACCCAGTACTTTTTTGCATTCTCGACAAATCTTTCTCTGTCTTTATAGATATCGATCCATATGAACGTCGGTTCGAGTTCGAATTCGAAAGCTTTGTCTTGTATGGTTATGGAATTGTTATAATCGTCAAGTGTGATAGTCCCGCTGCCTATTAACTTCGCTGTTGAGACTAAGGATGCGGAGGAGAAACTAATCGTTCCTTGTTTGGAATTTCGTTTCCAGTTACCTTCACCAATCGGGATTTTCCGGTACTTGTTATTGACATCGATGGGAATCTTAGCGCCATCAGGATCATCTATAAAAATGAAATCAGCGTACTCTTGATCCGGGCCGGCGTGATTGATGACCTTACCGTAAGCATCTCCATCTTCGGTGATGCCTTCTAACGTAAAAGTCAATGTATTATCATACTCTGCAATAGGTCCTGTCCCATCCGTCTTCCAATTCCAGCTGCGCTCGGCTATACTGACATGGGCTGCTGCACCACCATACTCCGGCCAGGCACCACCATACACGGATAATGTCGATATCTGCCAGGTACCGACCAACTCATCAGAGAATGGAATATAAGATATCTTCCAAACCCTATCCTGCCCAGATTTTGAAGTCACTTTGATCTGGGCGGTCTGCTGATCGTCAAAAGTCAACACTTGGTCCTTGATTACATCTGAAGATGCGCCGTAGGACAATTCGAGCTCTTTTATCTTTATGCTTTTGGAATCGCCAGCAGTTTGGTTATACATGAAAGTGATCAAACCATTCTGGTTCTCATCTCTTCTGATTGTTGCGTTTCCAACTTGATTCTCAAAGGTAATAAGAAGAATAGCCCGCTCATTGTTCCATTCCTCGTTACGTATCTCTTTCATCAAATCTTTTTGACAAGAAACGAGCGTAAACATCATCAAAACTATTATCAATTGTGTTTTCATAATCTAAATTCTTGGTATATTGGGATTGAGATCTAATTCTTTTTGCGGAATAGGATAATAAGCCGCTTGCTCTTCGGAAATCCCTGAAGCGGCAGCGCGCGGATCTGTATTAACAACCACTGCCTTTCGTCTTAAATCGTGCAACCTCTTGCCTTCAAATGCAAGCTCAAAGCTCCGCTCGTTGAACACCGCATTACGAAAATCGGCGAGATTTAAACTTGATGGCAGATCGTCCAGTCCTGCGCGATGACGTATCGCGTTGACCCAATGATATCCCTCCTGTGTAGGACCAACTGCTTCGGCATATATAAGTGCAACTTCTGAAAATCGAATTAAAAATGGCCGTGTACTGGATTTGACGCCTACAAAGTCTGGGTCTATATATTTTCGTGTCAAAAAATAATCATTTAGTTCTGAAGTACTTCCGTCTTCCTTCGTATAGAAACGCTTCGCCATTAACTCGGTCTTACGTTTATCGGAAGCATCAAAACTATTTGCAAACAATTCGGTGGTCATAAATACGCCCCATCCCATATTAGTCGATTTGGTATAGGTTCCATCTGGATTGGCAAACCACAAACTTGTACCGTTTTTGTAGGGAATGAACATCTTGTCTATGGAAGAGAAATTACCCTCGTCTACGCCGCTTTTGTCCATAGACATGATAAAAATATGTTCAGGGCCATCCGGTTTACGGGTATCATAGATACTAATCAGATCTGGCGACAAGCCATATGTAGATTGATCATAGAGCACCTTTCGAGACCATTCTGCAGCGTACTGATACATCTGTGCAATATCCTTGTTCATTTCCTTATAACCGTTAACCTGATTTTCCTTGGAAGAAGCAATGCTGAGGTATACTTTAGCTAACAGACCCTGTGCCGCTACTTTGTCTACTCGCCCTACGACCCGTCTGACAGACATTCTTTTTTCGGCTTCCAAACAGTCATTTATAATAAAATCGTATAATTCATCAAAATCTTTCGGCATAGGTGCTATCGTCTGTAAAGCAGATGTAATAGATCCTTTATGAAGGGGCACTAATCCATAGATTTGTATAAGATGATAGTAATTCCAGGCCCGTAGAAAGTAGGCTTCGCCTAATATACTGGATTTAAAGTCTTCGCTAAGATTACTATTTAAAACATTGTCGATGACTGCATTGGCCCTATTTATAGCAATATAGCAGTATTTGTAATAGAGTTCCAATTGTTCATTCTCCCGAAATAAAGCATAGTCCCAGCGATTGATCTCCTGCGAACCAAAACCCTCCTCGCCTTTTACATCACAGCTTTCCGTAGCTAGCTCATTGATATAGAATATAGCCCGTACATACTCATTGTAGGAAAAGGTATTGTAAGCATAAAAGAGAGCTGATTCGGCATCTTCATTTGTTTTGTAAAAATTTTCTTCTGAATAGAAACCATACGGTTCTTCTTCAAGATCGCATCCCATAAACATGGAGCATATGATCAATAATATTAAATATCTGTACATATCAAAAAATTTTTAAAATGTAAAATCAACACCAAACGAGAACATTCTCAACTTCGGATACCCTCCACCATAGCGTCCATTGAGGCCTACCTCTGGATCGTATCCCTCGAATTTTGTGAATGTATAGGGGTTTTCTGCATTAATGGAAATCCGCGCCTGCTTTACCCATTTTTGATTTTCTAATGGAATACGGTAGCCAACGTTAACATTTTGAATACGCAGAAAACTGCCATCTTTTATAAACCAATCGGACGTATAATGTAATCTCCCCTGTCTCACGCTTGGATATTCATTACTCGGATTATCGGGGGTCCACCTCAAGGGAACGTACAATGCGGAATTGTACATACCACTCCATAAAACGTCATTACCAAATACGCCGTTAAGAAATACATTCATATCCAAGTTTTTATACCGGAGATTGAGGTTTAAACTTGCCATAAAATCGGGATTAGGGTCGCCTATCACCGTTCGATCTTTGGTATCGAATACGCCATCCTGACTAAGGTCTGTGTAAAGAAACTCGCCTGCTCGTGCTTCCGCACCGACTAATCCTGCAGCTTCCCCCTCCCTGTCCGATTGAACAATACCATCCACACGATAGCCGTAAAATACATTTACAGGTAAGCCTACCGCCAAAATATTTGGTGAAGGTTCTCTAAAGGGGTCCATACCGCCACCGTAATATTCATAATAGGTGTCTGATAAAAAGTCTCGATTAAGCCCGGAACTGATAGCATTTCCCAGGCTGACTACTTTGTTGACGTTTCTGGAGAATATAAATGTACCTGACAGTTCCCAATCTCGCTTGCGGATGATATCTCCATGAAATGTAAGTTCTATACCTTTGTTATTAATTTCTCCATCATTGACCCACATCCGATCATAACCTGAACTCAGTGTTAAGTAGCGTTCCCGCAACAGATCAAAGGTATTTTTACTGTAATAATCTACCGTCACCCCTAGCCTATTGTTGAAAAATGAAAAGTCTGCACCGAAATTGTATTGTGCCGTCGTTTCCCAACGCAAATCTTTATTGGGTATACCTCCCCATTCCTTATACCGCCCACCTACGCCTGTATAACCGATGACATATCCGGGCCCTATCGCAGTGCTCCATCCCCCATCGGTATAAAATGTTTCAATACCATAACGGCTCAAGGTCTGATAGGGAGAGATACCCTGGTTACCGGATATGCCATAACTCGCTCGCAGTTTAAATTCATCAAATAGATTTAAATCTTTTATAAACTGTTCTTGATGCAGCTTCCAGCTAACTGCTCCAGATGGGAAATAGGCCCATTTATGGTTTGTACTGAATTTGGAAGAACCGTCCGAACGCATCGTTAACGTAAGAAGATACTTGTCTTTGAATGCATAGTTTAAGCGTCCAAAATACGAGAGTAGTTTCGTCTCGGTCTGCCCATTACGATGTCGATTGAGCTCCGGTGAGCCCGATGCCATATTTTCGTTATTCAAGGCGCCATTCTTAAAATTATACGACTCCATTGCCGAGCTACGAGCAAGGGAATATTCATAGGAATGCCCAAGCATGGCGGTGAGATCGTGGTTTTGCTTGAATAATTTTTGATAAGTCAAATAGGTATCTGCCGTATACACCTGCCCCATCCAATTATCTAAATATGCTGCACCTTTATTATTTGTGCCCGTTTCGGTATATCTATCCGGCTCGAAACGATCCTGTATAGAAGCACCGTATTTATAATTAAGCTGCGATTTGAGACTCAGACCGGAGATCAGCTGCAGATCCAACAGCCAGGAGGAAATGATGTCAGTTCCTTTAGCGGTATTTTTACGATTGTCTGTCCAAGCCATAGGATGACTGTAATCCGCATTTCCTTCCAAAAAATAACTTCCATCTTCGTTGTATACTGGCCATAGCGGGTTCCGCCAATAAGCTAATCCGGTATTGGTACGACGATTGTCTTTAGAAAGATTGTTAAACGCACTGATATTTAAATATTTATTAAATTGATGTCTAATATTCGAACTCACAATCTGTTTACCGTAGTTATCTCTGATGTAGGACCCTTGTTGTAAAAGGTTGTTTGCACTCAGGTTAAATGAAGTTTTGTCATTTGCGGTTGCCAGCGATATCGTCGATGTGTTGTTGACTGGATTATCCCTGAATACAACTTTAGACCAATCTGTAAAATGTGGCCATGCACCGCTCTGAATTTCATCAACAGCGGGAAAGTATATGCCTGTTGAGTTCACTGCTCCAACGTAAAGCGGTGGCATATTGCCGTTAATCTTGGCCTCGTTGTCCAGTTGGGCCATTAACGCGGGATCTGTCCATTGGATAAACTCGGATGTGAATTGGGATAAAGTCGTCTGATGCTTAATACTAATATCGGTTTGCCCGTTTTTAGCCTTCTTCGTTGTGACCATAATGACGCCATTCGCTCCCCGAGATCCATATATGGATGATGCTGAGGCATCTTTTAGCACCTCGATCGATACAATATCGGCTGGGTTAATCTGCTTGAGGTTGCCCGCATCGCCGATAGGAAATCCATCTACCACAATCAATGGTGAATTAGAGCCCCGCAAAGAACTTCCTCCGCGTATGCGGACAGTAGTGCCTGCGCCAGGATCTTGGGAAGTCTTGACTATTTGAAGGCCGGCAGCTCGTCCTTGCAATAAACTTTCGATGGAGTTTGCGGGAATATCTTGGATATCCTCGGTTTTTACATTGGTCATCGAGCCCGTTAGATCTTTCTTTTTTATGGTGCCATATCCAACAACAAGCACTTCATCGAGGTTATCCATAGACTCTTTCAACACCACATCAATTATATCGCTGTTTCCGACAGGTACTTCCTGTTTGTCAAATCCGACCATGCTGAAGAGTAGCATCTCGCTCTCAAATGATACAGGAATACTATAATTCCCTCCTTCATCCGTGGAAGTTACTTTGGAGACTTGTACCGTACTAACCGTTACACCTCGAATGGGCTGTCCGTACGCATCAGTAACTTTGCCGTTAATAATGCGTTCTTGCTTTTGCATCGTTGTCGTTAGAGATGGTGTTGTGGAAGCTACCTTTTTTTCGATAGGAAGAGGCTTTAGGATGATCGTTCCAGCGCTAAGCACCCAGCCTACAGGTTGATCTCGCAAAATTTCTTCCATAGCGCGTTGCAATTCCATGTTTTGCACATTGGCATTTACGGACAATTTTGCAAGCTCCTTTCCATACAGGAAAAAGGGATATCCCGATTGATCTTGCACACTCTTCATAACCTTTGCTAAAGGCTGATTATGTGCGCTAATATTAATTTTCTGGGCTGAGCTGTGATGAGCCAAAACCTGGAAAATAGTTAAAAACGTAATACATACTGCTAGTTTCATAACCAGAATACATCGGAATGCTAAAGGCCAAACTCGGTCTTTAACATATTCATAAAAAATCATAAGTTTGTATCGTTTGATATTGTTAAAAAATAAGGTGACTAAACTGATTGATTAGCTTATCAAACTTTCCGGATAGAGTGGCCGCTCTATCCGTTTTTTTTAAGCTATCAAAAAGGATGTGATCCAGGATCAAAAATGTGTGTATAGCATCATAATTATATTATATGGGTGAATAAATTGCGTAATTCGGTTGTGAGTTGGTAGAATTAAAGCGAAACAATTAGCCTTTTTTGATCTCCATTTTTTTCTATGTTGAATGTTACGCCCCCTTCTTTAAGTATGGCGAGCACTTCGGATATTTTTTTTGTTCTACTAATTTCCCCGTAAAAATAGGTTAGCTTATTGCTCCCCTTGTAAATAACCTCGATGTCGTACCATCTACTGATTTGTGCCATAGCGTCCGATAGAGGCGTCTCATTAAATACAAATTTATTGTCTTTCCAAGCGGCAAACTCTTCTACATTAACATTTGTCTTTTTCAATTCATTGGCTTCGTAAATACCTTGCTCTCCTGGTTTTAATTTCATATTTCCTTGGGATGTTTTTAACAAAACCGATCCTTCCACTAAAGTCGTCGTACAGCTGATTTCATCGCCGTAAGCTTTTAAATTAAACTGGGTTCCCAGCACCTCTATCGTCTGCGTTGCAGACTTTACCAAAAATGGGACATGCCCGGATTTGTCTTCTATTTTTGCAACATCAAAATAGGCTTCACCTTCCAATTCAACAACGCGTGACTTTGGCGTAAATCTAATTGGATATTTAAGCTTTGAATCAGCATTAAGCCATACAACCGTACCGTCTGATAACGTGACTTGGTATTTTCCTCCGCGAGGAACTGATATGGTTACCACATCGGTATTTTGTAGGCGCCCCGCTGTAACTGCTGCACCATCGGCATAAGTAAGCTGACTTCCCATAACGATTCCTTCTTTCTCGCCACTCAATTCAACAATGCGTCCATCTGCCAGTGTCAGGGAGGCTCTATCTTTACCAGGTTCAATATCTATCATTGCTTCTATGTTTTCTCCGTTTGCCGGAGAAGTCACGATTTCTCTATAGTGATACACCCCTATACTAAATAGTGTAATAATTAATATAGCCGCAGCATATGGAACCAGATGTCTGTATAACCTTAAATTGATCTGGCGTCCGGATTTTTTAGATTGAGATATCTTTTGTAATACACTATCTTCTAGACGGCTATTCCATACTTCCTGATCTAAAAATTCTAATTCAAACCAAATGCAAATATCTTCCCACAAGAGGTCTTCGTGAAGAACACGGTGCAGAAACTTACTACGCTGTTCTGATTTTTCTGCCCAAGAATGCAGATCGTCGCGCTCTTGCGGCGTAATATCACCATCTAACATTTTTTTGATAAGATCTGTTATTTCCTCTCTATTGGTCATTATATAATATTCTATAGGTTACAGGATAGAAACGGTAGAAAATGAAGTACCTTAGTAAAAAAAGAAAATAAATTGCAAACATGTATTTAAAACTGCCAAATCCTGACGATGAGTCGGATTGAAACCGTTTATTTTTCTTATTTTAGTACGTCATCAATTCGTTATAGCGTCATGAAAAAAATAGGCTTTTTATCTTTTGGCCATTGGGCAGACCTCCAGGGATATAGTACTCGTACCGCAGGCGACACTTTGCTTCAGTCCATTGATCTTGCCATAGCAGCGGAAGAAATTGGTCTAGACGGAGCTTATTTTCGTGTACACCATTTTGCCCAACAGTTGGCTTCGCCTTTTCCCCTATTGGCCGCAATAGGCACCAAAACCCATAAAATTGAAATTGGCACTGGGGTGATTGACATGCGCTACGAAAATCCGTTATACATGATCGAAGACGCCGGAGCGGCCGATCTAATTTCAGGTGGTCGTTTACAATTGGGTATTAGCAGAGGATCGCCCGAACAGGTAATCGACGGATGGCGCTATTTCGGATATGAGCCGGCTGAAGATGAAACGGATGCCGACATGGGCCGTCAAAAAGGATTAGAATTTCTTGAAAAGCTAAAGGGAATTGGGTTTGCCCAACCTAATCCGAACCCCATGTTCCCAAATCCGCCGGGTCTATTACGGCTAGAACCCCATTCGGAAGGTCTGCGCGACCGTATCTGGTGGGGAGCAGGGTCGAACGCAACTGCCATCTGGGCTGCTCAAGAAGGCATGAACCTCCAAAGCTCTACGCTGAAAGATGACGAAAGTGGAAAACCGTTTCATATACAACAAGCAGAACAGATCAGGCTATTCAAAGAAGCGTGGAGAGAAGCTGGACATACGCGGGAACCCAGAGTATCCGTAAGTCGTTCGATTTTTGCGTTGGTGAACGATCAAGATAGATATTATTTTGGGCATGAAGCTAGCCGAGAAGACAAAGTCGGTATGATTGAACCCAACAAACGGGCTATTTTTGGACGAAGTTATGCCGCGGAACCGGATCAACTGATTAAAGAACTGGCCATGGACGAAGCTATTCAGGAAGCGGACACGTTGCTCTTGACCATACCCAATACCTTGGGAGTTGATTACAACGTGCATGTGCTTTCTTCCATCCTAGAACATGTGGCCCCTGGACTGGGATGGCGATAACGTTAAAAACGCGGTAATGCTTGCCACCATGACAACAGCTTTTCGCTAAACTTTACAACCAAATCAGGGTGTTGTTCGGCAATATTGTTAGATTCACTTCGATCTTGCGCTAGATCGTAGAGTTCTATACCGGACTTATCCTGATTCATCAGAAATTTCCATGACCCTTCCCGGTAGGCTAAGGCAGGGCTACGGTTTGGCGCTTGTGGAAAGTTAAAAAATGTATTATTACGACCATACTCCCATATGAGTGGATTTTTCCGCGGGGATGCCTCGCCGTGCAAAACCATCGCTCTATTTTCACCGTCAAACAGCTCATCAACCTCTAGGTTGCCTCCTGCAATATCTACCAATGAAGGCAGGAGATCTAGGGCTGAAACAATGGACGAGCTATCGACCCAGTTTTGCGCTATTTTCGCTGGCCAACGGACAATAAAAGGCATATTGATACCACCTTCGTATAATGATAACTTGGTTCCTCGCAAACCTGCTGATCGATCTTGTCTAAAATTAGGAAGCGGCCCGTTATCACTCGTAAAAATTACCAAGGTATTTTCGTCAACGCCCAATTCTTTTAAACCATCCATTAACCTTCCCAGTTGTTTGTCAAATTCTTTTAGAACCGCTTCAAAACTCCGCTCCTCTCCCGGCTTACCAGGATAGCGTCCGGTTTCATCATCTCCAGCTACCCAAGGCGTGTGCACATCATCCGTCCAAAGGTTGACATAACAAGGCTTGTCTTTATTTTCTTTCAGAAAAGACAATGTCTTATCGACAAAATATGCTGTACGATTCCAGCGTTTTATACTATCTTGATCACTCCAAATCCAGTCTGTCGCTGTTATAGCCGGATCTGGATCCGGACTTTCATAGGTACCTGCCCAAGCATCAAATCCATATTGATCAAAATTTGGTGCATTGGTAACATCACGTCCGCCACCCAAATGCCATTTACCAAAGTGCCCGGTAGTATATCCTTTCGCTTTTAATAATTTAGCGAGCGTTGTGATATTAGGATCCAAGAAATCCACTTGTTCCTTTCGCTTATTATCTTCGCGTGTATTCAAAAAAGTCGTGAAATGCAGCTTTGCAGGTGATTTTCCGGTAAGAATGCCGGCTCGCGATGGTGAACAAACCGGAGATGCGCTATAATAATTTGTCAATCGCCCCCCTTCAGCCGCAATCTTATCAATGTTAGGCGTATTGTATTTCCCAAAATAACAACTGATATCCCCTATTCCCAGATCATCAGACAAAATCAAAATAATATGGGGACTCCGGTTTTCTTGCGCGATTCCGTCAAAAGCAGATAATAGAAGTAATCCGCATAATAACAATTTGGAACGTAAATACATGTACATCCTGCTAGGGTTTAAAATTGTTCTGTGACAAAGTAAAAAATTGTTTTTGATAAAAAAACACCAATGCTATTCAAAAAAAAGCATTTTTGTGTCAAAATATTGATACGACATATCTACGTGCGTTATTTTATTTAAATTCGAACTAAATAATTTAGCAAAATGAAGCGATCTGGAACAGCAGACTTACCGTTGCATTATGGTAAAGTTCCTCCCTGGTTATATGAACGCATGTCCTCTTTGGGGTTGTCAATAATCGAAGCAATCTTGATCGATTATGGTAAGGAGGAAGTTTTACGGAAATTAGCTGACCCATTTTGGTTCCAGAGTTTTGGTGCAGTAATGGGAATGGATTGGCATTCTTCTGGCATCACTACTTCGGTTATGGGAGCACTAAAACGATCAATAAATCCCGTCGCTTCATCGCTTGGAATATATATCTGCGGCGGAAAAGGTAAACACTCACGGGAGACCCCGAAAGAGCTATTACAATTAGCTGACCGAACCGGACTGCCGGGAAATCAGCTGGTGTATGCCAGTAAGTTATCTGCTAAAGTGGATAATACAGCTGTTCAAGATGGTTATCAACTATACCTACACAATTTTATCGTAACCAACACCGGCAGCTGGGCGGTAATCCAACAGGGTATGCATAACCATGACGGAACTGCCAGAAGATATCATTGGCATTCAGACAATTTAAGGTCGTTCGTGGAAGAACCACATACTGGAATCAATGGTGTCTCGCAAGGATATATCTTGAATCTAACTGCAACGGAAGCTGCTTCCAACCGCCAAGGTATCCTCCATATTTCGCGTGAAAACTCGACAAAAACCATACAGGATTTTACACGTTTAATTTTGCCAGCGCATCACGATATACGCTACGCTGATGTCGACCTTAAAAAATTAGGCGCATTGTTGTATGTGACACGGGAATTGCAACCTGACAGCTTTGAAGATCTTTTGATGCTACAGGGGGTTGGACCCCGAACGCTACAGTCTTTGGCATTAGTGAGTGAGGTAATTCATGGTGCCCCCTCAAGGTTTAAGGATCCTGCTCGTTTCTCGTTCGCACATGGGGGCAAAGACGGACATCCTTTCCCCGTTCCAATCGATACCTATGACGATAGCATACAGGTATTGCGGAAAGGCATTGAAAAATCTAAACTTGGGAATGCGGACAAATTAAAGACAATCAACAAACTGCACGAAATCGTGCTGCAAGCGGAAGCTAATTTCGCACCGAAATTTGATGTACAGCAAGTTATCGAGCAAGAGCGTAGAGATTCATGGAAATATGGTGGAAGGACGGTATTTGGGAAGGCAAAAAAGTCTTCTTCACATATGTCGGGTGGTCAACTTTCGCTATTTTAGCGACGAATCTGCTCTTTAGAGACCTAGCTATAAAAACAAAATCATCTAAAAAAACATATAATTGAAGGTATATCATGGAATTTATCAAAAAAAACGTAATACTGCTTCTCATAGTAGGTTTGTTATTCACCAGTGCAGGGATCTATTACGACGACTGTTCATATAACAAAAGCAATCGAATGTCTGGGCATGCAAAAAAAAGCAGCATGCACACACAAGAGCAATCGCTGCAGCCAGGGGATCTGATATTCCAAACCTCATTATCAGATCAAAGCCGGGCGATACAGTTGGCTACAGGATCTCGATATTCTCATTGTGGTATCATTTTCAAAGAAAAAGACCAGCTGTATGTTTTAGAAGCCGTTCAGCCAGTTAAACGGACACCATTGCACAAATGGATAAAACGTGGAAAAGATGAACACTATGTGATAAAACGTTTAAAAGAGGCTGAAAAAACACTAACAAATTCGGTAATCCAAGATATGCAAAAGATGGGGCAAGCTTGGGAAGGAAAAGATTATGATACAGCATTCGGATGGACGGACGACAAGATGTATTGTTCTGAATTAATATGGAAACTTTATAACCGAACAACAGGACTTCAAATTGGCCAATTGGAACAATTGAAAGACTTTGATTTGAGCAGTGAAATAGTGAGGAACAAACTCACAGAACGATACAGAAATCATACCCCATTAAACGATACCGTTATTTCACCAGCAGCAATTTTTAACAGCAAACTATTAGAAACAGTTCAAATGTAATTTTTGTTTGCATAAGTATGCGAATTTGTTTTCTTTCTACAAAATTTTTATACCTTTGCGAATCTTGGTTAAGTATTATTAAGCTAAATCGCAAGTAAGATTATATAAACTATAAACAAATACACGAAGACAGACAATGCAGAGTAAAGGGCTGATTAAATTTTTGGTAGTAGTGGTGTCAATAGCATGCCTCTATTCCCTATCATTCACATTTGTTACAAGAAAAGTAGAACGAGACGCTGCGGAATATGCAAAAGGCGATATGGCCAAAGAAAAGGCATATCTGGATTCCATAGCTGGTGAGGAAGTTTACAATTTGGGGCTGGCTAAATTCACCTACCGGGAGGCGAAGGCACATGAATTAGCATTAGGCTTAGACCTTAAAGGTGGGATGAACGTCACGATGGAGATATCCTTGGATGAACTCATCAGAAATTTGGCAAATAACCCGAAAGATGAAAACTTCAATAAGGCACTTGAATCCGCTCTTCAAAAGAGTAAATCCGTAAACAGGGGCGTCGTAGAGCTCTTCATCGAAGAATATAAAGCTTCTGGGGCGGGCACACCATTGGCCACTTTCTTCGCAACAACAGATAATGCTTCCCTTATTAAAGGAACCAGCTCAGATAACGAGGTACGTAGTTTCTTAAATAAAGAAGCGGATAATGCTATCGAAAACTCTTTCAAAGTATTACGTACGCGTATTGATAAATTTGGTGTGGCTTCGCCAAATATCCAGATTCAACAAGGAACAAACCGTATTCTAATAGAGCTTCCTGGTGTTAATGACGAAGAGCGTGTACGTAATCTCCTACAAGGTTCGGCTAAGCTGGAGTTCTACGAAACACATGATAACTATCAGGTATATCCATTATTGGAAAACCTCAACAATATTTTAGCTAGCTCATTGAAATCCGCATCCCCTTCGACTTCGACTCCGGTTGTAACGACTACAAATGATTCGACGGCGAGTGACAGCGCTACCAATGACGACAATTTGTTAGCTAATTTAGGGGCTGCTCCTAAGGATAGTACAGACACTGCCGGAATCTCTGCAGAACTTGCGGCAAGTAATCCTTTATTTGCGGTTTTGAACCCAGCTACTTATATGGAGCAAAATGGTCAGCCAAACCTAACTCCAGGTGCTATGGTTGGTATCGCCAATCTAAAAGATACCGCTCGTGTTAACGCGTATTTAAATCGTCCGGAAGTAAAAGCTAACATTCCAGGGAATTTGAAATTCTTATGGTCCGTGAAGCCGGAACAAAGAACACCTAACTTCCTTTCTTTATATGCTATCAAAACATCTGGTCCGGAAAATGGCGCTGTGTTAACCGGTGATGTTATTACCGATGCACGGGATGATTTTGACCAAAACAACCGTCCTGTTGTATCGATGAGCATGAATACGGAGGGTGCTCGCCAGTGGCGTAAGATTACAGCGCAAGCAGCACAGAATAATAGAGCCGCTGTTGCTATCGTATTGGATGGTGTCGTGTATTCGGCACCAAGTGTAAACGAAGAAATTCCGAACGGAAGCTCTTCTATATCCGGTAACTTCACCATTGAAGATACCAAAGACTTAGCGAATGTACTAAAAGCAGGTCGTCTTCCAACTACGGCAAAAATTGTAGAGGAAGCGATCGTAGGCCCATCATTAGGACAGGCTGCTATTGACGCGGGTGTCAACTCTTCGGTTATCGCTCTTATCGTGGTGATGATATTTATGGTTGCTTATTACAATCGTGCTGGTATCGCGGCTAACATCGCGGTATTATTTAACGTGTTCTTCCTAATGGGCATCTTGGCATCCTTAAACGCCGTTCTCACCTTGCCAGGTATCGCAGGTATCGTATTGACGATGGGAACCGCAGTAGATGCTAACGTTCTGATATACGAACGTATACGGGAAGAGTTAGGATTGGGTAAATCTATCCGGCAAGCCATTGCCGATGGTTATAAAAATGCGATGCCTTCTATTTTAGACTCACAAATAACAACCTTCTTAGTAGGGCTTGTGTTGTTCTTCTTTGGCAGTGGTCCGATCTTAGGTTTTGCTACGACGTTGATGATTGGTATTATTACTTCATTGTTTACGTCTATCTTTATCTCGCGTTTGATTTTCGAGTATATGCTATCAAAAGAGTGGAAAATTTCCGTATCGTTTCCTTGGTCTGCAAATACATTGAAAAACGCAAATTTCCAATTCATCAAAAAGCGGAAAGTATTTTATGGTATTTCCATCATTGCTTCGATTATTGCTTTGGTGGCTATATTCACGAAAGGTTTCACCTTGGGTGTGGATTTCAGTGGAGGACGTACCTACACCGTAGCTTATGAACAAGCTGTCAATTTAGAAGATGTACGTCAAAACCTCGACGAAGTATTTGGTTTGACAACGGAGGTAAAGACCTTTGGTAGTGAAAACCAAGTACGTGTTACGACAACGTATCATGTAGAAGAAACGAGTGACGAGGCAGATGCGGAAGTATTGGCTAAATTGAACGAGGGTCTTTCGAAGATTGAAGGTAATGGTTACGAGATTCTCTCTTCTCAAAAAGTTGGTCCGAGTATCGCGACCGATATAAAAGATAGAGCGATATGGTCAGGGATATTCTCCGTATTGATTATCGCCGGTTATATTTTAGTACGTTTCCAAAAATGGCAATATTCTATCGGGGCAGCTATATCAACTATTCACGATGCGATTATCCTATTGGGTCTATTCTCAATTCTAGATGGCATTGTTCCATTCTCGTTAGACATTGATCAGCATTTTGTCGCTGCGATTTTGACAGTTATCGCCTATTCCGTAAATGATACGGTAGTTGTATTTGACCGCTTAAGAGAATATTTAAACAAACCCAATGCGCACAAAGAATACTTTGGTGATACGGTTAACAGCGCGATAAACTCTACGTTGAGCCGTACAATCATTACCTCATTAACGATTATCTTCGTGTTGGCTGTATTGTTTGTGTTCGGCGGCGAGGTTATCAGAGGATTTTCTTTCGCGATATTAATTGGTATCGTTGTAGGTACTTATTCCTCCGTATTCCTTGCGGCACCGACGGTCTACGATCTTCGGAAAAATACAAGTGCCGTCGAAGAAAAACCAGAAAAAGTAAAAGTTGTTACCCCATAACAGGATACAACAATTTAACAAATAACCTAAAGGTCTCTGCGAAATCAGAGACCTTTTCTTTTGCATCATCATTTTTTCATCATTTAATCGTTTGGGTTAGTTGGTTGCTATAATTTTTCCTAGTTTTGGACTTCAAAAAAGTTCATCTGATGAAACATATATTCACTAGTCTTACTATCGGCGCGCTCACAATCTTTAGTGCTTGTCAATCAAATAACAATAATGCAGAAAATGCGCAGCACCCGGCTGAACACCATATGGATCAACAACAAGATCCTACAACCTCACAACCAACAGCACCGATGGCTAAAGAAGCTGCCAAGCAATTACCAGACTTTAAATTTTATAAAGTAAAATCTGGTATAGGATTTACCAATGCGGATATACCTGCCAACCGAAACACGGTATTTATCCTTTTTGATCCAAGCTGTGGTCATTGTCAAACAGAAACGGGGCTTTTGGCTAAAAATTATGAAAAGCTAAAAGATGTCAACCTGTATTTTGTCTCCATGAATGACCCATCACTTATGGCTTCTTTTTTGGAAACTTTCGGTAAAGAACTTGTCGACAAGCCGAACGTAGAAGTGCTTTACGATAGAAACCAAGAATTTATTCAAAAATTTCATGTACCGGCGCAATTTCCAGCGAACTACATTTACGGTGTGGATGGTACTTTAAAAAACAGTTGGGACGGTGAGAAAAGTATTGATTTTGTTATAGCTGAGTTTATAAAATAATGAACGTTGCCATCAATGGGTTTGGAAGGATTGGACGCAATACCTTGCGTAGTATATATCGGCGAGGCCTTCAACAGGAAATCCAGATTATTGCTATCAACGATTTAACGGATACGGCGACTTTAGCCCATTTACTGAAATACGATTCGGTTCACGGACCATTTCCCCTTGCGGTACATTATGATAAAGAGCATCTTTATATCGAAGGGCAATCTATTAAGGTATTAGCAGAAAAAGACCCCTTAAAACTTGCTTGGGGTGTACTGGACGTAGATGTCGTTATCGAATCAACGGGAGTTTTCACGACGAAAAAAAAGGCCGCACTGCATCTGAAAGCAGGTGCAAAACAAACTATTATATCGGCACCTTCACCAGACAAAGAGGTGCCCACAGTTGTTTTAGGTATAAACGATACGACATTTGATTGGTATACTCCCCTATTTTCAAATGCCTCGTGTACAACCAACAATGTTGCTCCGTTAGTCAAGATCTTAGATGAAAACTGGGGTATTAATGATGGTTATATTACAACTGTACATTCGATGACTGGTGATCAAAATTTACATGATGCACCCCACCGAGATTTGCGCAGAGCTCGTGCGGCGTCCTCGTCCATTATACCAACGACAACAGGTGCTGCAAAAGCAATTACGAATGTATTTCCGCACCTCGAAGGAAAACTTGGCGGCGCGGGTATACGCGTTCCCGTCCTGAACGGTTCTCTAACTGACTTCACCTGTACATTAAAAAACCAGACAACAGTAGAAGAAATTAATGCCAAATTTAGAGAAGCTGCGGATGGCTCCCTAAAAGAAATTCTTTATTATACAGAGGATCCTATTGTCTCCGTGGACATTATCAACAATCCGTACTCCTGTATTTTTGATGCACAGCTAACCTCCATTGTCGGTGGGCTAGTAAAAGTGGTCGGATGGTACGATAACGAATTTGGCTATTCCAATAGATTAGTGGATTTATTGGTTAAAGTTCACCTATTACACCGATACCAAACAGTGCAAAATCGTACTTAACGGGATCATCTGGATCAAAGCGTTTTAAATTTTCTGTCAGTTCGACGGCTGTTTTCCAATTAACTTTATCCGAGGTAATCAGCCCAAACTTACGGGCGACACGTTCTACATGCACATCACATGGACAGATAAGATCACGGGGGTTTATTCGATCCCATATACCAAAATCTACGCCCTTGTTGTCTTTGCGAACCATCCAACGCATAAACATATTTAATCGTTTGCAACTGGATTTTTGTAATGGAGAGCTGATATGCTTTCTCGTACGGATCGGATAATCGGGCAAAGAAAAAAAATATGCTTTAAATTCATTCAAGCTTCGTTCCATAGAAAAAGATATATGCTGCTGATTACCAATCAAAAATGCATCTTCTAATGACGTGAAACGACGATAATGGAAACGCAAAAAAGAAACAAAATATAGCAAGTCCGTATCGTTAAAAGTGCGGTGTTTAAACCCTAAAAGATTCTTCAAATCCACTTCATTATGCTTTATAATAAAATTTGCGGGCTCGCCATCAAAGCGCTCAATCAATTCTTTACATTTGTTAATAATGGTCTTCCGTTGACCCCAAGCCAAAATAGCAGCGAAGAAACCCATAATCTCTATATCTTGTTTCTTGCTAAATAAATGGGGAATGCATATCGGATCATGCTCAATAAATGTGGATTGGTTAAACGACGATACTTTGTCGTCTAAAAATTGCTTCATGTCGAAGTCTGCCATACACTTGAATATCTATACTTTAATTTGTGCATAAAGATACTTTTTTCGCGTTTATTATCTGAACAACGACAGGATAAATAACGAACAGATTCTTTTTTAAAGGAAAACCACAACGTGCTCATCCATACAAATTAAAAACAAAATACGCATGGATATATAAAAGCATTACCTTTGCATTAAATTACACATATATGGATTCTAAAAATAAGAAGAAGAACGTATTGCATCCCAGAAACATACATCAATCTGGTTATGATTTCCCTAAGCTAGCGGAAGCAAACCCAGCATTGAAAGATTATATCATCGAAACAGCGTTCGGCACGATATCCATAGATTTTGCGAATCCTAAAGCTGTCATCGAACTCAATAAAGCACTCCTGATGGCTTACTATAACGTGCAAAACTGGTCTATTTTAAAAAACAGCCTCTGCCCTCCTGTTCCCGGAAGGGCAGACTATATACATTATGCTGCCGATCTCCTAGCGGCGGAGAACAACGGGATTATTCCAACCGGTCCTCAAATTCATGTTTTAGATATCGGCACAGGTTCTTCTATGATATACCCTATTTTAGGAGAACGGATATATGGTTGGCGTTTTCTCGGTACCGACATCGACATTACGGCATTAAATCACGCCAGATCGCTCGTTAAAAAAAATAGTGGTCTCGCAAAGAAGATCGTGTTCCAGCAACAAGAAGACAAAAGACATATTTTCGAGGGCATTCTGCATAAAGATGATTACTTTGACCTCGTTGTCTGTAACCCGCCTTTCTATAAATCAAGGGAAGAAAACTGGCAAAAGACCAGTAAAAAATTTCATGCCCTTCATAAAAACAAAGAAGCACTTCCGGTACAAAACTTCGGCGGGCATCCCAACGAACTCTGGTGCGAGGGAGGGGAACGAAAATTCGTTCGCGATATGATCAACGAGAGTATGCGTTTCAAAGCACAATTAGGTTGGGTTACAAGCTTGGTTTCCAATAAAGAAAATCTAGAACCCCTTATTGCTGTATTAGAATATAACAAAGCAGCTAAAGTTGAAATCATCAATATAGCACAAGGTCAAAAAGCAATCCGTATTTTAGCCTGGAAATGGTAGTGTAAGAGCGTTACGCCTTACACATCACCTTTTTCGGGCTTATCCTTGAGCTTCCGGACAAAAAGATTGTAGTTTTCATGCTTTTCTACATACACTTCTTCTCCGGCCTCGATAAAACCGTCTAAAGCAACCGCATCGTACCATACGCCATCAATCTCAATCTTGCCTGCCGGTCTTAGAACCGTTCGGGCAACACCATTTTGATAAAGCAGATTTGTTTTCTGTGGCGACGAGGTATACCCTACGTCCGCTTTCTGCTCATCATGAAGCACTAATCGTCTAAAGGCAGACGACTTCAGGATATTTTTTCCGAAAATAACCATTAAGATAATAGAGAGCACCATCGCTCCCGTTACAATTAAAAATGACTCCATCAATAATCCTGGTTGGGCTAATTTAAAATCAAAAAAGTTGTTGTCTACCATGGAGAAAGCAAGGCCACAAAGCACACAGATAATCCCCAATATACCGGCTATACCAAATCCCGGTATAACAAATACCTCCAACAACAACAGGGCGACCCCTACGATAAATAGGACAATTTCCCAATGGTCTGCCAACCCTTGCAAATACAACGGTGCGAAAAACAGTACACCGCATATTGCGGCAACGACGAGTGCAAATCCAATTCCGGGTGTTTGTAGTTCAAAATAAATACCGCCTATAAGCCCTAATATCAAAAAACCACTGACCATCGGATTAATCAAAAATGCAATGATACGATCCACCACGCTAATGTGATGTTGCACCACTTCCAAATCACCTTTTTCAAGCTGCTTATAGACTTCTCCCACATCGGTTACTACCGCTTGAACAAGACCCGCTTTTACACCTTCTGTTGCTGTTAACGTCAACAGTTTACCATCAGGCTTCAATTGTGGTACGGAAACTTCAGGATCTACAAAGGCTTCTGCTATTTTGGGATCCCGCCCTTTAGCCTCGGCTGTCGCGCGCATCAGCCCCCGCATATACGATTGATATTTTTCCGGCATAATCTCCCCACTTTGGTTAACAACACTCGCCGCCCCCATACTTCCACCTTTTTGCATAAAAATTTCGTCCGAAGCCAATGAAATCAATGTGCCTGCAGAAGCAGCATTATTGTTAATATAGATTACTGTATGCATAGTGGACCCCAAGAGCTTGGAACGTATAGAATCTGCAAAATTTACGGCCCCACCAAAGGTATTCAATTCTATCAAAAACATTTCAGCCTGTAGTTCTGCTGCTTTTTGATGTGCCAAATTCACAGTTCGCCATGCGTTTGGGCCAATATCTTCTTTGATATCCACTTTATATATTTTTTGTGCCGATGCAGTGAAAAGCATAACACAAAAAGTAAAAAGAAAAGCAAAAAAGGATTTCGTAAATTTGTTCTCCATGGATTAATGTTTTTTGCTATAGTAATGACTAAATATACAACATTTAAAACATTTGAAAAAAACTTTCCGTATCAAATATGGAAAATTGTAGCAGATGCAGCTTTAAGACAAATTGCTGTGGAACTCCGAGACACGGAGTCTACCTGCGCTATACTTTATATCTTTGACTTTGATGGCAACGAGCTGCTAAAACATAAAGAAATAGATGAAAAAGAGTGGACACTGGAATCCATCCAGCATCATACGCTTATTTTGAAACGTGTGGGCGACACACAGCCGGTGAAAGAAGGTATTTTATTCTTAGATATGCAAGGTACCCCCCGTCATTTATGGCAAGAATATACCTGGATAGATACCTATCGTGATATGGTAAAGGTGCGGCACCGTAATTTCCAAAGTGGTTTTGAAGAATATATTGATATAAAAACACTCGAAAAGAAATCTAACACGGGGCAAGAACAAGAATATTGCAGTGCTATCAAAATGCCTGTTCCCTATAGCGGTAACTTACCCCTCTATCTACAACATGTAGGTATACAAGATCTACCTTGGATTAGCCGTGCAGCAGACCGCATACTTTGGTCATACCATACAAAAGAGCATGGGCATTATCATTTAAACCTTTCGGTCGCCGATACATCCAAATTACTAGTAACACAATGTTTATTATCCGATATGCCGAAAATGATTCCACAACCGTATTTTCAAATAGAAAATCAAATATTTTTAATGTCATATAATAAACGGAAAATTGTTTCGTATTTAGTATAATTGCAAACATATGGGAAAAACAAAAGCTTTTTCGACCACGATAAAATTAGGCGCTCTGGGGGTATTATGCTACCCTCTTTTTCTGACTGCTAAATCCGCTGAATATAACGTTAATGAACCCTTTTCTGTTTCGATTGCTCCCGATTCGATCGGTGTGGAAGTCGTAAACGGCGAAATAAATATTATCCACCGTATCGAGCGAAAAGAAACGTATTATGCATTGAGCCGGCGATATAATATCCCCGTAAACCGTATCATGGAGGTGAACAATAAAAAAAACCTTAAACCTGGTGATACCGTAAAGGTTCCTACCGGCAGACAAGGGTCTTCGATGACAACTGTTTCATCGGCTCCGCAAACCCAGCAACAGGAACAACCCATGGTGTTAACCGAATATAAAGTTGGTAAAAGCGAAACCCTATATGCTATTTCTAGACGGTTTGGCACAACGGTAGAGGCGATTAAAAAAATGAACGATCTCCAATCAGATTCTCTCCGGGAGGGCATCACGCTGAAAATCCCAAATGCGGATTATCGAGAGCCTATTCCAGAAATCCCTCAACAGCCCATTCTTATCGATACGTCTTCCACTTTGGAGTTAACCCCGGAACAAATCATTGCATCAAATCGCTATGGTATTCGCGAAAAACAAGAAAAGGGCATTGGCGTATGGATTAATGATCTGGAGACGGATGGTAAAAGTAATCTCGCCCTTCACAAAACTGCCCCCATAGGCACCATTTTAAAAATCACGAATCCAATGACGCGGAATGTTACCTACGCCAAGGTAGTCGGAAAATTCACGGATACGGCCGAGACAAAAGACGCTATTGTCGTCTTATCAAAATCTGCTGCGGCTTACATCGGTGCCCTTGACAGAAGGTTTTTGATAGAAATAGCATATGGTGTACCTTTGCAATAAATAAACTTAGGAAGGTATAAATGGATAAACCATACGTTATCGGTATTGCGGGCAGTAGTGGATCAGGCAAAACGTTCTTTCTAAGACGTTTTCTCGATCATTTTCATCCTGATCAAGTTACACTCATTTCGCAAGACGATTATTATATCCCCGCAAATACCAAAACAAAAGAAGAAAATCGGTTATATAACTTTGATTTGCCCACGGCTATTAATCGAGAATCTTTCTTCCACGATATAAAACAACTTTTCTACGGACATACCGTTTACCGACAGGAATATACTTTTAATAATCCTAATATTACCCCTAAAATACTCGAAATTAAGCCTGCCCCCATCCTCATTGTAGAAGGTTTATTTATTTTCCATTACCAGGAGGTTAACGAACTACTAGATTATCGGATTTTCCTAGATGCTTCGGAATCAGTTGCGCTAGAAAGGAGACTGCAACGAGACCTAATGGAAAGAGGATATGATCATGACGATGTGATGTACAAATGGATAAACCATGTTGTTCCGGCTTATGAACAATATTTGGTTCCATTTAAACCGGCATGTGATTTAGTGATCATCAATAACACGAATGATCCTAAGATCATTGATAATGCCGCTCGTGAAATTTCAGTTGGACTTAAACCTATGTGAGTTACCACAAATAAAAAGTGAATAACTATTTAAATTCAATCTAAACAATTATCTTTGTAGTTGAGATGGAAAAGATAATAACCCCATTAATCTATATAGAAGATGGGAACCCCTTTCTTGACGAAATCAAAAAAGGGATAAACTGCAACCCAGATTTGGGATGTTGTGTTTTTAAAAAATGTTGTAAAAAATATAAGCGGGGCAAACGCTGTAAAAAGTGTCCCAAAAGATAGTCTTATATACTATTCTTCCATATAGTTTAAATCTTTATCGAAGCTCTCCTCTAGTCTCGTCAAGGCGAAAATAGCAATAATAGATAAGAGTATAGTGACTGCCATTGCTGCGTGGAGTATCCCCATATTTGGCACCAACCAACCATATAAAAGTGTGGACGGGATCAATGCCCCCCGCACAAAATTTGGAGCCGTCGTAGCCACTGTCGCACGGAGATTTGTACCAAACTGCTCGGCAGAAATAGTGACAAACGTGGCCCAGTAACCCACACCAAGTCCTAATAGAAATGCCAACACCAAGAACTTATTTTCGGAAATACCGGTACTGGATAAATACCACACGGAGAATAAGATAATGAGCACCTGGCAGATAAAGACCACCTTTTTTCTGGATCTGAACCATTGCGCCAACAATCCCGCAAAAACATCGCCCAACGAAATACCTAAATAGGTGAACATTACGCCCTTTCCTGCACTCAACGGCGTTTCACTTTGCAAAGCTCGCCCGATCTCTGGTGCTTGCGTGACCAAAACGCCCACCACAAACCAAATAGGCAACCCAATACAAAGGCAATATACATATCGAAGAAAACGTTCTTTCTTGTTGAATAGCATCCATAAACTTCCCTTAACGGCTTGCTGGTTATCTTTCTTCTTAAATAACCCTGATTCAAATGTTCCGACACGCAGTAACAACAGACAAAGCCCCATTCCACCACCAACAAAATAAGCTGTCCGCCAGTCAAACCATTCGGAAACATAGTACGCCAAAATCGCCCCCAATACACCTAACCCGGCCACGATCATGGTACCATATCCACGTTTTCCCTTATCCATACTCTCGCTAACCAATGTAATGCCTGCTCCTAACTCGCCGGCAAGGCCTATACCTGCCACGAAACGAATCCAGGCATAGGTGTTTACATCTTGAACAAAGCCATTGTATAGGTTTGCCAGTGAATACAGAACAATAGATCCAAAAAGCACTTTTAACCGTCCGAATTTATCGGCAATAACACCCCAAATAATCCCACCAAGCAGTAATCCTGCCATTTGCATATTCAACACAAACTCCCCCTCAGACCGCATCTGCCCTTCTGGAATCCCGATATCTTTAAACGATTGTACCCGTACGATGGAGAAAATAATTAAATCATAGATATCCACAAAATAGCCAAGCGATGCGACCAAGACCAGCAGCCATACTTTACCGGGTTTAGGATTACTTTCCATAATAGTTTAGCGTTGAGGCGCGCAATTTACAATCTTTTCTATTTATTACAAGAAATAAACAATCATAATCTGCTTTAAATATGGAGGGAGTCCTATATTTGTAATATTGAACATAACTAAATAAAAAACGAACATGATGAAAAAGCTCACTTTGGGCACTTTAGCATTCGGTTTATTCCTTGCAGGTGCTTGCCAAAACACAAACGGAAAAAACGAAGAAGCCGAAAAGCTAGCAAAGGAGGCTATTGAAATACATGATGAAATCATGCCTCAAATTTCTACTTTCAACAAACACGACATTTTGATAGATTCTTTGTTAGAAAATCTTTCTATATTAAAAACTGCGGATGTCGATCTCGACACGACAGAAACACGTGAAAAGTTCCACGCTTTGAAAGCAAATCTTGAATCAGCTACGGATAAAATGATGGTTTGGATGAAAGAATATGCAATGGATAGCACAGATGTGAACTATCAAAAAGCGGAAGTAGAACGTATTTCTGAACTGAAAACAGAATTTGAACAAGTAAAATACGAAGCGGAGAGCCTATTGGCTCCTTTTAAAAAGTAAGCATGAAACGTAATCTAACAACATACCTAAGCGTAGTTGCACTTTCGTCTGCTTTATTTGCCTGCTCGCGAACAAGCGAAAAGAAACTACCCATCATCGGAGAGCGGGAGACGGAAGAGCGAGTCGTAGATGGTAAAACAGTCGTAGACACGATTTATCACCAGATTCCAAGCTTTTCTTTTATTAATCAAGACAGCGTAGAAATCACAGATAAAGATTTCGACAACAAGGTATATGTTGCTAATTTCTTCTTTACACATTGCCCAAGTATCTGCCCTACCATGCAACGAAACCTGTTAAAAGTATATGAAAAATACAAAGACGACGAACAGGTCGCTTTTTTATCACACAGTATAGACTTTAAATACGATACGCCAAGCGTACTTAAATCGTATGCGGAAAAATTAGGTGTTACCAATAAACAATGGCAATTTGTAACGGGTGATAAAAAGGCTATTTATGGCATTGCAGATAAATATCTGGTTTATACAAAAGAAGATGAAAATGCACCAGGTGGTTATGATCACCAAAGTTACCTCGTGTTAATTGATCCGCAAAAACGTATCCGAGGCGCCTATGACGGAACCAATGATGAGCAGGTTGCACAGCTATTTGTCGACTTGGAGATCCTTTTAAAAGAACAATAGACCTGCCATGCGAAATACGATATTTTCGTTGATAGCAATAAGCATGCTTATCGGCATGCTTATTTTCTCTTGTCAGCCCCATGTAAGTATCGAAACCGCACAATATGCCATAAATGGGCAAAAACTTTATGTTACCCACTGCCAGAGTTGCCACGGTGCAAAAGGCGAGGGATTGGGCATGCTCTATCCCCCATTGACCGATACCGCCTATTTACAGAAAAACAGATCTAAACTCGCGTGTATTGTTAAGAACGGCATGACAGGTCCTATCGAGGTTAATGGAAAAATATTTGAGGGCGATATGCCCGCAAATGCCGAATTGACGAACGTAGATATCGCCTATATATTGACGTATATTACCACTACATTTGGCAATAACACCGAAACATATACACAAGAAGAAGTTAAAAAAAGTCTAGCGGATTGTCGGATGTAATTGTTGTTTATAGCGGCGTATAAAAAAGAAGGTTTCCAAACGGGGAGAATGGAAACCTTTCTAAACTAACCAATTATAAACCTAAATTATGATATTACAAAGATAAGCCAGATTAGTTGATTATGCAAATAATCCCCTCCTAAAAAAGCATATTTAACAAAACATTAACATTAGTGTTCTAAATACACTATCTAGCACTCGATTTATAACAAATATTTGACATTTAAGGCTTCATTTTTTTGCTACATTTGCACCCGAATGAACGTTCAATTGCTAAATAAAAAAGAGGCGATTTTCGAAAGCACGCTCAAACTTATTAATGAGTATGGCTTTCACGGTACGCCAATGAGTCAGATTGCTGCGCATGCTAATGTCGCTACCGGTACAATCTACCATTATTTCAGTTCCAAGGATGAATTGATTTTAGAACTTTTTAAATATTGCCGGGAAAAAACAAACGAGCATATTTTCAGCTTTGAGGAAGATCTGCCCTATAAGGAGAAGTTCTTTTACATTTGGAATCGTTTGGTGGAATACTATGTGGCACATAGAGAAACGTTTTGGTTTATAGAACAATTCTACTCGTCACCCTATTATGAACTGATAAAACAAAAAAAGACAACCTATTATGGTGTTGACAAAATGCATCTGTTTTTTGAAGAAGGCATAAAATCCGGTATTCTCCGAAACGTCAGTTTCTACACGTTAATATCGGTATACATAGGAGCAGCGACATCCCATGTGAAAATGGTTACCTATGGCTTTTGTAAAATGCAGGCAAAAGGCCGTGAGGAGTTAATTGAAATAATTTGGAATGGTGTTAAAAATCAATAATATGAAGTTAAAAAAAGTTGCTTTATCGTTGCTTCTTGCGTGCTGTGTCGCGGGATACGCACAAGCACAATCTGTTAATACTAAGGCGAAATCTGAAAAACTCAACAGTGATGCTACACTGGACGAGCTAATTGACTATGCGCTACGTAATAAGATAGATTTAAAACAGGCTCAAATTGACCAGGAGATTGGAGAGCGGGAAATCGCATCAGCATTGTCAGGATGGCTTCCACAAATTAATGCTTCGGCTTCCCTGATCCACAATATCAAACTACAAACGATGGTCTTCGAAGGCCAAGCCAGACAGTTAGGGGTAAAAAATAATAGTACCGTTGGCTTTCAGGCTGATCAGGCAATTCTTAGCCCAGAATTATTTCAAGCATCCCGTGCGGCGAAATACATACGTCAGCAGAACAACCTGAATTTGGAGAACACAAAAGTAAATACGGTGGTGGACGTAAGTAAAGCGTATTACGACATCCTTACTTCAGAAGAAACGATTAAGATTATTCATGAGAATATCACCCGTCTAAAACGGCAGTATACAGAAGCTAATGCACGTTACGAAACCGGATTAGTCGACAAGATAGACTATAAACGGGCACAGATATCGTTGAATAATGCCAATGCACAATTAAAATCAGCCAACGAGGCTCGGAAATATAAGTACGATTATCTAAAATCTCTTATAAATATTCCAACAGCGGAAGAAATTTCATTATCCTTCGTCAATCAGTCGTTGGAATCTAATATCTTATTGGATACTACTGAATTGCTTCATATTGCCGACCGTGTGGAATTCCGCCAGCTGGAAACGTTACGGGAAATCCAGAAATTGAATACACAATACCAAAAGTGGAGCTTTATGCCGCGATTGGGTGCTTACGCAAATTACAATTTCAATTACCTAAACAACGAATTTAGCCAGTTGTATGCACATAACTATCCCAGTTCGGCGGTCGGTTTGTCGTTAACCTTTCCGATTTTCACGGGTACAAAACGTATACAGGAAATCCGTAGATCGGAATTGGAAGAAGAGCGAATCGAGTGGGATCTACAGAATTTAGAGAATATGATTAGTGCGGAGTATTCTGCAGCCATGGCCAGCTATCGTTCTAATATGAATGAGTGGAGGAATGCAAAAGAAAATATGAATTTATCTGAAGAAGTATATAACACGATAAAGTTACAATACGATGCGGGTGTGAAAACCTATTTAGAGTTGATGACGGCGGAAACCGATCTTAAAACCACGCAGTTAAATTATCTCAATGCATTATATGCTGTTCTTTCTAGCAAGTTAGACATTCAGAAAGCATTAGGAACAGTAGAAACAACACGATAAAACAACCCTTAACAATCAACCACGAAATACACGAAAACATGAATACGAATTATTTATTTTCTGCACTAATTATAGGTTCTGCTTTGTTCTGGCAATCTTGCGGCTCTAAGGACGGCGCACAGCAACAGCAAGGAGCTGCCCAGGGGCAAATGGCCACCCCTGTGACGACAACGATGGTAGAGAAACAGATAGTTTCTGGCATCAAAAGCTATCCGGCCAGTGTTGTTCCGCTCCAGGAAGCCGATCTAATGGCGGAAGTATCAGGGTATGTGACTAAAATATATGTCGCGGACGGTGCTACCGTAAAACAAGGACAACCTTTGTATGAAATCGATCGCATTCGCTATCAAGCGGCTGTTGATCAGGCAAAAGCAAATTTGGAGATCGCTAAAGCGAATCTACAACGTGTAGAAAAAGATTTAACACGTTATCAAACGCTTGCGGAACAAGATGCGATTGCAAAGCAGACGTTAGATTACGCTCTAACAGATGTCAATAATCAAAAAGCACAGATCCAAGCAGCACAAGCCGCATTGACCACGGCACAAACCAACCTGGAACGTTCTATTATACGCGCTCCTTTCAGTGGTGCCCTAGGGATTTCACAAGTTCGTACAGGCGCATTGGTTTCCCCTGGTACAACACGTTTAAACACCATCAGTGCAATCGATCCGATTGCTGTTGAGTTTCAAATTAGCGAGAGAGAAATTTCTGAATTTGCAGCTTATCAGTCCGGTAAATCGTCGACCGAAATTAGTGTTTCCTTACCTGATAGAACCACCTACACGCATACCGGAAAAATCGCAACCATGGATAGAGCTGTTGACCCTACTACAGGAAGATTAAAAGTACGTGCGTCGTTCAGTAATTCGCAAAACGATCTACGTGCAGGGATGAACCTGACCATGAATGTGAAAAGCACTTCGGCTTCAGAACAATTGGTTATCCCGTTTAAAGCTGTACAAGATCAACTGGGTGTTTATAATGTATACGTCGTAAACGACAGCAGCCAAGCAGAGATACGTCCTGTAGAACTCGGTTTAAAGCTCGAAGATAAAGTCGTTGTAAATTCAGGCTTAGAAGCAGGAAACAAAATTGTTGTAGATGGTATCCTGAATGTACGTAGTGGAGCAAAAGTTGTTGAACAACCAGCAGCACAAGACACGCCACAGAAATAGTTGTTGAAAACTTAAACAAGTAGAAAAAATAGTATGATATCAGAAGTTTTTATAAGAAGGCCTGTCACGGCGATCGTTATATCTATCTTGATCATGATTATAGGTACGATTTCCATTATGACGTTGCCTATCAGTCAATATCCATCGATCGCCCCTCCTACAGTTACGGTAACGGCAAACTATACGGGTGCTGATGCGCAAACCGTTGAACAGACGGTCACAACACCGATAGAAAGTCAGATTAACGGTACGCCCGGCATGATTTACATGTCTTCTAACAGTACGTCCAACGGTCAATCCGCTATAACGGTTACCTTCGAAGTAGGTACTGATATTGATGTCGCTACACTTGACGTTCAGAATCGGGTCGGTATCGCTGAACCAGCTTTACCAGAGGCTGTACGCCGTTTAGGTGTGACCACACGTAAAGCGAATACAGACATCTTGATGCTTGTATCGTTAGTATCACCTAATGGAACACGCGATGATAAATTTTTAGCTAATTATGCTAACTTATATATTAGGGACGCTATTATGCGGGTAAAAGGTGTGGGTGACGTGACCGCCTTTGGGCAACCCTTCTCCATGCGTGTATGGCTAGATGCTAACAAATTAGCGGCGTTAAATTTAACACCAGCAGAGGTTTCCAGTGCTATTGCAGAACAGAACTTACGTATGCCGGGTGGTTCGGTAGGCGCTCCTCCACAACAAAATTCGCAAGTGTTTGAATATCCCGTCATCACGGATTCGGATTTATCGTCGGAAGAAGATTTTGAAGAGATCATTGTCAAAACAAATCCTGTCGATGGTTCTATTGTGCAGTTAAAGGATGTTGCACGCGTGGAACTTGGTCAATTTAACTATGCGACTACGACTCGTGTCAATGGCATGCGTTCTACCGGTATGATGGTAGCCCAAACACCGGGTGGTAATGCTGTAGAGACTGCAGAAGGTATTTATGCCGCATTGGACAATCTAAAAAAATCATTCCCGGAAGATGTCGATTACGTTGTGGGATATGAAACCGTCTCGGTCGTGAAAGCGTCTATCGAATCGGTTATCCATACCCTAGTGGAAGCATTGATCTTGGTAACGGTTGTGGTATTCTTTTTCTTACAATCATGGAGGGCGACCTTAATTCCTGTACTGGCTATTCCAGTTTCTATTGTAGGAACATTTATCTTCTTTACGTTATTTGGATTTTCTATCAACAACCTGACCTTATTAGCATTTGTATTGGCTATCGGTATTGTGGTCGATGATGCGATTGTCGTGGTAGAAGCTGTGCAACATTATATTGATCATTACAAGATGGATGCGAAAGAAGCTACTCGTCATGCGATGAAAGATATTACAGCTCCGGTTATCGCCATTGGTTTTATCTTGGCTGCCGTATTTGTACCCGTCGGTTTCATTCCAGGAATGGTTGGACAGCTCTATCAACAGTTCTCCATTACCATTGCTGTTTCGGTATTGTTATCCGCTTTTATAGCCCTCTCCCTGACACCGGCATTGTGTTCCATCATGTTGAGACCTACGTCAGTGAATAAAGATGCTAAAGGCCTAAACAAGTTTTTCTATAAATACAATCTTTGGTTCGATCGCGTAACGCATAAATACTCCCGAGGAGTCAAAACCATGATAAGGAAAGCGCCATTGGCTTTAATTATTTTGCTGTGTCTTTTCGTTGGTACGGGCTATATGTTCACCGTAAAGCCGAGCGGGTTTATTCCTACCGAAGATAATGGTATGTTTTTCGCTGGAGTTACATTACCTGAAGGCGCTTCTGCGAGTCGTACCGCATCTGTATTAGATGAAATTGAAGCCGATTTACGCAAAGATTTCCCCGAAATCCAACATATCACCCTTATTTCCGGTATCAATATACTGAATAGGTCGTTTAAATCTAACGGCGCCACACTGTTCGTATCTTTAAAACCATGGGCAGAACGTAAACGTACGGCTGCCGAGGTTACTGGTGCAATTATGGGTAAATATCGGGGGTATGCTAAAGCTAGTATATTAGCCGTAACCCCTCCTGCCATACCAGGTTTAGGTGCATCTGGTGGTTTCTCCATGATGATACAAGATCACCAAACGGTCGATATCAAACAGTTTGAAGCGGTTGTAGGAAAGTTTCTAGGTGCCGTTAACCAACGTCCGGAAATTGGTATGGCTTATACTTTATTTAACTCGAATTCGCCTAACTTTAAAATTTCGGTAGATAGAGAACAAGCCAAAAGGATGTCGGTTCCCGTATCTTCCGTCTACAGTACCATATCGGCTTATTTAGGTTCTGCTTATGTCAATGATTTCACGCGCTATGGGCGTAATTTCCGTGTCGTGACACAAGCTGATCAAAATTTCCGGATGAATATTGAGGATATCAATAAGTTGTTTGTTAACAACGCCCGGGGAGAATCCGTACCTTTAGGTTCCTTAATTAGTTGGGAGCTTGTACAAAACCCGTCCATCATCAACCACTATAATATCTTTCGAAGTATTGAAGTGAGTGGTAGTGCCGCTCCAGGATATAGTTCGGGGGATGCGTTAAGAGCCTTGGAAGAGGTTGCAGCAGAAACACTACCTGATGGATATGGATATGACTTTTCGGGAATATCTCTACAGGAAAAACAATCCGGCAACATGACGGTCATGATTTTTGCGTTATGTGTGGTGTTTGTATTTTTGTTACTGGCAGCCCTTTACGAAAGTTGGTCGGTTCCATTTTCGATCTTACTGTCCGTACCAATTGGTGTATTCGGAGCCATCTTGACGCTATTGTTCATTCCTGCATTGGATAATAATATTTATGCTCAGATCGGTTTGGTAACCATTATTGGTCTTGCATCCAAGAATGCGATCCTTATTGTAGAGTTTGCAAAAGAACGGGTCGATATCGGAATGCCTTTATTGGAGGCAACTTTGGATGCTGTGAAATTAAGATTACGACCGATCATTATGACGTCCTTTGCATTTATATTGGGGATCATTCCATTGATGCTGTCCACCGGTGCAGGAGCTTTCTCACGTCAAACAATTGGTTGGACCGTATTCGGCGGTATGACTGCAGCTACTTTACTAGGTATATTTGTCATCCCCGTGCTGTTTTACGTGATTACCAAAATGGCTTATGGGAAGAAAAAGCTTGCGGAACTGGAAGCTAATTTTGATGCCGAAAAAGCAAAAAATCTAAGTTCTCACTAATAAGCGAAACAAATTACCATAAAAAAGAAAGGACGTCCATGGTGACGTCCTTTCTTTTTTATGAACCTATTTTACCACACCTATTTAAACCCTACAAAAGATGCAAAGCATAAGTTCTTATGTAGTATATCAACTTTTTTAAACCCAACTTTTTCCAATAGTTGTAGTTGATACATTAAACTGCGGGGTGAGTCTTCTTTCTCGATGTAAGCAAATACATGGTCTCTATATTCCCGATCTTTTAATCCCACTAAATATTTGCCATACAAATCATGGTAAATATACTGTTGTAAATCAGAGTCCGTCTGATGCACTAAATCAAATATCCAGATACTACCGCCATCGTTCAATAGGCTAAATAGCTTTTTAAATGCCGTTTCCCAATCATGATCGTCTCGAAGATGGTGCAATACTGCCGTTGCAATGATCACGTCATACTTCTCCGTACCAAAATCCGCTGTCCTGAAATCACCTTTGAGCATATTCACTTTTCCCGTTGTTACGTCACCTACCCTTTCCAATGCCTTATCTAACATCGGCTGACTTAAATCCAGCAACGTAATATCAATATTGCTCATCTTCTGTGATAATTTTACGGTATAATTTCCCGCGCCACAGCCGATGTCTAAGACCGAACGAAGTTGAGGATAGCAACGTGTAATACCCTCTGTGATGAGCTCCATATTAAAGGTTGCATCGAGTGTTGTCTGTTGGCCTGTTTCCAATTGTGAGAATCGCTCTACATCTTTATCAAAGCGTTCTTCGATTTCCTGAATGGTTGATTTCATCTTGCTGATTTTTTTGACAAAGTTTTCTAATTTTTCAATAATACTAATATTATATAAAGCTGCCAAGAAGTCCATTTTTTTTTCATGAGTAACGAGCATTGTTATAGATAAAATGCCAACACGTTTAAATTTGCTATCTTTACGATAAAGGCAAACTTTAAACACTGTATGAAACTATATACTATTGACACCGGATTCTTTAAGTTAGACGGCGGCGCCATGTTTGGTGTGGTACCAAAATCATTATGGCAACGCACCAATCCTGCTGACGAACGTAATCTATGTACTTGGACGAATAGATTGCTGCTTATTGAGGACGGTAAACAATTGATTTTAGTGGATACCGCCATAGGCGATAAACAAGACGAAAAGTTTTTCGGCCACTATTTTTTGCATGGAGACGCCACCTTGGATAGCTCACTCGCGAAATATGGTTTTCACCGCGATGACATTACCGATATTATCCTTACACACCTTCATTTCGACCATTGTGGCGGTGCCATAAAACGGGAAGGCGATCAGCTCGTGCCCGCCTTTAAAAATGCACGTTTCTGGAGCAATGAAAAACATTGGGAGTGGGCAATACACCCAAATCCGAGAGAAAAAGCCTCTTTTCTCCGGGAGAATATTCTCCCCATACAGGAAAGCGGACAATTGCATTTTATACAACAAGGCACACCCTTTTCCCCTAACATTGACATCCGCTATGCACACGGGCATACCGAAGCCATGATGTTACCCCAAATTCGTTACCAAGGAAAAACTATCCTGTATATGGCAGACTTACTACCCTCCGTAGGGCATATTCCCCTTCCCTATGTCATGGGGTACGACGTACGTCCGCTCATCACCATGGAAGAACGACAGGATTATTGGCACGAAATCGTCGATAACGAATATATCTTATTTCTAGAACATGATCCCGTTAACGCCTGCTGTACATTGCAGCACACGGAGAAAGGTGTTCGATTGAAAGATACGTTCCGATTAGAAGAAATGTTTGGCTAAGTTTGCTGCACGTTAAGATATAGCTATCTACACAAGTTCGATATTTTCCGCATAGCAATATCCTTCGATATTGTCTGTGCGAATAAGCCACCAATAAACGTTGGCGCGACTAACCACGGTAACTATTTCGTCTTTTTGTACATTGCCTATAGTAGGTAGCTCTACGCCAGGACCTTTATGAATGTTCAACATAGGCTCGTTCACGACCAACCGAGCCCTACATCCTTTTACGGTGGCTAATACATCGATGTCTAATAGAACTTCTCCTGAAATAAAATTAGGATCGATTTGGCTATACATGTCCCACAGTTTATTTTTTGCTTCTGCATTGGGTGCTATGCCTCGAATAATTAAAACACCATTTTGCTCCATAAACTGGAAACCGTCGGTGATTAAATTCTCGGCTGTAGCTAAAAGCGTTTTATATTTATCAAGTAGTGCCATGGTCTGGAAAGAGTTACTTATTAATGAAACAATAAATCAGGTAGGATTGTTTGAAATTACTGCCGATACTATCTTTAGCAAATTGCTGTTATCGATTGTTTCGTTCCGTTAAAGACAATCTGGTCTCCCACTTCGCGGCCCAACAACAATTTCCCGATCGGTGAAGAAGGCGAAATCACCATAAAGTTCATCCCTTCAACTCGTTGTTGACCCAAACTGACAGCCATAAAATAAGTTACTTTGTCCGTCACAACGATAGCTCCTATTTCGACTTTTTCTTTAATTTCTGTTTCCATTTTTTGCAGTACAACCCAATCTTTTTTTGATTGTAATAGTTGTGTGTGATAGCGGTTCAAATCTTGTTGTATCATCTCACGCGATGTTTCATATTTATCGCCGGCACTACTTTTAGTCTCACTTTCTATTGCCTCTTGTGCCTGTTGGATAGCAAACGCCGTTTCTTCCAATCGCCCTTCAATCTGCCTAAGACAATAGCTTAACAATTCCTTTTTTATACCAATATCCATCTTGTGTAGAAAGCTTATAAAAAAACCTCCCGATTATTCGGGAGGTTCAAAGATATATTTTAATCGTTAGATCTACTCATAAATTAATGATCAGATCAAATTACTAGCGATTTTTCAAATCCTTCACTTTCTTTTCTGCATCGTCGGCGACCTTGTTTGCCTTCTCTCCGGTCTTTTCTACGGCATTATCAATCGCCTTTCCAGTAGCATCTGCAGCATTTTTTGTCGCATCAACCGTTTTATCGTATGCTCTATCTAGTGCATTTCCTGTAGCCTTAGCTGCATCTTTAGTCGCATCCACAGCTTTGTTTGTACCTTCTTCTACCTTCACACCAGCTTCTCGCGCAGTAGCTTTGGTTTTTTCCCACAGGGTATTCGCTTCATCATATGTTTTACGGGCGCTCTCTTCTGCTTTTTTATCTCCCTTTTCTATGGCGTCGTCCAAATCGGCTTTCGCTTTATTTACCTTTTCCTCAGCTTTCGCCAGTTCTTCCTGCAAGGTAGCATGTGCATGGTCTTTATGTTCCTCTAACGTCTCCAGTGTTTGATCCAGCTTTTCGCCGGCCGTCATTTCACTCTCTGTATCGTTGTTTTTAGGGTTATTACATGATGCAGCAACGATCATACCTGCAACTGCTACCATTAACATTACTTTTTTCATATCAATAATTTTTATTTAAGTATAATAGCGTCAATACAGTATGCATACAATTACTATACCAAAAGCGTCATACGCACCTATTTCGGATAGACGGTACCCTTTGCAGCCTCCAGCGTATTCTTTAACAAACCTACGATGGTCATCAATCCTACGCCACCCGGAACAGGCGTAATCCAAGATGATTTCTTAGATACCTCCTCAAAATCTACATCTCCATACAGCTTAAAACCAGATTTCGTTTCTGTAGACTCTTCTCGGTTGATACCAACATCAATGACAATAGCATCTTCTTTCACCATATCTGCTGTTACAAAATGCTTACGGCCAATGGCCGCCACTATAATATCTGCCGCCAATACCTCTTCTTTTAGATTTGCGGTACGGCTGTGGGTTAATGTCACGGTACAGTTTCCCGGATTACTGTTACGGGCCAATAATATACTCATTGGCGATCCAACAATATTACTACGACCGACAACTACCGCTTTCTTACCTGCCGTATCAATGCCATAATGTTCCAGCATGAGCATAATACCATAAGGTGTAGCCGGAATAAAACAAGGTAAATTACGCTGCATCCTTCCTAAATTGATCGGATGGAAACCGTCTACATCTTTACGATGATCGATCGTTTCGGTGATCTTTTCTGGATCGATATGCTTTGGTAAAGGCAATTGGACAATCAGTCCGTCAATATTCGGATCTTGGTTAATCTCTTTTATTTTCGCAATCAGCTCATCCTCTGTAACATCTACATGGTATCGAATATTCGTCGACTCAAAGCCTACCAGTTCACAATTGCGCATCTTACTGGCCACATACGTTTCACTTCCGCCGTCATTTCCCACCAAAATCGCTACCAAATGCGGTTTGCGTCCAGATTTTGCTGTAAATGCTGACGCTTCATTTTTAATATCTTCCTTTATTTTTGCCGATACCAGCTTTCCGTCTAATAAATTCATTTATATACGTATTATCTGCTTCTTAATCCAATTTCAAAACGGCCATGAATGCGGATTGTGGAATTTCCACGTTCCCTACCTGACGCATTCTCTTTTTACCTTTCTTTTGTTTTTCCAACAATTTACGTTTTCGGGAGATATCGCCTCCGTAACATTTTGCGGTTACGTCTTTACGTAAAGCTGAAATCGTTTCGCGCGCTATGATTTTTGCGCCGATGGAGGCTTGTATACGGATTTCAAATTGCTGACGTGGCAGAAGTTCTTTCAATTTCTCGCAAATTTTCTTCCCAAAATCATAGGCATTGCTCCGGTGAATAAGGGAAGACAAGGCGTCTACCGGCTCATCATTTAACCGAATATCCAGTTTTACCAAATCCGACTGTCGATAGCCAATTTGGTGATAATCAAATGACGCATACCCCTTAGAGATTGTCTTCAATTTATCATAGAAATCAAAAACAATTTCGCCCATAGGCATTTCAAAAGTCAGCTCGACCCGATCAGAAGTTAGGTAAGATTGGTTAATAATCGTTCCGCGCTTCTGGATACATAACGACATCACCGGCCCTACAAAATCCGCCTTGGTAATAACGTTCGCCTTAATATAAGGTTCTTCTATGAAATCTAACTTGCTGGGATCCGGGAGATCAGAGGGGTTATGGACAACGATTTCCTTTTTATCTTTGGTAAGAAAAGCGCGATAGGATACGTTTGGCACGGTGGTAATCACGGTCATGTTGAACTCCCGCTCGAGACGCTCCTGAATAATCTCCATGTGGAGCATGCCTAAAAAACCACATCGGAAACCGAATCCCAATGCCGCCGAAGATTCCGGCTCAAAAACCAGCGAGGCATCATTCAACTGCAAACGGTGCATAGATTCCCGAAGTTCTTCATAGTCTTCCGTATCAACCGGATAAATACCGGCAAAAACCATCGGTTTCACCTCTTCAAAACCTCTGATTGCTTCCGTACAAGGCCTATCGCGATGTGTAATGGTATCGCCCACTTTCACTTCGCGTGCTTCCTTGATACCGGAAATAATATAGCCTACATCACCTGTTTTTATCACATTTTTAGCGACTTGATTAAGCTTAAGTGTACCAATTTCATCCGCAAAATACTCTTTTCCCGTAGCGACAAATTTCACCCGGTCGCCTTTTCGAATTTCGCCGTTTTCCACCTTAAAGTAGGCCATAATTCCCCTAAAAGAGTTAAAGACAGAGTCAAAAATTAGCGCTTGCAAAGGTCCGTCCGGATCACCAACCGGCGGGGGGATACGCTCCACAATGGCGGTTAAAATATCCGGTACACCCATTCCGGTTTTACCCGAAGCGGGTATAATTTCTTCGCGCTTACCGCCGATCAAATCGATAATCTGATCTTTCACCTCCTCTGGCATAGCACCTGGCAAGTCCATTTTATTCAATATCGGAATGATTTCCAAATCATGCTCCAAAGCGAGATAGAGATTGGATATGGTTTGTGCTTGAATACCCTGCGAAGCATCCACAATTAACAATGCCCCCTCACATGCCGCGATAGAACGCGAGACCTCATAGGAGAAATCGACGTGCCCGGGAGTATCAATCAGGTTCAAAATATATTGCTGGCCATCTTGCGTGTATTCCATTTGAATAGCGTGCGATTTTATCGTTATCCCACGTTCACGCTCTAAATCCATATTGTCCAACAGTTGCGCTTGAGCCTCCCGTTGCGTAATGGTGTTCGTAAACTCCAACAGGCGATCGGCCAATGTGCTCTTCCCGTGGTCGATATGGGCGATAATACAAAAATTACGTATATGCTTCATACAGGTCCTTATCCAATATTCTAATTGGCAAAGATAATTTTTTTAAAGCAGATATTGCTATAAAAATGTGCAGCTCATCACCTGATTGGTGCAGATTTTCAGACCCATTTTTTTTGGCGAAAATATACCCCATACAAAAAGATGATTTTAACCGAAAAAACAGCACTAAAAGCTATTTAAACACCTTCTTACACCTCATTTTTTCGAAATAAGAAAAGTCTTTTTCATCAACAAAAGATCCTAATTCACCAACAAATAGTTCTTAATCTGGAAATAAAGTTCAAAAGCACTAACAAATGACCCTTATTCACCAACAAATAGTTCTTATTCCGGAAATAGAGTTTAAAAGCACTAACAAAAGATCCTAATTCACCAACCAATGGTCCTTATTCCGCAAATAGAATTTAAAAGCACTAACAAATGATCTTTATTCACCAACCAATGGTCCTTATTCCGCAAATAGAATTTAAAAGCACTAACCGATCATCTTTATTCACCAACCAATCGTTCTTTTTTGACACGAAAACTTCATATTAAAACAACAATTTTTTCTGTCTGATCCCCATAATTTACGATTGCCGCGGCAGGCGACCAAAGTGCTTTTTATAGGCACGCCTAAAATGCTTGTCGTCATAAAAATGCAACCGACGTGCTACCTCCCGTATGGATAATGCAGGTTCGTTCGCCAACAGATTGTGACCTACAAGCAATCGGATTTTTATAACCCAAGCGTGCAGCGTTTCCGGTTTACCTTCAAAAGCCCGGCTAAGCTGTCTGGAAGAACATCCCAGTGCCTTAGCGATGCCCAAATGATTCAGATCTTTTTCGTCGTAGTGGGCTCTGACGTACACCTTCGCTTCTTCATAAAGCAAATTTAATTTTTCGGCCATTTATCTCCTCATGCTAACAAACAATTATCGTATAGTCTATTTTTAATTTTATATAGACGCTAAAATAAGAATTTACATCTTTTTTCCTGTCTAGTGCTGATCATTAGTGTATCTATACCAAAAACACAGGTTACGATACAAAAAAAGACCGATTTGCATCGGTCTTTTCCATTATTTATTTAGTAATCGAGGGAATTTAATGTCTGTTAATTATTGCCTTCATAAGAGAGTCTTTCACCATGTTGCGATAAATCCAGCCCTTCTTCCTCCTCTTGTTCGCTAACGCGTAAAGGGGTGATCGTGTCTGTTACTTTTAAAAGAATGAACGCGACCACGAGAATAAATACAGAGGCGCCGACAAGGCCGATAAGGTGTGCGGTAAACAATCCTGTTTCGCCGTAATACAGACCATTCACTTCCACGGCTCCGTTGATAGCCGAATGCGCAAATACGCCTGTTAATATCATACCGACCATACCGCCTACACCGTGGCTAGGAAACACATCTAATGTGTCGTCAATATTCGATTTCGTACGCCAATCGATCAGTAATCGGCTTATGATAGCTGCGATAGCACCTATAACGATAGAATGTGGAATACTGACAAATCCCGCAGCGGGCGTAATAGCTACTAAACCAACAACAACGCCAATACATGTACCCATAGCAGAGGGTTTAATGCCTCTAGCAGCATCAAACAAGATATACATAATCGCTGCCGCAGCAGATGCTGCTGTAGTAGTAGCCATAGCCGTTGCCGCCAAGGCGTCCGCCGCAAAAGCTGATCCTGCATTAAAACCAAACCAACCGAACCATAACAACCCAGTACCTAAAAGTACATACGTTATTCTTGCTGGTGTATGTTCTTTAGCTGTTTTACCTTGTTTCAAGTAGATGGCGGAAGCTAATGCTGTTAATCCGGCAGACATATGTACTACTGTTCCACCAGCAAAATCTAAAACGCCCATTTGGAGCAATACTCCATCTGGATGCCATGTTGCGTGTGCCAGCGGTGCGTAAATAAAAATAAAGAATAAGCAAATGAAAAGAATATAGGACGTAAAACGAATACGTTCCGCAAAAGCCCCCGTTATAAGCGCCGGTGTTATAATAGCAAATTTGAGCTGAAACATAGCAAACAATACGAATGGTATAGTAGGAGCCCCATCCCAAGGTTCGCGATCCAATACGCCGTTAAACATAAAGAATGTCGTTGGGTTTCCAATAACTCCACCAATAGAGTCACCAAATACTAAACTGAACCCAAACGCAAACCACATAACAGCTACGACCGCCATACATATAAAGCTTTGGAGCATGGTAGAAATAACATTTCTTTTTTTGACCATTCCACCGTAAAAGTAGGCTAATCCGGGAGTCATGATTAAAACCAATGCTGTTGAAGTTAACATCCAGGCAACATCTGCAGAACTGTACTCATGTTCAGCCGATCCTGTCGGCAAAGCGGGGTTAAAAAACGCAACAACCACTAAAGCAACCATCAATAAGAATGGTAAAAATGATTTTTTCTGATATATAGACATATTTCACAATTTTTATGATGCAATAATATGAAAAATTTACAAAAAACAAGCTTTTTATTTAAAAAATTAAAATTAAAACAGACAAATACATGAAATCAATGCAATAAAAAGCACAAAAACCAAATAAAACACTAATACATATACAACAAATATATTTTTCACAAAAAAAATCACAAAAAAAGCATTTACACAAACAAAAAAAGGGCAAACCTCATGTTTACCCTTTCCATATTATCCGACATTCAACTTATACTTGCGGCACCTCTATTCTTCGAATATCAGCCCCTAAGGCCCGCAATCTTTCTTCAATATCTTGGTACCCACGTTCGATCTGATCTATATTATATATAATAGACCTTCCCTGAGCCGAGAGCGCAGCAATTAAAAGAGAAACCCCCGCTCGAATGTCCGGAGAAGTCATTTCAATACCTCTTAATTTCACCTGCTTATTAAGACCGATGACCGTTGCGCGGTGTGGATCACAAAGAATAATTTGTGCCCCCATATCAATCAGTTTATCCACAAAGAACAATCGGCTTTCGAACATCTTTTGGTGAATCAATACATTTCCCTTTGCTTGAATAGCCGTCACCAAAACAATGCTCAATAGATCGGGCGTGAAGCCTGGCCATGGTGCGTCTGCAACCGTCAATATAGAGCCATCGATAAAGGTTTCAATTTCGTAGGAGTCTTGTGCCGGAATAAAAATATCATCTCCGCGCAACTCAAATTGTATTCCCAACTGCGCAAATACCGTGGGGATAATTCCCAATTCTGAAAAACAGACATCTTTAATCGTAATTTCCGATCCCGTCATCGCTGCCATACCGATAAAAGATCCGATTTCAATCATATCTGGCAACATACGGTGGCTCGTCCCTCGTAATCGATCGACACCTTCTATAGTCAGCAAGTTTGATCCAATACCTGAGATTTTAGCGCCCATACGATTCAACATCTTACACAACTGCTGCAAATAAGGTTCACAAGCCGCATTATAAATGGTGGTGACTCCGTTGGCCAATACAGCCGCCATCACAATATTTGCGGTACCCGTTACCGAAGCCTCATCCATCAAGATATACGCACCTTTCAATTCCGATGCATCTACATGAAAGAAATTCTTTTCGGCATCATAAACAAATTTTGCACCCAATTTCTCAAATCCCAGAAAATGCGTATCCAATCGGCGTCGACCTATCTTATCTCCTCCCGGTTTGGGAATCGCCGCCTTTCCAAAACGAGCTAACAGCGGCCCGACAATCATAATAGAACCGCGCAATCCCCCTCCCTTATACTTAAACTCTTCTGACTGAAAATAATCGATATTGATATTTTTTGCTTCAAATGAATAGGTATCCTTATTGATCCGATCGACCGAAACACCCAGTGCTACTAAAAGGTCTATTAATTTATTTACGTCCTTAATATCAGGAACATTACTCACCGTCACTTTCTCCTCCGTAAGCAACACAGCGGACAGAATCTGTAATGCTTCATTCTTTGCTCCCTGAGGAATAATCTCCCCCTTTAATTTCTTTCCACCAACTATTTCAAATGCGTTCATACCTTATTATATAGTATATGTAAACTTTCTAACCCTATAACTTCCTAACTTTAAAATAAAACAGAGAGCAACTGAATAACGATTCTCGCCACACAATTGCCCTCCTATTTAAACCGTCAAATAAGTTTACCTTCTGTACGAAACTTTTTTAGGTCCGTTTTTCTTCTTCACCATATTCTTTTTACCGTTACTTTTCTGGTTATTTTTTTGGTTATTGTTATTAGTAGGAGTAGTTCCACTTTTTGTCCGACTGCCCGGAGGAGGTGTTTTAAAATCCAGTTTAGTCAGCACCGTATCCGCAGGCAATGTCAATAGTCCATTAGAAAGTTCCGCTAAATTCTGGATAATATGGTCATCTTGCACCGTATCCTTATTCCAGGTCATATAAGCCATCTTCATGAAATTGGCAATGGACAACGCCATGCGCTCTCTATTTTCCGGAGCAGGCATAGCGAGCGCTTTTTCAATCATACGCTCGATGGTGTGGCCATAATGTTTATAACGAATGGAATGTTGCGGATAATCCAATAGATCCGGTTTCTTGTGAATGGCATCACGCGCCGGAATAGGATATGGGGAATCCACATCAATCTTAAAATCAGAAATGATGTGCAAATGATCCCATAGTTTATGCTTAAAATCCGAAACATCCCGCAAATGCGGATTCAATACGCCCATCATGTCGATCACGACCTGCGCATATCGGTTTCTCTCCTCTTTTGTAGGAAGCGTGCAGATATAGTCTACCATATTTTGCACATTTCTTCCATATTCTGCCAAAATTAATTTTGACCGGGTACTGTTGTAGTCGAAATCCATAAAGTGTAGTTTTACGCTTAGAAAACGCTCTGTAAGCGTAGTTTATTATCTTATCTTATTATTGTACTATTCTAAGTTTTGCAAATTTAAGCAACAATTGTTTCTGTCCCAACTCTTTAAAGAAAATAGTTGCTTTTATATCTGGTCGGTTACCTTCTAAGTTCACTACCTTTCCAAACCCGAACCGTTCATGTTCTACTTCCATACCGACCTGCAGCACGGATGTATCCGACGGTGCAAAACCGGGTGTAGGAACGTGTGCCTTCGGCAATATCGAGGTGGTTTTTACTATTTTTGGCTTTGGTTTCGAATAGGACTCCGTGTCTTTCTGTTTCCAGGCCATACGTTCCGACTGAAAACTCCCGCCTGTTTCCATGGCCGTGCTCCGTGGTTTAAAATCAAGCTCCAGACAAGCTGGATTGAGCTCATCCAAGAAACGACTGGGTTCACAGTTGTTAAGCGTTCCCCAACGATAACGGGATGTAGCATAAGACAAATGTAACTTTTTCTCTGCCCGCGTCACCGCCACATAGAAAAGCCGTCTTTCTTCCTCCAACTCGGAACGGGAATTTAGAGAGAGTTGCGAAGGGAACAAATTTTCCTCCAGACCTACAATGAATACCACCGGAAATTCCAACCCCTTTGAGGCATGTATCGTCATCATGGACACTGTATCTGCATTGGGATCTTTGTCGTTATCATCGTTGGTCAACAACGCGACATCTTGCATAAACACATCCAAACCTTTTTCTTCAATGTCTTCACGTTCGGAGAACTCCTTGATACCGTTCAACAATTCCTGGATATTCTCATAACGGCTAAGCCCTTCTACTGATTTATCTTCATAGAGGTCTTTCAATATACCCGAATGTTGTGCGATATGCATCGCTGTATCAAACGCCGAGTTGGTTTTTGCCACCGCCTGAAAACTTTGAATCATCAGCCCAAAATTACCCACCGTATTGGCACTTCGTCCATCGAGAAACGTGTGGGCATTAACAACCACATCCCATAATCGATATTGCTGTTGATCTGCTGCCACCAAAATTTTCTCTACTGTCGTATCCCCTATCCCTCTACGTGGATAGTTGATGACCCGCTTTAATGCCTCTTCGTCGTTAGGATTGAACGTCAAACGGAAATACGCAATCAAATCTTTGATTTCCTTACGTTGATAGAAAGATGTGCCTCCATACAGTTTATAAGGAACATTGATTTTTCGCAGTGCCTCTTCCATCGCACGAGATTGTGCGTTTGTTCGGTATAAAATAGCGAAATCTTTATAACGCAGATTTTTTAATGCGCGCTCCTGCGTAATAGCCTCTGCTACAATTTTCCCTTCTTCATTATCAGAAAACGCACGGGCAACCTTTATTTTCTCTCCATCCTCATTTTCCGAAAAAACATTCTTCTCCAACTGATTCTGATTCTTTTCGATCACACTGTTTGCCGCATTGACAATCATCTTCGTAGAGCGGTAGTTCTGTTCCAGTTTAAAAACTTGAACGTCTGGATAATCCTTTTGGAAATTTAAGATATTTTGAATATTCGCACCGCGAAATGCATAGATACTCTGCGCATCATCCCCTACCACACAAATATTCTCATTGACCGCAGCCAATCTTTTTACAATAAGATACTGCGAAAAATTCGTATCTTGATACTCATCCACCATCAGGTATTTAAATTGATGCTGGTATTTGTGCAACACTTCTGGGTACTTATTCAACAATACATTTGTCTTAAACAAAAGATCATCGAAATCCATTGCTCCTGCACGATAACAACGTTGCGCATAGGTCATGTAAATTTGTCCCATCTGCGGACGTCCATTTGCAATATCTTCAGCCATAATGGCCTCATTTTTATTATATTCCTGTGGAGAGATCAGGTTATTTTTAGCGGAAGATATACGCCCATACACATGATTAGCATTATACAACTTATCATCGAGGTTCATTTCTTTTAAGATGGCACGAATCAAACTTTTGGTATCATCTGTATCGTATATTGTAAAATTCCGGGGATACCCGATAAGCTCTGCTTCTACGCGAAGAATACGGGCAAATACAGAGTGAAAAGTTCCCATCCATATATTTTTTGCTTCTTGGCCCACAACGCTCATAATACGTTCCCGCATTTCCTTTGCAGCTTTGTTGGTAAAGGTAAGCACCAAAATATGAAAGGGATCCACGCCTTTGCGAATCAAATGTGCCACACGGAAGGTAATAACGCGCGTCTTTCCCGAACCCGCACCGGCAACGATCATTACTGGCCCTTCTGTCTGCTCCACCGCTGCCCGTTGCGAAGGGTTTAATCCTGCTAAATAATCCAAATTTTCTCCTAATTTTTTATGACAAGCACTAACAAAAAGTAGCGGTAAAATTAAGAAAAATAATCGACTAAAAATAAAGGTTTCTACCCGGGCGAGTAGAAACCTTTGTAAAACCAATTATAACTTACCGCCATGCTCTAGCGGCCTGAATTATGAACTACTAATTTACAAACAACTTTGTATATATACAAGAAAAAAAATATATTTTTATTTTTGAACAAAATAATCTGCACAAGTATGAAACCCACTATTACCATTTTATATTGCCCCAAATGCGGATGGATGTTGCGCTCGGCTTATATAGCACAAGAACTCTTAACAACATTTGTGGACGATCTATACGGCGTCACCTTAGTGCCAAGTGAAATCAGCGGCCGTTTCTCTGTCGCAATTGACGGAGAAGTTCTCTTTGACAGGAAAATAGAAGGCCGATTTCCGGAAATTAAAGAACTAAAACAATTGGTTCGTGATATAGTTAATCCAGCTAAAGATTTAGGGCATTCAGATAAGAAATAAAAGGAAGTTCACACTTCTTAACATATTCTGGCATTAATTTCATTAATTTTAATCCCCAAAACACAAGACAGAATAAAAAATACGTGGATGAAGATATTACATACGAGCGACTGGCATTTAGGTAAACGATTGGATTATTTCTCGAGATTGGAAGAACAGCGCGCCGTATTAACGGAGATATGTGAAATAGCAGATGCAGAAAGTGTAGACGCCGTTATTGTGGCCGGAGATCTTTTCGACACCTTCAATCCACCCGTTGAAGCCGTGGAACTATTATACAAAACGTTGCGGCGGCTTAGTCGTGAAGGGCGACGTCCTGTAATCGCCATTGCGGGCAATCATGATAGTGCAGATCGAATCGATGCACCTGATATACTTGCCCGTGAGTGTGGAATTATCTTTATCGGTTATCCCCAAGCAACTATCCGACCCTTTCAAATCAAAGACGGATTCGCTATCCGTGTATCCACTGCGGGATTTCTGGAAATATCCCTACCGCAATACAACTATCCATTGCGTATCATGCATACGCCATTTGCCAACGAGCTTCGGTTAAAACAGTTCTTGGGCATGGACGATAAAGCGCAACAACTCAACGAGCTTTTAAGAAAACACTGGCTCGCCATCGGAAATATACATTGTGACAATCAAGGCGTAAACCTGCTGACAACTCACCTCTATATGTTACAACGTGGCGGAGAAATATTGGAAGAACCGGAAGGCGAAAAGCCACTCAAAGTGGGACATGCAGACCTCGTGTATTCCGATGCTATACCGCCGCAAATTCAATACACCGCATTGGGACATCTCCACCGGTTTCAGAATATTGGAGATCAGCAAAATCCAGTTGTTTATCCCAGTAGCCCACTCGCTTACTCTTTTTCGGAGGCAGGGCAGAAAAAAGGCGTCGTGATCGTTGAGGCAGTTCCCGAACATCCTGCACAATACCGGTTTGTCCCAGTTATCGCCGGGAGAAAACTATATCGCAAGCGTTTTGATGATGTTGACGACGCCGTGATATGGTTAACTGAAAATCCAAGCACATTGGTCGAGCTAACATTAGTGAGTAATACTTTCCTTAACTCCGCCGACATGAAGCGCATTCATGAGGCACACGATGGTATCATTCATATCATCCCTATTGTACGACAAACAGCATTGAATCCTGCGCAAACGCCAACCATCAATCTCGACCAGAATATTGATGTACTTTTTAAGGATTACTTTCAACATCGGCTTGGACAGGAACCTAATCCAGAACTAATGGATTTATTAAATGAAGTTATTAATTGTGAAACGGAAACAGAGGATTAAACATGCTACCACTTTATTTAAGTATCGAAGGATTATATTCTTATCAAGATAAACAAGAAATTGACTTTACCCAATTGACAGAAGCCGGACTATTTGGCATTTTTGGCAAAGTAGGTTCTGGTAAATCAACGATACTTGAGGCTATTAGTTTTGCGCTATATGGTGAAACGGAGAGACTCAACAAACAAGAGAAAAGAGCCTATAATATGCTCAATCTTCGCTCGGATATAGCTAATATCGTGTTTGAGTTCTTAAATTACGAAGGACGAAGATTTCGATTCACGGCACAATGGAAACGACGAAAGAAATTTGAGGACACGACCTCATTAGAACGTTATGCTTACGAGTGGAAAAATGGTTCATGGATACCATTAGATTCCAACGATGGAGCAAGCGTAACCCAACTTACCTATCCCAATTTCCGACGGACTATCATTATTCCACAAGGACAATTTAAAGAATTTTTAGAATTGCGAGGTAAAGACCGATCGGAGATGATGAAAGATATCTTTAACCTCGATCGTTTTGACTTGGGTTCTAAAGTTGGGATATTGCAAAAACAAAACAACAGCAAACTCGAACAATTAAACGGCGCACTCTCGGGGTTCGATGCCGTCAGTACGGAAATACTACATAGCAAACAACAGGAGCTTGACACGGCACAACAACAATTGACCCTGGTGAAACAGGAAACTACATCACTGGAAAAAGAGGTCATCCGACTTACAGAGAGCAAAAAAATACGGGAGGAATTAGCGCATAAAAAAGAAGAAGTGCAAGAATACTTGCTAGAACAGCCACGAATTTCCCAGTTGGAAAAAGAACTACAAACATACGAAACTACCCAGCTGGCATTTCGGGAAATCTTAAATACTACACATAGCTTAAACAAAGAAAAAGAACAACTGACGCATAAAATTGAACAACTGACTACACGCAAGCTTGAAGTTTTAAGTCGTTTGGAAAAAGAAGAGACGGAATGGGAAAAAATAGCACCTGATTTTCAACGGTTGGATTTATTTAAAGCGGAAAGCGAAGATTTAAAATTGCTCATTAGCATCGCCCAAAATAAAAAACAGCAAGAGGCACTCCACAAACGCCTGCAAGACGGAAAGCCATATCTCCTACAAGCACAAGAAGAAGAAAAAAAGCTTTTGTCGTCAATAGAAAGCGAGGAAAAACGATTGGATGAGCTCAAAAATACGCGGGTAGACACTTCGGTATTATTAGCATTAGAGGCTTGGTATCAAACAAACGACAATACCCATAGTAGTATCAACGAGCTAAAGACACAAATACAACGACTCCAGAATGAGATAGTGCAAACAACGAAAGCTTTTGAAGAACAGTCGATACCCATGGACAATTGGGAATCTGCCTTATTTCAGCAGGAAACGGATCTAAACACGGAGTTTACTTCCCTCCAACAGGAAGAAACCCATTTGAAAGTGCAAGCAAAGTTATCGGAGTTTGCCGATAACCTTGCCGATGGACAACCTTGCCCGCTATGCGGTGCATTAGACCACCCCTATCCGATGATAAACCATGATGTGGCGGTCAACATACAAGAGGTTCTCGGCAAACAAACAGAAATAAAACAGCGTTTACAACAACTCAAAGTAAATCATCAAGTACTAACAGCAGCATCCATACGGCAACGGGAGAAGAATACACAACTTGCTCAACAGGAATCTAATCTCCAAAAAATGGAGGAAAAGCTTAACATCCATCGCGAGCAATTCCGCTGGGAAGAATTTTCCCCTACCGACAAAACGACCTATCTTTCGTATAAAGATAAAAACCATCTTGCGGAAACCCATATCAAATTGGCAGAAACATCCTTAAAGGAGTTCCGCGTGCAGTGGCAAACGGCTCAATCGAAAATAGAAAAATACAAAAACTCCCTTGCAGAATTTGAACAAAGTGTTGTTGTACTCGATCAGCTTAATCAACAAAATAAACTACAGATTAGACAATTAAATATAGACGATTTTGAGCAATATGACGAAACAGCACTTATAAATAAAAAACAGGAAACCGAAAATAAGGTTAAGTTACTGGAGGAAGGTCACAAACGTCTTTCTGAATCTATTCAGTCCTTAAGAACCGAGTTTGCCCATATTAATGGTGAGCGGACAGCTTCAAAAGAACAGTTCCAACAGCTCTACCAACAACTCAACAATAAACAAGCGGAAATCTCTTCTTTGCTCAAAGAACATGGCTACAGTGATATTGTTCAAGTACAGCATATCCTGCAAAAGAATCTGAATGTGGAACATAACCGCAAAACTATACAGGAGTTCAACCTAAACTTACAAATCCTTTTGCGGCATATCGCTGATCTGGAAAAACGTATAATCCATGATGCGTATGAGGAATCGATCTATCAGGAAAAGACGACACTCTACACATTAAAACGCGAGGAAATGGAATTGCAGATTCGTGTCACGGGAGCATTGGAAAAAGAATATGCGCGCTTACGCGTTGAGTTTGATAAAAAAGAAAAATTATTGGAAGAATACGAGAAGCTAACATTTCGTAAAAGTAATTTGACCACTTTGGAAAATCTTTTCCGCGGATCTGGCTTTGTCAACTATGTATCCAGTATACATTTACAACGCTTGTGCGAAATTGCCAATCAACGTTTTCACCGCCTCACAAAAAATAATCTCAGCCTTACCATCAATGAAAATAATGAATTTGAGGTGATAGACTTCTTAAACAATGGCTTTAAACGTTCGGTAAAAACACTTTCGGGAGGGCAAGCATTTCAGGCATCACTTTGTCTTGCCCTCGCATTGGCCGAAAACATCCAATCCATGAACAAAGCAGACAAGAACTTTTTCTTCATTGATGAGGGATTTGGCACCCAAGACCCAGAAAGTATGAATACGGTATTTGAAACATTGCAATATTTAAATAAAGATAATCGCATCGTCGGTATTATTTCTCATGTGGAGGAACTGAAAGAACGTATTCCCCGCGCTATCACCGTCGTGAATGACACAGAAAAAGGAAGCCAATTACGGTATAATTGATTTTTATTTTTTTTTCGCAATTGCAGAATCCCTTCTTAACTTTAACAGTCGCATCCGAATGTTTTACAACTGTACAAATTTATCATTAGTATTATCCCAAATGTAAAACATTCGAAGCGACGACTTTTTTGGTTCTTTTTTGAGAGAAAAAAGAACATAAAATTTTTAATTTTAACCAATATGCAAAACAGATACGCCATTATTGTTGCAGGGGGCTCGGGAAGCCGGATGAAAAGTAATTTGCCGAAGCAGTTTCTATTGCTTGATGGAAAACCTGTGGCCATGCATACACTGGAAAGGTTCGCCAATGCCGAGCATAAACTTCAATTAATATTGGTATTACACCCCGATATGTTCGCTTTTTGGGAAGAGTTGTGCGAAAAACATGATTTTCAGACACCTCATATCGTCATTAGCGGTGGAGAAACGCGCTTCCAAAGTGTCCGAAATGGTGTACGATATATTGCCGAACAACAACATCAGTTTCTGGACAATACGCTCATCGCCATTCATGACGCTGCCCGTCCTATCATTACATCAGAAACGATAGACGCGTGCTTTGAACAAACCGTCCTCTATGCTGCCACCGTATTGGCGGTACCGAGTACAAATTCTATTCGACTAGGAAATGAAGTAGAAAATAAAGCTGTGGAGAGAGAGAAGGTATGGATTATACAGACCCCCCAGACGTTTCAAGGGCATATATTGTATCAGGCATTCCAACAGGAGGAAATACCATCGTTTACAGATGATGCCTCCGTGGTAGAAAAATTGGGCTATAGCATACATCTTATTCCAGGTGATCATCGAAATATAAAAATCACCTTTCCGGAAGATATTTCCATAGCCCAATTCTATTTAAAAACATTGACCAATTAGGCCGCCCCTCGTATAACACGTAGTAGAATAGCAATAATGGCAATCACTAACAGGATATGAATAATACCTCCTGAAGCATATCCGCCAAAAAAGCTAACAGCCCAAATAATAACCAGAATAACCGCGATTAAATAAAGAATATTTCCCATGACTTATTGAAATTAAAAATGAATACCATGTTTCAATAATAGAACAGGGAATAATCAGAAAAGTTTTAACAAGAATAACGTTTTGCTTTATTGAACATCAATAACAAGCCGATCATATGCCACTCGAATACCTTCGGGAAGTTTCGTTTCTATATCTTCATGCTTTCCAAATCGGTGGCTGATGTGCGTAAAATACGTCGTTTTAGCTTGTATTTCCTCGGCAAAGGTAATTGCTTCTTCTTTGGTAAAATGTGAAATGTGTGGTTCTTCTTGCAAAGCATTTATAACTAATGTGTCAACACCCTTTAATAACGCCTTTGATTCGTCGGAAACAGTTTTTGCATCTGTAATATACGCGAAATTTCCGAGACGAAACCCCATTACAGGCATCTTATAATGCATCACTTCAATGGGTATAATAGGCTGTGACCCTACACGGAAGGTCTCTCCTGCCAAAATCGGCCGAAGTTCCAACCGAGGCACGCCTGGATACTTCTGTTCGCCAAAAGCATAATAAAACTCACGCTTTAACGACTCATGTGTGATAACAGTTCCATATACAGGGATGGATTCTTGTTGTTGATAATTAAAAGCACGAACATCATCCATGCCAGCTATATGATCTTTGTGTGCGTGTGTGACCAATACCGCATCCAAACGACGTACATCCTCCCGTAACATCTGGTAACGAAAATCAGGACCGGTATCGACGACAATATTCGTATCATCGTCCAATTGGATCATAATGGACGTACGAAGGCGTTTATCATGTGCATCGGTAGACTGGCATACCGCACATTGGCAGGCGATGACGGGTACACCCTGTGAAGTTCCTGTACCTAAAAAAGTTACCTTCACCCTGCTACCTCTTCTTTCTTGATCATTTTGTATAATGCTACCTTCTTCTCGTCTAATAGTGTTATGTCTACTTCCATATCACGTAATAATTGTATTAAAGACTGAATTCGAACTTCGAGGTTTGAAAATCTGTTCACAACGATAACCCGTGTATTCTGAAGTACACATGCACCTGTCCGAAAAGAGCCCTTTTCATACCGAACCCGATAACCCAATGTAGCAAAAAGGTCTTCTAGTTTTCCTAAATTATGTTGAGTGAATGCTAGCACGATTCTAAATTATAAAACTTTATCCTATTATTAGGCGGTAATACACCCTATTTTTTCCACATCACCTGTTTCACATAGTTATTTATAAAACCTAATCCATAGGCTATCAGTTGTATATACGCAGCCACGATTCCCAATCCGGCAACACGAATATTCTTTGTGCTAAACCAAGCGTGTAAAAACAACAAGAATGTATAAATCAGCAGCACTATATTGCCGATACCGCAAAGTAGCGGTAATATTCGGATCAGATTTAATACTATCAATCCGGATAAACCCAGCACAAAAACGGCGGGCAGGGCATGTACCAGCTTCAACTCTTGCGGAAAAAGTTTATAAATATCTATACGTCCCTTGCCAAAACCATAAGTCTGCTTAAAAAACTGCTTAAAAGTAGCTCTACGCTTATGATATACAAATGCTTCGGGAATTAATCCTACGCGAAAGCCTTGTTGCATCATACGGATGCTAAATTCAATATCTTCTGAACGACGAGCTAATTTGAATCCCCGTGTTTGTTCATAAACTTTTTTAGATATCCCCATGTTAAAACTCCGTGGGTGAAACTTTCCTACGTGTTGTTTATTTCCCCGGATCCCTCCTGTAGTAAACGGGCTAGTCATCGAATAGGATATAGCTTTTTGAATATCGGTAAAGGATGGATGCGCGGCATCTGGCCCGCCAAAAGCATCCCAACCATCACGTTGTATGCCGGTGGCTACTTGCTGTAAATAATCCTCCGGCAAGATAATGTCTGAATCAAAAACAATAAAATAATCGCCCTTTGCATAGGTGAAGCCGAAATTACGTGCAAACCCCTGCCCTTCGTTTTTTTTCTCATAATAGCGAATATCCAACCTGTCGCTGTAGCTTTCCACAACGTGTTTAGCCGGTTTAGACGAGCCATCCTCCACCACAATCACCTCAAAAGGTGAATATTCTTGTTGAGTCAATGATTCCAAAAGCTCGTCAATTTCCTGTGGTCGGTTATACACAGGAATCACAATCGAGAAAAACATATGCTAAATTTCTTTTTCGATATGATATTGATTTCGTTCAGAAGAATTACGGGAAACAAGTTCGGCTATAAAACCAGTCAGAAATAATTGCGTTCCAATTAGAATAGCAACCAAAGAAAGATAAAACAGGGGTTGGTCTGTTATATTTCGGTATACGGTCCCTTCCGCAATGCTTCTCAATTTTTCGAATATCAAATAACAGGTAATAAAAAAACCGATCATGAAACTTAAGACACCGATAGTTCCGAAAAAATGCATCGGACGTTTACCAAACTTTCCAACAAAAAAGATGGAAAGTAAATCCAAGAAGCCTTTAACAAATCGACCTGGGCCAAACTTTGTCGTTCCGTATTTACGCGGATAATGTTTAACTATCTGTTCCTGTATATTCCTAAATCCTGCCCATTTTGCCAAGACCGGTATGTAGCGATGCATTTCCCCATACACCTCAACACTTTTCACGACATCTTTGCGATATGCCTTTAACCCACAATTGAAATCATGTAGATTATGTATCCCCGACATGCTACGCGTTACAGAATTAAACAGCTTTGTAGGAATCGTTTTGGTCAATGGGTCGTAACGCTTTTGCTTCCAACCCGACACCAAATCGGCACCACGGTTCTTTATCCGGTCGTACAACTCGGGGATTTCATCAGGGCTATCCTGCAAATCAGCATCCATGGTGATCACCACATCTCCTTGGGCAGCACTGAATCCCACATTTAAGGCTGCTGATTTACCATAATTCCGACGAAACTTGATGCCTATAATCTGTTCATGCTGTAGTTTCAGCTCCTCAATTACTTTCCACGACGCATCATTGCTCCCATCATCCACCAAAATAATTTCATAGGAAAAGCCGCGTTCGTTCATCACCCGGCGAATCCACTCCGTTAATTCAGGTAAAGATTCTTCCTCATTATATAAAGGGACAACAACCGATATATCCATACTATTCTTCCTCGGGCTTATCTTGCCTTTCGTTGTCTTCTTGGTTTAAATTATTCTGTACAGGCAAAAAGACAGGTCGCTCACGTTTTAAGATCGCCGCAAGAATCAACGCAAAAATGAAATACATAATCAATGCCACACCCAATCCTTTAAGATTTTGCCCAATGGAAAACTCCCGTAACTCATCTCTTTGCTTTTCTAAATCGGCCACCTGCTTATCAATAAGGTCATCATCTGCTCCAATACTTTCCATGGTTTCGATGGTTAAATTGATTGTTTTATCAAAAACGATTTGCTGTGGTTCGGGATTCGCTAAATTGAACAAAGCACCTCCTACCGTGGAGATAATAACCGTAATGGCCAACATCACAAAAATTCCTTTCAACGCTTGGCTAAAATTCCAAAACCCTCCTGCCACTCGTCTCAGTAGCACCGCAAAATAAGCAGACAATGCAATGATAAGCACAAAAGAAACGCCTCCTGTCACCATCGAGCTTATCTTAAAGTCTGCGCTGTTTACCAGCACATACATGGACACAATGCTTATAACCAAAGAGATAACGCCTAAATAAATCCCATATTTAATACCTTCTTTTTTTACTTCTTCCGTAGGAAAAGTTGAATTAAAATCGTGATTCATAATCTATTTATTAAAGTTGACAATAATCTGGTAAATAGCGCCATCCAACGGTTTATTATCGGAAGCATCGAGATATTCCGTTATTTGTTCCTTTTCGGGATACGGCTCATTAAAGAAAGACATTACGGGATAGAACAGCTCCTTCAATTCATCTTGCGGAGATAATGACGAAGCTACCTTATGTATTTCAGCAAAGGTACTCTCCACCAAAATCTGATTAGCGATTACCTTTTCATAAATAGCATATTCATCCTGAAACTCATCTTCTTCGACCAAAAGAAATTCTTTTAAATAGTCATCCAGCGAGGGATCTATATCGTCATCCTCACACTCCTGCAAATAGAGAAACATGTTTAATAACTCAGTGCCTCTATCAATGGTTTCTTCTTCAATAGCTTCCCATTCTGGGGAGTCCAAATAATCTTCTTCCAATTTCTGCACATCTTCTGCAAAGAAGTTGACCATCAATAAATCGAAGTAAATCTCTCGAAGTTCTTCGAAACGTTGGTGTTCATTGAAAGCTTCGTCCAATGCCTCCACTTTATCGATGAAAGGCGCCTCTTTATCAAAAGCCTGTTGCAAGGCTATCTCAAACGCTCCTACATCAATTCCTTCGATCTGTGCATACGTGTACATACCGGCGTCAAACGCCTTTTTTACTTTTGCATCCATATCTTATTTATTTTCAACCAATTGACTATGGTTAATTACCAACTTTACTTTACCTATTAATTCTTGTCCAAAAACAGGACTATTTTCCGATTTCGATTTGTTCGTAGCCGCCGTCAATCGCCATTTTGCATGCATATCAAACAGCACCAGATTAGCTTCGCTTCCCTCTTCAAGTGTTGGAATATCCTTACCGACGACTTGTCTGGGTTGTACAACCAAATACCGAATAATATCTTCGGGAGTGAGACCAGCCCTTATTAAAAACGGTAATGTTGTTTGCAAACCTACTATACCTTCTTGTGCTATATGAAACTCCACATTCTTATATTCCACTTCGTGTGGTGTATGCTGTGAAACAACAGCATCTATCGTCCCCTCTTTCAACCCTTTCAAAAGTACTTTTATATCTTTCTTAGTCCGCAGAGGTGGATTGACCTTAAAATTACTGTCAAACCCCACCACTTCCTCGTCCGTATACACGAGATTATGCGCCGCAACGTCGCAGGTCACCTTTAGTCCTTTTGCTTTAGCTTTTTTTATCAAATCTACTGATTCTGCGGTAGAAATACATGTAAAATGAACACGAGCGTCGTTATATTCAGCCAAAAACAAGTCTCGAGAGACCATGAGCGATTCAGCTAAATTTGGTTTCCCTTTCATCCCTAAATAAGTGCTCATCTGTCCCTCGTTCATTTGATGCCCACCAGCTACAGTTTCGTCTTCTGCGAAAGAGATAACCAATCCTTCAAATCCTTTCGCATACAACAATGCTCTCCCCATTAGACCTGCTTGCTGAACGGCTTGATTTCCGTCACTGAAAGCTATTGCTCCCGCCTTTTGCATGTCATATAACTCTGCAAGTTCCTTTCCTTCGCGCTTTTTGCTTATCGTACCCACCGGATATACATCTACTATATTCCCTTTAGCAGTATTGACGACCAATGCAACTTCCGAGCGACTGTGAATAGGTGGGTTTGTATTCGGATAAACAGCTACTCCCGTGTATCCACCCGCCGCCGCCGCTGCAATACCTGTCGTGATGTCTTCTTTGGTTTCTAAGCCTGGTTCACCAAAATTAGCATGCAAATCGAAAAAACCGGCTGAAACCACCGCTCCTTTTCCATCTACAATATGTAATTTTTTAGTTGTCGGCTTGATGTTCGGCGCGATACGGCTAATACATCCTTTTTCAATAAGTATGTCAACTATCTTTCCGTTCTGCGGATGACCGGGCAATATAAGCTGCGCAGAAGAAATCAATATATTATCCATGAATAGTATTTAAACAAAAAGGTAATAAGAAAAAGTGTGTTTTTAATCGGAAGGTAAACGAAACATATACAGGAACAAACCAATGCTGCTTTGCTGGAGATAAACCAATGAAATATGGAATGTAATTATCCAAATTTATACGTTGTTTCATTGAAAAACAAATGTACAAAATATATCGAAACCCCGATATTGAAAATGTGGTTTTTATTACTGATCGCCCCAAGCGTAACTATCCACGTGAAGATCACAGAGCGAAAGAACCCTATCTACTACTGTAGCAGCTAGTTCTTCGAACGTTTTGGGAAGACTGTAAAACGACGGGCTTGCCGGACATATAATCCCTCCAGTTTGTGTTATTAAATGCATATTTTGTATATGGATAGCGCTTAATGGGGTTTCACGCGTAACCAACACCAGTTTTCTACGTTCTTTCAAAACAACGTCTGCTGCCCGGGTAGTCAAATCAGAGGATATCCCGTGTGCAATGCGTCCTAATGTACCCATAGAGCAGGGACATACGATCATCGTTTCAAAGCGAGCGGAACCAGAAGCAAACGGCGCCATAAAATCGTTTTTATTGTAAAATGTAAAAGGATACTGTTGGTAATCCTCCGTTCCCAACTCAAATTTCCACACATCCTTAGCGTTGTCAGACATCACGACACCCACCTCTGCCACTTGATCATTCAGCTTGCTTAATTTATCCAATAATACTTTGGCGTATATCGATCCGCTAGCGCCTGTCATAGCAACGATTATTTTCTTTTTTTGTTTCATAACGTTCTAGACAAAGCTACTAAAAATCGAAGAATTTCTCTAAATTCGAACCATGTTCAAGAAATCATTCGCTCCTATTATTCCCGAAAAGAGCAAACTTCTGATTTTAGGCTCCTTACCGGGCGATAAATCGCTGCAGGAAAGCCAATATTATGCGCATCCCCAAAATCGCTTTTGGAAGATATTAGCCATACTCCTATCCGTACCGATTCCGATGGACTACACTAGTCGAGTCAACTTATTACATGAACATCATATTGCATTGTGGGATGTTTGCGAGGTGGCCATTCGAAAAGGCAGCATGGACACAGACATCTTAGCGGAAAGTCCTAACAAAATAGACCGACTGCTTCAAGATAACCCCGATATCAAGAGCGTTTGCTTTAACGGGCAAAAAGCACAAAAACTATTTGACAAATATTTTAAACGGACTGCTGGCATTCAATATATCACGCTTCCGAGCACGAGCCCCGCAAACGCCAGTTTTAATCAAGAACGGTTGTTAGGTGCTTGGGAAGTCGTTCGTAAAATGGCAAGCACAGCTTAATAATTTATCTTTCCGTTATAGGAATATCATTGGGTTTATTATTTTTGCACATACGATGTCAGACTTAAAATACAACCAAAGGGGTGTGTCCGCAGGCAAAGAGGATGTACACAACGCAATCAAGAACATAGACAAAGGTCTATTTCCGAAAGCTTTCTGTAAAATCATACCCGATATACTGGGAGGTGATGAAGCTTGGTGCAACATCATGCACGCCGACGGTGCGGGCACCAAATCCTCATTGGCGTATGTTTATTGGAAAGAGACTGGTGATAGCTCTGTTTGGCGAGGTATTGCCCAAGATGCCATTATCATGAATGTAGATGATCTTCTTTGTGTGGGTGCAATTGACAATATCTTGCTTTCCTCTACTATTGGACGTAATAAAAATGTCATCCCCGGTGAAGTGATTGCTGAGATCATCAACGGCACAGAAGATATTCTTGCAGAATTGCGACAATTAGGTATTGGTATCTACTCAACCGGAGGAGAAACTGCTGACGTAGGGGATTTGGTTCGCACCATTATTGTGGATAGCACCGTAACCTGCCGAATGAAACGGGAAGATATTATTTCTAATCACCGTATCAAAGCTGGGAATGTTATTGTCGGGTTAGCATCATACGGACAAGCAAGCTATGAAAGAGAATATAATGGCGGCATGGGTTCCAATGGTTTAACGTCAGCCCGCCATGATGTTTTTCATAAATATGTAGCTGAAAAGTATCCAGAAAGCTATGACCCTGCTGTCCCTTATGAATTGGTATTTTCAGGCAGCTGCAATTTAACAGATCCGATAAAAGTAAATGAGAATGAAAAAGTGACGGCCGGAAAGCTTGTCCTCTCTCCTACACGTACATATGCTCCCGTCATCAAAACTATTCTCGACAAGTATCGTCCACAAATTGATGGCATGGTTCACTGTTCCGGAGGGGCACAAACCAAAGTATTACATTTTGTTGAAAACGTGCATGTTATCAAGGATAATTTATTCCCTATTCCTCCTCTGTTTGATCTGATTCAAAAGCAATCAAACACAAATTGGGAAGAAATGTATAAAGTTTTTAATATGGGACATCGTATGGAACTGTATGTTCCACAGGAGATTGCTGAAGATATCATCCAGATATCGGAATCGTTTGGTATTCCGGCACAAATCATCGGCCGTGTTGAAAAGGCTACCTCCAAGAAAGTAACCATTCGCTCGCCACACGGTACGTTTATATATGAGTAGGAAACAATGGCAAAAGTCTTTGCGCTATAATTAGAGATAAATGCAAGAGAAACGTATCATTGGCCGCATAGAAATAGTAGATCTACCCGAGTTGGGACTCTATAATATTTGTGCAAAAGTGGATACGGGTGCGGAAACCTCTGTATTACATTGCAATCAATTTGAAATTTTTGAAAAGGATGGACATCGCTATATCCGGTGTACAATTCAAGGGCATCCTGACTTTACTTTTCTTATTCATCGGGAACGTGTAGTGAAAAGCTCTTTCGGACAATCCGAAACACGATATATTTTTATAACGAAGATCAAATTATTCAACAAACTACTCGACATCAAACTATCGGTAAGAGATCGTTCTACCATGTCTTATCCCATGCTGTTGGGTAGAAATTTCATTAGCGGCAAGTTCTTAGTCGATGTATCACAAGACCATCTGGCAAAGAATATATAAATGATACGCCAAACTTATCCTAGACTCATCTGTTTTACCTATAAAAAATACGCTCCGTGAATATTGCTGTATTATCTACAAATAAAAACCTTTATTCGACCAAACGTTTAGTCGAAGCCGTTCAATCCCGCGGACATCATTGCGTCGTCATCGACCATAGCAAATGCTACGTGGGTATTCAGCAGGGAAAACCTACTATTCATTATAAAGGGCAAGATTTATCCCATATCGACGCCATTATTCCACGGATCGGTTCGTCACTGACGTTCTACGGTTCGGCTATCGTTCGTCAGTTTGAAGTGATGGGTGTCGTATCTGCCAACCCAAGCCAGGCTATTACACGTTCTCGGGATAAACTACGTTGTATGCAAATTTTGTCGGGTGCTGGTCTTGGTCTCCCAATTACCGGTTTTGCCCGTTCTGTTTCCGATGTAGATGATTTAATCAATATGGTCGGTGGTGCGCCGCTGGTGATTAAGCTATTAGAGGGAACACAGGGCATCGGTGTCGTCTTGGCCGAGACGAAGAAAGCTGCCTCTTCGGTTATTGAAGCCTTTTATGGTCTAGGCAATAACATTCTGATACAGGAATACATAAAGGAAGCGAAAGGAACGGATATCCGGGCATTTGTTGTAGATGGAAAGGTAGTAGGCGCTATGAAACGTACAGCTAAAGAGGGAGAATTTCGTTCTAATCTCCACCGCGGTGGAAGTGCCGAAATTGTCAAGCTGACACGCGCAGAAAAGCAGACGGCTGTGTCCGCAGCCAAAGCTATGGGACTTACCGTAGCGGGTGTCGATATGCTCCCGTCTGTACGCGGACCACTCATCTTGGAAGTTAATTCATCACCGGGATTGGAAGGAATTGAAACGGCCACAGGAAAAGACATCGCCAGCGAGATTGTGAAATATCTAGAAGGGCAATATGCTATCAAACAGGCTGCAAGAGCCGTAAACACAAAACGTAAGGTAAAAAAAGAGAGTAAACTATAAATCCACTATTTTTAATCTTTCCAAATATGTATTATGCTAGCATAGTATTAAACCGTATCGCTATATTTGTGTAGAAACCAACTAAAATAGTTATGATGGGGCAAATCATCTTCTTTTGTTTGTTTGTGCTCGCCGTAGCGATTTTCGCTAGAAACGCCAGTCGTATCTACAAAAATATAAAGCTTGGAAAAGCAATAAATCGAAACAGACCGGTTGAACGTTTGAAACTAATGTTTCTGATTGCTTTCGGACAAAAAAAGATGTTTAAGAAGCCCCTTCCTGCCCTATTACATTTAGGCGTATATGTAGGGTTCTGCATTATCAACATTGAGATGCTGGAGATCGTTATCGATGGATTATTCGGCACACATCGTGTTTTTTCTTCGTTAGGATCTGTGTATAATGGTCTTATATACGCTTTTGAATGGTTGGCTTTCGCCGTACTATTCAGTTGTATTATTTTTCTTATTCGACGAAATGCGCTACATATTTATCGTTTTAGCGGTCGAGAACTCAAAAACTGGCCAAAGATAGATGCCAATCTTATTTTAATTGCGGAGATATTGCTTATGACGGCGTTTCTTTTCATGAATGCCGCGGACTTTAAGCTACAACAGCTTGGCCATCCCACCTATCACACTGCGGGTGCATTCCCAGTCAGTCAATTCCTAGTACCTTTATTACCGGAATCTGCTTCTGCATTGATGATTACAGAACGGTTCTGCTGGTGGTTTCATATTATTGGGGTATTAGCTTTCTTAAATTATCTCCCTATATCTAAACATTTACATATTATCTTAGCTTTTCCCAACACCTACTTTTCGAAATTGGAACCTAAAGGTAAATTCAACAATATGCCTGCTGTAACCGAAGAAGTGAAGGCGATGCTAGATCCATCGCTCCCCCCTCCTACAGGAGAAGTTAGTCGGTTTGGTGTGAAGGACGTACAAGATCTCAATTGGAAAAACCTATTAGACGCATATACGTGTACCGAATGCGGCCGTTGTACGGCTGCCTGTCCTGCTAACATTACCGGTAAGCTGTTGTCACCTCGTAAAATTATGATGGATACGCGAGATCGACTAGCAGAAGTAGGACAAAATATGGCAAAAAACGGAGATTTTAAAGATGACAGCAAATCATTAATAGATACCTATATCACGAGAGAAGAAATATGGGCGTGCACAACATGTAACGCCTGTGTAGAAGCATGCCCGGTGAATATTGACCCCTTAGAGATTATTATTGGATTACGCCAATACGCCGTAATGGAAGAATCACAGGCGCCTGCGAGCATTAACGCGATGTTCGGTAATCTGGAAAATAACGGTGCTCCCTGGAAATACGCACAAGCGGATCGTGCTAATTGGCGTAATGAGTAACGCGTGAAGCGTAAAAGTAAAAACAAATCACGAGTCACGAAAAACGAATAACGATTTATGGAAAATCAACTTCATATCCCTACGGTAGCAGAAATGATAGCAAAAGGCGAACGTCCTGATCTTTTATTTTGGGTTGGATGTGCAGGCAGTTTTGACGAGCGTGCCCAACGTATCACCAAATCTATTTGTAAAATTCTACACCATGTAGGCATCAAATACGCCATTTTAGGTACAGAAGAAAATTGCACCGGTGATCCAGCAAAAAGAGCGGGAAACGAGTTTCTCTTTCAAATGCAAGCGATGATGAATATAGAGGTCCTAAATGGATACGAAATAACGAAAATCGTCACAGCCTGTCCCCATTGTTTCAATACGCTAAAAAATGAATATCCGAATTTAGGTGGGAATTTCGAAGTTGTCCACCACACTCAACTCATCCAATCGTTGATAGCCGAAGGAAAGCTCAAACCTGCTGATGGAAATGAATTCAAAGGAAAACGCATCACCTACCACGATCCCTGTTATTTAGGTCGCGCCAATGAAGTATATGAAGCCCCCCGGCAAGTATTAGAGGTACTTGATGCAGATCTGGTTGAATTAAAACGTTGTAGGAGCAACGGCCTATGTTGTGGCGCAGGTGGCGCACAAATGTTCAAGGAACCTGAGCCGGGAAAAAAAGACGTCAATGTCGAACGTGTGGAAGATGTGATCGAATCGAAGGCAACTATAGTGGCAGCCGCTTGCCCATTCTGTATGACCATGCTACGGGACGGTGTCAAGGCGAAAGAAAAGGAACACGAGATACAGGTGTTGGATATTGCCGAGATTACCGCTAAGGCTAATAAACTATAACCGACATACCCCAAACACGCTGCTATGATGCCGCCGAATAATAAAAAATTTACCTTGGGCAGGATCCAGAGTTTCAAATATGCTTTTAAAGGATTACTTCATCTTATCCGTGAAGAACCTAATGCTAGGATACATTTCGTTGCCGGTATTATCGCAATAACCTGCGGATGGTATTTTGACATTGATAAAAGTGAATGGTTAGCGGTAATCTTGTGTATCGGAATCGTCTTCACAACAGAAATAGTCAATACAGCGGTAGAGAATATCTGTGATTATATATCACCGACGTACCATCACAAAATCAAAATAATCAAAGATCTAGCCGCAGCCGCCGTATTGATAAGCGCTATCATGTCGGTCGTTGTTGCGAGCTGCATTTTTCTACCCAGACTGTTGACCATATTATAAAAACAATTTTCGGCATTTTATCTCATTAAGCTTTTGCTATTCTGTAGCTTTTTTCAGCGTTTCTATATCGATTTTCTGCATTTTGTAAAAAGCAGCACTCACTTGGGGTGCGAGCTCGGGATCGGTCATCCAGCCGACTAATTGTTTCGGAATCACTTGCCACCAAGCCCCGAACTTATCCCGGACCCATCCACACTGGCTTTCTTCTCCACCCGTTGCAAAAGCATTCCAGAAGTGGTCAATTTCTTCTTGTGTTTCACATTCAATGAACATCGAATTTCCCCACGAAAACTGAAAATTGTGCCCGTTTCCTCCGTCCATCACCGCCATAACATAATCGTCCAGTACAAACTGCGCATGCATCACCAAATCTTTCATCTCCCCTTCTTCGTGTTTCATCACCCCATCCACCTTCCCATTTTTAAATAATTTCACATAGAAATTCAACGCTTCTTCCGCCTTACCATTGTATTCTTGCGTAAACATATAAGTCGGAATGAATTTTTGTCCATGAACATCTTCATTTACTTTCCCAAAATAAAGTTGCCATGAAACACCAAATTTGTCCTGAACCCAACCATATTTATCGCTCCATTCGTATTTATCTAACGGCATCAATACTGTTCCGCCATCAGATAGTTTATTCCAGATACTTTCCAGTTCGTCTTTATCTTCCAAAACAGCCATAAACGAAACAGCCGGATTGGGCTTGATTTCCGGTCCGCCATTAAGCGCCAGAAATTTTTGCCCACTCAGTTCAAACGTCACAACCATTTGTGTGTCTATCGTGATCTTTCCGTCACCGAACGTGTCCATGTAAAATTGCGCGGCATCTTTTCCTTCCTTGTCGAACCAGATACAGGGGTAAATGTTATTTTTCATGATGAAATAAGCCTTTAATTTTCATATAAAGTATACTTTCAACCATACTAAAAGTTTAGCTGTTATGACAACAACAAGTTATAGAAATATTTTGCGATATAACTTTTCGTAAGACAAGAAATTCTAACAATATATATTCCGCCAACGCTGTCGAATAATATGTACCACTTAGTTCATCGGAATACATCTGAAGACATAGGAAAATGGCAATGACGGTCAATAATTCTGTTAGATGGCGAAAATATTTTATTTTAGAAGGATTAAAATTGAAATAAATTATAAAAGAAAAACGGATGAAAGCAATCGTCATTGGCGGTACCGGAGCTACGGGAAAGGAACTGGTCGCGCAACTTTTGGAAGACAATCGATTTGATGCAGTGACCGTATTGGTTCGCAGGAATTTTTTTAGTCAGCAAGCTAAATTGACCGAGATTGTTGTTGATTTTGAAAAACTCAGCGATTATAAAGCGTATATTCAAGGCGATGTCGCTTTCTCCTGTCTCGGCACGACCTTGAAAGATGCAGGTAGTAAAGATGCACAATGGCGGGTAGATCACGATTACCAACTGGAATTTGCATCGATAGCCAAAGCGAGTGGAGTGGAGAGTTTTCTGTTGCTTTCGGCTTTCGGGGCTAACGCTAAGTCTTCTTTATTTTATAATAAAATGAAAGGCTCCTTAGAGGAAAATATTAAAAAGTTAAATTTCACCCAGTTGGTTATCCTTCATCCCGGCGGTATCGAAAGACCTGACTCCGATCGAAAAGGAGAAAAAGCTATGATAAAATTACTAAAAGCATTCAATGCTATCGGTCTTTTTAAAAGGTATGAACCCCTATCAACAAAGCGATTGGCAAAAGCCATGATAGCTTCCTATTTTAAATTTAAGGAAAAACAAAAGACCGTGATATTGAAAGAAATTAAGGAAGTTTCAGTGTAAAGCCAGCTTGATGCCACTTCTAAATAAAAAAACCTTGCTTTCGCAAGGTTTTTTCCGTTGTGCCCAGGAGCAGATTCGAACTGCCACGCCCTTGCGAGCGCCACCCCCTCAAGATGGTGCGTCTACCAATTTCGCCACCTGGGCATTGCGTTAGCAAAAGTAATGCTTTTTAGGACATTTGAAAAAGATTTCAAGCAATTTTAAGATTATTTCTGTAAGTTATTGTCTATCAAAGTCTGAATAATTCCATCTACTAACCCCACCCTAGGAGCAACAATATTTTTTAACCGTCCTACTTTCATAATGGTTAGGAAAATCTCAGCAGCCGGGATAATAACATCAGCCCTATCCTGCTTTAACCCCAACACATGAATACGATCCTTCAGCGAATAAGCATTTAAATGCTGATAAATAGCTCGAAGCTTAGCATAAGACATCGGTTTGTCGGCTTTATCATTAGCGATCCGTGAAAGCTTATTGATATTCCCACCTGTTCCGATCCCGTATATGTGTTTGTATTTTTTGGTATGCTCCTTTATCCATTGTTTCATATCATCCCAGGTTTCGGGTTTATCCTGGTTATCCAATATTCGGATAGTTCCTAAATTGAAAGATTTGGAAGCCACCAACGTTCCATCTGCAAAAAGCGAGATCTCTGTACTTCCACCTCCCACATCGATATAAAGATAAACTTTATCTGCATTCATCTTGTCTTGAAGATGACTGCTATAAATAATTTTCGCTTCCTTACTCCCATCTATGATTTGAATATCGATACCTACTTTTTGACAAGCCTTCACAATATCTCCGCCATTGTCTGCCTCTCGCATGGCGGAGGTAGCACAAGCCATATAATCAGAAACACGATAAACATCCATTAGATTCCGAAAAGCTTGCATCGTTTTCACCATATTATCAAATTTAGATTTTGAAATATGATGATCTATAAACGCATCATCACCTAAGCGTAAAGGTACGCGAATAAGTGCTTCTTTTTTAAACTGGACAGGTTTAGTTTCAGGATTAACTTCCGCAATTAATAATCTAACCGCGTTAGATCCGATGTCTATAGCTCCGTATCTCACAAATAATATTTTTGATGGTGTTGATTATACCTTTTAATAAGGTACAATATTAACAAATCCAATATTAATATTGTATTAAGTTAATGTATCTATTTTATTTTTATCTTTCTATTATCTTTACAACCAAAATTAAATCATTACACCATGTCTACAAAAGAACAAAAAATAGCAAATTTTGATCCATCGCAGCCAGGCTTGGCTGATGCTAGCATCTATGGCCTACCGTTTACTGCCGACGAAAGTGAAATTATCGTCGTACCTGTACCATGGGAAGTAACCGTGAGCTATGGTGAAGGAGCATCACTAGGTCCAGAAACCATTATGGAAGCATCTTTTCAAGTAGACTTACTTCATCAGGAGTTTCCCGATTTATGGAAACTTGGTATATACATGGACGAAGCTCCGGCGCATTGGGTATCCAATAGTGAACGATACAAAGAGTTGGCCCAACCTATTATAGAAGCCTTAGAAGCGGGAAAGGACATTCAACAAAGCCCCGAACTCCAAGCAGATTTAGCGATCATCAACGAAGCTTGTGAGTCTTTGAATAATGCTTTACATCAACACGTATCAAATTGGTTTGCCAAAGGCAAAAAGGTCATCCTACTCGGTGGAGATCATTCTACTCCGTTAGGATACTACCGTGCTTTGGCTGATAAATATGATAATTTTGGTATTCTTCATTTTGATGCACACATGGATCTTCGCATCGCATATGAAGGTTTTACCTATTCACACGCTTCTATTATGTACAATGCTATTCAATTACCTCAAGTTAGCAAATTGATTCAAGTAGGAATACGTGATTTTTGTGAACAAGAGGTTTCTGTTGTAAAATCTTCTGATAAAATACACGTTTTTACCGATGCCGATCTCAAAGCAAAACAATTTGAAGGTAAAACATGGCGGCAACAAGTCGATGAAATGATCGATTTACTTCCTTACAACGTTGCGGTGAGTTTCGACATTGACGCCTTATATAGATGGTATTGCCCAAATACTGGAACACCGGTACCGGGTGGCCTATCCTATGAACAAGCGACCTATATGCTGAATACTTTAGCGAATTCCGACAAGAATATCATTGGTATTGACTTAGTCGAGGTAGCACCGGGGCAAACGGATGAATGGGACGGGAATGTCGGCGCGCGCCTACTATTCCACCTATGTGGTGTGTTAGCAAAAAACAATGGATTAGATACCGGTACACCCATTATGTTTTAAATTCGTTTCTTGTCTTATGGCAAGATATCACTTTTTCCAAGCGCTTATCTTTGGTTAAAGATAATATGGCAAACAAACTGTTTATCGAAAAAATTTAAAATCATGACAAGACTACACGCCTACCTCAATTTTAATGGAAACTGTGAAGAAGCTTTTCAGTTTTACCAAACTGTTTTCGGCGGCCCGCTACAAGGGGTTCATCGATTTGGAGACATGCCCGCAGATCCAAATTTTAGCATCTCCGAAACAGACAAAAACAAAATCATGCACACAGCTTTGCGAATTAACGAGCATGCGATGATCATGGGTTCGGACTGCGTCGAGAGTTTTGATCAAAAAGCTGTATTTGGTACAGCTAACTATATTATGCTGGACACCGACTCGGCAGAACAGGCACGGGAACTGCACAATAAACTCAGCGTAAATGCACAAACCATGGAAATGGATCTGGGTGAAACATTCTTTGCTGAATTGTTCTCTTCCTTCATAGATCAGTTTGGCATCACTTGGATGATTCACTACGAAGGCAATAAAACAATGTAGTAATCGATAAACTTGAGTCTTTAAAGATTTCTTTTTAAGAAGAAAGAAAAAAATTATTATTCTTTAGGATTAATTTTGGTTTAAACGATATTATATTTATATTCGAACCGGAAGCATCTAAGCCTAATAAGATAAGCTGCTAGGGAGGGTCGGATAGAAAATTAGATTATTATCTAAAATTTGTATTTGTGGCATAGAATTAGTGTATTAAACTATAAATCTTAAACTTGAATAATAATGAACAAAACAGACTTGATTAAGCATATTGCCAGCGAGGCTGGAATTACGCAGTCACAAGCAGAGAAAGCCGTTAACAGTTTTACAGGAGCCGTATCCTCATCTTTAGCAAAGGGCGAAAACGTGACCTTAATTGGTTTCGGAACTTTTGGTATATCTGATCGTGCTGCTCGCAACGGTAGAAACCCGCAAACGGGTGCTACTATCAAAATAGCTGCGAAAAAACTCCCTAAATTTACGGCAGGTAAGGCTCTTAAAGAGGCCGTAGATGCACCTAAAAAGGGAAAGAAAAAATAGGTTAAAAATAATTACAAAAAAAATAGGGAGCTTGGCTCCCTATTTTTTTGTAAAAACAACTTACGACAGCCCCGTATGACGTGTATACTTAGCGGATTTTTTACGAGGCTGCGTAAGTTGGGGATCTTATTGGTTTCGGCGGTGGTAAAGAAGTCCATGTGCTTCCCGTTCATACCGGGCTGTGTGTCCTAAAATTTGTATTATAAACACACTATAAACGGACACATAGACCACCACCACCTATTGCCAAATATTTTTTTTAGGCTTTCAATCCCAATACATTAAAGAACAATCAAAATCTCTTATAAATTATGTCAAGATTAATTCTTAGCCCCTTATTTCGCTTATAAAAATAAAAATTCGGTTTGCATAAGCTAAGATATTATGGTTTCCACTTCAAATATACAACATCTTTTACTAAAAGCAAATATTTATTAAACTTTATTTATATAAAATTTGCGCAAACAATGATTCTATTTGCGATGTGCGACATATCAACCGGGATATACTTATTGGCATCGGCGCTAAACTTCGCGCACGACGCGAAGCATTGTCTTTCTCACAGAATGACATCGCAAATATGACAGGGCTTACCGTCAATACGGTCTCAGCCTTAGAAAAGGGCAAAGGCTCTACATTGAATAACTTCCTACTTATTTGTCGTGCCCTAAAAATACAACCCAAGGAGGTTTTTGCAAATGATATAGACCTCACACCGCTCTACACACTTCCTCCATCAACAAAACATAGAATAGATATCACCAAAAAACTAGACGAATTAGTCAATAACAGTGACTTCTTCCAAACCCCTAAACGGGTTGCGCAAGTTATTGAAAAGCTGGAATCTGATAAAAGTGAGAGCAATAAATTCTCCGTTTATCTCACGGCTTACTGCAAAGAAGGAGAATTAGAATATATTAAAGAAGGTAACATCAAACGCTACGTAAAAAAGAAATAAGTCTCTTTACGTTGAAGTAAAGAGACTTATTATTTCTAGCGCTCTAGTGTTTTTTTAATTATAGCCCGGGTTTTGCAAAACTTCAGCTTCGTTGATATCGAGTGCTGCTTGCGGAATAGGACGATAGATCTTATCCTGTCCGTCCTGACCACGAAATGCTGCGTCCACACCAACCCGCCGTATATCAAAGTTATAACGTCCGCACAACTCTTTTAATTTTCCCGTACGACGTAGTTCCGCCCAACGCAAATACTCTCCAGCAAACTCTTTAGCACTTTCGATCAGCAAACCATCCAACGCTTCACTTTGACTGGATGCATTTGCAATACTTTGTGAAGGCTTAAGTGTACTACCGTCTTTGGTATTTTCAGGGCGGTCCAAAACCCGCTGTACGTATTGTTCCGCCGTCGGAAAATCATTTAAGCCGATACTAGCTTCTGCATATAGAAAATAAGTTTCTGCTTTACGAGCCAATACAATATCCCGTACACTAGCGTGTGTACTGAAGACTTGTCTCGTACTTGGGCTGTCAAACTTTTTGATAACCGGCGTACTCATATCTATCTGATAGGCCGCACGATATGCTTGCTCATCATATTTGAACGGATAGTAGCGAAAATTTGGAGCGATCTGGTGTTCTTTTCCGGCAACCCAGGCTAAGGAATCCGCACGCGTGTATTCCCGATCCCATACCCGTGGATAATAAGCCCGAATTAATATTTCATTTTTGTCCTTATTACCATCATAGTAATCAAAATACTGATCGTAGATCGTCAACATAAACGTCGCATCATACCGGGCATCGTTCTCTTCATAAAACTTATGTAAATTCCAAGCAGGAATCAACGGCGAAGACATATACTTATGATTTAACTCTGCTCCTCCCAAGTAGGGGCCAAATAAAGACTGCTGGTTGTTTCCTTCGCTAACATCGCCGATCGATTTTCCATCGTATTGTACAGCAAACAATACCTCGTCATTCATTTCATTCGATGGAGCCCATAACGCCTCATACGGAATACTGATACTATAGCCGCCGATTGCTGTTTCTGCATACTCTTGTGCCTTTGTAAAATCAGCACTTTCTCCCAAATCCCAAGCTCTTGTTAAATAAGCTTTGGCAAGATAATGATTTGCCGCAGCCTTACTCACCCGAGCGCGATCATCTTTCAAATCGGGCAATGCTGCTTCCATTTCACGGATAACAAAATCAAAAGACGCTTCTAACGATTGCCGAGGCAAATTTAAACGCGGCCCTTCCAAGGTGGGTTCGTCATTGATAACGATGCCTCCAAACTGCTCAATCAGGGTAAAATGATAGAAAGCGCGCAAAAATCTCAACTCGGCTAACCAGGTTTTTCGCTGTTCTTCGTCCACCTCGGTGATATCGTTATAAAAAATCGCCACGTTGATGTTTTGTATAGCTTCATAACAATTTCGATAAAATGTTAGCACATCGCCATTATCAGCGAAAAGCTGCGTATACTCCATCAAGGCACGGTTGGCCTGCTCTCTATTCATTTGATAGATATCCGTACCACCCAATAAAAGCCAAGGTGCTTCCGTACCGAAGGTAGTCCGCAATGTAGCATACGAAGAATTTACGATAGACCGATATCCCGCCTCTGTTCGATAAAACTCGTCATTGGTAATACCTCCCCGGTTATCCTCTTCGAGAAATTTAGCACATCCCGATAGCATCAGTACCCCAACAAATAATGTATATATTATTTTTTTCATCTCTTTCTCCTTTAATTAAAATCTAACATTCACCCCCAGTTGATACGTCACGTTACTCGGCCCGTTTCCGTTACTCAACGCTGTCGTAGCATATTCCGGATCCCAACCTTCATATTTGGTAAAGACAAAAGGATTCAAAATATTAGCATATATACGCATGGATGACATCTTCCATTTCGAAACTATTTCACTTGGCAATGAATATCCCATCACAATATTCCGAATCTTAACAAAAGAGGCGTCCGTATAACGTCCGTTATTACCGTAATAAGGCCCTACATTCTGCGGATGTGGATATTTTGCATCCTCATTACCGATGCCGCTATCCCCCCATACAGCTTGTGGGCTTCCATCGGCATGCGTTCCCCAATTATTCCAATCATAACGTGGCACGCCTGGCGGAATATAATAATCATAATTAATTTTTGGACGACCGCGTTGTGTATTTTGTGGGCCAAATTCTTCTAGGAAGCTATCCGCAACAAAAACGCCTTGACGGGTATATAAGTTGACAGAAAGATCCCAGTTTTTATAACGAAGGTTGGAGGTCACGCTACCAATCCAATCTGGATAAGGCGAGCCTAGGATCACCCGATCAGCTGGTGTTATCTCCCCGTTACCGTCTGTATCAGCAGCAATAGCCTGACCGGGTTGTTGACCATACTGTGCAGCTTCAGCTAACTGATCCATACGCCATAAACCCGTAATCCGATAATCGTATATAACTTCTATAGGCTGCCCGATAAAGCGTGCTTCTCCTACGACATCCTCTTCCTTTCCATATAAACTACGGATTTGGTTTTTATTATGGGAAAACATGAAAGAGGTTGTCCATTCCCAGTCGCTGCGACTGATATTTGTTGTATGCAACCCTACTTCCACCCCTCGATTATTGACGGAACCGATATTATCCATCATGTATGGCACACCTGATTCAACCGTGAGGGTACGCTGCATCAACAAACCATCAGAAAGCTTGTCATACAACTCGACGTTACCGCGTACGCGATAATTAAATAGACTAAAATCTACCCCTACATTTAACTCCCTGGTTTTTTCCCACGTGATGACCGGATTAATTGGAGGGCCCGAAAGGAAGCCTCTCACGGCATCGCCATTGAAATCGTACCAGATGATCGAACCCGTTTGCGGCGTCAACTGAGACCCAAATGCCTCAATACCATTATTATTACCCGAGTATCCAAGGCTCGCCCGTAGTTTCAGGTCATTGACAACGGAGGCATCCTGCATAAAATTTTCTTCAGAGATACGCCATGCTGCTGCCATGGATGGAAACGCAGCCCATTTATTACGTAATCTGGAACTGCCATCGTAACGAACGGTACCCGTTAATAGATAGCGTCCTTTGAAATCATAGTTTGCCCGAGCGGCAAAAGAAAGCAAACTTGTTTCCGCATAGGATGTTCCGGATTGATTTGGTGCAAATGAACCACTAAATAGATTATACCACTGCGATGGGTAAGGCAAATCGTTTGCACCGGCCTGAATCCCCTCTATCCGGGTCTTATAAGCACTTTGGATCAACGAGACGTCTATCTTATGATCATCGCCAAAAAGCGTGTTATAATTAATGACATTATCCCAAGTCCATTCTAAACTTTCGATATTATTCTGATAAGAAACATCCTGATTTCGCGTTCCGGGCACGATACCATAGTACCGACCTGTCCGCGTGCGGTTAAGTCTAGGCATGAAGGTACTACGGATCGATAGATTTTCCATCGGACGCAATTCTGCAAAAATATTAGACAATATATCGTATTGACGAATTTCCTCCGTACCGCTGTTGATTTCGTTCAACGGATTCGGCGAGCTGGTAAAATTCCCATCACCTTGAATCGACGTAGCAATACCCGGCTGCGCAATTAGACTACCGTTATCGTCGTAGGCATACAATATTGATGGCATACGCAGGATGTCACGGTAGCCGTGCTCACTTCCGGCGTTGTTCACACCGTGCACAAAATTGATACTTGCTCCGGTACTAAAATAATCAGATGTTTTATGCTCTACCGAAAGTTTCAACGTATATCGATTCAAATCTTCCTTCAGAAAATTACCGACTTCCTGTTGATATCCCACGCCTAAATTATAGGTTAACTTCTCGGAAGCACCAGCGATGCCTAGGTAATGGTTTTGTTGTTGCCCTGTCTTCGTCCCCAAGCCCAACCAGTCCTCGTACTCTTCATTGTATAAGCGCGATTCCAACAGCGGACTGTTCTGTAAAATAGTATTTGGAGTTCCTAAAGAATACTGATCGTTAGCATAGGTATAAAATGCGGATGTACGAAAATCAACCCATTCCCGACCATCCATAAAATTCGGAATCCTGGCCAATTGCCGCACACCGTAATAGCCGTCATACGTCACCGTTGTTCGCGTATCTCCCGGTCTGCCGGCATTCTTGGTGGTCACGATAACAACACCGTTTGATCCCCTTGATCCATAGATAGCTGTCGAAGAGGCATCTTTTAAAACATCAATATTTTCAATATCGGCCGGGTTCAAAAAATCTATATTTCCAGTGGCAATACCGTCTACGATATACAAGGGATTACCGCCAGCGATAGAATTTTGCCCTCTAATCTGGATATTGAATGATCTTCCAGGACGTGTAGATGTACTATTGATATCAACTCCCGGCACTGTACCTTGTAAAGCCTCCATAGCAGAAGTCGTCCCGCGCTCCTGTAGTTCTTTACCGCCAACCGAGCCTACTGCCCCCGTGAGATCTCTTTTTCGAACACTACCATATCCTACTGCTACCACTTCATCCAAGATCTGGGCTTCGTCCACGACTAGAACGATATCCAATGTTGTCTCCCTTCCTAAAGATAAAACTTTGGACTTGTACCCCATCAGATCGACAGCAAGAGTATGCGTTCCTTCTTGCGGAATAGTTAGTCTAAAAGCACCATCGGCATCGGTGCTGACACCTATCGTAGATTCTGCGAGCCGAACGCTTACACCGGCCAATGGAATCCCGTCTTCATCCTTCACAATCCCAGTAACCTCTCGATTTTGTCCAAAGACGTACACACTGGATAGAAAGGCAAAAAATAAAAATATGAATTTCCTCATAAATGATTTGTTTAAGTAAGATGATGTAATTGTGATTGTGTTGCAATAGTGATTAGGCTAGTCGTAAAAGAAATGACCTGAAGATAAATACCAAATAGATACCATAACGTTTTATTATATGTTTATTTAACTTGGCCAGCCATTTATCCTTCTCTGAAAGAAGAAAAATAAACAACTAGATTTATAGTATTAGCTTGTTGAAGATAGTTAACTCATCAATAATTCTCGAATTAATCTCCTATTAAAAAAGCGCAATCGTTACCGGCAACGTTTCCGAAAGTCTGGCAAACGAAGATATGGTTACAATAGAATATTGTCCATTAGCAGGATAATGAACACAGATAACACTTGCATAGCAAACTTTATATGCACAAAGGTTCAATTTAAAACACATGATTAGCTTACGAAAAAGGGCAGTCCAATATGGACTGCCCTTTAGCTTTAGAAAATTTTATGGATAGCTATCGCTATTTTAAATTATCTCGATAAACCTTTGCTTTTTTCACTTCCGTTTGGATATCCTTACGAGAAGCATCATAACTAAGTACTTTTTCATAATCAGCTACTGCCTTGTTATAGGCATCTGTCGCTTTTGCTTTATTGTAATTAGCTACACCTGCTGTACCCGTCAAAATACCGAGATCACGATATGCTATCGCCCTATTTTGGTAGAGTTTTGCATCGTTTGGCGTGATCGATACCGCTTTACTGTAATCTTCGATCGCCGTTTTTAATAATTGCTCTTTTGCAGCATTATCTAATTTACTCTCACCCGCAACTGCTAAATTACTGCTAGCTTTAGCTTTATAATAATACGCAGACGTATGTTTTGGATCTAAAGAAATAACTTTCTTAAACGTTTCGATGGCTTTATTATATTCGCCATTATGGAATTGCGAATATCCCAATAAATACTGTACATCCGGATCGTTTGCTTCCGCAGGAAGTGCTTTTTGCAAATGGGAGGATGCTGATTTAAAATCACCTTCCAACAACGCTTTCTGACCTAAACGAACATTTGGATTGCTATGCTGAGCCTGTTCTTGCGCCTGAACTGTTAATGTAAACAAAGCAAGTGTAGCTGAAGCTAAGCCTAATTTCACTGCTCTCCATGGGTTACTCAAAAATCTCCGTTTCATATAATTTGTTTTATTCTATGCTAATTTTTATCAAACACTATTTTCGTTTGGAATAAATCTCCATTAAATAGTTTAACAACACAACGCGAAGTTATAAACATTTCCACATTTATGCCTAAACAAAATGTCTTTATTACCTGTCTAGTGCTGCCGATTTAACAGGTTTTATTGTTTATTAACATAAATGATACCAAATTTTAAAGTTGGCATTTCTCTTGCACATATTGATTCCATTATTACTATCTCAGAAATTAGCAAAAATTCTGACATATTGTCGGAAGAACAAACGTATATATGAATAAAAACGACACATTTGATATCAAACACGTATTTTCTGTCATAAATGAGGACACGGAGTTTTTTCCGTTGTTAAGCTCTCAGGATGAAGAAGAGATGACCAAAGCAGATATACCCGAAATATTACCTATACTCCCCTTACGCAACACGGTACTTTTCCCCGGTGTTGTCATCCCTATTACCGTGGGGCGCGACAAATCTATTAAACTAGTAAAGGAAGCGTACAAAGGTGACCGGACTATCGGCGTCGTGTCTCAAAAAGACATGAATATTGAAGAGCCTACGTTAGACCAACTCTATAAAATCGGTACAGCTGCCAATATCATCAAAATATTGCAAATGCCCGATGGCAACACAACGGTCATTATCCAAGGCAAACAGCGATTTAAAATAACCGAAATGGTTGCTGAAGATCCTTATCTAAAAGCTAAGGTAGAACGGGTTGCGGAGGATAAACCAAAAGTATCTAGCAGGGAGTTTAAAGCACTAATCTCTTCCATTAAGGAGATGGCACTTCAAATTATTCAGCTCTCCCCACACCTTCCTAGTGAGGCGGGTATGGCGATCAAAAATATTGAAAGTCCAACATTCCTTGTGAATTTTATTTCGTCTAATATGTCTCTGGAAATAAATCAAAAACAAGAACTTCTAGAGACAAAAGACTTTGTGAAGCGTGCCAAAATCCTATTGGAACACCTCACTACCGAAATCCAAATGCTGGAGCTAAAAAATCAAATCCAAAACAAAGTTCGGGTAGATTTAGATAAGCAGCAACGAGATTATTTCTTGAACCAGCAACTAAAAACTATCCAGGAAGAGCTTGGAGGCAATACACCAGACTTGGAAATGCAGGAGTTGGAAGGTCGAGCTAAATTGAAGAAATGGTCGGCAGAAGTACAAAAGCATTTCTATAAAGAACTCGAAAAGCTCGGGCGCATCAATCCGGCTGCTGCCGATTATTCTGTCCAGATTAATTATTTAGAATTATTGCTTGATTTACCGTGGGGAGAATATACGAAAGACAACTTTGATTTAAACAGAGCGATAAAAATCCTGGATAAGGATCACTATGGATTGGAGAAAGTTAAGCAACGTATTATCGAATACCTAGCCGTATTAAAATTAAAAAATGACATGAAGGCACCTATTCTTTGCTTAGTAGGGCCTCCAGGCGTTGGAAAAACATCTCTTGGAAAATCCATTGCAAAGGCATTAGGACGTAAATATACGCGCATGGCATTAGGTGGAATCCGCGACGAAGCAGAAATCCGTGGGCACCGAAAAACCTATATTGGTGCTATGCCCGGACGTATTATTCAATCACTCAATAAAGCAGGAACATCCAACCCTGTATTTGTTTTGGACGAGATAGACAAATTAGGTGCAGATTTTAAAGGAGATCCATCATCGGCCTTGTTGGAAGTATTGGATCCAGAGCAAAACACGAATTTTTACGACCACTATGTAGAGATGGAATATGATCTTTCTAAAGTCATGTTTATTGCTACGGCAAATTCATTAAACGGTATCCAACCAGCTTTATTGGATCGTATGGAGATTATTGAAGTAAATGGCTATACGATCGAAGAGAAAATAGAAATCGCGAAAAAACACCTTCTTCCTAAACAACTTCAACAACATGGATTGACAAAAAAGGATATTTCGCTCACAAGCAAAGTGATTGAGAAAATCATTGAGGAATACACCCGAGAATCTGGCGTGCGCGGTTTAGAAAAGAAAATCGGTTCTATCGTACGGGGGATAGCAACTCGTATCGTTATGGAAAAGGAATACAACCCGAAAATAAACCCACACATGACAGAGGAAATCCTTGGTGCTCCTCTATTTGATAAAGATCTGTATGAGGACAACGAGATTGCAGGTGTTGTTACAGGGCTTGCTTGGACGGCAGTAGGTGGTGATATTCTATTTATAGAATCGAGTTTAAGTCCGGGAAAAGGAAAGCTAAACCTAACAGGTAATCTCGGCGACGTGATGAAAGAATCGGCTACTATTGCAATGGCATATCTAAGATCCCATGCGGAAGAATTCGGGATAGACTATCGTGTATTTGACAACTGGGATGTCAATATCCACGTCCCAGCTGGTGCCACGCCAAAAGATGGTCCTTCGGCGGGTGTAACAATGTTAACCGCACTAACCTCTCTTTTCACACAACGAAAGGTGAAAGAAAAACTGGCCATGACTGGAGAAATTACCTTACGCGGCCGCGTCCTTCCTGTTGGTGGTATACAGGAAAAAATTCTAGCTGCCAAGCGTGCAAACATTAAGGAGATCATATTGTGTAAAACGAACGAGAAAGATGTTTTGGAAATTAAGGAAGACTATGTTAAAGATTTACAATTCCATTATGTAACCAAAATGTCTGAAGTCATCGATATTGCGCTTTTAAAGCAGCACGTTAAGCATCCGAAGGATTTGAATCATACAAATACAAATTAATCCCATAAGCCCGCACATCGCAAAGCGGGCTTTTTTAGAAAGTCGTGAATGCAAAGCATTTTATTTACGTTTGGAATCAATGATTGAACTTTATACAGATGGCGCATCAAGCGGCAATCCAGGCCCAGGAGGGTACGGTACGATATTAAGAACGGTTTATCAAGGCAATAATCCCGTATTTCAAGGCAAACTTATTGAAAAGGAATTTTTCGGCGGTTTTAGAAAAACCACGAACAATCGTATGGAGCTCTTGGCTGTAATAGTAGGTCTGGAAGCCCTAAAAAATACAAATCAAAAAGTCACTATATATTCGGACTCCAAATATGTTATTGACGCCATCGATAAAAAGTGGGTATACGGCTGGATGCAAAAGGGATTTCAGGGCAAAAAAAATAAAGATCTTTGGCTGAAATTGATGAATTTGTACAAACAACATCAAATTAAGTTAGTATGGGTAAAAGGGCATGCCGGACATCCGTTGAATGAACGTTGTGATCAACTAGCCGTAAAAGCTTCAAAAGATAAAGCTAATTGGAAGATTGATACGGTGTTTGAAGAGACAATATAGAGATATTATTTCGCTGTATAACTTGTTTTTACCGTAATATTCGCCGTTTTATTTCGAGCAGTAGTATTAAATGCGCCCCCATACGAATATTCCTCATTGTCATTCTGCCCCGTTATTTGGAAGATTCCTAAATCGGCTTTAATCAAATCCCCTAAAGAGGAACCCGCCTCGGTCGCAATGTTTGAAGCACGTTGTTTTGCATTTTCGGAAGCTTGGGAAATCAATTCTAATTTTAGGTCTTCCAATTTCGAATAGTAATAGTTAGGAGAGTTTGAACTCAACTCGATACCTTGCGAAATCAACGTCGATATTTCCCGCGATGCATTATCGACTTTATCCAGATCTTTCGATTCCACACTCACATTTTGCAGCAAATTATACCCCGTAAATATATTAGATCGATTTCCCTGTCCGTCGGTTTGATAGGAAAACTCCCTGTTGATATTTACTGCGTTGAATAATATTTCCTTTGCATCAATACCTTGTCGCTCTAGAAATTGCCGTACTAAATCCCGGTCTCTTTTTAATTGTTCTGAAGCAGCACTTAAATCCATGGATTTCCGGCTAAATGAAGCAGACCATTTCACAATGTCCGATTCAAAATCCTTTTTTGCATTTCCCGTAACGTTTATTGTATTACTAATTTTGTATTTATATTTATAGGCATTCGCCAATACCGCGGCGAAAATCACGATCGCCAGCGCTCCGATTACAGCTGCAATTATACTATTTGATTTCATCTGTTTATTTTTTGTTTTTTAGATGTTAGATGGAATTGTACACCAATTTCCATGCCTAAAATAAGTTGACTTTTTACATTTTAATTATTACTTTCAACGCAAATTAGTTCGTTCATCCCCGATGACACCTGCTGGACTATTACCTCAAGAAGGATATCAATAAGTATCCAGTCTATGCAAGCTTTGTCACTATCAAAAATAATTTAATCAGATGAAAATTAGTATAGCGTCTACTTTAAGTATCTTATTACTCCTATCCACCGGTTTATTTGCACAAAAACAACCATTAGATCACCGCGTTTATGATAGTTGGAAGAGTATTGTCAATGCAGACGTTAGCAAGACAGGAAAATTTATCCAATATCAGATTACGCCACAAGAAGGTGATGCAATTTTTGAACTCAAAAATAAGGACAATGAGCTCCTTTTTTCTTTACCCCGTGTTACCGACGCAAAACTCACACAGGAGGAGTCTTTCCTCATTGGTAAGATAAAACCTCTTTTCGAAGAAACAAGACAGGCAAAAATCAAAAAGAAAAAAAATGCGGATATGCCGAAGGATTCTTTAATTATCGTCGACATTCAACATAGAGATCAATGGAAAATCCCAGCTGTGAAGGCCTACAAACTCGCCCAGAATAAAAATGAGTATGTCGCGTTTTTGAGTTCGACTTCTGATTCCATTTCTATCCTGCACGTGCGCAACCTTCTCACCGGCGATACACTAAATTTTTGTAAAGTCGATCAATTTGTATGGAGTCCGAACGAGGATTTCCTTTTATTTTCGAAGAAAAATGAACCAAAGGATTCTCTTTCGACGGATGCGGGACTCTATCTCTTTGATATAACGGACAAAAAATTGAAAAAAATCAGTAACGGTCAAGGCAACTATAAAGAACTGCTTTTTGATGATAACGGTAGACAGCTTGCCTTTCTCGCAGACAAAACGCCGGAAAAATCACTTCTCAAAGATTTCAAGCTTTACTATTATACTCCTCAATTAGACACGGCTCGCATCATCGCTAGTCAACAAAGTATCGGCATGCCCTCCCAATGGTATGTGAGTGGTGACGGGGAACTTAAATTCAGTGCGAATGGCAAAAAGCTATTTTTTGGGCTAGCACCGATTCCAAAAATAAAAGATACCACCTTAGTCGATTTCGAACACGCACAGATAGACATCTGGCATTGGAAAGATGATTATATTCAGCCGCAGCAACTCGCCAACCTAAAACGGGATAAAAGGAAAAATTTCCTGTCCGTAATTTATCCCAATAATGGTAACCGTATCGTACCACTTGTTGACGAGACAGTCAATCGCACCCATATTACAGACAAAGATGATAACGAATGGGTATTGGCAGCATCTGATTTTGGCAAACGCATAGCCACACAATGGGAAGGTTTTGCGCCAACCGATATATATGTCGTATCCACGCTATCCGGCCAAAAGCGAACTGTAAAGGAGAATCTAAATGGTTATGCCTATTTATCACCAAAAGGAGATTTTGTACTCTATTTTAATCGTGAAACCGGTAATTGGCATAGCTATCACATTTCTTCTGGAAAAATGGTTCTGTTAAATGATGGTTTGCCGGTGAATTTCGTTGACGAAGAAAATGATTCACCTACCTTACCCGGCGCTTATGGTATAGCCGGCTGGTCTACCAATGGCGAAGATGTATACATTTATGATCGATACGATATATGGAAATTTGATTTAGCAGGAAAACAAAAAGAACTCCTCACCAACGGTGAAGGTCGTGCAACCCAAACCATTTTCCGCTATATCGATTTAAACCGAAACGATAATCCTCGATACAAGACAACACTTATTCCTGATAAACAAGATATTTTTATCACAGGATTTAACGAAAGCACCAAATATAACGGGGTGTATACGATAAATACTGCCAAAAGTAGAAAGCCAAATGAAATCTTTTCTACTGAATATACATTTCGAAACTTCAAGAGTACATCAGATGGAGAAACCATTATATATACGAAAGAAAATTATAATTATTCGCCCGATTTATATGTAAGCAAACGATTCAAAAACGAATCGCGTCTTACCGATATAAATCCACAACAAGCAACGTACAACTGGGGAACAGCAGAATTGGTTCGATGGACGACACCCTCTGGCTTTGAGGCTGAGGGTATTTTATATAAACCCGAGAACTTTGATCCGAACAAGAAATATCCCATTATAGCTTATTTCTATGAAAAGTTAAGCAACGGATTATATACGTATCATGCTCCCGCTCCCACGCCTTCCCGATTGAATATTCCTTATTATGTAAGTAACGAATATTTGGTATTTGCACCCGATATTCATTATGAAATCGGATATCCAGGAAAATCCGCGGAGGAATATGTAAATTCTGGCATGCGTTATTTGGCACAGAATTCTTGGGTGGATTCTACCAAAATGGCCATTCAGGGACAAAGTTGGGGTGGTTACCAGGTAGCGCATCTGATCACACGGACGAGTATGTATGCTGCAGCATGGAGTGGCGCACCTGTCGTCAATATGACATCAGCTTATGGTGGTATCCGTTGGCAGAGTGGCATGTCCAGACAGTTCCAGTACGAACGGACACAATCGCGTATCGGAAAAACGCTATGGGAGGACCGTGACCTTTATATAGAAAATTCTCCGCTATTCTTTTTGGATCGTGTAACTACACCTGTTGCAATTATGCACAATGACAGTGATGGTGCGGTACCTTGGTATCAAGGTATCGAGATGTTCACCGCCTTACGACGTTTACAGAAGCCCGTTTGGCTACTAAATTATAATGGTGACGAGCACAACCTTATGAAAAGACAAAACCGAAAAGATATCCAAATTCGGCAAGCGCAGTTCTTTGACCACTTCCTAAAAGACAAACCTGCTGCCAAATGGATAGAATATGGTGTTCCGGCCACAGAAAAAGGAATAGACTGGGGATTTGATTAAAAAAAATATACATTTTCAAAAATAAAACACCCAAAAAACAAAAATCATCTATTTTTTTTCATTTTTTTACGGTATTTCCAAAAAATGGTGTACTTTTACACCGAAAAAACAACCGAAACTATAAAAATAACATAAAAAAAATGTCAAGCCCAAGATTTAAAGCAGCAGAGTTAGCCATATCTCGTCCGATGGAAGATATGGAAAAAGTAGAATCATTAAAGGCAACTAGTATTTACGGAAAGAATGTATTTACTAATGCGAAGATGAAAGATTACCTCTCGAAAAGTACACACAAAGAACTTGTTCAGATTATCGACGAGGGTACAAAGATTTCAAGAGAACTCGCCGATCAGATTGCACAAGCAATGAAAACATGGGCTATTAGTAATGGAGCAACGCATTACACCCACTGGTTTCAACCGTTGACAGGAACTACAGCAGAAAAGCACGACGCTTTCTTTGAACCTGACGAGAATGGTGAAGCAATTGAAAAATTCACAGGCGATGCCCTTGCACAGCAAGAACCAGATGCGTCCTCATTTCCAAGTGGCGGTATCCGGAACACCTTTGAAGCACGTGGTTATACGGCTTGGGATCCTTCCTCTCCTGCTTTTATCTTTGAGACCGCAGCAGGCAAAACATTATGTATTCCAACCGTATTTGTATCTTATACAGGTGAGTCTTTAGATTATAAGGCACCACTATTAAAAGCAATAGAAGCAATTGATAAAGCTGCTACTGATGTGGTACAATATTTTGACAAGTCTGTAACGAAAGTAAACGCTTCGCTTGGTATCGAACAAGAATATTTTCTAGTAGACCTTTCTTTATTTCATGCACGTCCGGATCTTCAAATTGCCGGCCGTACCCTTTTCGGGCACATGTCTGCAAAAGGACAACAATTGGAAGACCATTATTTTGGCGCTATTCCAGAGCGCGTATTGGCGTATATGGTCGATTTGGAAAATGAAGCATTGAAACTTGGTATTCCATTGAAAACCCGCCATAATGAGGTTGCACCTTCACAATTCGAATGTGCTCCGATGTACGAGGAAATCAACTTAGCTATCGATCACAATCAATTGCTAATGAATTTGATGGAACAAGTAGCAGTACGTCATCACTTTAAAGTATTATTGCACGAAAAGCCATATAGCGGAATTAACGGATCAGGTAAACACAACAACTGGTCATTAATTACCAATACAGGTGTAAACCTACTTTCACCAGGCAAGACACCGAAAAACAATTTGATGTTCTTAACGTTTTTCGTGAATACGATTAAAGCCGTATATGAACACGCTGATTTGCTTCGCGCATCCATTGCCAGTCATAGTAATGATCATCGTTTAGGTGCAAACGAGGCTCCTCCGGCAATCATTTCTATTTTCCTAGGGTCTCAATTAGATGAAATCTTGGAAGAAGTAGAATCTGCTCGTGTCGCGAAAAAAGTGAAAAACGATGCGAACTTATGGCATGGTATTCCAAAAATTCCAGATTTGAAGCTGGACAATACAGACCGTAACCGTACGTCGCCTTTCGCCTTCACGGGTAATAAATTCGAATTCCGTGCGGTAGGGTCGTCTGCAAACTCTGCGTTGCCGATGATTGTACTCAATGCTATCGTTGCCAACCAACTTATCGAATTTAAAACAGAGGTAGACAAACAAATCAAAAAAGGCACGAAAAAAGACCTCGCATTGCTTAATGTTATCCGGAGATACATCAAAGAATCAAAAGCGATTCGTTTTGAAGGAAATGGATATAGCGAAGAATGGGCAATCGAAGCCGAGACACGTGGACTTTCAAACATCAAATCAACACCTAAGGCGTTAGATGTATATGTTAAAGAAGAAAATCTCGCTTTATTTGAAAAGTTAGGCATATATTCAAAACGGGAGTCAGAAGCACGACACGAGATTTTATTGGAAAATTTCTTTAAGAAACTTCAGATCGAAGCGCGTGTAATTGGCGAAGTGGTAACGAGCCAGATTGCTCCAGTATGCTTCATTTACCAAAATGAACTTATTGAGAATGTGAGAGGATTGAAAGATTTAGGTTTACCAAAAGAATCCTACAGCTCTCAAATTAATTTGGTAGAACGTATTTCTAAACACACCAATTTGATTTTAGAAAAAGCCGAGGAAATGCGCCAAGCAAGGAAACGCGCTAATACGATCGAAGATACACGTGAACTTGCTATTGCTTATGATGAAATTGTCAAGCCTTATTTTGACGAGATTCGTTATCATGTGAACAAATTGGAAAAAATCATTGATGACAATAAATGGCCTCTTCCAAAATTAAGAGAGCTTTTATTCTTAAGATAATACGACTAACTAACCCTCCAATAATAAAGGCGGCACTCAGCGAAAAACTGAGTGCCTTTTTTATTTTTTTTCTTCCGAAAAATCTTGCCAACTGTTTTCAATAAGTGCTGCATTTTGTTTACCATCAAATACGACCAATCTATAGTTAAGTGTATAGGTCTGACCTGGTTCCAAAAGCCAATCCCGGTCTTTTGTTGGCGAAAAATTGATGAATACATTACCTTTTCCGCCGTTGGCATTAGCATCCCAGATACGTAAGGGTTCGGGGTGATTAAAATTAGTAGGATGAGATAAAATAGCCATACCACCATATTGATTTTGTGACAGCTCTCCTTGTACCATACACCAGCGTGCTCGAGTACCATCAGTTTCCTCCCGCGTCTTATCTTCGGAAGTCAACACGCTACTATTGCTAGCATCCCAAGACGCTACAGCCCGCCATCCCAAGCCACCATATCGGTAGGTAAGCAACCGTAACGGACTGGAAGTAGCACAACGCATCTTAATGGTTATATCAATCCAATAATAGTCAGACTGCCCCTCCGGTAAGTGTACCTTAACCGTTTGCCATTCATGAAGTGCTACCTCTTCGCTTCCATTTTCTTTAAAGACCACATGGTCATGAAGTGCAGTATATTCCGCATCGTGTGCACTGACTTTGTTGTCCAGTAACCGCACGAAACGGACCGTTCCTTCCTTCTTATATAAATTCCAAAAATCAACCGTATCCCCTTCGAATATTGTTTGGGTCCAAGGATTCCAAATACCGTAGTGATGATAATGATCTTTCGGTTGTATCCGTGTGAGCTGCTGTCCTTTTAAAGTATAGACCGGATGGATAAAACCGCTGCGTTGATAGCTACTATCTTGTCCTCGCGGCGGGTATACCGTATTAAAATGGTAAGTAAGCAAAGGTTGGTCGTTCTTAAAGATGGTCAGCACACTGTCGATAACCAGTTGAAGGCTGTCTGTTCGTTTATCATCTTTAGCATAACTAATATGCACAGGCCGCCCACATACGAGCATCATCAGCATACTAGCTGTATATATCCATAAACTTTTTCTATTTATCATTAGTTTTTGTCTCATAATCAAAATTTAAAAACAGTTTTTACAAACATACCTTTTTATGTAAACAATCTACATTCTTCTTACAAAGGGTTCTAAAAAATAATCGTTAAATTTATACCACAAAACAACTCAATTCTATGAACATTTTAGCATTCGCTGCAAGCAATAGCGCCCAGTCCATTAACAAGAAATTGGTAACGAGCGTTAGCAAATACTACAAAGAGTCTGATGACGTTATAGAGATATTGGATTTGAACGATTTTGATATGATACTTTTCTCGAAAGAACGAGAAAAAGAATTGGGTATTCCATCGTTGGCTTATACGTTCGCGGAGAAGATTGATCAGGCAGATTTTATTCTGATTTCTTTTGCCGAAAACAACGGCAACTATAATGTAGCATATAAAAATTTAATAGATTGGGTCTCTAGGATACCAAACCGAAAAATTTTCAAGAACAAACCAGTTTTTGTAATGGCTACGTCAAACGGAAAAAGAGGAGGACAATCGGTATTGGAAATTGCTATCAACAGATTACCTTTTGATGGAGCAGAGGTATTGGAAAGCTATAGTCTCCCGGAGTTTTCGCAAAACTTCGAAGAAGGCAAAGGCGTTACGAACGTAATATTAAGAAGTCAACTAGAAGCTAAAGTCCGAAAAACGAAAAGGATATTAAAGCAAAAACTTGAACAAAATAATTAGATAACAAAAACACAATATTATGGCAAAGAAAGTATTATTATTAGTGGGCGACTATGTCGAAGATTACGAAGCTATGGTTCCTTTTCAGGCTATGGAATCGGTAGGAATAAAAGTCGATGCTATCGCACCCGACCGTAAAAGCGGTGATACCGTTCCAACCGCCATCCATGATTTTACCGGCGACCAAACCTATAAGGAATTGCGTGGACACAATTTTGCTATTAACAAAGATTTTGACAGTGTAAACGTGGAAGATTATGATGGTTTATATATTGCCGGTGGACGTTCGGCGGAATATATTCGGTTAAATGACCGCGTAATCGAAATCACGAAGCATTTCTTCGAACAAAATAAACCAGTAGCGGCAATTTGTCATGGTATTCAAGTATTGACGACTGCCCGCGTATTGGAAGGTAGAACTTTAACGGCGTATGTCGCCGTGGGGCCCGATATTGAATTGGCAGGCGGAACGTGGAAAAATATTCCGGCAGATCAAGCTGTTGTAGACGGAAACCTAGTTACTTCCCCAGCATGGCCCGGACATCAGGCTATTTTGAAAGAGTTCTATACGTTACTGGGTGTTACGATAAATAGATAACGAGCCCGACAATACAGATGAAAGGAAAGAAAAAATTTTGGATAATTGCCGTCGGTTTAATTGTCCTATTGGGATACGGAATTTGGGAAGCTTATAACCAACCGTCCATTAAAGATTTACCAGGCGATTTTGAAGAAGTAGCATTCGTTCGAAACGAACAGAATAAAGGTGGCATTATGCGCGTTTATGCGGTGGCAGTGGGCGATATGGTAAATGCAAAATATGACGCCTGCGCTGATATGTTTCCCACAAATGATTACGGCAGTATAACGAAAATTTATTTTTTCGATAAATCAAAGCCGTTTCCCACCAATTTGACAATCGAACCACCCCATTATGATACAAATCAATATGAGGCGGTGATGATTCTTAAACGAACAGGATCTGACAAAGAATAAGCTCCGATAAACCTTTTCTTTCAACTTTTGGAAAAGATTGAAAGAAAAGGTTTATTATTATTGCTGTGCTCCCTCGAATGTATAATGAATATCTACTTAACGTTGCTTATCGGTGATGACGCCAGTTGGTGAGCTATCTTTTTCGAGTGTGCGTCGCAATAAACTCTTTAGGAGAGACTTTCATGACATGCAGAAACACCCTGTTGAAATGAACCACCGTATTAAATCCACATTGATATGCCGTTTCCGCAATACTCTCCACTTTGTTATTGACAAGCAGCTGACAAGCACTTTCAATCCGTATCTCGTTTAGGAAAGAAACAAATGTTTTTTGGGTATGCTTTTTAAAAAACTTACAAAAAGCCGTTGGTGTTAAGTGGATGAGTGCCGAAATTTCTTCGATAGAGATATTTCTCTTATAATTTTCCAAGGCGTATTTAATTACCGTGTTAATACGGAGACCATCTGCATCTTGAAAATTCACTTTGCTCACACCCGAATACATCGATATAAAATGATCTTGATGGACCACTAAAGCTTTAAATATCTGGATAACCTTAATCAGTTTCGATGGACCACCATCCGTACCCAGCGGTAAAAACAATTCTTTCAACGGTTTAGCAAATTGCTCTGGCAAGAGTTTACTAGCATCTAGGTTATAAAAAAGTGATTTGATTGCCTGCATTTCCGTCATATCAAAAAACGGATCTAGTTTTTCCAACGAGAAAAAAAGATGAATAACATGTATTTGGGAAGGCGCGGTAATACGTTCATCTTTAAAAAACATATGCGGGTCATTCGGTTTCACCAGAAATATCTGGTTTTCCAAACAAGGACGTATCAAGTTCCCCAACATAAAAGCACCTCCACCCGCTGCTATATAGGTAATCTGAAATTCCCGATGGCGGTGGTAATATTCGTAAAAATTGGTATCGGTGTTGTCCATGACGTAAAAAGCTTCGTCACCCCGTACAGGCACCGTAAATTCAATTGGTTTTCTATGATCGGGAGTCTTCATAATGAAACAGCCCGCGATTTAAATCGCGGGCTATAGTAATAATTAACCTAAGAACGGATAACGGTAATCCGTTTCCGGATGGAATGTTTCCTTGATAGTACGTGGAGAAACCCAGCGCAATAAATTAATCATCGAACCCGCTTTGTCGTTTGTGCCCGAACCTCTTGCACCACCAAACGGTTGTTGGCCAACTACTGCTCCTGTACATTTATCATTGATATAAAAATTACCCGCCGCATTCCGCAACGCATGAGTAGCTTCATCAATTGCATAACGGCACTGGGAGATAATAGAGCCTGTCAACGCATAAATAGATGTTTTATCGACCAATTCCAATGTTTCTTCCCATTTATCATCTTCATAAACGTAAATTGTTAATACCGGACCGAATAACTCCTCACTCATCGTCTCGTAATCTGCCTTCTTAGCCAAGATAACGGTAGGATGGATAAAATAACCTTTCGATTTATCGTATTCGCCACCGATGACAACTTCCGCATCAGCGGAGTTTTTTGCACGATCTATATAAGACGTAATCTTATCAAATGCCTTTTCGTCAATAACAGCATTAATAAAATTACCGAAATCTTCGGTTCCTCCGATTTTAAACGATTGTATATCGTTCTCCATACGCGGCCGAAGATCATTCCACAACGATTTCGGAATGTAAGCGCGTGAAGCTGCAGAACATTTTTGCCCTTGAAATTCAAACGCACCGCGAACCAATGCCGTATTTAATACTTCGACATCAGCCGATGGATGTGCTAAGATAAAATCTTTACCACCTGTTTCCCCTACGATACGCGGATAGGTTTTATAACGGTCGATATTCTCCCCTATCGTTTTCCAGATATTCTGGAAAACACCCGTAGAACCAGTAAAGTGGATACCCGCAAAATCGGGATGTTTAAAGATAACATCACCCGCGTCCGGACCAGACACATATACTAAATTAATTACACCCGCAGGAAGCCCCGCTTCGATGAAGACCTCCATGATAACGTTTGCAGAGTAGATCTGTGTATTTGACGGTTTCCATACCACAACATTTCCCATCATCGCCACACAAGAAGGCAGGTTACCGGCAATTGCCGTAAAGTTGAACGGTGTCAGCGCAAAAACAAATCCTTCCAACGGACGTTGTTCGACCCTATTCCAAACACCTTTTGCGTTCGCAGGAGGTTGTTGGCTATAGATTTCGGTCATATAGGCCACATTGAAACGCAAGAAATCTGCCAATTCGCAGGCAGAATCAATTTCAGCTTGATAAGCATTTTTAGACTGCCCCAACATCGTTGCTGCATTAATTTTATAGCGATATTTAGTAGATATCAATTCTGCAGCTTTTAAAAAAACAGCGGCACGTTGCTCCCAAGGCAGGTTTTCCCATTTCTCTTTTGCAGTCAGCGCAGCATGAATAGCATCTTCCACATGGCTTTTTGTACCCTCATGGTAGTATCCCAAAACATGTTGATGGTCGTGTGGAGGTGTTAACTTCGCCTTATTCCCAGTGCGCACTTCCTTTTCGCCGATATACATCGGAACATCTACCTCCTGTGCTCTCGCTTCCTTTATCGCTGTTTCTAACAAGGCTCTTTCCTTTGTACCAGGAGCATACGAATTAACGGGCTCATTAACTGGTGTAGGAACATTAAAAAATCCTTTTAACATAACTGTGCTCTTTTAAATTTGAGATAAAGTTACCTATTGTAAAGTACCCCAAATTTACGGATTATGTTTTTATATAAACATATATTGACTCACAAATGATAAAACGAAAAAAATAATGGAAAAATACGTTGTTAATATTTTATTTTGAGTACTGCGAAGATTTTGGACCAAAGCCAAATCGGACCTATAGTCAGTAAACGCCAGATCGCCGCAGGAGGAATTTCCGTAGGCTCTTTTTTTGCTTGAAAGGTAGTTCCGACGATGCCGATAACCATAAGCACGGTGCATACCAGCCATACCGCAGGCCCACCATCACGTTCCACATATTCCAACTGAACAATACAGAAGCTCATCACCCCAATCGTGAAAAGCATAGCGTATGATAGTGTGGGCGCCAGCCGCAAATATAAATAGATAATAATGGCGATATAAAAAGAACCCCAGTTCAAGAAGGTATCCATATTCGTCCGAACCAAGAAGCCAAGTTTAGGAAACGGAATCATCCAGATCAACCCCATCACGCCAAAAAATGCCAACGCAATAAATACCGCATATACAATTTTATTGCGCGTTGCAAATTTTTGGTCCATTTCGTAGAAAATACGGTCTACCGATCTCTCAAATGTTGGTATTCCGGGCGTCTGTTTCTGTTTCTTGTTCATGACCTCAAAGGTACTTCTTTTACTACTTTTTTCTTGATAAAAAAGTAGACAAAAAATCAAGACTTGTCTGTTTTTGCTATTTTTCTTTGTCTATTCCTAAACAAAATAAACTCACTTCGCTCAAACAGTATTTATTCATTAGCGTCTGCTTTTAATGGCATTCATGATTACTCTGTAATTTGTTTTTTACGGAATAGCCTTTAGAAAAATGGTCGCAAAAAAAGACGATGTCATCTTATTTCGCATTACCGGAATCAACCAATGATCGCGATCATTTACGCATATGCACAGCCCCTCCTTAATCTTTAAGG
>PJTZ01000071.1_pt1 | contig 112639 bp, 122 predicted proteins | sample 1512131 | NCBI WGS metagenome assembly PJTZ01 (sample SAMN08177679, study PRJNA422409) | Soil metagenome, whole genome shotgun sequencing project. | reverse complement strand
CGCGGTGGAAGAAGTGCCAGAAAAGGACGTTTCCTCCTATGGCGTGATCGCGCGGGGCGATGGCCCCGACGCCGGCTTTGCCATTACCGGCATGGTGGAAAAGCCCAAACGCGAAGACGCGCCCTCGAACCTGATCATTTCGGGGCGCTATATCCTCCAGCCCGAGATCTTTGGGCTTCTTGCCGATCAGCCGCGCGGCGCGGGTGGTGAAATTCAGCTGACCGACGCCATGCAGACCTTGATGACGCGCCAGCGCTTCACCGGGGTCAAATACAAGGGGCAGAGCTTTGACTGCGGCGCCAAGATCGGCTTCCTCACCGCCAATGTCGTTTACGCCCTCGACCGCGACGACATCCGCGATGGCTTCCTCAAGGAATTGAAGAAACGCGGTCTAGACGCGTCGCTTCGGGACGCGGGCTGGCACGTATAAATCTCGGCACAAGACATAAAAAAATCAGGCCTTTTGGCCTGACCCATAAATCTCCCGAAACTGCAGCGCGCGATCAACGACCAACCGCGACTGCGCGCGGCTCATCATGACCAGGAACAGAAGCCCAGGCAGTCGGATACTACAGCAGAGCTGTCGAAATTGCCGAAAAAGCCGTCCAGGCGGCAAAGACCGGCAGCCATGCAAGCCCAGCCAGACCGACGATGATCCAGCCACGCGGCAGGATAGCCACGTCGTGGTGCAGAATGTGGACATCGCTTTTCATTTCGATCCTCCGAAACCGCTTCGAGCCGAGCCCCTTCAATAGACACCTAATTCCTTAATACAGGGCCAAATGGAATAGTTCTAATTTTATGAATATTGCGCATTTCCGGGCCATCGCGCCCGCACCTATTGGCCATAGAGTTGCGTAAAGAAAGCAGCACCGCCGGCCTCCTCCTCCTCGCTGCCAGACTGCTCCGGCTCCGTGCGGAAAAGGCCGGTGAAAGACATATTCTCAGGCGAGAAACGGGAAGGCAGCGGCGGCACGACCTCCCGAGGGGCGGAGTTTCCGCCCTGCCCCGCTATCTGTTGGGCCGCAAAGCTGGAACCACCGCCCTCATGCTTGTTGACCAGAACCTGATAGACCTGCCTAATCGTCCGCGGCTGGCCTGAATTGTCGTAAAAAATGGCCCGATTGGCCGCCGCCTGTCGCGGAAACAGGCCGATCGCCACTTGGTCAGGGTTCTGCAAACCAGCCTTGAACATCTTCTCGGCTCCTTGGGCACCAAGGAAATGCGCGATATAAAGCTCGCCGGGACTTGGTGACCGCCCGAAGACGGAGCGAAGATATTCCCCGTTCGTCCGTGTGAAGGCCGCCGCCAGATCGGCAGCAATCTGCGGATTTTCTCGCAGCTTGAGAATTTGCTCGCGTCTGGCCGGATCACGCACCACATAATCGCCCGACGCCGTCACCTCGATTTGATCGGCATGGGCCTGATAGCCCAGCCGCGGGCCCTGGGTTTTCATCACCTGGAGCCAGGTCCCCTCGAGAAACTGGAACAGCCCTACAGCCGAAGATGTACTGGCCCGCGCCTGCGGATTGAGGCTGCTTTCCCGCATCGCCGTTTGCAACAAATAGCCGAAATCAACCCCGCTCCGGTCTCCCGCAGCAGTCAGAGCCGTAGCCAGGCTCTGGGAGATGTTGATCGGCTGCACGCCCATCGAGCGGCCCTGAATAAAGAATCAATGATCTCTATATGTACACCCGAATATCGGGATGCCGCCAAACAAATCAGTCCGGCGCTGACCAGCGCGTTACAACCTCGGACAAAGCCGGCCTCGGCCGGTCCTCGATGACTGCACTCGGGGTACCGATATGCACAAAGCCGACGAAACGCTCGCCGGGACCGGCGCCGAGCAGGGTGGCAGCCTCATCGTCGAACGCGAACCAGCGCGTTACCCAGGACGCGCCATAGCCGAGCGCAAAAGCGGCGTTGAGGATATTGAAGGCGACATTGCCAGCTGAGAGAACCTGCTCGAACTCAGGCACCTTGGGATGATCTTTCGGCGCGGACAGCACGCCAATGGTCAAGGGTGCGGGAAGGAAGCGCTGGCGCTCGACCTCGAGACTGGCTTCGTCGATCTCCGGACGGCGCCTGCGCATGATGTCAGCCAAGTGCTCACCCGCCTCACGCCGCGCCTCACCTTCAAAAAGCACCAGCCGCCACGGGGCAATCTTGCCGTGGTCGGGCACCCGCGTCGCGATGGTCAGGATGGTTTCCAGCTCGGCCGGCAGAGGGCCGGGCTCATGGAGGAATGCCAGGCCCACCGAACGGCGCGTTAGCAGATAGTCCCTTAGGGCCGGATTAGCTGGCATTTCGAGTCTCCTTTTCCGCACACATACTTTGCCAGGACGGGGCTGGCCAAGCCACAGAGCGCAAAAAGTGCGCAACATCGCCTTAGCCGGTTTAAAAACCGCGCCTTTTGTGACACAGCTTCTCCGCAATCCTTGCCTAAAGACGCCGTGAATCAACGATCGGGTCGGGACTGCCAAGACTTGGGAGACTTCATGCGGCTTGCAAGAATTTTGATGCTCGCTCTAGCCCTTTTGGCAGCAGGCATTCCGACCATCTCCATGACCGTGGCCATGGCACAGGAAACCGCAGATTTTCCGCCCTTGCCGCGTCCCCGTCCGGATCGGGACGCCCTGCCCGCGCCCACACCTGTCCCCGCAGAATCCAATGCCGCGACCGATGCGATTGCCGCCTACACCGATATCCCCCAACCGGTCACGCTGACGGCGCGGATCGTGGAGGATGGCTCCGCGATTTCCGATGGTCTGGTTTGGCGCATTTTCGAGAGCACGGCGGATGAAAACGGCGAGCTGGCGCTCGTCGCCAAATCGGAAAGCGGCACCGCGAGAATGGACCTGCCGCCCGGCGAATATCTGCTGCACGTATCCTATGGCCAGGCACAAATCAGCGAGCCCCTGTCGGTGGCACCCGGCCAGAACCAGAAGGACGTAGTCTTATCCGTCGGCGCATTGCGGCTAAATTCGGCGGTGACGGGTGACATCCCGATCTCACCGGCCTTGCTCAAGTTTGACATTATGACGGCCGGCACCGACGCGATCACGATTGCCGAAGGCCTGCCGGCAAATGAATTGGTTACGCTTAACGCCGGCATCTACAATATCGTCTCACATTTCGGGACCATCAATGCCCAGGTTCGGGCTGATCTGCGGGTGGAGCCGGGTCAACTTACCGACGCCATTCTTTATCATCATGCCAGCGAAGTGTCGTTCAGACTGGTATCTGAGGAAGGCGGCGAAGCCATTGCAGACGTCGAATGGACGGTGAAGACCTCCGATGGCACCACCCTCTTCACAGAGCGCGGCGCTTTCCCCTCCACAGTGCTTGCCGAAGGCGAATATCTCGTCCTGGCCAAGCTGGGCGACCGCGTATTTAATCGCGAAATACAGGTGTCATCCGGCGCGGTTATGAACGTCGAAGTGCTGTCGTCAGCCTATTGAGCCCGGGTTCTATACACACCAAGAGCATATCGACTTTGTAGGATGCGGATCTCGCCCCGCCATTTGAACAACTGTTCTTGTTGTGAAGAAGGGCAGCATTGATTTCCGCTGACTGTTTGCATCCGTTCACTCTTGCTGAAGTAGGAAATCCTGGTCAGCGGAGATCCCCGTTTTCGCGGGGGATGTAATCCGGGAACAATCTCAAGTCCACGGTAAAAATCCCCCCCCCTCAAAGCGGAGGGAGACTACAAACCGCTAGCAGGACGTTTGGCCTAGGCAATCAAAGTACACACTGCCCCCGAGCGGATCAGGAACAAGAGCCGACGTTCAATCAAACGATGACTAAAAAATTGCTTCCAGCAATTCAGAAAGCCGCAAAAAAGAACAGGGCCAGCACACGCTGACCCCGTTCCAGACTATTCATGAAAACTCCTGCCGAAGGCAGAAGCAGACGGTCACGGGCTAGGCGTAATGTCCTCATCGGAACCAGCAGCGAGAGCCTCACCGCCAGCGGCCTCATAAGCTTCGAGGTCAGGGCCAAGCGAATTGTAGAGGCCGACTGCAGCAGTGCGGTATTCCTCCTGGGTATAAAGCCAGTTTAGATACAGCACGCATGCGTCAGCGTTAAATGTCGTGCCGGTAACGCAGCTCGTCGCGACCACGGCACCAACACCGGCGATTTCGACAGATGCCGGCAGACCGTCAAGCTGGCCTGCCGTGATTGCGTAGGCGTTAGAAGCGGACATCAGCATGCTTGCACCGACAACCGCAGCCAGAAAGGTATTTTTCATTCGGAAAACTCCAGCTTTTAGCGTTCACGCATGCTTCGAGGACACCGCCCTTCATCGAAACAGTTAATCAACCAATAAGCACAATTTGGTGTGACTAGCAACCATTCAGCGGCCTCCTCGACAGCGTGATTAGTTCACAAATACTGCCCGAACGCCAATATTACGGGCGCCAAGATAGTGCATAACAGCCATGCAAGACTGCAAATGCGGCCAGTCCAGCATTGCTCGATGTATCGAACATGCAAAAGGGGCGCGCCACACTCCGGCACGCCCCTTTTTATAAGCGATAAACCTAGCCTGCGGTCCAGACCAGGGGGTTCTTGCTCGACATGGTCCGCAGATTGTAGCCAGTCTCGGCCCGCAGCAGGACGCGCTTCTGGATATTGTCCAGCACATAATCGCCCTCCGAGGTCTTTACGACCAGAACGGCATGCGGTTCGCCGCGACGGGTATGAGTGGTGGCGATCCGCAACGCGCCAGCGGGGACGCCCATCTGGATCAGCTTTGCGCGCTTGGTGAGCACATAATCTTCGCAATCGCCGGTAGAGCCGCCAACCTTCCAGACGTCGAACGGACCTCTCTCGGCGCGGTAACGCATGCTGTTGTTGACGCTTGCATTGACCTTGACCAGAGCGGCGATCAATTGATCGGACATCGCGACCTGCCCAACCTTGTCAGGCGCGCAATGGGCCGCATTATTCGTGCAGAAGATCGTGAACCCGACCGGTGGACGGGCAGCCATGACGGGAGTCGCGGTGACAAGACCAGCCAACAACGCCGCGCCCAAAGCTGTGGCGAAAAATTTGGTATTCATTTGAGCCATCCCTGTTGATGACTTCAGCATGCCCAATCCAAATTGCACGGGTCTTTGCAATTTAGATAAAATTTGAATCAAATCGGCTTAAATCGCGCTGACCGCATTTCAAGGGGACCAGAGGCACGAATTCTGCGCACTTAACGAAAGAGAAGGAAACAGCTTCTGGTCGCGCGAAACTTCACCTAAAAGCATTCGATCGGTAGGCGCCCAGAGCGGCGATATTGTTGACACTGGCTGGATCATCACCGCCACCAGCGGCGCAGCTGAGGAACGACGTCTATCAAATGAACAAGTCCATCCTGCTCCCCGTGCTCGCAGGTCTCGTGCTGACAGGGCTTTCCTATTGGACAAGCAGCAAAGTTGGCGTGCAGATGCCTTCCTCGCCGGCCCCGATTACCGAAGGCGGGCCGGTAGCCACGACCAATCTGGGCAGCGGCCTTACCCTTGACGCCGTCACCATGGCAAACCGGACCTGTGAACGCTGGCTTTTCCGATCCTGGGCCGTTCCCGACACGCCCGAATATGCCAGTGAACGCCAGGCGGGCGATGCCCAATGCCTCGCCGCCATCGAAACGAGCGCCCGTGATTTCCCTACTTTTTCCTATGGATGGGCCGTAGCGGCGTTCTTCGACGCCCAGCATGACAATTGGGAGGGGATGAACCGGAATTTGGCGCGCAGCCAGGCCCTTGGCCCCATGGCAAATTGGGTGGGCGGATTGCGGCTGACAATCGCTCAGTTTTATCACAGCCATTTCGACGCCGAAGCAGAAGCGGCCCTGCACGACGATATCGTGATGCTCGCCAATAGCGGCAACGGCATGCGACGGGTGGGCGCGGTCTATAAGAGCGACGCCTCGACACGCCCCTGGATCACGGCCGCCATCGAGACCCAGCCTCCCCAAATCCAGCGCTCTTTTCTCGCTATAGTCCGATAGCTCCGGGGAACCATACTTGAACATAACGGAGCATTCCCCAAACATGTCGATACGCGGCCGCGCAAGCTCGCAGCGCAGAGGCCAGCCCAGGAGCACATCGCGCCTGCAATGGATTGCCACCTGGTCGATCATCGCGCTCGCAGCGCTCGTGCCGCTGCCATTTGGAAGCGTCTATGCCGCCGCCTGGGGCGTATGGGGCTTCCTCATCGGCGCCATGAGCGTCATCTACTTCCTTCTACAGGCCCGCTCCACCGAGGCGATATCGCTTCCCCGCCCCCTTGCCATTCCAGCCATCCTCATGGCGGTGACGGGCGCCTATATGCTGGTTCAGACCCTGCCCATAGGGCAGAACGGGCTGACCGCCCTGCCCGTCTCCGATGTGCATCCCGATACGATCAGCGTTGCCCCCGGCCTGACCATGCACATGATCATGCGCCAATTGAGCTACGCCGTTCTGGCCTTTGTCGTGCTGCAAGTCTGCCAGGCAGAAAAAGTGCAGAAGCTCATACTTAATGCCTTCGTGGTCATCGTCATTGCCTATGGGCTTTATGGCCTCATCAGCCTGCAAAGCGGCGACACGATCCTGGGCATGGCCAAGGTGCGCCATCTGGGATCGGCAACCGGCCCCTTTTTCAACCGCAACAGTTTCGCGACATTCCTCGCCTTCGGCGCCGTTGTGACTTTAGCCTTGGGCGGCGCCAAGATCGTGCGGCAATCGCGCCGCCACGCCAATGACGGACACATTCCGCGCTTTCGCAGCTCCTTGCTGATTTACGCCGTCGCCTATTTCTTCATTCTCGTCACCATCGTCGCCACCCAATCGCGCATGGGGCTTTTTGCTGCAATTGCCGGCTCGGCATTCGTGATCGTCGCCACCAGCCTCGCAGCGAGCCGTCTTCGGCTTCTACTACTGGCTGCACCCATTGGCATCGTCGCCATCGCGCTGGCGCTCCTTGCCATTGGCGGAGGGCTGCTCAGCCGCCTCGAATTCTACAACTTTACCCTCGAAGACCGTGGCGAGTTGTACCGGCAGACATTGAATCTGATCGCCCTGCGCCCTTGGACCGGCTTCGGCGGTGACTCGTTTGAAGTGGCTTTCGCCATGATTCACGAAGCCCCCCTCTCTTCCCAATTCGTTTGGGACAGGGCGCACAATTCCTATCTGTCTCTTTGGGCAAACCTTGGCCTAGGCTTTGGCACCCTACCCATGCTCGCGCTCGGGATCATAGGCCTCCTCATGCTGCGCCGATTGATTATCGGCGGCAGCGGCTCATGGTCCGCGGCAACGGCCGGCGTGGGCGTGCTGATCGTTGCCGCTGTCCACTCGCTCACCGACTACAGCCTTGAAATCCAAGCCAACGCGATCGTTTTCACCATCATTCTTGCCGTTGGCGCAGCGTCTGCAACAAGCGGTTCACGGCGCAATGGCTAGTCCGCTTGCCTGGCTCCGGATGCTTATTGCAGGGCAAGACGCCCATCAGCCGGCCCCTTCAACGCGGCAACATCTGGCAATGGACGCATTGCCGACGGCGATCTACGCCATCGGCGACATTCACGGATGCCTCGCGCAATTGCAGGACCTGGAAGCTCAGATATATGCAGAAGCCGAGGCCTGGCCGGGCGAAAAATGGCTGGTCTATCTCGGCGACTATATCGATCGCGGCCCTAGATCGGCAGCAGTTCTCGATCATCTCCTGGCGCGACCGCCGACATCTTTTCGCCGGATATGCCTTGCCGGAAACCACGAAGTGATGGCTCTCGCTTTCTTCGAGCGCCCGGTGTCGCATTCGAGATGGTTGGAATTCGGCGGGCTGGAGACGTTGCAATCCTACGGCATCCCGTCCGACAGGATATCGCGATGCTCGGACCGGGAATTGCGTGCCATCGTGGACAGTTACATCCCGCGCGAGCACATCGGCCTGCTGAGAAGCCTGCCGGCATCCCTGCAAGCGCCCGGCTATGTCTTCGTGCATGCCGGCCTGAGGCCGGGCGTGCCAATCACCAATCAATCGGAAGACGACCTGTTCTGGATCCGCGACGAATTTTTCGACGCCGCGCCGGCCAATGACTACGTGGTGGTACATGGGCACACGCCGAACACAAATCCGGTCGTCGCACCAGGACGCTTCGGCATCGATACTGGCGCCTATGCAACCGGCACGCTCACTGCGCTACGCATCCGGGCCGGTGGAACGCCGGCATTCCTGTCCGCGACGATAGCCAGCATATGATTGCAACCAGCCCAGCCCGGCTGCCTATCTTGGTCTTTTACGCGCTGTCGCCGTAATAGCTGCCATACTTCCTGTAATAGCTTGGCCCGCTTTCGTGGTTCTGCATCAGAACCGCCAACACGGCCGTGTCAGGGCCGACAGACTCCTTGAGAGCGTCAACGCTCCTTTTGGCATCGCGCTGCGCCGTGCTGGCCCATTTGGTGACGAAAACCACGAGATCTGCCTGCTGAGCGATGTAATTCGCATCGACAACCGCAGCCATGGGTGGGGTATCGAGGATGACGTAATCGAAGGTTGCGCGCGCAGCGGAGATGAAGCGAGCAAAAACGGGATTTGCCAGAAGCTGGTCCGTCGGTACTTCGCTACCCCTTGCGCCTGGGACAACGGTTACCGAGGTCATCGGATCGGTCGCCACCATCTTGATCAGATCCGCCATCTTTTCGGTCTGATTGCCGGCCTGGAGAATTTCCAAAAGACCGAGGCTGGGCGCAAGGCCCAGATGACGATGTATGGAAGGGCGACGCAGGTCGCAGTCGATCAGCAACACCCGCTGCCCTGACAGCGAGTATGAGCGCGCCAGCGATAGCGACAGCGTCGTCTTGCCTTCATTCGGATTCGTGGAGGTTACCATGATCACCTTCCCACGTCCGGCATTTTCGGATCCCGCCAGGCTACGGCGGATTGTCTGATCGACGGAGGCGCGCGTTCGCCTCACCGTTTCCGAGAACACGGACAACGGACTCTTCACCACCAGATTGGCGAGACTTTCCAAATCGTTGCTGCCCTGCTGGTAGGGAATCGAGGCAGCCACGGGCGTCCCCAGAACCGCAACCACCTGATCCTCGCTGGTAAAACCGCCGATGAGGTTCTCATAGAGAAAGGCGAGGCCGATACCGAGACCAAGCCCACCGATACCGGCAAGCGCAAGGATCAGCGTCTTGTTTGGAAACGTGGGGCTTTGGGGCGTCAAGGCCGGCGAAACGATACGGCTGTCAGCCATCTGCAAGTCGGCCTGCGCTTCCAGGTCCTGTGCGCGAGCCAGCAAAATCTGATATTGGCGGCGCGCCAGTTCGGCACTCTGCTGCAACTCGAATATCTGCGCTAGAGCATCGGCAGACAGGGCGCTGTCGATGACGGAACTGCGCAAGTTCTGCCGCAATGCCTCGGCTTCCGCCTGACTGGACTGGATCGAGGAGCGCAATTCCGACACCTCCGTTCCGGCCTGCGTCCTGATCTCGTCTTCGATGCGCGCCAGCTCGGCCCGGAGGTCGACTTCGGCCGCGGTTGTGCCGCTTGCAATATCGCGACGCAGCCTTTGCCGCTGCTGTTCGAGCGTGTTGACGGCATCCGACTGCAGGCTGGCTACGATCGTATCGATATTGTCGCTCGCAAGGGCGGATTGCACAGTACCCGCAAGAGTATTGTTGCGCGCGCGCGCCGCCTCGAGCTCGTCGATCTGTCGCTGCATCTGCGCCAGATCCGCCCGTCCGCCCGACGAGGTAATCTCCGCAATATTGTCAGAAATGACGCTGTCATAGGTGTTTTCGGACGCAGCCACTGCGTTGCGAGCCAGATCGATGCGCCCTTGCAACACGGACAGAGACGAAACGGTGGACTGAACTTTAGAGGCCAATTGATCGACGATATAAGTTTCGGCCACCGCATTGGCCAAGCGCGCCGCCAATTCGGCGGACGATGAACGCGCTTGAATCGAAAGCAGATAAGCGTTGCCGCGCCGCTGTACGGAAACCGCGGATCGCAGCTTGGAGAGCGTCTGTTCAAACGCTTCGGCTCCTGAGGGGGGCTCCGGAGGCTCCATGCCGAAAAAGGTCAGCACCCGTGCAAGCACGCCTACGGACACGCCGAACTCCCGATCATTTATCAGGTTCTCACGCTGGATCACCTTGACCAGAACATTATCGGAGCGCGCAATTTCTACTTCGCCTTCAACACGAGCATTGTCTGCGCTCGCACTCGTCAGTTGCGCGGTCGGATCGAGCAGGTTCTTACTGGTGGGATCCACCATAACCAGCGCGGATGCCGAATATATCGGCGTCAATGTATAGGCTACGATTGCCGCAATGCCGACGACGACGACCACAGTTGCCACGATCAGACGCAATTGCCGCCGCAACAGCCCAATAATGCTCCACAGGTCTATTTCCGTCTCGTCCATGGAGGCGCTCCGATACTACGCAATCGCGGAAGCTTCTATCAGGATTTTGATGCCACTACAAAGGCCTACCCCAAAGAGAGGTATCGCACATGGCTGCAATGCAAGGCCGCTTTGGCAGGCGCCAGACTCCGCAAAGCCCTGCCCCACTAATCCCCGCCAGTCCACCGCCCGCTATAGTCCGACCATTACTTCCACGACTTCTCGGAGATCATGATGGTCGACAAATTCGCAAACTTCAGCCAGGGGCTGGAATCACCGGCAACGCACGGCTTCGTCGTCACACCCAATGATGGCATCGACCTGCCCGAGGTGACCCGCGCGCTCTATGTTGGCGCGGCTGGTGCCGTAGCGCTCGTCCTGGCCTCGGGCGCCAGCGTTTCGCTCAGCGGGGTGCACGGAGGCACTGTTCTTCCATTGCGCGTAGCGCGCGTGCTGGCAACGGGCACCACTGCCACCGGTCTGGTCGGATTGTCATAATGATCAGCCTGGCACAAAAAATCACCCGCCCCTGGCCGGGCCGGACTTCCTGGTGGCAAGATGGCGCGGTCTATGTCGCAGACTTCGCCAACAACCGCTATATGAAGAGTGGCACGCATATTGCGCGAGCGGAGGCAATAGACTTTGCCCGTGCATCCTCGAAACACGCGCAAAGCGCTTCGGGCGCATGGCTGCCCTTTGCGCCCGATAGTCCAGCCATCACGGATCGGGGCATATCGGTCGAACCTGCGTCCATGCGCGTATCGGCACGGCCAGCAACGCCGACAAACTGGAATGGAATTGGCACCGCAGCGACCGTTCAGTCAGGGGCATTCCTTGGTCTGTTTTCCAATGCCGCCCGCGTCGCTTCGACCGGACAGACATGGCATCGCATACAGGCGACAAACATTTCTCTCACAGGCGGCGAAACATATGGCGTGACCGTACTGTATGCAGCCGGAACGTCAGGCCGATGCCGGATCATCCTGCGACACGACAATGCGCAGACAGAATCCACGGTGACCGGGCCGGTCGGACATCTGGACGTGGCATCCAGCTTTGCCGGCACCATTTCCGGCCTGACACAAGACATTATGAACGGAGGCATCCACCGGATCAGGCTCCTGTTTCAGCCGACCTCGACATCGGCAAGTTTCTGTCTCGGCATGGGGCCGGACAGCACAACAGCCGGCACGGATATTGTGATGATAGCCGGCTGGGTGGAGACATCGTCCCCATCCTCGCCGATCCTCGACAATCCGTCCGGGCAGGCCCTCCGCGCTGCGGATACGCTGACACTGAAACTCCCCGAAGGCCCACATGATCTTAAACTCACTTTCGAGGATGACAGCGAACAGATCATCGCGGGCGTAAGCGGAAACTATGCGCTCGATCCCGCCGCACTGTACCGAAGGATGATCAGGCGGATCGCGGCGATGTAGTGGGGATGAGGGATTTACACTTGCGGGCGACGGTGCTGATGCAGGAGTGCAAGTGCCAAAACAAACACCACCCACTCGGGGCGGGCAGTATCGAGAAAGATGCCTTTGGTAACAGCACCGATTAGGGTGAACCATACCACCGCAAAAACAAATCCACCGTCCTCCTTGGAAATCTTGAAGGAGAACAGACGTCGAAGAGGCATAATTGCGAAAGCAAATACACTTAAGCCTAGGCCGATTACGCCAAGGGTCGCCAGAACTTCCATATAGCCGTTATGGGCATGATTAATTCCTAACATCCAGCTTTGACCCAAATACGGCATGACCGGAGAAGAAACGCCCTGCCAGAAGGCGCCAAACCCGACGCCCGCCCAAAGATAATGGGGAATAACCAGCAGCATGGTTTGCCATATGCGGCCGCGCCCAGTGAAGATGGTCGGATCTTCGAGAAACAGGATGATCTCATCCCAATAGGTCCAGCAGAGCGCCGCAATAGCAAACATTGTCGACCAGAATCCGAAGACCAGAATTCTCCGCCGGACAATATTCTTATGCGCATAACCGTAGAAAAAATGTAAGATAAACATCAGGAACAGCAGAATTATCGAGGTCTTGGATGCCGTACCCCAGAGGAAAACTACAGCACAAGCCAGGAACGCCCAGTCAATCAGGCGTCCCTTGGTAACTGCGAAATGAAAAAACAACAGGCCGGCCAAACTGGCAATGGCCCCGGCAACGTTCTTGTGTCCGTGCATACCTGCCCACACCATGCTCCCCTCATAGTAATGGCTAGCACTGGGGATAACCCAAACGGACAAAAAATCTATAATAATTACGGGAATCAGAACGAGCCTCAAAATCGAAAGGCTTTTGTTTGCCCCCAAAATAGCCAAAGACCAGAAAACCGACAGAGCTACGAGAGCAGTCAATGCGCTTCTGCGTAGGGTTATATCTGGCGAAACCGACCACAATGTACTCAGCGTCATCCAGACCAGTATGAGGATGGTTGAAAGCGGAACGGGTCGGAAGAGACCCAAACCGCGTTTCTGGACGTAGCAAAAAAAAATTAGGGATCCGGCAGCCAGAAAACTGATTTGTCGCAAGACATTACCTTCACCCTCGACATTGTCCAGTGAACTAACCCCATAGTTGAATGGAGAAAGGCCAACAAAAACCAGAAACAGGAACAGGCCAAATGCAAACTCTGGCAGTTTCCCCGAACTGGCGACTGGTCGCGTTAGGCCTGAAGGCTGACGCAGAGAAATCATCTGACTCATCTTCAGCCTTCCTTCCAAGCGCGCAAGCCCATTACGCGCAGATATTCATCTACCATGGATTTTTCGGCGAAATATGCTGCACGGGCGCGGCCCTGCACAGACATGTCGTGGAAATGCTGGGATTTGAGCGAAAGGATCTGTCGCGCCCAATCCTGCGGATCACTGGAGGCATAAAGCACCGCCTCGCCGCCAGCCTCGCGCATGACGGCAATATCATGGGCGAGCACCGGGACACCGTGTGACATGGCCTCCAGCATGACCAACGGATGGCCTTCGTAAAGCGAGGGCATGAGCAGCAAATCGGTAGCTCGGTAAAACCGAGTGACATCGGCGCCGGAGAGCGCGCCAAGAAAATGGACACGGTGGCCTGCACCAATCGCCCCTGCAAGTCGTTGCAGCATATCGCGCTGCTCGCCTTCTCCGGCGATATAAACATGCTGCTCCGGCAGGTGCGCCATGGCGCGAATGGCAAGTTGAAGGTTCTTCTGCTCGTGCAGGCGGCCGATACAACTCAGAACCAAGCCATCTGAGCGCATGCCCAGCTTTTCGCGACACTGTTGCGGCGTTTCCGCGATCCCGGGCAAAGGAGGCGGATCATTGTAGACCACCTCCGTCTTTTGTGCATAAATCTTTCCGCGATGCACGAAACTGTCGGCGACGAAGCGACTAACTGCGATGTTGGCAGCGATTAGCGGCGTACTGCACAATATCGTTTCAAGACGCTCCGTCCCCTTTGATTGCTCGGAAGCAGGCCAAGCCTGCCTCGAGACAAACTGCCCACCCGCGCCTATCGTCACCGCACCTATAATATTGGCCAAGGGATGAAAGCCCATTCCTGCGCGTGGGCGGCGGGCGGCGATTTCTGTGCGACTGCGGGCAAGAAAGGAAAACCAATCCGCTGGCGTGCGCGGTCGCTTTTCTGCCACCACAAAAACATCGTCTATGCCGAAGTCGGCTTGAGCATCCTCCTCGAACAAAAAGCCTAACCCCGCCCTGTAGCCACGCGCTCGAAAATCAAGCGTTAGTCTGGCTGCATTGCCTTGTGCCCCGCCAATGCTATGCGGTGTACATAGGCAAAGGATGTCGAGCTGATTAGGCGTCATCGGGTCATAACTTTTCTTATTACATCCTTGTAAGCCAACGCCGTCTTCTCCGGGGTAAAAGCCCCGGCGCGCCGCTTGAGTTCGTCCATGTCACGAGGAGCGTCGAGCGCTACATGCATCGCTCGGGCGAGTGCATCCACGTCTCCGACCGGCACCAAGGTGCCGAATTCACCGTCCAGCAAAATATCGCGCGGGCCGCTATCGCAGTCGGTCGCTACCACCGGCGTCCCACATGCCAGCGCCTCCACCAGCGCGTTTGGCCAGCCTTCCCACCGCGATGAGAGGACGTAGAGATCGGAATCTCTCATGAGGGCATAAGGATTGCGAGCAAATCCCGGCATATCCACATCTCCAGCAATACCAAGTCTCTGAGCCAGCGCTTCGAGCGCGGAACGCTCACCACCCTCGCCAAGGATGATCAGCCGCGCCCGACGGCTTTGGCGCAGCAGAGCGAAGGCATAGAGTAACGTCGCATAATCCTTCTGCGGCTCAAGACGACCCACGGCCAGGATGACGGAAGTCTCCCTGTCGGTAAGCCAGCGATGATCCGAGGATTCGGCTGACAGCATGTCGATACGCGCCATATCTACAGGGTTGGCGATGGCCGTGACCTGCCCGGCGCGACAACCAAAATGCGTTATCAGGGCATATTTGATGCCTTCGCTCTTGGAGATGATATGGTCCGATCTGGGATAGAGCCAGCGCCGAAGACTACGAACCAGGCGCCAGACCGGCTTACGAGGTCCGCCTTCCACCGGCAGCGGGTTATTGCATTCGACCACGATAATGCGGGTTTTGCCGATAAAGGGTTTCAACAACAAGGCCGCGATACTGGGCTGATCAAGAACCGTCAGAACCGCATCGAACCGTTCCCTGCGTAGACGCTTCAGTAGCAACGGCAGCACATATAGCATGCGCTGACCCAACACGACGACCTTCACCTGCTCTGAAACATCGGCCAGATACGGCCCTTGGCGACGATTAAGAACCAGTGAAACCTCATGCCCCTTCTCCGCCAATGTGTTGGCAACAGTCACCGCCGCGCGCTCAGCCCCACCGCCGTTAAGATTGTTGAGCAGGAACGCAATCCGTAAAGGAGGAGAGACTTGAACCTCCATCATCAGCGCTTCACAGTCCAGCAATCCCCCACGATCTGGTCGTATTCCGGCGGATCGAATGGCCCACAACCAGTTTCCGGCGCAAAAGTCATTTCGCCAAATTTTGGCCCTTCGGGAAGATCGTAAAAATCCACGCGGACGAAATCGAAGCCGGCCCCGAGTCGCTCCGCGCCCGCGATCATGTCTTCAAGATGGTTTGGGCGCTCTATGTCGCGCGTCTCACGTGGAAATTTCAGAGAAAATGGAAGTGGGATCCAGTTTCGGTCATAGAATCGGCGCTTGTGCTCTGTAAAACGATCTGTATCTACATGAATATAATGAACACGGCCGTCGAAGACATAGAACTTATAATCGATAATTTCGTCAGCAATAAACGGCTCGACAAGAATTTGAGGCTCAATCAAATGATACCACTTCTCGTCATTAAATGGCGTATAGGAAGTGTTGAGCCAGAGAGCGCAGGCTTTCTCGATGGTATCCCAATCTTGTTCCGTTTCGTTTCGCACGAACAAAACAGAACCGGAATCGTGATTGGCTTTGATGACATAAGGCAACTGCCAGTTTCGTTCAGCGCGTGTAGGAATCTTGTTACCATGCCATAGTGTGGGGGTGACAACATCCTCTCCCAGAATCGTGGCGACATGATCCTTGACCAGAACCTTATCGCTCAGCCGGGCGTAAAGGGCATGGTCTCCATGCAATTTGCGCCACTGGATTTTCTCATTGAAGGTTTTTGGATCGTCCAGATCAGGCCATCGTCCTACACGACGAAAATGCTCGAGAGCGACTGACCAGCGCGTCGGCAAGCGACCGAGGATGGCAACATAGGCTGGAAATAGAGCTTTCTTGATACGTTTCATGTTGACGAAATCTGCCTTTTCGTAAGGGCATAGCCATGACCATAGAAGATCAATGCAAGATTGAACGCTGCCCCGACAAGCGCATAGGCGATGACCGCCTCAAGCGGTTCGCCAGCAAAGGCGAACCAGAACAACGCTCCATTGCGGCCGATGAACAGGAATATCTCGTATACGAGCAGCCCCTTTTGCGCGCCCATGGCCTGCAAGCCACAAACGGCGGGCACATTTGCAAACCCCACCCAGCTCCACAGCGCGACCCAGCGCGCATATTCCCCCGCTTCGCGCCATTCTTCGCCAAAGATTAGCGCGAACAGCATCGGGCCGAATGCGATCACCGGCACAAAGGCCAGCGCGCCGACAAGGGCAAGTGCGCCAGTCGTTTTCGCCATCAGGGAAAAGGACGAGCCGCCGCGATTGAGAAGATCGCAGATGCGCTGATAAAAAACCTGCCGCACCGATTGACCGATAAGCTGGGCGGGCGCTTGTAAAACGCGCATCGTCAGCCAGTAAAGCCCTAGGACTACCGGGCCGAAGAAGGCCGCCAGCACCAGGTTCGGCAATTGCTGTGACAGGGCGTTGAGCAGTTCCTGGGGGGCGGCGAAAACCGGAAAGCGGCGGAAGCGTCTTGCCGCCGCAACAAGCGAAGCCCTCAAACGGCGGGGCGGGCGCAGGGCCTCGGCCTCGCGCCGCATCAGCCTTGCGAAAAGCCCCAGCGCCGCGGCGACATGCCCCGCGAGAAAGCCAATGATGAGCCAGCCCTGCCCGAGCGCCGCGATCCCGGCTCCCAATTGCACGGCGATCGCCGCCACGGAGCGTGTCATCGGGTTTCGTGCCAGAACGGCAAAATGCTCGCGCCGCGCCGCCCATTGGGAGAGAGCCAGAAACGCGCCCATGGCGAATATGTGGATCGGCAGCAGATAGAGGTATGGAGCGAGCGCTGGCGCATCCAGCAAGGCGCCAATATCCTCCGCCCACAATATGACGATCACGCCCGACAACGCCGAGAGCGCGGCGGCGACAATCAGGCAAAGATAGAGCAGCGTGCCTGCCATGAGTTCGGTTCGCGCAACCGGGATCGCCAGCTCATAGCGCAGTGCGGCGGACGGGCCGATAATGCCTGCCACGGCCATGAACATCCCCAGAAGCCCGAACGCTTCCGGGGAAAACAGGCGCGTGAGAAGCGGCGAAACCAGCAGGAGCAAGGCCTGCGCCAGCGCAGCGCCGCTGGCGATCATCGCCACATTACGCATGAAAGCGCTTGCTGAAAGGGTTTTCAGCCTGGCCGGCAAGCCTCGCATCATCTGGATGCTTGCAGCTTTCACGCTTTTCCACCTCCGAGTCTGGTCGCTATTATCCAGAGGGCGTGGGGTGTCGTGATAAAGTATCGCCAGAAGAGCTTACGGCTGGTGAAAGCGCGGTAGATCCATTCAAGATTGAAATTCTGCATCCACAAGGGTGCACGAGGATAATCGCCGGTGATGTAATTGTAGCAACCGCCGCATGTGATGAGCCAGCCGCAGTTGAGGCTGCCGCGCCATTTGACGCTGAAAATTTGCTCCTTGGGCTTACCGAGCCCGATCCACAATACGTCCGGATTTACACGATTTATATCGTCGATGATGCCTGCTTCTTGCTCTTCGGTGAAGAACCCATCCCTGCGCCCAACGACCTGCAGACCGGGATAGAGCTCTTGCAATCGCTTGACGCAGTTAGCGTTAACGCGCTCGTCTCCGCCAAGCAGATAGAAGGTCAAGCCATGCGCCGCAGCCACGCCCGCACAATCATGCATCAAGTCGGTCGTTGCGCTTCGCTCCTTGATTGCCGATCCTGGCAGGAAACGTGACACACTCACGAGAAAACCGCCATCGGCATGGATCACATCAGCAGCGTCGACAGCCTGCCGATAGCCAGAATGCGTGCCCCCCATCGAGATGCCTTGCCCGTTCGCGTCAAATACGAGGCGCGGTCCTACCGTTCTGTCCCTCGCGCCAAGGCAATCTTGAACCATCGCCTCCGTCAGTTCCTTACGAGAGGCGGTAATAATCCTCTGACCACCAATGCTAACGTGCTCGAACGGCACCCAGAACTTCGGACCGCTCATAGCAATATTTTCTCGGCCGCTATCGAAAATTCCTGTCATTGCTAAGCTATCCCCTTTCGAAGAAAGCCCGATCCTGCCCGCCTAGCGCAACGCCCTGCCCGGTTGAGGAGAAAGCAAGCCGCGGCACCCAGCTCGCGCGCTGCATCCCTGCCGTGAGGCACTTGGCGATCATGGCGTCGGAAAACTCCCGGCATGTCGGGGATACGGGGGGAAAGCCTCCTCACGACCACTCGGGCCACATTCCGAATGCGCCCGATTTCACGCGCCATCGTAATATTCCCGATACCAGTCGACGAAGGCTTCAACGCCGGTCGCTACGTCCGTGGCCGGCACGAAACCGGTAAGCGCATTGAGCAGGCCCGGATCGGCAAAGGTGGCGACGACGTCGCCCTGCTGCATGGGCAGGAAATTCTTGAGCGCCGGCTTGCCCAAGCATTTCTCGATGGTCTCGATGAAGGGCATCAGCTCCACCGGCTGGCCGCCGGCGATATTGACCACGCGCCACGGCGCGACGCTGGACAGCGAATCCTTCACCCCCTCGGCGCTCACCGGACGCCCCTCCTCGGGGACAGCATCGATCAAGCGGACAATGCCCTCCACCAGATCGTCGATATAGGTGAAGTCCCGACGCATGGCACCATTGCCATAGACGTCGATCGGCGAGCCGCTCTCTATGGCCTTGACGAACTTGAAGAGCGCCATATCCGGTCGTCCCCAGGGACCATAGACGGTGAAGAAGCGGAAGCAGGTGGTCGGCGTCTTCCACAAATGTGCATAGGAATGGCTCATCGCCTCGCAGGCCTTTTTGGTGGCCGCATAGAGCGAGACTGGGAAGTCGGTCCGGTCGGCTTCCTCGAAAGGCATCTTTTCATTGCCGCCATAGACCGACGAGGTCGAGGCGATCAGCAGATGGTGCGGCGCGGAAATGCGGGCGGCCTCGAGCAGATTGAACGTGCCGACCAGATTGGAGCCAATATAGGTTTCAGGATGCTCCAGACTATAGCGCACGCCCGCCTGCGCCGCCAGATGCACGATGACATCGGGCGCAAACCCGGTCACCGCGCCGTCCAGCGCCGCCTTGTCCTCCAGCAGGGCCTCGACGGCATGAAACGCGTTGGAACGGCGCAATATATCGTGCCGATGGCGTTTGAGCGCGGGGTCGTAATAGTCAGTCATCCCGTCATAGCCACAGACCTGATGGCCATCGGCCAGCAGACGGCGGGCAAGATGAAAGCCGATAAACCCCGCTGATCCGGTCACGAAGATCTTCATTCGGCGACATCAGCCAGCACGCTTTCGCGGACAGGCGCCAAAGGGCGGCCAATACTGGTATAATGGAAACCGTGGCGGGTCACTTCGTCATGGCGATAGACATTGCGCAGATCGACCAGAACGGGAGACTTCATCCGGTCGCGCAGCCGCGCCAGATCAAGCGAGCGGAACTCGCTCCATTCGGTGACCAAGACCAGCGCGTCGGCATCGTCGGCTACGTCATAGGCACTCTCGGCATAGTCAACGCCCTCGATCAGGCCGCGCGCGGCTTCCATGCCCTGTGGATCATAGGCGACGACCCGCGCGCCGCGATCCAGCAAGCCCCGGATGATGTCGATGGACGGCGCCTCGCGCATGTCATCCGTATCTGGCTTGAACGTCAGGCCAAGCACGCCGATGGTCTTGCCGCGCACATCGCCTCCGCAAGCAGCGACAACCTTGCGAGACATAGCGCGTTTGCGCTGGTCATTGATGGCGACGGTGGTTTCGACCAGCCGCATCGGGCTGTCGAATTCCTGCCCAATACGCACCAGGGCCAATGTATCCTTGGGGAAGCAGGAGCCGCCATAACCAGGGCCTGCATGGAGGAATTTCGAGCCGATACGATTGTCGAGGCCAATGCCGCGCGCCACTTCCTGCACGTTGGCACCAGCCATCTCGCACAGGTCCGCCACTTCGTTGATAAAGGTGATCTTCATCGCCAGGAACGCATTGGCTGCATATTTGATCAGCTCGGCCGTGCGCCTGTTGGTGAACATGAGCGGCGCCTGATTGAGATAGAGCGGGCGATAGACTTCGGTCATCACCGGACGGGCGCGATCGTCTTCAAGCCCTACCACGATACGGTCAGGCCGCTTGAAATCCTCAATGGCGGCGCCTTCACGTAGGAATTCGGGGTTCGAGACCACGGCAACATCCGCATCGGGATTAGTACTGGCGATGATATGGGCCACTTCGTCCCCGGTGCCCACCGGCACGGTCGACTTGGTGACCACCACGGTAAAACGATCCACACAGACAGCCACTTCACGCGCGACATCGTAGACATAGGTCAAGTCCGCGTGACCATCCCCGCGACGCGAGGGCGTGCCGACGGCGATGAAGACGACGTCAGCCTCGGCCACCGCACTCGGCAGATCTGTAGTGAAAGCCAGCCGTCCCGCCGCCACATTGCTGATCACCAATTGGTCGAGACCGGGCTCGTAAATCGGCACTTCGCCACCCTTGAGCGCCTCGATCTTGCGCGCGTCCTTGTCGATACAGACCACATCGTGACCGAAATCCGCCAGGCAGACACCGGTAACCAGGCCCACATATCCAGAACCAACAATGGCAATCTTCACAGCCGTTTTCCTTATAACCTTAAAGTGGCAACTGTGCTTCAGCTCAGCAAAATTGCCCGCCCACTACGGAAATTGCTATTCCACGCAATGAAGCCCAAGAATAGAACTTGTATGATTTGAACACGAACCCGTCGCTATGACGGTTAATGCCCGCTTCCCGTCACGAATTCCCTCACAACCGTCTTGACCAGAATCTGGACATCGAGCCAGAGGGAAAAATTTTGTACATAGGCAATATCGTGGTCGATGCGGCTTATGGCCGAAGCGGCATCATCGGTCATGCCGCGATAGCCATTGGCCTGCGCCCAGCCGGTAATCCCCGGAACCATGGCAAGACGGTCGTCGTAATAGCTGACCAGAGAACGATAGGGCACGCCCGCCGCATGCATGCCGGGCACATGGGGGCGTGGGCCCACGAGCGACATATCCCCCCGAATTACGTTGAGCAATTGCGGCAATTCGTCGATGCTAGTCCTGCGAATGAAACGCCCGATCGCAGTGACGCGCGGATCGTCCTTCAACGTCTGTTTGACACCGGTGGGATCAGCATCCTCAACGCGCATCGAGCGGAACTTGAACGCCTCGAACTGGCGGCCGTTCAGCCCCTCGCGCTTCTGCCGAAACAATATCGGCCCGCGGCTGGAGAGTTTGATGGTGAGCCCGACCGCGATAAGCAATGGCATCAGAACCAGAATGGCGAGCAATGCCACCACGATGTCGAAAACGCGTTTGATTGCCAGTTGCACGGACCGCCCCCGCCGCTCGGGAACGCGATAAGGAACCCCCGAGGACCATAGCACTGGCAAGCCACTCGCCTCGCTTCGCGCCAGAGCTGGACTTTGCCAGAAATCCCGCCTGAATAAAACTGAACCGGCGGCCAGCATGACATCGGCTTCCAAACGAACGTCATCGCCGTCAGATCGTTTCAGACTGTTCATGGCAATTCTCACACCTTGCCGACATCAAACGAATTGCGCCCAAATCGCCGAAAAACTAGGTTACCAATTTTCTAACCAGCGCCAAGCCCCATAAAAACCTAAACAAATAAATGGGTTAACACAACAAACCGCAACCCCGAACGTAATTGCCGAGCATGATACAAATCTTGAAGTACGATCCTATAAAGAAAGAATATTAGAACACAATTTTGAAAATATCAGGGATGCATCTGGTGCATGGGTCGTGGGCACTGAGTAATGGCAACATCGGCACCGTAATGTCACATGCCCTGGCGTTCAAAATCCCATTTTGCGAAGCAAAACAGCATGTGACCTAATTGTACTACTAGTGCCGATCTTTTGAAACAATTATGCAGCCTGTCGCTCCTGCGACGCCAGCAATGCCTGCCCCAAATCCCATTACCCCTTTCCTCAAATCCGCACCTTACAAACAGAACGCTTTTTGCGCTGACCTTACGGCCTCGCTATGGCGACTGCGTGACAAAAACCAGGCGTAGGGATTTGCCGGTGCGGACCAGGACCAAACCTTGCCGCCTACACACGCCTAGGCGGCATCGATCTCGCGGGCAGCCATGCGCAAGCTCTGGCGAAGCAGTTCGTCTGCCCGTTCCGGAGAGCCCGCTTCGACATAGCAACGCATTTCCGGTGCATTTCCCGACATACGAAAATGGATTACGTCACCCGATCGCATATGGAATTGGAGCCCATCTACTTGCGACAATCTCGTTATTCCGAACGGCAGAATGGTATCGGCATAGTCAATTTCATTGGCAAGTCGACGCATGAAACGGGTGGCATTCTCGGTCGGCACGTCTTGCAATCGTCCGGACCGGGCATGGGGCAGCGACAGGGCCTCGACCAGGCGATCAAGTGCCCTGCCCTTGCCCGATGCCAGCCCCAGCGCAGCCAGCAAGGGCAAAACGGCATCCCGCGTCGCCAGCTCCGGCAGGACATCGCCGTTTACCGTTACATTTCTCCCCACCAGGGTACCACCATTGGCTTCAAAGCCCACCACGGCTCCCGAAGCACCGGCCATGGCCTCAATGACATAGGGCGAGCCGACCTTGGTGCGCAGCACTTCGTCAAAAACGCCAATGCGCTCGATCCCTGAACTGGACGTGACGGGCGTCACCACGCGATCAGCGCCCAGAAACTGCGCTGCAAGCAGTCCCAGAATGTCCCCACGCACGAAGTCCCCCTGTCTGGTCATCATGAGTGGCCGGTCGCCATCGCCATCGGCGGAAATGATCGCGTCCAGGTTGTGTTGTTCGATCCAGCCATGCAAAGGCGCGAAAACCGGATCAGAAAAGGCCTCCGTGTCGACGGCGACAAAACTCTCGGTTCGGCCCAGCCGAACGATTTCAGCGCCAAAGGAAGCGACAATTTCGGCCAGCACGTCCCGCGCAACACTTGAATGCTCGTAGACGCCGATGCGCCAGCCTCTCAATTGCCTATCCGCGAGCAGCGTCCTGTACCGTGCACAATACCGCTCGATCGCCGCCGTCCCCTCATCTGCGACTGCCGGATCGCTGTCGGCTATCACACCCTCCTCCAGCGAGAGCAGGATGCCGGCTTCATCTTCCTTGGTAATTTCGCCCGTCGGCAGATAGAATTTCAGCCCATTCCGGTCTGCCGGAATATGACTGCCCGTCACCATGATGGCCGCACTGCCGGTTGCCATCGCATGGAGTGCAAGCGCCGGCGTGGGCAAGGCGCCGCAATCGATGGGAACAAAGCCCATGGCAGCGACCGCCATGGCGCAATCTCGGCCGATATTTGGGCTGGATGGACGGAAATCGCGCCCGATAAAGACCCTGCGGCTATGCCCAAGACCCTTGCTTTGGAGATGGGAAATGAACGCACCCACAAATCGCCGCGTCGGCTGTCCTTCAAGCTCCGCGACAAGCCCGCGTAGGCCACTCGTGCCGAATTTCAGGCTCGGTGCGTGCATGGCGGAAAGCCGGAAGAAAAATGAACCAATTGAATTTCCGTCATATCCTGAAGATAGAGCTGTCTAAAGCGTTTCTGACAAAAGTGGAAAGGGTTTTGCGGTTCAAAAACGTTACAAAACAAAGGCCTGGATCATTCCACGGACTTAGCAAAACGGGAGACGATCTAGCCGGAAAAAACGGTAGCTGGCAGGAAGATGTTCACGATGGCGAAAACCGTAATCCAGGAACAACAGGCCAGGGCGGCGATTACAAATCCGCGCGGCAGCGCGTAAGCATCGGGATAAGAAACTAGCTGATGACTCATGTCGCCCCCCAGCGCTCAGCGCTTCCTTACGGCTTATAAGGCCGTAATAAGTATTAACGCATCAACAAGCACCAAGTTCAGGATTGGTCGATTTTCTCGACAGTGCTGATACAAAAGCCATAAATGTCGGCCAAAAGCCTTTGCTTCTGCCATCCCCCTGGCTGAGCTGCAGAGCGAGGCTCTTTGTTCAAAAGCCGCGGCGGAATGTGATAAACAGCACCTTTTGCGCCCGTCTGCGATCAAACCAGAATGCGGCCACTTCCGATGTCCAGTCGAAACGAGAGAAAACCATGTTCGGCAATTCCATGAATTCTCGCACCTTGCCCGCGCTGACCGCAGCCGGCCTGCTCGGAGCGGCCCTGATCTGCGTGCCCAGTGCCGCACAAGAAAAAACCAAGTCAAAGGTCAAACCCGAGGCCGTGGAAGCGCTCGCAGTCGACTACTCTGTCTCCATCTCCAACGTCGACGCCGTCGATTCCACTATTTCCGAAGACATAATCGCCGCAATATTTAGCGGCGCCATTTCCCAATATGCCACCGAACTCGCGACCCTTGATGCCACCAGCATCACTGTGCCGGAGATCGCGATTTCCATCACCTCGCAGCGCGGCAGCACTGAGAATAATGCCTTGGTGACCTTTACCGATCTGGTGCTGGCCGATGTGAACGATGGCGTCGCCGGCTCGGTGAGCCTGGGTGGCATCACCATGGAAACCGGCAAGTCCGAAGCCGATTTCGGCACCATGTCGGCCAATAACTTCAACATCGGCCAGATGCTTGCAGTCTATGGTCTGGTCGATACCGGACGCACCGAAATCGAGACCATCTACACCGATTTCGTCGCTACAGGCGGCACCATGACGTCCGATGAGGTCACCTGCATCTTTGGCGGGGTGAATGGGGCTGAATTCAAAGCGCGACCACTCAAAACATCGTTCGCCGAGATGATAACACTGGCTCAGGCCGTGGAGGACGATCCTGATGATCTCGACCCCGCGCTGATCGGCAAGGGCGTGCGCATGTATGCAGACATTCTGACCGCATTCGAGACATCCGAAGTCCGCTTCGATGGCATCGCCTGTGATGGCACAGACAGCGATGATCGGCCGATGCGCTTCGGCCTCGACCAGATGGTGATGGGCGGCATGTCACCCGGCATCTATCCATCGCTCTCCATGGACGGCCTCATCATTCTGGTTGAAGACGACGGCGAGATGACGCTCGACAACGTGACCATCAAGCAGGCCGACCTCACCAATCTGATCGCGACGCTCGAAAGCGTGCCCGACGATGTGGACGAAGCCTGGTTCGATGCCAATGCACGGCGACTGATCCCGGCCATGGAAGGCATGTCCTTCGCCGGTTTCTCCATGGACATTCCTGATCCCGATGATGCCGACACGCGCATTCAGGCAAGCATCGATGCGTTCGACCTGACCTTGCTCGATTACCTCAACGCCATCCCAACCAATGTCGACATTTCAGCTCAGGGTGTCCGATTTGCCCTGCCCGAGGACAGCGGCGATGATGGCGTCGAGCAATTGCGCGCCTTGGGCATCACCGAAATCAACGCCGCCTTCCGTCTCGCCGCCGCCTGGGACGAAGCCACCAGCAGCATCAATTTCGAAGAAGCCTCGTTCTCCGCCGACGATCTCGGCTCTATGAACGTGACGGGCACCATCGCTAACGCCACTGCGGCTCTGTTCTCCATCAACGAGAATGCTGCGCTGATGGCCGCCATGGGCATAGCTGTGAAATCGGTTGCGGCCAGCGTCGAGGATACCGGCATTTCAGACCTGATCGTGGCCATCGCGGCCAAGGAACAGGGCGGCGACCCGACCACCCTGCGCCCGATCTATGCCGATCTGGCCAAAGGCACAGTGATCGGCATGCTGGCCGGTGTCGCCGACGCCGCCAAGATGGGTGACGCCATCAGTGCTTTCGTCAAGGGCGAAGCCAAAGTGCTCGAAATCGGCATCACCGCCAAGGACGATCCGGGCCTCAACATGATGGATTTCATCGCCGCCGAAGACGATCCGACCAGCCTGCTCGGCAAAGTGAGCATCTCCGCAGAAGCCAAATAATCAAAAGGCCGCCGAAAGGCGGCCTTTTTCCTCATGCGGGCTTGCTCCTCAATCCTCACCGGGCCGCCCACGCATCTGCTTGACCTCGCTCCGCTTCGACTTGCCCTCAAGCCGCCGCTTCTTGGAAGCGAGCGTCGGACGCGTAGCGATGCGCGGTTTGGGCGGATAAGCCCCCTCACGGATCAGCGCCACCAGCCGCGCCAGAGCCTCGGCCCGGTTCAGCGGCTGATCGCGATGCGAATTGGAAATGATGACGATAACGCCATCCTTGGTCAGCCGACTGCCCGCCAGCGCGGCAACCCGGCGCTTCACCGGCTCGGAAAGGCTCGGCGAGTTGAGAAGATCGAAGCGCAATTGCACCGCGCTCGCCACCTTATTGACATTCTGCCCGCCCGGCCCAGAGCCGCGCACGAATGTCTCCTCAATCTCAGCAGGATCGATTGAGATGGAGCGGGTGATGATTATGGGATCGGCCATGTGTACCCCTCCTGACCTCCCACTGAAAACGGGGAGGAAACCACCGCGCTACGGGCACGATCTATTCTCACCCACAGGCCCGCTCCTCCCCCTTCTTCAGGGGGAGGCTGGGTGGGGGTAAAAACGCAACCTACCGCTTCCACCGTCCGGTGAAATACACTTCCTCGTCGTGGATGATCCGGCCCTTCTCGGTCGTCCGAAACTTGCCCGGCTCCACCTCTTCTACCCACTTCTTCTTCAGCATGCCGGCGAAGGTCTTTTCGCCGACATCCTTGAAGTCATCCGGGCCAAGGACCTTGTCCTCACCCAGATGATAAAGCGCCTTCATTTCCCGATTGGACGGACGTTGCGGCATCAGGCGACCTTCTGCCCGGCGTCCTTGAGGTCCGGCGGGGTCGCTTCGGCCATCAGGGCCACCAGCGCATCCATAAACGGCTGCACCTGCTGCCCCTCGGTCCCGAGACGACGAATGGACACATTGCCCTCCTCCGCCTCGCGCTTGCCAACAACGAACAGCAGCGGCACCTTGCCAACAGAGTGCTCGCGCACCTTGTAGTTGATCTTCTCGTTCCGCGTGTCGATTTCGGCGCGAATGCCGGCAGCGCGAAGCTGGTCCACCAGCTTCTGGGCATATTCATCCGCTTCCGAAACGATGGTCGCCACCACAACCTGGGTCGGTGCCAGCCACATCGGCAGCTTGCCCGAGCTGTTCTCGATCAGAATGCCGATGAAACGCTCGAAGCTGCCAACCACAGCACGGTGCAGCATGATCGGACGGTGCTTGGCACCATCCGCGCCCACATATTCCGCATTGAGCCGCTCCGGCAGGTTCGGATCGACCTGCAGCGTGCCACACTGCCAGTCACGGCCAATGGCGTCGGTCAGCACGAATTCCAGCTTGGGACCATAAAAGGCTCCCTCGCCCGGGAAGATGGTGTAGTCGTACCCAGCCGCCTTGCAGGCATTGCCAAGCGCAGCCTCCGCCCGATCCCAGCTTTCTTCCGAGCCGATACGCTTCTCCGGGCGGGTGGACAGCTTTATGCGCCAGCCCGTAAAGCCCAGATCGGCATAGACGCCGGACAGCAGGTCGATGAACTTTTTCGTTTCGGCCTCGATCTGATCCTCGGTGCAGAAGATATGCGCATCGTCCTGAGTAAAGCCGCGCACGCGCATAATCCCATGCAGCGCGCCAGAAGGTTCATAGCGATTGCAGGAGCCAAATTCGGCCATGCGCAGAGGCAGATCGCGGTAAGACTTCAAGCCATGGTTGAACACCTGAACGTGGCAGGGGCAATTCATCGGCTTCAGCGCATTGACCGTCTTGGTCTTTGCATGTTCCTCGTCCACTTCGACGATGAACATGTTTTCCTGATAATTGTCCCAGTGGCCCGATGCCTCCCAAAGCTTGCGGCTAACCACCTGCGGCGTGTTCACTTCCACATAGCCATCAGCGCGCTGTTTGCGGCGCATATAGTCCTGAAGCGCCACATAGATGCTCCAGCCTTTGGGATGCCAGAACACCTGCCCCGGCGCTTCCTCCTGCATGTGGAACAGGTCCATATCGCGGCCAATCTTGCGGTGGTCGCGCTTTTCGGCCTCTTCCACCATGAGCAGGTAGGCGTCCAGCTCTTCCTTGGTGGCAAAGGCCGTACCGTAGATGCGGCTCAAAACGTCGCGATTGCTGTCGCCGCGCCAATAGGCTCCAGCGACTTTGGTCAGCCTGAACGCCTGCCCCACATCCTTGACCGAACGCATATGCGGGCCACGGCAAAGGTCGATCCACTGACCCTGCTTATACATCTTGAGCGACTGATCAGCAGGAATGGCATCCACCAGCTCGACCTTGAAATCTTCGCCCTTGGCGCGGAAGAAATCCTTGGCCTGATCGCGCGTCCACACTTCCTTGGTGAAGGCCGCACCGCGCTCGACGATCTCGGCCATCTTCTTCTCGATCACGCGAAGCTCGTCTTCCGTGAACGGACCAGCCGGACGATAGAAATCGTAATAGAAGCCGTTCTCGATCACCGGCCCGATCGTCACCTGCGTATCGGGCCACAGCTCCTGCACTGCTTCGGCAAGCACATGCGCGGCGTCGTGCCGGATCAGCTCCAGCACATCCTTGGAGCCGGAATCACGCGTCACGAACTCGATATTGCCATCAGCCTCAAGCGCGTCCGACAGATCGGAGAGGACGCCATTCCACTTCATGGCGACCGTCTTCTTGGCCAGGCTCTTGGAGATCCCTTCGACCACGGTGGTGCCGGTGGTGCCACGCGGAAATTCGCGGAATGCACCATCGGGGAACGTCACCTTGATCGACATTTTATGTCTCCAGAAATTGGGATTGGATGTAGCGGAAATCGCTACAAGGCGGCCTGAATAGCATGATTGGCTGACATTTCTAGTATGGGCTTTGCAGCAACGAGCCACTATATTGCAGACATGAGCGAAAATCCGGTCGATCTGCAGTTCTTCGCCAAGCAGGTGGAGCGCGTGCTCGAAGAGCAGCGCCTTATGCGTCGTGAGATGGATGATGTGCGTTCGCTGGTGATCGGCCTCGCAGATCAAAACCGATGGATTGACCGTCATATCGGCGATGTTCAGGCTGATCTCGAACTCATGATCAAATCTGATATCGGCGGACGGATGAGCAATCTGGAAAGTCGGATTGAGGCACGCACAGACCGCCAGATTGATGAACTTATCGAGCGGCTTGGTCCGGCCAGCTAGTTATTTCCACCGCCCATATCGCCAAGGCAAGTACCAACGCCCTGCCTCGGGCAAACGCTCCGGCACCGGATCATAGCCATGCGTGCCACCCGGACGGCAGCGCCAGAACCGCGCCAGCCCCATCCAGCCGCCCGGCCAGAACCCGAATTGCCAGATTGCGTCGCGGGTAAATTCCGAGCAGGTCGGCAGATGCCGACACGTCCGCCCCATGAAAGCGGAGAAGGTGTAGCGATAGAGTGTGATCAGAAACACCGAAGCGAGCTTGAACGGGAAATCCACCACCCGCCAGAAAAGCAACATGAATCGATCCATCAGCTGCGCGCCGTAACCGATTCAGAAGATTCGAGTTTCTCCAACGCCGCCGCAATCGCGTCGAACACCAGCAGCGTCGACATATGCCGGTTCGGATAATCCCTCACCGGCTCAAGATAGCGCAGATCGGCCCACTTACCCTCGGGCGGCGCACCACCCGCTTTCAGCATGTCATGCATGTGCTGCCGCACGGCTAGAAATTCGTCTACCGAGGTGCCGACGACTTCCCGTGCCACCACCGCTGCCGAGGTCTGCCCCAGCGCACAGGCAGAAACCTCGTGCCCATAACCCACGATGATTCCGTCACGCACTTTAAGATCGACCTCGATCACCGATCCGCAGACCCGGCTCACCTTGCGCGCCGAAACATCAGCATCGGCCAGACGACCCGGCTGAATAGCATTCCCCGCAAGGTCGAGGATCTTTTCGGAATAGAGATCGCTCAGTTCCATGATACCGACAATTCTGTTTCTTGTTCCGGTCTCGTTCCGCTTCTATATAGGAGCTCTCGTTCGGGCTGTCAGGACAATCTGCTGCTGACATGATCCGACGCGCCCTTTGCGGCGTTATAGCAGCGGTCGCAATGCCAGGAGCCTGACCCATGGACGCCCAGATCAAGCCGCTCAAGTCTGCTCCGGCAGCCAACAAAAATGCGAACCGCCCCAGCCGCGAAGAGGCAGAAGCCGCCGTGCGCACGCTGATCGCCTGGGCCGGTGACGATCCAAACCGCGAAGGCTTGCTCGAAACCCCTGCCCGCGTCGCCAAAGCCTATGGCGAACTCTTTGCGGGCTACGATCAGAACGCCGCCGCCGTTCTCTCCAAGACTTTTAAGGAAGTCGGCGGTTACGACGATCTCGTTCTGGTCAAAGACATCCCCTTCTACGCCCATTGCGAGCACCACATGGTGCCCTTCTACGGCAAAGCACACATCGCCTATCTGCCGCACGACGGCGTCGTCGGCCTCTCCAAGCTCGCTCGTCTGGTCGAAGTCTTCGCCCGCCGCCTGCAAACGCAGGAGACGATGACGGCGCAGATCATCGACGCCATAAACGAGAATCTTGGCCCCCGCGGCGCCGCCGTCATGCTCGAAGCCGAGCATATGTGCATGACCATGCGCGGCGTGAAGGCCCATGACGTCAAAACCGTCACCCATCGCTTCACCGGCGTCTTCGCTGAGGACCGCGTCGAGCAGGACCGTTTCTTCGCCATGGTCGCCGGGCGCCGCTAGGCCGCTCTGCGTTCACGAAACTGCGCTTTGCCACTGCTAATTTGTGCTGGCCTCTCACGGCCCAAAGGTCTAGACCGGCCGGGCTATGACAGACCCTTCCTTACGGAACACATTGATAATCAAGAGCAGCACAGCGCTTTAGTGCCCGGCTTCCGGCGCGCGACAAGCGCCGGCAAACCATGGAGCCAGCCATGCTGAAAGCCTTTACCTGCGCCAGCGATCTGCTGACCGAAATCCCGTTCTCCGGCGATGCCACCGGCTTGGTCTGGATCGATCTCGAAAACCCCACCCGCGAAGAAGACAAGGCCGTCGAGCAGGCGCTGGGCATTGTCATCCCCTCGCAGGCCGATATGGCCGAGATCGAGCTCTCCTCTCGGCTCTATCATGAGGATGGGGCCGAATTCCTCACCATGACAGCCTTGGCCAATCTCGATGGCGACGACGCCGTCAAAATGCCCGTGACCTTCATTCTCAAGGGCACCACCCTCATCACCGTGCGCTGGTGCGACCCCCGCCCCTTCGCCGCCTATCGCACCCGCGCCATGAAGCAAAAGGACATGCCCTCGCGCACTGGCGAACATGTCATGCTCGGCCTGCTCGAAGCCCTGATCGACCGCATGGCCGACGCGCTGGAACGGGTCGGCACCGATGTCGACCACATCTCGCGCGACATCTTCCGCAACAAGTCCCGCAACGTCTCCAAGAAAACCCGCGACCTGCAAGCCGTCATCGAAAAGATCGGCAGCAAGGCCGAGCTGCTCAATCTGATCCAGGAAAGCCTTGTCAGCATTGGTCGCCTCACCGCCTATCACGCGGCCATGGACGACGCCCCGCGAAAATCCATCGCCAGCAAAGAAAACCGCAATCTGCTCAAGGTCATCCAGCGCGACGCTCTTTCGCTGGGCGAACACACACGCGGCCTGAACGGTCGCGCCAGCTTCCTGCTCGATGCCACTCTGGGCCTGATCAATCTCGAGCAGAACCAGATCATCAAGATTTTCTCGGTCGCCGCCGTCGTCTTCCTGCCACCCACGCTCGTAGCCTCCATCTACGGCATGAACTTCGACATCATGCCCGAACTGCATTGGGATTTCGGTTATCCCTTCGCCATCGGCCTGATGATCCTGTTTGCCGTGCTGCCCTATGTCTTCTTCAAGCGGAAGGGCTGGTTGTAGGCACGATCGTGCCTGCCCCTTCCCCACGCCCACCATCCGCGCTAAAGCCCGCTCATCTCAACCGGAGCCCCGGCCATGACCATCCCCTTCGCCGATCCGAAAAGCCTCGACCACGCCGCACTCGAAGAGGGCACTGCCTTCGCCCCGCGCTTCGATGCCCATGGTCTCATCACCGTGGTCACCACCGAGGCCGGCAGCAATGACATCCTCATGGTCGCTCACATGAATGCCGAAGCCTTGTCGCTGACACTCGAAACCGGCATTGCCCATTACTGGTCTCGCTCCCGCAAGTCGCTTTGGAAAAAGGGCGAAACCTCGGGCGAGCTGCAGGAAGTGGTCGAGCTGCGCACCGATTGCGATCAGGATTGCATCGTCATGTCCGTTCGCCAGACCGGTCGCGGCGCCGCCTGCCACACAGGCCGCAAAACCTGCTTCTATCGCAGGATCGTCGTGTCCGAAGGCTCCGCCGCGCTGGAAGATACCGGCCTTCCGAAACTATTCGACCCCAAGGATATCTACGGCACCTGACCGCCGGCATAACCAATAACCCTTCCTTCATCGACCCGGCACGGCACCATGTCTTTTGCTACCCGCCTCAAGCGCTTCGGCTTTGATTACTATCTGTTCCTGCTGCTCGGCACGGTGCTGCTAGCCACGCTTTGGCCCGCCTCCGGTGCTGGCGCCGAAATCGTCGACAAAATCGCCTATGTTGCCGTCGCTTTGCTGTTCTTTCTCTACGGCGCCAAGCTCAACACCAGCGCCATCGTGGCGGGCATTGCCAATTGGCGGCTGCAAGGGCTCGTCTTCGCCTTCACCTATATCGTCTTCCCCATCTGCGGCCTGGCGCTGGCAGCTATCCTCTCGCCATGGATCGAGGAAGAACTGGCCATCGGCATCGTCTATCTGTCCATCCTTCCATCGACCGTGCAGTCATCAATCGCCTTCACCTCGATAGCGCGCGGCAATGTGCCAGCCGCCGTCTGCGCCGCGTCGATGTCAAACGTTCTCGGCGTCTTCCTTACTCCGGCGCTGGTCGCAGTGCTGTTGCACGCTTCGGGCGACGGCATATCCATCCAATCCATCCTCGATATCGGCCTACAGATTCTCGCCCCCTTCATCCTCGGCCAATTGCTCCGCCCCCTCGTCGGCGGCTTTATCAGCCGACACGCTGTTCTCACGCAGGTCGTTGATCGCGGCTCCATTCTGATCATCGTCTATTCTGCCTTCAGCGCAGGCGTCATCGCGGGCATCTGGCAAGAAGTCGGCCCGCTGAGCCTTGCCATCATCATCGCGGCAAACATAGTACTGCTCGCCGTCATCATGGTTGCTACCTATTGGACTGGCCGCGCCGCCGGGCTAGATCGTGCCGATCAGCTGACCCTGCTCTTCTGCGGCTCCAAAAAGAGCCTCGCCAGCGGCCTGCCCATGGCCAATATCCTGTTCGCAGGCCAGGCCGTCAGCGTGATCATCCTGCCCCTGATGCTCTTCCACCAGATCCAACTCTTCGTCTGCGCCATCATCGCGCAACGGGCCGGTTATCTGGCGAGCGAAAGGGAGAAAGCGGTGGCTGTCTCGTAGGGAGTCAGATTTCAGGAAGGCGGCTTCGCAGAGAAATGCCAGAGCAGGAAATTCCACTCGTTTCCAGCGACTTCCAACAAAAGCCGAAAGACTGCCTCCACCCCGCTGCGACCGTTAATCCCATACGCTGAAACGACCAAAACCTGCCGGTTTCCCAGCCATCGCGCGTCACCCTCGGGCTTGACCCGAGGGGCCTTTACCTGATGATGCCATCCAGGCACCGCTCCATAGTGCCACACTGCCCCAATTCTTGCAGTACAACGCCCTCGGCTCAAGGCCGAGGGTGACGATCTGTGAGGTGGACAGGGCCAAGAAATGCGGACAGTCAGCAGCCGCCCCCCTTGCGGGCCTTCAGCTCGACGACGTCCCGGCTCGTAACGGGCATGCTGGCTGCTGCCTACCTTATCAGCGCAGCTCCTGGCGGCTACGCTAGGCATCTAGAGCTGCGTGACGCGTTATTGGGCGCGGTCAGGCATACAGCAACTGCAGCTTGTGAGTCGACTTAAGCCTATCCCTGAGTTTTTCCAGATAGGCTACTGGGGCCGGATGCTTGTCGGCAACTGATACAAGTTCTGCCCCTACTTTAGTGAGTAAGATGCCTTGTAGTCTGATCTCGCGTTCGGGCGACGGCTGCTCCGAAGGTTGGATACGAGCGAACGTGCTACCGATGAAAGCGGGCAGCATGGTTAGAGACCTCTCTTGGTATGTTCGATAAGTATTTAGGTCGTGACTTATGACGCCGCACTGTTGGAGCGAAGTAAGATCGGAGTAGCTCAGTCCAAAGTCACTGAGACCATTGCTGCCGGCGGAAATTCCAGCCGTAATTAACATTGGGGGTGGCACTGCTTCCTTGGGAACGTTTGGAAGTAGAGCAAACACATATCCCATAGAAACAAAAGTGGAAATCAGCCTAGCGTCATCCGCGCTCAGAGTGGTCAATGTGCGAAGAGTAGCCGGAGAAAAAGACCCCGGGGCCAAAATTTCCCCTGCCAGTATCCGGGCGAACGTATGCTTCATACGGTCAGAGCTAAATCCCTTAGCGGCAGCCTCATACTGATATAACCAGTCGTCATCTAGCTCTCCCGGCTTGAACTCTGCCTGGGCCTTAGTGGCGACCGTCTCGGTCACAATCTCCGCTATGTCGTCCAGTGTCTGCTGCTCGCGAAGTAGCCGGGCGCTTTCTCTCTCGAAAGCGCGTTCGAACTGAGGGTCAGCGTTCCTGATCCCTTCGGCTATTCGATTAGCTATGGCGTCCGACACGGTGTTACGCGCTTTGTTATCACGCATAGTCTGCGAGACAGAATTGGAAAGGCGAGCAGCCTTACCGGTAATGTGGCCAATACCCGTGATCAGGCGCTTGGCGTTTTCGGGCGTAAAAGCAGCCAGCCAGCCGCTTTGTTCATTTTCTTTGCGAGCAATTGGCTCAGGCAAGTTTTGTGGCTGATTGTCTTCAGGTTCGTTTTCCGGCATGGATGCGCTCCCTCCGGATCAACTAAGGCATTGCGCGAAAAATCTAGTCAACGCGTGCTGTGCGATTCACACAAGCATATCTTAAGGTCGGCCGCACACCGTTCAACGAGCTGGCGTGAGGGGGTGTATATTCACACTGGCGAACATTTAGGAGCCCGAAAAGGCCCAAACAGCAATGAATCTGCTTTCGCAGTTGGTCGCCCAGAAGCTGCCAGTCCGCTTCCCAATCCCGCCCCTAAGCCCTCCGCTCAAACACTCCCACCAGCAGCAGTCCTGCAACAAACCCGCCTAGATGCGCCTGCCAGGCAATCCCCAGCGACTGTCCCGTCAGCACCGGAACCAGCGGCACGGCGGCGTTGAGCACCAGCCAGATCAGCGCGAAATAGCGTGTGCGGGAATTGGTGAAGACGTCTGCAATGCTGGCGAGCTTGCGCCCGAGAATAACCTGTTCACCAGTCTCGGGATGCCGTCCCACCAGCACGGGCTGAAACATGAAGCGGATGGCCGCGCCGGTCAGGCCCGCGACACCGCCCGACGCGCCCAGCAGATAGACGCCATCGTAAAGCGTGGTCGCCGCGAAGAAGGCCGCGCCCGCCGCAGCCGAAACAAAGAACAGCGCCAGCATAGGCCCTGCCCCATAGCGCCGCGCCACAGGCGTCGCAAAAATCACCAGCCATGCCGTATTGAAAATCAGGTGCTCCCACCCCGCATGCAGCAGCGCATGAGTGAAGGGCGACCACAGGAGCGGAACACCAAAGCTCATATCCTGCGCCATCAGCACAAAACGATAGGGCTGGAAGGCAAACCAGAACAGCAGCTGAACCTGGCCCTCCTCGTTAAGAACAAAGGTTGACGCAAGGTGAATTGCGACCAGCAATCCTGCCAGAGCCGACACGGCACCAGGCAGCAGAAACACGGGCTCGCGCCCCGCAGAGCCCGGAGCGCCGGGGTTTTGACCTTGTTCAGCCATGGAAATGTCCTGAAAGCCCGGCGCCGCTGGGGATCGTGTTAACTTTTCCACATTCGGCCACAGGCGTTAACCTTAAAACTTCTTTAAGCGGGCATTTGCGGCAGCATTTTGCGATGGTTCGGGCGTTGTGGATGGGAGTTCATCGAGTCCCACCGAAAGCCTCCAGACCGGGTCCAGACCATGCAGATGCCGAGCACCAACGCGCTCTATACCTATTGGAACACGATTCGCGGCTCGCGTAGCGCGCCAGATCGTCGTGACATCGACCCGACCCGCATCCGGGAGTCGCTGGCCAACACCTTCATTCTCGAACTCGACGGCAGCGACAAATTCTCCTTCCGCCTCGCCGGTTCGCACCTCTGCACCGCCTATTGCCGCGAGCTTAAGGGCCGCTCTTTCTCCGCGCTCTGGCATGATCGTGACAGCGATGCGATGGAAACCCTGCTCCGCGCCGTCACCGAGGATCACGCGGTGGCTCTGGTCAGCTTTCAGGGCTCGACCGCCCTGCAGACCAAGGTGAACTTCGAAACCATCCTGATGCCGCTGCGTCACAACGGTTCGACCCATACCCGTATTCTGGGCGCAATGACCGCGCTTGATGAGCCTTACTGGCTCGGTGTTCAGCCTATTCTCGAACAGCGCATCACTGGCCTGCGCCTGATCTGGCCAGACGAGATCGCATCTGTCGATGCACCGCGTCAGGTCATGTCCAGCGTCGTCAATGACGTGCCGTTCACCGCAAGCCCGTCCTCGGCCATGCCCACCACGATCTATGGCCGCAGCGCCCGCCGCTATGCCCATCTCGCCGTTATCGACGGCGGTAGAAACTGAAGAATACCGGGACCTTGCGGCAAATAGAAATGGGCAGTCTCACCAAGCGTTAACCAACCTCGTCTAATCTTGCTTTGGATTCCTCCAAAGGCGTGGAACAGGTTGGCCTATGCTCAGTGACGATATCTCTACGCCGCAATCAGTGTCAGGCCGCAATACAGCGTCTTCAGACGAGCGGTTTCAGCGCGTCCACGTATCGATTCTGGGCCGATACATGCTTGCAGACCGTCGCGAGTTTCCCTGTCAGGTTCTGGCCATGTCCCCCGGTGATGCGATTGTCATAGCGCCAGTGGCGGGCATCGTCGGCGAGCGCATCATTGCCTATCTGGACCACATGGGACGGATCGAAGGCACGATCATCCGGCAGGTCGACGGTGGCTTCGTCATGGACATCGCCGCCTCGCCGCGCAAGCGCGACAAGATGGCGGCGCAGCTCACCTGGCTGGCCAATAAAGACCTGCTCAATCTGCCAGAAGATCGCCGCCACGAGCGCGTCGTGCCCGACATTCGCCATTCCACTGTCGTTCTCGACGATGGCCGCCGCTACAATTGTAAGATCATCGACATTTCTCTATCTGGCGCCGCCATCGAGCTCGAAGTGCGGCCAGCCATGGGCACACCGATCACTCTGGGTCGCATGCGGGCCCGCGTCATCCGCCACTTCCAGAATGGCGTCGCCGTCGAGTTTGCGGCTGCACAGGAAATGCTCAACGTTGTTCAGCAGAATCTGCGGGTCAACTAAGCTCAACGCTAACAGTCTGCTAGCGAATTGATCCCAGGTGTCATGGTTAAACAAAACCTGCGCAAGTCGATAAAACACGCATAAAAACTGCGTTGTAGTTTTCGGATCAGCCTAATCCGCGCTGCCTAGTGTGGTCTCCATCAGGGAGACTACACAATGGCTTTGAACAAGAAGGGAATGCTGGCGGCGCTGGTTACAGCTTTGATCGCACTGGCAAATCCCGCTTCGGCTATCGACTTCACCAACGTTGCTTTCATCCAGACCGCCTCCGGCACGACCTCTATTCCGGTCGGTCACCTGGAATTCTGCAAGTCCCGCCCCGCCGAATGTCGCGCCTATGATCGCGTCGAGCCCGCAATGGTGCTTACCGAGGCCAACTGGCAGCAGCTCGTTTCAGTAAATACCTATTATAATCAAACGATTGTCCCGGTCACCGACATGGAACTCTACCAGGTCGAGGAATTCTGGACCTACCCCAACGGCTACGGCGATTGCGAAGACTTCGCCCTGATCAAACGCCGCGACCTCATCGCCGCCGGTTGGCACCCATCGACCTTGATGATCGCAGTGGTCAAGGAAGCCAATGGCAATGGCCACGCCGTCCTCATTGCCCGCACCGACCGCGGCGACCTGGTTCTCGACAATCAGGAAGGCTCGATTAAGCTCTGGAGCGACACACCCTATAAATACGTCAAGCGCCAGTCTCAGGCCCATGCTGGCCAGTGGGTCGACATGATCGACGACCGTGTCACCATTATCGCCGCCAACTAGAATTCAGTTTCCGGACCCCGCCCAAAGCCTAACCCTGATAGGGGTCTGAAGAGCAAAGTCGGCCTCGCTAACGCGGAGCCGGCTTTGCTGTTTTTAGGACTCAGCTAGAACCGCACCGCCACATAGAGGCTCATAAACAGGAGACCGGTGACGAACGCCCAGCTGAATGCCAGCAGCGCGGATAACAGCATGGACGGCATCGAGATCGCCCCACCCTCCTCCTGCCGCCAGCCCAATTGCAGCATCAGGTAGGGGCCGCACACGAAGCTCATGAGCAGGTTACCCATGGCAACGAGATGGGTGCTGCCATCCATCCGCAGCATGGCGGGCTGGCGCGCAAACCATTGATAAAGATGCGTAACCATCCCCGAAACGCACAGCCCAACACCCATGATGAACGCCGCGAGCACCAATTCTCTGGCCATGCCTGCACCCTGAAATATGCATTTACCGTTTGTTAAGCATATTGATTGCCCTATGAGCTGTCACCTTCAGGCAGGAAAACTGGTTAATGTCGGCCCCGATATCCACACATGGCCCGGCTGAAACGCGTTCATCCCTCGCCTACAATCTGGCGGGACTTGCAGTTCTGGCGCTGCTTCTGGCCGTTGGGCTGGCATATCTCATTGATCGTGCGGGCCAGACGACAACACGCGCAGCGCCCACGCTGAGCGATAAGGAAGACGTGCAGCAAACCATTGGTGGCCGCGACCTTGACATTCCTGCCACATGGTTTCGCTACGGCGAGCAAATGAAGGCGGGCTTTGCTAGCCAGGTTGATCTGCAATTCATGCTGAACCTCACCCCGGCCGCAGAGGCCATTCCGATAGGCGTTACCCTACTGCCGCGCAGTCGCGCGCGTGCCAGCAGCGCCTTACTGGACGCCGTCTATCTGCATCAGTTTGAAGATGGTGTGGTGGGTGGCATACCCGGCCTGGTCGGCAAACAACTGGCCGCGAGCGGCGGCTATAAAGACGAAACGGTGTGGTACGATCCGCTCTCACCCGTTCCGTTCGTGGCAAAATGCGCCAAGGCCGTCGTGCCGGGCCAGCCCGATCAATGCCTGCGGACAATTCACCTGCAAAGTGGCTTGGCTGCGGTGCTCAGTTTTGACACCAGCGCCCTGCTCAGCTGGCGCAATTTCGATCAGGAACTGGCCCTGTGGCTGAGCCGGATCGGCGCCCTATAGGCGAAGGCAGCGCCGAAGCGCCGCCGTTCAATCAATCCAGGTCTTCCAGATCGATGTCGAGGATCGACATGGAGAACATGTAGGACTTGTCGCCGTCCTCATCGTCCGCATGGATAAGCCCGATCGACTCATCGCCAATAAACACTTCAACGGAATCGTTGAGCTTGGCGCGTGGGCGAACGTCGATGTTGCGGTTGTTGAACTTTTGCTGCAGGAATTTCTGCAGCTTGATGATCTCGGGATGGTTCACGGGAACATGTCCTGCTGGTTTCGTTGAGCCGGCAATCTAGTGTTTGCCCCGGCGCTGACAAGTCCCGCGCCGAGGCATTTTCCGGTAAAACGCTTTCGCAGCCCTTGCGTTCAAACCTAGCTGGCGTCGTGAACCAGCACCATCTGGTCCATAACCAAGGCCGGTTGCGCACAACCAGCCTCGCCGATCACCTTGGCCGGAACACCAGCGACGGTGGTACGGGGCGGAACTTCCTTGAGCACAACGGAGCCCGCGCCGATACGGCTGCAATCGCCCACCTTTATATTGCCGAGCACCTTGGCGCCCGCCCCGATCAGCACACCATTTCCGATCTTGGGGTGGCGGTCCTCATCGGATTTGCCGGTCCCGCCCAGCGTCACATTCTGCAGCATGGAGACATTATCCCCAATGACCGCCGTCTCGCCGATCACCAGCCCGGTGCCATGGTCGAGCATGATGCCCTTACCCATCACCACGGCAGGATTGATATCGACCTGAAACACCTGACTCGACCGGCTCTGCAGATAAAGCGCAAAGTCGCGCCGCCCGGTTTTGAACATGGCATGGGCAAAGCGATGCGTCTGAATGGCCTGATAGCCTTTGAAATACAGCAGCGGCTCAACCGCACGGTGACAGGCTGGATCGCGCTCCAGCGTCGCCGCAAGATCGACCCGGGCCGCTTGAGCGATCTCGGGATTGTCCTTAAGCGCCTCGGCAAAAGCCTGCCGGATCATCGCAGCGGACACGTCTTCGTGGTCAAGGCGCGCAGCAAGTCGATGCGCCAGCGCCTCTTCAAACGTTTCGTGGTTGAGAATGTTCGACAAAACCAGATTGGCGAGCGACGACTCAGTCTCCAAAATCTGTGACGCCCCAGCCCGAACAGCCTCCCAAACGGGATCAACAGACTGGATATGGGCAGATTTCCGGGCCGCACCGCTCATCGATATGCACTCCGCTTCATCGAAGAAGACCGATATAAGCCAGATCGTTCCCCAAAACAAAGGGTGAGCGCGTAGATTGGTTCACAAACCAGGGACAATCGGGAAGGTTCTGCTCAGAAAATCCAGCGCCGCGCTTTTGAACACCTTGTCGCCCGTCGCCCGCATATGGTCGCGCTTGGGGATGACGACAGCCTCGCCCTGCGGCAGCAGTTCCGCCAGCGCCTCCGGTGGGCCCGCCATCTCGTCCACCTCGCCCACGGCCACCAGAACCGGCACATCAATGCGCCGCACATCGGCCCGCGCCATCGGCTGGCGCGACGTTTCCATGCAGGCCGCCAAAGCCTCGCGGTCGGAACCGGTGTGGTCGGCAAAGATGCGGAATTGCCGCGCCGTGGGATGCGTCAGATCGGACAGCGAGGGCGCACGCAGACCCGAGATAATGTCATTGCCGTCGGTAAGGCCATTGATGAGATTCATTCCCATACCACCAAAGATCACTGCAGCCACGCGCTCGGGATGCGAAAACGCCATGAATGCAGCAATTCGGGCCCCCATCGAATAGCCCAGCACCGCAGCCCGTTCGATACCCAGATGATCCAGAAGCGCGATGGCGTCATCCGCCATCTGGCTGGGATAATACAGCTCCGGGTCATGCGGCTTTTCCGATTGCCCATGGCCACGATTATCGAGCGTGATGGCCTGATAACCGGCACCCCCTAGCGTCTCCACCCATCCGGTATCGATCCAGTTGACCTTGCCGCTCGAAGCAAAGCCATGCACGCACAGCACCGGCGCGCCCTCTCCATGCACTTCATAGGCAAGAGACAGACCCGAACTGGTAAAATGGGGCATTGTGCGCTCCTCTTCACTCTTGCTCCGGGTTTTGCGGCTTACGGAAGCAAAATCAAGGACAATCGGACACAGCCTTTGCCCTTTTCTTGTGAAGGGGCTTTGGCTATGGTCGCGCCAATTCAAATCACTCTCCAGGTTCCGACCATGGCCCACGGCTCGACCCCGCATTTCCACAATTCTCAAGGTCTGCGTTCAATCGAGGTGGGCTCGAAGGAATTCATGTGCGTCGGTGCCCTGCCCCCCTTCGATCATCCCCATATCTTCATCGACATGGGCAAGGAAACCGAAGCGGTCTGTCCCTATTGCTCCACGCTTTATGTTTATAATGCCGAGCTGGGTGCTGGTCACGCCAACCCCGCCTCTGCCGTTTTTGAGGCTCACGCAGCCTGAGTGACACCATGCCCGCCACGGGCCGTACTTATATCATAGCGGGCGCCGGTATTTCCGGCATGACGCTTGCCCTTGCTCTCGCCAAATTCGGCGCGGGCGTTGTCGTGCTCGAACGCAGCCCCAATGTGCAGGAATTTGGCGCCGGCCTGCAGATCAGCCCAAATGCCCGCTACTGCCTCGATCAATTGGGCCTGGGCGAAGCGCTGGACAGCGTCAGCCTTGAGCCGAAGGCGCTCGATCTCTATCCGCAAGGCAGCCAACGCCCCTCCACCAGCATGGAGCTTGGCGCCATCATGCGTAAGCGCTTCGGCTCCACCTATGCGGTCATGCACCGGGCCGATCTGGCTAACGTACTGCACAACGCCTGTCGCCGCTTTGCCAATATCGAAATTGCTTTTGGTACACGCGGCTGGAGCCTCGATTCGGACGACCGTAGCGTCACCGTGGAAATGGAAGAAGCCGACGGCCTGCGCCGCACAATCAGGGGCGATGCCTTTATCGGCGCCGATGGTGTGCATTCTCACACGCGCCGCGACGTCCTCAAAGGCCCCGACGCCAAATTCGGCAATCGCATCGCCTGGCGCACCCTAGTGCCTCTCGATCTCGTTTCGGGGTTGATCGCAACCGACTGCGTATCGGTCTTCTTCGGCGCAGGCTTCCATCTTGTATGCTACCCACTTCCCCATCGCCAGCAGGTCAACCTTGCCTTGTTTATGCCGAGCATATCTAGCGAGCCGCGGGACCAGCCCAGCCCCTTAAAACCCGGCCCAAAGGTTGACGCCATTCTGAGTGCAGCTGGCAAAAGCTGGGTGCCTTGGCCACTGAACACTGTCCAAACCTCCGTATGGAACAAAGGAAATATCGGCCTGATCGGCGATGCGGCCCACGCCATGGTGCCGTTTCAGGCGCAGGGTGCTGCCATGGGCATCGAAGACGCCGCCATTCTTGCTCCGCTTTTGGCTGAAACGAAAAGTGCGGAAACAGCGTTTGCCACTTACGCCAATCTTAGGCAGGAGCGGGTAAAGCGCGTTGCGGCCATTTCTGCGCAGAATGGCCGCATTTTCCATCTCCCATGGCCGCTGAGCATGGCACGGGACGCCGTTATGGCGGCGCAGGGGCCTCAGGCACATCTGCGTCGGCTAGGCTGGATTTATGATTACAAGGCCGGGCTAAACAGCTAGGCGGCCTTGCTTTAGAGAGCCCGAGCGTGTCAATTGCAGCGCTTGGTCACCTCTGAACGGGACAGAAAAAGGTTCAAGAAGCCGCATGCAAACTGCGACCCGCTCCCGTCTCACTCTGACCTGCATTCTCATCACCATTCTGCTCGACATGATCGGCGTTGGCATCATCGTGCCTGTGCTCCCCGAGCTTCTGGAAGATTTGACCGGCGGCAGCGTCGCCGATGCAGCAGTCATCGGCGGCTACCTCGTTTTCGCCTATGCCTTCATGCAGTTCGTATTTTCGCCGATTTTGGGCAATCTGTCCGATCGCTTCGGACGCAGACCTATTCTGCTGCTGTCGCTGCTTGGCCTGACTTTCGACTACTTGATGATGTCGATCGCCCCTTTCGTCTGGTACCTCTTTATCGGGCGCATCATCGCCGGCATTGCCGGGGCGGCGCTGGCCACGGCCACTGCCTATATGGCCGACATCACCCCGCCCCATAAGCGCACCCATCGCTTCGGCTTGATCGGCGCAGCCTTCGGGCTGGGCTTCATTATTGGTCCGGTCATCGGCGGTGAATTAGGTGAGTTTGGGCCCCGCGTTCCCTTCTACGCAGCCGCCGGTCTGGCTTTCGCCAATTTCCTCTTTGGCCTTCTCGTCCTGCCGGAAAGCCTACCAAAGACCTCGCGCCGCAAGTTCGACATCCGCCGTGCCAATCCGCTTGGTGCTGTGCTGGCGCTCAAGAAATACCCGTCAGTCCTGTGGCTGCTCGGCGTGCTGTTCTTCTTCCAGCTTTCCGCCCAAGCGCTGCCAACGGTCTTCTCGTATTTCACCGTGGAAGTGTTCAATTTCACCTCCTCGACCATCGGGCGAACACTAGGCGCCTTCGGCCTCGGCTTTGCCATCAGTCAGGCCGTGTTGGCAGGTCCACTATCACGCGGCTTGGGCGAACCCGCTGTCGCCATGATGGGCCTGCTTGCCGCCTCAGCGGCCTTTGCAGGCATCGCGTTTTCCACCGATGTCTACCACCTCTATCTGTTCATTATGGTAGGCTGTGTCAGCGGCCTCGCCCCCCCAGCGATCAATGGCGTGCTATCGCGACAAGTGCCCGACAATAGTCAGGGCGAACTGCAAGGCGCAGTTAATGCTGCCAGCTCGCTCGCCACCATTATCGGCCCCCTCGCCGCGACGCAGATTTTTTCCTATTACACCGCCCGCGAAACCGACCACTATTTCCCCGGCGCCCCCTTCATCGCCGCCAGCGTTAGCGTGATCGCGGCTTTGGCGCTGTTTGCGTTTGCTGCATGGCGGTTCGAGCTGGGGAGACGCCCCAGTATTGCCGACCATCCGCACGCCCCCGAAATGGCTCCGCCGGGCCAGGTCCGCACTCCACCGATCGATGAAGATGAACGCTATAACGATCCGCCCCGCCGTTGACGCCGACTGGCCCAGCCTGCTCGCCATCCTAAAGCCTGTTTTCGCCGCGGGTGAAACCTATGCGGTCGACCGCGATCTGGACGACGAGGGCATACGCGGCTTCTGGATGATGCCCGCGCACGAAGTCTTCGTAGCGGAAATTGGCGGCACAGTTTTAGGCACTTATTACATTATGCCCAATCGCCATGGCGGTGGGGCGCATGTCGCCAATTGCGGCTACGTCACAGCCGAAGCCGCACGCGGCAAAGGCATAGCCAGCGCCATGTGCCGTCATTCGCTGGCCCGGGCCCGGGAACGCAACTTCCGCGCCATGCAATTCAATCACGTCGTTTCGACCAATGAAAATGCCGTGGCCCTATGGAAAAAGCACGGCTTCAAGATCGTCGGCACCCTGCCCGGGGCTTTCAACCACCCTGCCCGCGGTTACGTGGATGCCTATGTGATGTTCCAAACGCTCTAGACACCAAAAAGCCCCGCGAAAGCGGGGCTTTTCAGTTTCAGTCTGCGCCGAACCTTACTTGCCCAGCGTGCTTGGCCAAGTGCCGTGCAGATCAGACCCGCGACCTTCGATTTCAAAACCATGCGCACCGAAGAAGTCGCGCTGACCCTGCGTCAGGTTCGCGGTGCCCTGAGCCTGCCGGTAGCTGTCGAAATAGCTCAGCGAAGCGGAAAGACAGATCATCGGGAATTCACCAACCGAAGCCGCAGCCACAACCTTGCGCAGGCTCGGATGGCTGTCCTTCATTATGGAAACGAAATCAGGCACGACCAGGAGGTTAGTGGCTTCGCCCTTAGCATAGGCCGAGGACATCTGGTCGAGGAAGCGCGAGCGGATAATGCAACCTGCGCGCCAGATTTTGGCAATCGTGGCCAGCGGCAGTGACCAGCCGAACTCTTCCGAAGCCTTGGCAATGACGGCAAAGCCCTGCGCGTACGAAACGATCTTGCCAGCCAGCAGGGCCTTCTCAAGATCGGCCAAGGTCACGTCGGTCTTGGCGCGGTTGGGCTTGCCATAGATGGCTTCGGCGGCTACGCGCTCGGCCTTGCGTGAGGACAGCGAACGCGCTGCAACAGCGCCTTCGATTGCGGTTGCGGGCACACCCATCTGCTGGGCAACGACCGCAGACCACATGCCAGTCCCCTTCTGACCGGCCTTATCGAGGATAAGGTCAACCAGCGGCTTTCCAGTCTGTTCATCAACAGCATCCAGGACGTGTCCGGTGATCTCGATCAGGTAGGAATTGAGCGGCCCCTTGTTCCAGTCCTTGAACACAGCGGCACATTCCTTGGCCGACATGCCCAGACCATCACGCATCACGCCATAAATTTCGGCGATCATCTGCATGTCGCCATATTCGATGCCATTGTGGATCATCTTGACGAAGTGGCCAGCGCCTCCTTCGCCCAAATAAGCGCAGCAGCTTTCGCCGTTGAACTGTGCAGCAATTGCCGTCAGCACAGCCTCGGCATTGTGCCACTGCTCCTTGGAACCGCCAACCATGATGGAGGGACCATGGCGCGCGCCTTCCTCGCCACCGGAAACACCGACGCCGAGGTAGCCGATATTTTTGGGCTTGAGGTAATCGAAACGGCGCTGCGTATCGGTATAGAGCGAGTTACCGCATTCAATGATCGCGTCACCAGCTTCCAGATGCGGCAACAACTGCTCGATCATGTCATCGACCGGCTGACCTGCCTTGACCATGATGATGATGGAGCGCGGTGCCTTTACTGTCTGAACGAAGTCAGCGAGGTCATATTTCGGGATGGTATTGCCATCCAGGCCCTGCGCCTTGGCTTCGGCGACGAATTCATCGATACGCCCTGCCGAACGGTTGTGCACAGCAACGGTATAGCCTTTCTCGGCGATGTTGAGGGCCAGGTTGGAACCCATAACAGCAAGGCCGATCAGGCCAATATCCGCAGTCGACATCCGCAAAGTCCTTCCGAAAACGTCGTATCATGCGCCCATCTTATGGGCATCTCGGCGGGAAATGACCACAATATGGCGCGAGAAGGAAGGGCCGAAACCACACTTTTCGACCAACCCGTCTCTCTTGTATGGAAGATTTCATCGTTTCTTGCGCTCGATAGTGCGTTAAACTAACAAGCAGCCAAGCCAAACGGAGCCAATTGGATGAGCAAGTCTGGACTCTTTGACCTGACCGGGCGGCGAGCTCTCGTGACCGGATCGAGCCGTGGGCTTGGATTTGCAATGGCGAGGGCACTGGCCGAATCTGGTGCGTCCATCGTGCTCAACGCACGTGATAGCGTAGCGCTGGGCAATGCAGCGGCCGATTTGGGCGAACAGGGGCACGACGTCAACGCCGTCGCCTTCGACGTCACCAGCCGCGATAGTGTCAACCAAGCCGTTGCCCATATCGAGGACGAGATCGGGCCTATCGACATCCTGATCAACAATGCCGGAATGCAGTTTCGCTCGACACTTGAGGCGTTTCCTCCGGAAAAATTCGACCAGATCGTAACAACCAACCTGACCTCGGTTTTTAACGTCGCCCAACCCGTGGCGCGCCACATGATTTCACGCGGGCGCGGCAAGATCATCAATATATGCTCGCTTCTTGCCGAACTTTCCCGCCCATCCATTGCTCCCTATGCGGCGACGAAAGGCGCGGTAGCCAATCTCACCCGCGGCATGGCGGTGGATTGGGCCAAGCATGGCCTGAACATCAACGGCATCGCGCCCGGCTATTTCTCGACCGAGATGAATGAGGCGCTGCTCAAGGACGAAAAATTCAATTCCTGGATTGCCGGACGCACGCCGATGGGCCGCTGGGGCGAACCAGAAGAGCTGGGCGGCGCAGCCGTCTTCCTGGCCTCCGAGGCCTCACGTTTCGTGAATGGACACATTCTTTATGTCGACGGCGCCTTCACAGCCACAGTTTGAGCCCGCCCGTATCATCATCGTGATGGGTGTTTCTTCCTCCGGCAAATCCACTATTGGCGCGGCGCTCGGCAGGGCTCTGCATGCGCCATTTCTGGATGGCGACAGATATCATCCAGAAGCCAATGTCGAAAAAATGCGCAACGGCATTGCGCTAACAGACGAAGATCGTTGGCCCTGGCTCGAAGCGCTCAGCGCAGCGTTGGTCGAAGCAGCGGAAAAAAAGAACGTCGCCGTAGGCGCGTGCTCTGCGCTGAAAAAAGCCTATCGTGACTTCATCACCGAAAAGGCTGGCGAGCCGGTGCTCTTTGTTTATCTCGACGGTTCAAAAGAAGTGATCGGCGAGCGCATGGCCAAGCGCAGCCACGAATATATGCCAACGAGCCTGCTCGACAGCCAGTTTGCCACGCTGGAAATACCCGCCCCTGCAACAGAAAACGTCTTGAAGGTGCCGGTGACCGACCCGGTCAATCGCATCGTTACGACTGTCACAGCGGCCCTGCCCCAGCACAAAAGCTTCAAGCGCTGGCAATAAAAGCAACCTTCCCACATTGGAGCGGCGTTCTGTAGCATCGGTTTGCCGCTCCATGACGCCTACCTGTTTCCATGAACATGTACGGAGACAGGCGCCATGCCCAATATCATGATCGTCGGCGGCTATGGCGCCGTAGGTAGCAAGATCGCCCGCCAATTGGCCGACAAACCCGATAACCACGTCATCGTGGCTGGGCGCAGCCTTGACCGAGCCGCCCATGTTGCCAGCGGCATTGGTGGCGAGGCACGCCACATCGATCTGAGCGACAGCACTACATGGAACACGGCACTTGAAAGCATCGATCTGGCCGTGGTGTGCATCGACCAGAAAGACACGACCTTCCTTGAGACGTTGAGCAATCGCGGCATCGATTGTGTGGACGTTACCGCAGGAGATGACTTCTTCCAAAAAGCGGAAGCATTACGGGCCAATTGTGCTGTTGTCCTGTCAGTCGGCCTCGCACCCGGCCTTTCCAATCTGCTCGCGATCAAGGCAGCCGAGGGCATGGAGCACATAGAAGCGATAGAAATTGGTCTGCTGATGGGAACCGGCGATGAACATGGATCAGCTGCCATTGCCTGGTCCACGGCACAGATGTTCGATCCCCTAGCACCGCACGACGACGCCATTGTCGATTTCGGTCCCCACTTCGGCAACCGGCGCGCCTACTTCATGGATTTTGCCGACCAGCATGTACTGACCCGAACCATGCCCGGCGTGAAGGCCATTACGAGGGTCGCTTACGATTCAGCGCTGCTCACGGCCGCCTTGTTCTGGATTGGCAGGCGGTTTGCGGGCAATCAATGGATGCAGAAACTCATCGAACGGGTTAGCCATACGCCAACCTTCGGATCAGACAAATGCGTCCTGACCGTTACCGCCAAAGGCCGGATCGAGAACCAACCGGTACAACGCACAACACATTTCTTCGGACATAAAGAGGCGGCGGTAACGGCCGCTATGGCCGTGGCAACCACAGAGGACATCCTCAGTAGCGTGATCAAGCGCGGCATCCACCATGCCCACAAGGCCTTAGACTCCGAAGCGGTTTTTGCGCGCATAGAAAAATGGGGCCACGGCAGATTTGCCATTGGCCCCATTGTCTCGTCGATAGGGCCCTGAGGGCCATGCGCTTACTGCGCGGTGAAGCCGCCGTCGACCAGATGGTACGAGCCAGTAATGTTGGTAGCAGCGTCGGATAGCAGGAACAGCGTCAGCGCTGCCACTTCCTCCGACTTGCCCAAGCGACCAATCGGGTGCATCGAGGTCAGCCCATCATAGGCTTCCTTCGGTACCGCCTGTAGCAGCGGCGTATCAATGAAGCCCGGCCCAACAGCGGTTACGCGGATATTTTTCTTGGCGTAATCAAGCGCTGCAGACTTGGTCATCCCGACAACTCCGTGCTTTGCCGCCACATAAGCGGGGGCATTCGGAAATGCGACGGAGCCGAGAATCGAGGCCATGTTGACGATCGCACCGCCACCGTTCTTGAGCATTTCAGCGATCTCAGACTTCATGGAGTAGAAGACGGAGTTGAGGTTGACGTCGATGACCTTGTGCCAGTCCTCAAAACTGTAGTCGCCCAAAGGCGCAGCCGCACCGCCAATGCCGGCATTATTGACGGCGAGGTCCAGCTTGCCGAACGTATCAACGGTGAATTTGACCGCCTTTTCGACCTCTTCCATCTGGCCGACGTCCACAGCAATAGCGGCGGCTTCTCCGCCCGATGCCTTAATCGCGTCAGCGACTTTCTGAGCGCCGTCGAGCTTCAGATCGGCAATCACCACCTTCGCACCGCGCTCTGCGAGCTGCTTGGCGACGGCCTCGCCAATGCCCGATGCTGCACCCGTAACAAAGGCAACTTTGCCTGCAAAATCCTTGGTCATATGGACCTCCTATCTTTGTCCTCCATATATGGGGTGTCCTTCGGCACCCTTCCATGATCGAGGTCAAACTCGCAGATGAACAGATTGTTCAGTCGCGTGACAGGCACGTGCATCTATATGTAGGCTCGCTAAGCCAAAGGCGGCACGCCGGGATTGCGCGACAGGCTGGCATTGGCATAGCGATCGTCGTGGCTGACCTCCTGCCCTGCCCATGCAGGCAAATCGACGACCTGATCGGCACTGGTCAATTCCACCTCGGCCATGATCAAACCGTCATGGGCACCTTCGAATATATCAACCTCCCAATCGAGCCCGCCGTGCGGCACAATGTGGCGGCGTTTTTCAACTACGTTAGGGCGCGCCATTTCGAGCATTGCCCTGCCCTCTTCCAGCGGCACTTCATATTCGAACTCGGCACGCGAAATGCCATCTGTCTTTCCCTTGATCGTCAGAAAGGCACGCCCATCATCGACAATGCGGACCCGTACCGTCGCCTTGGCGTTGGTGGAAAGGTAGCCCTGCCGCATCGCCGACGATCTGGTCACCTGATCGCGCCAACTCTCGCCCAAAACCAGAAATTTGCGCTCGATCTCAATGGCCATAATTCAAAACCCGAATGTCATTTGCCCAGCAGGCGTGCCGATAGAAACGCCTTCCAACGCCAGCATTTTCAGTTTGGAAGCAGATCCGCCAGGCGCCGAAAAACCGCCCGGTTTCCCATCACTGGCTAAAACTCTATGGCAGGGGATCACGAGCGGCATAGGGTTTGCCCCCATGGCCTGTCCCACGGCGCGCGACAGACCGATATCACCCAGTTTCCATGCCAGATCGCCATAGGTCAGCGTCTCGCCCCAGCCAACATGAATAAGCAGGTCGTATGCTCGCCTATGAAAGGATGGCACGGCACCGAGATCGAGCGTGACATGGGAAAAGTCGACACGCTGCCCATCGGCATAGTCTTCAATGCGGTTAATAATTGATGAGATAGCGCGCGTTGGGTCCGCCGGCACCCCTCCATAATGTTGAAGTCTGGACTGCATCACCCCGGGATCATCTCCAGGCAACATAACGCGAGCCAGCCCAGTGTCGGTCCATCCGATAGCGAACATGCCAAGCGCGGTGTCAAAGATCGCCGTTTCCATTAGCCAAGCATAGGGCGCGGCTCAAGCCAAAGCCAGCGTCGAACAAAACAAAGGGCCCCTTGCGGAGCCCTTCTCGAACAAATCTGGCGATTTAAAATCAGTGCTTGAGAGCCTTGCTGGCCTTGTCCTTCAGCTCGCCGGCCTTGGACTGCAGCTTGCCTTCTGCCTTGTCCATCTTGCCTTCCGCCTGCATCTTGGTGTTGCCGGTGAGACCACCCACGGCATCCTTGACTGCACCTTTAGCCTGCTTACCTGCGCCTTTGACTTGATCTTTGTGCATGACGGTCTCCTTTCAAGAAACTCGTCCTAACAATTCGAAACGAGGCCCCATCGTTCCACGCTTTCATGATCACAGATTAGTAAGTCTGCAATTGGCCAAGAGTGCATTGCTCTGCTAGAGGGGCACCATGCCTCCCATGCCCACGCTTCTCGATTATCACCCGCCGATGGACCCATATCTCGACGTGCTGCACGTCGATGAGGATATCCTTGTGGTCAACAAACAGAGTGGGCTGCTGAGCGTGCCAGGCAAGGACCCCAGCCTCTGGGACTGTATCGAATACCGCGCGCGGCAGACCTATCCCACAGCTGGCATGTGCCATCGCCTCGATAAGGATACGTCGGGCGTTCTGGTACTCGCGCTGAACAAGCCCGCCCATGGTTTCATCGGCAGCCAGTTCGAGCATCGCAAAACCACCAAGCACTATGTAGCGCGCGTCTCGGGCATAATTGATGAGGACAGCGGCCTCGTTGACCTTCCTCTCGCCACCGACTGGCTCAACAAGCCGCGCCAGCGTGTCGACCATGACCATGGCCGCCCATCCCAGACAGAGTGGCAGGTGATGGAACGAGAGCAAACCGCCACGCGGGTAAAGCTCGTGCCACTCACTGGTCGTACGCATCAGCTCAGAGTTCACATGAAAGCCATAGGCCACGTGATTCTAGGCGATGCATTTTATGCCGAAGGCGACGCGCTCGAAGCCGCCGACCGACTGCAATTGCACGCGGCGGAGCTGGGCTTTACTCACCCCACAACGAAAGAATTCATGACCTTCTCGGCGCCGGTCCCGTTCTGAGACGCGCTATTCCTCGCCGATGTAACCCACTTCAATCTTTTGAAAGAGGCTTCCCTCTTTCATCGTATCGAGCCAGCGGCGGAAATCGGGCACATCCTTGAACCCGGCGCGCTTTGCCTCAGCGTCCGTCACCGCGTCTGCGCTCATGTCGGTAATCGCCTTGATAGCCAGCAACCCAACCTTGGTCTTGAGCGTGCCGCCAGCCCTGACAGTTGGCCGGTTCCAGCGCCGGAAAATAAGGTCGACCTTACCGGCCTTGATGTCGTCGAGCAGATCGCGTTTGAGCAACATTAGTCCAGCACCGCCTGAGCCGTAATTTCGATTTTGAGGCCCTTGGCCAGCAGCTCCTTCACCACCACCGTAGCGCGGACCGGGAAAGGCTGTTCGGTGAAAAACTCGCGATAAACCGCATTCATCCCCGCCGCATCGGCTGAATCGACGAGAAAAATCTGCACCATGACGAAATTACGCAGCGTGCCGCCCGCCGCCTGCACGGCAATATCCAGGTTCTGAATACAACGCCGGGTCTGCGCTTCGATGTCGCCCTCAACGATCTCGCCCGTCTTCGGGTCCTCAGCAATGGCAACGAGCCATACATGCTTACCTGCTTTCACAGCGTCATTTATGGGTGCTGAAGATGGCGCAATGCCGGTATCGATGCGTTCGATCATGCAAGTTCCAATTCTGAATATCGAGCAAGCCTAGGCAAGTCCGGCTGCAGGATCAACACGCGAGCTGTACTGTCCCAAACTTTGACTCGTCGACACCAGGTAGGCGGGATATTTCTTCATCATGAGCATCAATATCCGCCTATTCACTTTGGCAGACAGTGACCGCATCGGCGAAATCCTCGCCGATGGCTGGGCGCGTGCCTATGGCAGTTTCATGCCCGCAGGCATTCTTGCCCCACGCGCCAACCGCGCCGCACGCCGCGCCGAGCTACGTGAATTTCTAGCCAAGGAGGTTGATGCGGAGATCGAGGCTTTATTGGTCGCCGAGGAGTTACACGAAGTCATCGGCTTCATTCATGTCATCCTCGGCGACAAAGCGGACTTAGGAACCGGCGGCTATGTCAGCCCGCTCTATGTCGATGCCAAAGCAGAAAAACATGGAATTGGCCGCCTGCTTCTCGCGCAGGGCGCGCAATGGCTCTCCCAAAAGACGGATGGCTCAATCGCCATCGCGGCGTTCAAGGACAATCCGTTTCATCCGTTCTACGCGCATCTAGGCGGCGAAACCGCCAAAGTGCAGGACGTACAGATCGAGGACTTTGCGTTCCAATCCATCGTCTATCTCTGGCCAGATGCAGCAGCGCTCCTAAAAAGCGCTACCAAAGTTGGTGCGGGCGGCGGGGCTCGAACCCGCATGCCTATCGGCGAGGGATTTTAAGTCCCTTGTGTCTACCATTTCACCACGCCCGCCAGCGTGTTCGTCAGTCCGTGCCGCCCGAGATTGGGGCGACATAGGCGACGTCGAGATCCCATGGGAAGAAAATCCAGGTATCCTGACTGACTTCGGTGATGAAGGTGTCGACCATCTCGCGGCCCTTCGGCTTGGCATAAACGGTGGCAAAATGAGCGCCGGGCAGCATTTCGCGTACAGCGCGAGCCGTGTTGCCGGTGTCGACCAGATCATCGACGATCAGCACCTTGCCGCCATTCTTGGCAAGGTCCAACACTGGCTGACTGATTTCCTTGAGCACCTTGATGCCGCTTTGGTTCTGGTGATCGTAGCTCTTGCAGGCTACTGTTTCGACAGTACGGATGTTGAGCTCGCGCGCCACGATGGCCGCGGGCACAAGGCCACCACGGGCAATAGCGACAACAGCATCGAACGGCCCGAGGCTGGTGAGACGCCAAGCCAGAGCGCGGCTATCCCGGTGGAACTGATCCCAGGTGACGGGAAAGGACTTCTGGTTGTTTGTGGTCAAAACCTGCTCTCCTGCCGAGCGCGCTATTGCGTGAAGGGTGAGTGCTTAGCAAAACATGTCGCTTACGCCAATTCTGCGCACGCAATTTCCCTGCATTTCAGATGTGCATTCCGTTCAGTAGGCATCGTCAGGCAGCGGCACACCCGCCTTGCGATGCGCCTCGGTGACCATTTCGCGCACTTTGCCCGCCGCTTCTTCCAGCCGTTCAGGGTCAGATGAGCGCAGCACAAGTTCGGTCATGACGCGAGTCTGCCCCATCTGTGGGTAAGAACCCATCTTCACATCGGGATATTGCTCCTGCAGCGCACCGAGCGGTCCGCCCAGCGTCCCCTCACCTACCGCAGCTTTGACGGTAACCGACGTCACCTTTTTGCCGCCCTTCAAAGTCGGCGTCAGGGCTTCGAGCATAGCCCGCATGATGACCGGAACGCCGGCCATCACATGGACATTTTCGATGCGAAAGCCGGGAGCCGCGCTGACCGAATTGACAATAAGGTCCGCACCCTCGGGAATACGGGCCATACGCAGGCGCGCCTCATTCACCTCGGTGCCAGTTTGCTTCCAACGCGCTTCGAGCATTGCACGAGCCTGCGCATTGATCGGCAGGGCAACACCAAAGGCCGTGGCGATCGCGTCAGCGGTGATGTCATCATGGGTTGGACCGATGCCCCCGGACGTGAACACATAGGTACAGCGCACGCGCAATGCGTTTACAGCCTCCACAATCGCGTCCATTTCGTCCGAAACGATCCGAACCTCAGTAAGGTCGATACCAAGGTCGGTGCAGAAATCGGCAACCGCGCCGATATTGACGTCCTTGGTGCGGCCGGAAAGAATTTCATCGCCGATGACGATCATTCCGGCGGTAACACGATTATCTGTATGGGTCATGATCTTGTATCCGATGGCATATGTGGATGCCTTGTGGAGCAAAGCCAAGTCAAGCGCTTGATCGGCCTTCCAATCCCAAGCCTATACCCCTATTTTGTCGACAGGAGATAATTCATGATTACCTATGTCGACGCCACCAGCAAAGCCCGCCGAACACCGGGAATCATTCCCCTGCATGGCGAAGAGGGTTTTGAGGGCATGCGCCGCGCCGGTGCGCTCACCGCGCAGGCGCTGGACATTCTGAGCGAATATGTCGAACCGGGCGTTCCGACAGCGAAAATCGACCAGATCGCCTATGAATTTGCCCGCGACAATGGTGCGGTGCCAGCTACGATTTTCTACCGCGGCTTCCGGCATTCCTTGTGCACCTCTATCAACCATGTCGTGTGTCATGGCATTCCCGATCAGCGCCCGCTGCGCGATGGCGACATCGTAAATGTTGATCTGACTTTGGTGGTTGATGGCTGGCACGGCGATTCGAGCCGCATGTATCCGGTCGGAGAAATTTCCCGCAAGGCGGAGCGGCTGATCGAAATCACATATGAATGCCTTGATGCGGGCATTGCGGCAGCCAAACCTGGAAACACGACTGGAGACATCGGCGCCGCCATTCAAGCCATTGCTGAAGGAGAGCGCATGAGCGTCGTGCGCGATTTCGTCGGGCACGGGCTTGGGCGCCTGTTTCACGACGAGCCAAATATCCTGCATTTCGGCACCGCAGGTACGGGCGTTCCACTCAAGCCCGGCATGATCTTCACTATCGAGCCGATGATCAATCTTGGCCGTCCGCATGTCAAAATCCTGTCTGATGGCTGGACAGCAGTCACGCGCGACAGGACCCTTTCGGCGCAGTGCGAGCATTCCATTGGCATCACCGAAACCGGCTGCGAAATTTTCACCCTCTCGCCAGCCGGCCTATTCAATCCGCTGGCCAGCCGGGCGAAAGCGTGACGAAAAAACCCGACACCAAGGCCGATGGGCTCAGCGAAGCGGTAAAGCCGCATTACCTCGGCCACCGGGAGCGCGCTCGGGAACGCTTCAATCAGATCGGCGGCGAGGCGCTGGCCGATTATGAATTGCTGGAACTCGTGCTGCACATTCTTTTGCCGCAGCGCGACACCAAGGCGCTGTCCAAGGAACTACTCGATCATTTCGGTTCGTTTTCAGGCGTGCTGGGAGCCTCGCCTGCGCGGCTGGCCGAAATGAAGGGCCTTGGTGCCACATCCATCACCAATCTCAAGGTTATACAGACTGCGGCCCAGCGTTATGGCCGCGACCAGATAGACCGTGAGAAGCCCATTCTGGCATCATGGTCGCAATTGATCGACTATTGCAGCCGCCAGATGGCCTACGAAACCATCGAGCAATTCCGCATCCTGTTTCTCGACAAGAAAAACCGCCTTATCGCCGACGAAGTGCAGCAAGTGGGCACCGTCGACCACACACCTGTCTATCCCCGCGAGGTCATCAGGCGTTCGCTGGAACTATCGGCAACCGCCCTGATTTTGGTCCACAACCATCCTTCCGGAGACCCGGCGCCGTCATCCGCCGACGTGCGGATGACCAAGGAAATTGCGGAAATCGCAAAGACCATGGGCATTACTCTGCACGATCACATCATCATCGGTAAATCGGGCCACGCTTCGCTGCGCGGCCTAAAGCTCATTTGACCTCTTGCCACCACCCAGTCGATCGCGAACGTGCTGAACGTTACGCGCAAATTGCTTAACGACAGGGCTGGATTTGGCCCATAGGCGCAGCCTTTGCAGTGTGCTGTGCCCTTCAGCAATCACCTCACCAAACGGCGTAAGGCTGATATAATGATGCCGCAATGGCACTTGGACATTGCACCAATGCCGCTTTTCGTCGGTAAAGCCGGCGCCCATGTCAAACACGCGATGGCCTGAATCAAACACTGTCTGCATGACGCGCAGGAGACATTGTTTGCCGGGTGAACCAGATTGAATGCGCACACTGTCGCTCATCGAGGAGATAAGACAGAACATGGCATCGCCGACAACAACATTGTACCGCACTGCAACAATGTCGCCATCGAGCCGAAGGACGTGAAGCACAACCTTCACGCCTGAGCCAGACGCCGCCAGCTCATGGTAGAAACCGATGAGATTGTCTTCTACAAAACAGTCTCGAATGCCTTGCGCGCGGAACCGCTCAGAGCGCTGGTGAAACATGAGGTCGATAACCGGATGCATCTGTGACGGGTCAGAGACTTCCTCAAATCCCACGTCGCCCAATGCGGCGAGCCGGTCACCCTGTTGCCTATCATGTTTACGACGCGATCGGCTGCGCTGCTGCGCATCGCACTGCTCCCAGGACGAAAACTCGGCGCGGTATAGCATTTCGTTTTCAAGCGCGGAGCCCAGTTCATCGAAAAGCCCTGCATGCCCATCGATCTCGGAAGGAACAGACCGCAGATAGACAAGCCCAGCTCCGGACAGTTCACCCATCATAAGGCGCCACAAGTCGGCACGCTCACGAGGCTCAAGCCTCGCCAGTCGCCCATAGTCAGCGATTGGCGCGTAGCACCCTGCATTTGTACCGGGAAACCACGTAAAAACCTTGATGCCGGACACCTGCTTCCGATTCAGCGGCAGGATAGCGATCAACTGCCCGTCTAGCTCTCCGACAACATAATGCTGCTCGTCTGGCGACAGACGACGGTTTTGTACCCACAGGCGGATGAAATCGTAGCTCAGCCCAGGTGATACGACATGGTTCGCAGATAGAGCGCGCCATCCTGCCTCGACATCTTCGATGCGATTGGCCACATGCACACGCAGGCGGTTACGCAAACTGCCCGCCTCTACGCCGTGATCAACGGAGACCATATTTGCCACCCCACCTTCGAGTGACGGATTATATGCAGCCATCGGAATAACCCCCATCCCGAAATCGTTGCCACAATCCGCCCGGGCTATGAAGGAGTCCTGAATTCTCACGCGGAAGTCGTGCGCATTATGCGGAAAAAACCCTAAGGGTTAACATAATCCTCCAAGTCAGCCGAAGGTCGCCAGCACCGGAAATGTTTCGAGAAACCAGTAGGAAATCCGCGTGAAATTACCTGTCAGGAACAGGATGCCGGTTACAACCAGCAGTCCACCCATAATCTTCTCGACAAAGCCAAGATGTTTCTTGAAACCATTGAAGAAAGTCAGGAACGGTCCCACCGCGATCCCTGCAAGGAAAAACGGAATCCCAAGCCCGAGGGAATAGAGCCCTAACAGCGAGGCGCCTTCCCAAGCGGTTTCGCGGCTCGCCGCCACCGAGAGAATCGCTGCCAGAACCGGCCCGATGCAGGGCGTCCAGCCAATGGCGAAAGCCAGCCCAAGCAGGAATCCGCCCAGCGGTCCCGACGCTACGCCCGGCCCATTGTGGCGCAATTGTCGGTCCAGAAAACCAATGCGGTAGACACCAAGAAAATGCAGACCCATGGCAATGATCACCACGCCGGCAACTGGCGTGAGAATGGGAAGCAGCTGTCTGAAAACCTGGCCAAACGCAGTGGCGGTGGCGCCCAGAGCAACGAAGACGACGGTGAAACCCAAAATGAAAAAAATGGACGTCGCAGCGACACGAAGCTGCAATCGTCCTCCGACACTGGCGGATTCAGCGCGCAACTGATCGTAACTCGCACCACTCATATAGGTGAGATAGGGCGGCACCAGCGGCAGCACACAGGGGCTGAGAAAACTCAAAACGCCCGCACCAATAACCAGAGGCAGGGAAAATTCCACGTCGACGCTCCTTGCTTGCCTCTGTGTAGCGACTATGCGCGCCAAAGCAATGAGCCGCAGCGTCGCATCGCGGCGATGTGAGCACATTGATGTGTCGCAATGAGCCGACGACAATATCGCGTGCAACCATCTGCAGACGTTACGGCTTTGGCCTTTTGGAAAAAACAAGAGGAAGCACGACGTGAATAATTCCGATCTCTTCGGAGTCTCCACCGCATGGGTTCTCGCCAATGCGTGGAATGTGCTGGTGGCCATTATCGTTTTGGCCGTGGGCTGGCTGCTTGCCGGCTTCGTCTCCAAGCAGGTTTCAGCCCTGATCCGCGCGCGCCTGAAGAACGACGCAACGATTGCGCCGCTTGTCGGTCAGGTGGTTCGCTATGCCATCCTGTTCGTGACGATCATCGTCGTACTCGGTCAATTCGGCGTGGAAACGGCGTCGATCCTTGCCGTTCTCGGTGCTGCAGGTTTGGCTATCGCGCTCGCATTGCAGGGCACGCTGGCCAATATCGCAGCCGGCATCATGTTGGTTTTTCTCAAGCCGTTCAAGGCGGGCGACTACATCAATGCTGACGGCATTGAGGGCTGGGTCGTCGAAGTCGAACTCTTTGCGACGCGCATGCGCACATATGAAGGCGTCTATATGTTCGCGCCAAACTCGAAACTGTCGAATGCAAAGATCGTCAACTTCAGCCGCGAACCCAGCCGGGTGGTGGAAACAAAATTCACCGTGCCGCGCAGCGCAGATCTTGCGCAGGTCCGCTCTCAGATTTCGCAAGCCATGCGCAGCAGCTATTCCGGCAAGGCTGATCAGCCCGAAGTGTTGGTGGACAGTATGGACGAGGCCAAGGTCACTCTTCTGGCGCGCGTGCCAGTCCGCAGCAGTGACTGGTGGCAAGCACGCTCCTTGATTCAGGAGCAGATCATGGCTGCGCTTGACCGCAATAACAATTTCGCGCCGGTCAGCGCCGATAGTTGAGCGCTTGCTCCCTTCTCTGGAGCGGGGTACTGCACTTGGACCACTGATAGAGGTGCACCATGTCCACTCGCCCGCTCCGCATCGCCCCCTCCATCCTCTCCGCAGATTTTTCGCGTTTGGGAGATGAGGTGCGTGCCATTGATGAAGCCGGTGCGGACTATATCCATATCGACGTGATGGATGGGCATTTCGTGCCCAACATCTCGTTCGGCGCGCCAATTATGAGGGCTGTTCGCAGCGCCACCAATAAGGTGTTCGATGTGCACCTCATGATCTCGCCCACTGATCCCTATCTGGCCGATTTTGCCAAAGGCGGCGCAGACATTATCACCGTTCATGCCGAAGCCGGGGCGCATCTGCACCGGTCCCTTCAGGCCATTCGTGCCCTCGGCAAAAAGGCCGGCGTGGCGCTCAACCCTGCAACACCAGTCTCGGCCATCCAACATGTCATTGATGACTGTGATCTGGTGTTGGTCATGAGTGTCAATCCGGGCTTTGGCGGCCAGAGCTTTATTCCCGAAAGCCTCAATAAGATCCGTCAGGCCAAGGCGCTAATTGGTGGCCGTGACATCGATCTTGAAGTCGACGGTGGCGTGAGCGCTGACAATGCGGGTTTAATCGTAGCGGCAGGTGCCAATGTGCTGGTGGCTGGCTCCGCCATTTACGGCGGCAATGACCCTGCAACCTATGCCGGGCGGATAAAAGCTGTCCGCGACGCTGCAACAAGCCTAAGGGCTTAATCGCCAACAGGCATGGTGAATTGCAGACCAGCCGACCGGTTCGCCTGCCACGCCACCCTGAATGGCTCCATGCGGTTATCAAACAGGATGTAGCCGTCACTGCTGATCTCCGCCTCATGATCCAGCCGAATGCGCAGGCCAGTATCCGACATATCCAGGATGATGCCAAAAGCACGTATAAGGTCATTGCCCCACACGATGATGGCTCGGGTATTGACGGCATATCTTGCGGCGGCGCGACGGTCTTTAAACATGCATCTGGTCTGCCAAGAGTCGCCAAGCAGAACCTTAATCACATTGTTAAAATGCAATTCTTCACAAGGGCTCCACAGGCTTCCGCCCTGTTTATGCTGGCCCTTCCGCGCTTCACACTGTAGTGAAAACGCGACAGACGCAGCGGCAATGCTGCGCACTTGAATCAAACTCTCACCCATCAAGGCTAAACCCATGATTCCGCGCTATTCCCGTCCCGAAATGGTTGCAAACTGGTCGGCAGAGAGCCGCTTTGCTATCTGGTTCGAGATCGAGGCACACGCCACGTCCAAGCTCGCCGAGCTTGGTGTCGTGCCTAAGGACAGCGCCGACAAAATCTGGGAAGTGATGAATGCGCGTAAGGCCGAGCTGGGAAATTACGGCTTCGACGTCGAGCGCATCGACGAGATCGAGCGCACGACCAAGCACGACGTTATCGCCTTCCTGACCCATCTCAGCGAAATCGTCGGGCCGGACGCGCGGTTCGTTCATCAGGGCATGACCTCCTCGGACATTCTCGACACAACGCTTTCGGTGCAGCTCAAGAACGCCGCTAACCTGCTCCTGGCCGATATTGACGAGCTGCTCGTAGCCCTCAAGAAGCGCGCCTACGAGCACAAGAACACCATCACCATTGGCCGCAGCCACGGCATCCACGCCGAGCCAACTACGTTCGGCGTCAAGCTGGCCGAAGCCTATGCCGAATTCTCGCGCAATCGAGCCCGTCTCGTTGCCGCCCGCGACGAGATTGCAACTGCCGCTATTTCCGGCGCCATCGGCACCTTTGCCAATATTGATCCGTCGGTCGAAGAATATGTCGCCGAAAAACTCGGCCTATCCATCGAGCCGGTTTCCACTCAGGTCATCCCACGCGACCGCCATGCTATATTCTTTGCAACGCTCGGCGTCATCGCCAGCTCAATCGAGCGCGTTGCCGTCGAAATCCGCCATCTGCAGCGCACCGAAGTTCTCGAAGCCGAGGAATATTTCTCACCCGGCCAAAAGGGCTCGTCGGCAATGCCGCATAAGCGCAATCCGGTGCTCACCGAAAACCTCACCGGCCTCGCCCGCCTCGTCCGAGGCATGGTCACCCCGGCGCTGGAAAACGTAGCGCTCTGGCACGAACGCGACATTTCCCACTCATCTGTCGAACGTATGATCGGCCCCGACGCCACCATCACACTCGACTTCGCATTGGCGCGCCTCACCGGGGTCATCGACAAGCTGGTCGTCTACCCTGAAAACATGCGCAAGAACCTCGATCTGCTCGGTGGCCTCCACAATTCTCAACGCATGTTGCTGGCGCTGACGCAGGCTGGTTACAGCCGGGAAGATTCCTACGCCGCCGTGCAGCGCAACGCCATGAAGGTTTGGGAACATCGCGGCGACCGCACGGGCCTATTTGCGCAAAACCTCAAGGATGATCCGCAAGTGACTCTGCCAGATGCGCAAATCGACGCCATGTTCGATGACGCCTATCACCTCAAGCATGTTGACACCATTTTCTCGCGGGTTTTCGGCGAATGAGAATTGCCGAAACCGACATCCTGATCCTGCCGGGGCTGGGCAATTCGGCACCCGGTCACTGGCAGGTTCGCTGGGCCGAGAAGATGCGTACTGCAGCGATGGTAGAGCAGGCCGAATGGGATGAGCCCGATCCAGAGGATTGGGCCGACACCATTGTCAAAGCCGTCGAACTGGCGACCCAACCAGTCGTGCTGGTCGCGCACTCGCTGGGTTGCATCGCCGTCGCAAAAGCAGCTCCGCGACTTGCCGATAGCAAGGTGCGTGGCGCATTTCTGGTGGCGCCGCCTGATCTCGAGCGCTCAGACGCGCCAGACGCCATCCTACACTTTCTGCCTGTGCCGCGCGACCCCCTGCCCTTTCCCTCGCTGCTCGTCGCCTCCGCCAGCGACCCGTATTGCACATTGGAACGCAGCGCTGATCTTGCAGGAGCATGGGGCTCGGACTTTCACAACGCCGGCGACGCGGGCCATATCAACATCCAGTCCGGCCATGGCCCTTGGCCAGAAGGGCTGCTGATGTTCACAAGGCTTATGCAGCGTCTATGATCGCAGGCTATAAAATCGTGCTCGGCGCGCCGGGCGCAACAGATTACCTCCGCCTGCGCGTCGCGGCAGGTTTGAGCGCGAAAACGGCTGAGCAGGCGGCAAAAGGCTTGCCAAACACCTGGTTTGGCGTGACGCTTCTGCATAACGGCAAGGCAATCGGAATGGGCCGCATCATTGGCGATGGCGGCACGGCGTTTCAGATCGTTGATATTGCGCTGGAACCAGAACATCACGGCAAAGGCCTCGGCAAAGCCATCATCTCCGCGCTGATGGACCACTTGCGAACACACGCACCTCAAGGAGCCTATGTGAGCCTGATCGCAGATGGCGATGCAAGACATCTCTACGCAAAATATGGTTTTGAGTCCGTCACGCCGCACTCAATTGGCATGGCAACGCTGGTGAAAGCTAAAGGCTAGTCTGGAACGCTTCCACAATGCCAGACATTCGCCCGAATTCAACCGCAGAGGCTTAGAATTTGGGCGATTTCGCCACGTTCTGAATTAATTCTTGTTAACTTGAGAAGGCGTTTGGAGGGGCCTAAACCTCTACTCGTTGGTTTGGAGCCGCCGGCGGGTAGAGAGAACCCCGCGACGCGACGACCCCCGAAAACCAGCCACAAGGGCCCCGCAAACAGGCCCGCGCTATTTTACGGAGACGTATCATGCGCAAATATCTTGTCCCCGCCTTCCTTGCTTTGCTTGCCGTCACACCAATGACAGTAGCATTCGCCGCATCAACCACGCCATCCGCAGCCACAAGCGCCGCAGAGCAGACGGCCAGCGGCACCGTCAAGTTCTTCAACACCTCAGCCCGTTCGCTGGAGCTCGAAGACGGCACCTGGTTCTACCTACCTCTCGACTTCAAGGCGCCAGAACTCAAGGTGGGCCAGAAAGTCACCGTTCACTGGAAGCAGAACGGCTCCGCTCATGATGTAGTGAGCATCGAGGCAAGCTAATCGCTGCCCAACAAAAAGGGAGCCGGCAATACCGGCTCCCCCTTATTATTTCTGAAAGCGTCGATCAGCCTTCGCTTGCCACCTGCTCGTTGGCGACACCAACAAGCTGGTCCATTTTGGCGCGGATCGCAGCATCGTCGATAGCGACACCCTTGGCCTTGAGATCGCCTGACACCTTCTCGAAAACATCACTGTCGCCCGGCTTGGCAAAGTCCGCCGCAACGACTTCTGCCGCATAGGCATTAGCATCGTCGCCAGAAAGGCCAAGCAGTTCGGCAACCCACAGGCCCAGCAGCTTATTGCGGCGCGCTTCGGCCTTGAATTTCTTTTCGGCGTCGAAAGCGAACTTGGCTTCCTGGCCCTTCTGCCGATCTTCAAACTGGCTCATCTTCTCTCCCAACTGGCTCAAGAGTGCCGGATATCCGGCTTCGCTCTTGGACATAGGGCGTTCGGTCCACCAAATCAACATTCACCCCATATCTGCGACGCCATGCCATCCTGCCGCAAATGACAGGAAAGCCCTTGCATTTTGGCCCCATTCTGGCGCATGAAGCGGCCAATCCTCCTATCCTCTCAAAAGGCAGCGGATTCGCTCATGAACCGTCGACGTAAAATCTATGAGGGCAAGGCCAAGATCCTGTTCGAGGGTCCAGAGCCGGGCACTTTGGTTCAATACTTCAAGGACGATGCGACAGCCGGAAACGGCGCCCGTCATGAAGTGATCGACGGCAAGGGTGTGCTGAACAACCGGATTTCCGAGTTTATCTTCTCCAAGCTCAATGACCTGGGTATTCCGACCCATTTCCTGCGCCGTATCAACATGCGCGAGCAGTTGATCAAGGAAGTCGAGATCATCCCGCTCGAAATCATCGTGCGCAATTATGCAGCTGGCTCTCTGGCCAAGCGCCTTGGCCTTGAACCCGGCACCCGCCTGCCCCGCTCGATCATCGAATTCTGCTACAAGGACGACGCCCTCGGCGACCCGATGGTCTCTGAAGAGCACATCACCGCTTTTGGCTGGGCCAACCCGGCTGAGCTTGATGACATCATGAGCCTCGCTGTCCGCATCAACGATTTTCTTACTGGCCTCTTCATGGGCGTCGGCATCCAACTCGTTGATTTCAAGATCGAAGTTGGCCGTCTATATGAGGGCGACCTCATGCGCATCGTGCTGGCTGACGAGATCAGCCCGGACAATTGCCGCCTGTGGGACATCAAGACCCGCAACAAGCTGGACAAGGACCGCTTCCGCGAGAACCTTGGCGGTCTTGTTGAGAGCTACCGCGAAGTGGCCCAGCGCCTCGGCATCCTCGTAGAAAGCGACAACGCGCTGACCACTGGTCCGCGTCTCGTCCAGTAATTTCGGGAACAGATCAGATGAAAGCGCGCGTAACTGTCACGCTCAAAAATGGCGTTCTCGACCCCCAGGGCCAGGCCATCGAAGGTTCGCTGGCCAGCCTTGGCTTCGGCGGCGTTAACTCTGTTCGTCAGGGCAAGGTATTTGATCTCGAAGTCGAGGGAACCGACGTGGAAGCGGCGCGTTCCCAGATCAAAGCGATGTGCGAAAAACTGCTCGCCAATACTGTGATCGAAAACTTCGCCATCGAAATTTCAAATTAACGCCTTTACGGCAAACTTTAGACTTCGCGCCCGTTCTGGCGCAGGACCATATTGCTATGCGTAAGACCCAGATTGCTCTCTCCGTCCTGTTCTTCGCCTCCATGGGCCTGCTGTTCGCAGCTTATGCATCAGTTCCGGTGTAAGGCGCTTTAGCCAATTCCTTACCAAGCCCGCTGTTTTACGCGGCTGGCTTCTCGGGTTTAATCCTGCAGTGATCTCATTCGACTAGCCTCCTGCGCATAAGTGGGAGCAATGGCGAATGGAAAAGGCTAAGGCGCGGCTTGATTGGGTGGACATGGCCAAGGGCCTGTCTATCTTCCTCGTCGTTATCATGTATTGCGCGTCCAGCGTGGGCGAGGACACCGGCCAGACCGGTTTTCTGCACTGGACCATTGCCTTCGCCATGCCCTTCCGCATGCCGGAATTCTTTCTGCTATCTGGCTTGTTCCTTGCCAACGTCATCGCCCGCCCCTGGAATGCCTATGCCGACCGCCGCGTCGTGCACTATTTCTATTTCTATGTGCTCTGGGCGATCATCCATATCGTATTCAAGGAAGCGCTGGTGGGCCGCGATCCCGTCGGCGCCGCTGGCTCGCTCGCATGGGCCATCGTTTCGCCCTATGGCGTCCTGTGGTTCATCTATATGCTTGGTGCGATGGGGCTGGTAAGCAAGCTGCTCTATCAACTCCGCGTCCCACATTGGGCAACATTGCTTGTCGCTGCGGGCCTCCAGATCGCAGAAATCCATACCGGCAGCTATCTCATCGACCAGTTCGCCGCCTATTTCATCTACTTCTACATTGCCTATGCCTTCGCACCGCTGGTCTTCAAGCTGGCCGACTGGGTCGCGAACCACACCATGACCGCCGTTTTGGTGCTTGCCGGCTGGGCTGCAGTCAACGCAATGATGGTCTTCTCGCCCGGCTTCCGCATGGACCCTGTCCATATCCAGATGGGTTGGGCCGCCATGCCCGGCCTTCATCTGATCCTGGCACTCGCGGGCTCGCTGGCTGTCGTCGTTGCCGCTGCACTATTGGTAAAACTGCCTTGGATGAACTGGCTGCGCTGGATGGGCTCGAAATCTCTGGTCGTCTATGTCGCCTTCGTCTTGCCAATGGGCATCGCCCGCATTCTGCTACTGCGCTTCGGTGTCGAGGAACCTAACCTTGTCAGTCTCATCACGATGGTCGTTGCCATCGGCTCGCCATTGATCCTGTGGTGGATTGTCCAGAAAATCGGCTTCGGCAGATTCCTCTTCGAGAGGCCAGCCTGGGCACATCTGCCAGGCACCAGGCCCATCAAGAGCCAGGCCATCCCTGCAAACTGAGCCCAGGCGCCATTGCTCGCATTGAGCGTCTTTGAGCGGACTTTTCCGGGCGAGCCGTGTTTGGGCCTTGCCTTTTGCCGCAAGACTCACCACAAGGGCCTCGCCTACCCCTCAGAGACAAAGGATCAAGCGATGAAGGCTGCTGTCATCGTGTTTCCGGGACTCAACCGCGACCGCGACATGATCGCGGCGTTGAACAAGATTGGGGGCACCGCGCCCGCAATCGTCTGGCATCAGGATGCCGACATTCCCGAGGCCGACCTCATCGTTATCCCCGGAGGCTTCTCCTACGGCGATTATCTGCGCTGTGGCGCCATCGCCGCACGCTCACCGATCATGGACAAGGTCCGCGAACGCGCCGCTAAGGGCACCAAGGTTCTCGGCGTCTGCAACGGGTTCCAGATCCTGATCGAAGCAGGCCTTCTGCCTGGCGCTCTGATGCGCAACACCTCGCTCAAATTCGTCTGCCGTGAAGTGAAGCTTGAAGTCGTCAATGCCGACACCGATTTCACGCGCGGCTATACAAAGGGGCAGATTATCCGTAGCCCGGTCGCCCACCACGACGGTAACTACTTCGCTGATGCAGAGACGCTTAAGCGCATCGAGGGCAACGGTCAGATCGCCTTCCGCTATGCCGAAGGCACCAATCCCAACGGCTCGCTCAACGACATTGCCGGCGTCTTCAACGAACAGAAAAACGTGCTCGGCCTGATGCCACACCCCGAAAATCTCATCGAGGCGGCTCATGGCGGCGATGATGGCCGGGCGCTTTTCGCAGCGGCTCTCAAGCAGGTGGCGTAACCGGAGAGATGCTGAACCGCGCGCTCACATGGGCGGGACTGCTGCTTGGCCTTGCCGGACTGGTGCTGCAATTCACCATTTCGATGCAGGCTCTGCTGGCGGCCGGTCGTGATCTTCCCGGCGCGCTTGGACACTTCTTTTCCTATTACACCATCCTCAACAACATCGCGGTGGTGTTGGTCTATCTGTCGGCTGTAACTTCGGCGGGATGGCTCTCGCTGTTCCGGCAGCCAATGGTACGCGCCATCGTCGCCGCCAATATCGCGCTGGTCGGCTTATACGTCCTGTTTGTGCTGCGCTTTCTCCAATCGCTTGAAGGCCTCTTTGTATTGGCCGACGCGCTGCTCCACTACGTCTGCCCCCTACTCTATGTGGTGTGGTGGGCTCTTACACAACGCCACGGCGCACTGCGCTGGAGCAATTTGCCGCTGATGATCCTGCCCACGCTGCTCTATTTCGTTTATGCCATGGCGCGCGGGGCGTGGGTGCAGGAATACCCTTACCCGATCCTCAACGCTGTGCAGCTTGGCTACGGCCAGGTCGGCATAAACGCCATCTATATGACTGTTTTCCTCGCGGTTCTGACACTCATCGTCATCGCCGCAGACACGCTTCTTGCCCGAACCTCCCGGACATCTCGCCCATGACCCTTCGCAACGACCCCGCCATCACGCCCGACCTCGTCGCCAGCCACGGCCTCAAGCCCGATGAATATCAGAAGATTCTGGACCTGATCGGGCGCGAACCGACATATACCGAGTTGGGCATCTTCTCGGCGATGTGGAACGAGCATTGCTCCTACAAGAGCTCCAAGAAGTGGCTGCGCACCCTGCCCACCAGCGGCCCACGGGTCATTCAGGGCCCGGGCGAAAATGCCGGCGTCGTCGACATCGGCGACGGGCAGGCTGTGGTGTTCAAGATGGAATCCCACAACCACCCCAGCTTCATCGAGCCTTATCAAGGCGCAGCGACAGGCGTCGGCGGCATTCTGCGCGACGTCTTCACCATGGGCGCGCGCCCGGTCGCGGCAATGAACGCGCTCCGCTTCGGCGCGCCGGACCATGAAAAGACCCGCCACCTCGTACACGGCGTCGTTGCAGGCGTCGGCGGCTATGGCAATTCCTTTGGCGTGCCCACTGTTGGCGGCGAAGTCGAATTCGATGCCCGCTATAACGGCAACAATCTGGTCAACGCCTTCGCGGCTGGTCTCGCAGACACCGATAAGATTTTCTACTCTAAGGCCGAAGGCGTCGGCCTTCCCGTCGTCTATCTCGGCGCCAAGACCGGTCGCGACGGCGTCGGCGGCGCCACCATGGCCTCTGCTGAGTTCGGCGACGACATCGAAGAAAAGCGCCCCACCGTTCAGGTCGGCGACCCCTTCACCGAAAAGCGCCTGCTCGAAGCCTGCCTTGAGCTGATGGCCACCGGCGCCGTCATCGCCATTCAGGATATGGGCGCAGCTGGCCTCACCTGCTCGGCGGTGGAAATGGGTGCCAAGGGCGATCTCGGCATCGAGCTCGATCTCGATAAGGTGCCGGTGCGCGAAGAACGCATGACGGCCTATGAGATGATGCTCTCCGAATCCCAGGAGCGCATGCTCATGGTTCTGCATCCCGAAAAGGAGCCAGCGGCCCGCGCCGTTTTCGAAAAGTGGGAGCTGGACTTCGCCACGGTCGGCAAGACCACCGACGATCTGCGCTTCCGCGTCTTCTGGCAGGGCGAAGAAGTCGCCAATCTGCCGATCAAGGAACTGGGCGACGAAGCCCCCGAATATGATCGCCCATGGACCGAGCCGGTTATTCCCGCTGCGCTCGCCAGGAACGACGTCCCACATATGGATGTGGCAGAAGCCCTCATCGCTCTGATAGGCGGCCATCAATGCTCATCGCGCCGCTGGGTCTATGAGCAGTATGACACGCTTATTCAGGGCAACACCATGCAGCGCCCCGGTGGCGATGCCGGTGTCATCCGCGTCGACGGCGCCGAACACAAGGGACTTGCCTTCACCTCCGACGTGAACCCGCGCTACTGCGAAGCCAATCCCTTCGAAGGCGGCAAGCAGGCCGTGGCCGAAGCCTGGCGCAACCTGACGGCCACCGGCGCCGAGCCGCTGGCCGCCACAGACAACCTCAATTTCGGCAATCCTGAACGCCCCGAAATCATGGGCCAGTTCGTCAAGGCCGTCGAAGGCATCGGCGAAGCCTGCCGGGTGCTGGAATTCCCGATCGTCTCGGGCAACGTCTCACTCTACAACGAAACCAATGGCCGCGGCATCCTGCCCACCCCCACCATTGGCGGCGTCGGCCTGCTCCCCGAATGGAACAAGAGCGTCGGCATCGGCTTCGTCGCCGAGAACCAGCCGATCCTGCTGATCGGTGGCCCCGCTGAGCGTGGCACACACCTTGGCCAGTCCATCTACCTCCGCGACCTCTTCGATCGCCGCGACGGCGACGCGCCTCATGTCGATCTTGCCGCCGAAAAGAAGACCGGCGATTTCGTCCGCAAGCTGATCCGCTCCGGCGTCGTCACTGCCTGCCACGACCTCTCCGATGGCGGTCTCGGCATTGCCCTCGCCGAAATGGCGATCAAGGGCGGCATTGGCGCAAATGTGACTGATGTTGAGGGCAATGACCCCATCCTCACCTTCTTCGGCGAAGACCAGGGGCGTTACCTCGTGACGCTCAATCTCGACCCACAGGGCGACGAGATAGCCGCCCTGTGGAAAGAGGCCGAAAGCCTGGGCATTTTTGCGCCATGGATCGGTACGACGGGCGGTAGTGCGCTTACGCTCGGAGCGGCCACACCTGTGCCTGTTGCCACCCTGACCAATGCTTACGAAGGCTGGTTCCCCAACTATATGGCAGGCTGATCTGGCATTCCCCGCCCGCCGCCTTATGTTCGCCTTTCTTTGGAGCGCTTTGCTCCGGGAAAGGCGTTGCGGCACGGAGAAAAAAATGAACCAGTTTAAGGCATTGGCATGTGTGGTCAGTGCATGCGTTGCGCTATCGCCGGTGATGGCTGCCGCACAAAGCGTCAATGTCACCCGCTCGGTGCTGATCGACCTGCCCTACACGCTGATTTATCCGTCCGAAATGGTCGCGAGCGGCGGACTGGATGGCCCACTGACGATCAATCACTCCAACGCCCCGCTGCAATGCGATCTGACAGTAGTCGCAGTGGACGACACCGACTGGACCGCCGAAAACGCGCTCTCTCAGCTCAATGATGGCGAAATTGCCACCTCTTGGGCCGGGCCTCTGCCAGGCTTCTCCGTCACGGGCAAGGGCACCGCTGCCTATCAGGATGCGACCGCGCTGATCTACGAAGGCACCAGCACCGGCTCCTCCATGGGCATGCCACTCACGCTTGTGCATACTGAAGCTGTCGCCGCAGGCCGCGGCTATGTGCTGGACTGCATTTTCGATGCAGCGCAGGCAGAGCAGGCGCGCCCCATTGTCGATTTCATCATCGCCAATTTCTCTACAAGAGCAGATGCCGATTGCTGCGTCGGTGCCACACCCCTGATCGAAGAAGATTTGCAGCCGGCTCAATAAGGCTCATTCGACGCGGTTGAAGCGGACCGGTGCCCATGCCATATCAGGTTACAGGCGCTGCACTTTTCGCAGCGTGCACATACGGGGAGATACAGCATGGCAATGGACGCAATTGAGATCGAGCGCCGCATCAAGGCTGCTCTGCCCGATGCGGAAATCGAAATTCGTGACCTCGCCGGAGACGGCGATCATTGGGCGGCCACGGTGAAGTCCGAGCAGTTTCGCGGCAAAACCCGCGTGCAGCAACACAAGATGGTCTATGACAGCCTGCAGGGCGACATGGGTGGCGCTCTTCATGCCCTGGCGCTGCAAACCGTCATTCCCGATTAATCATGTCGCTGCGCGATTCGCTTGATCTCATCCGCATGGTGCGGCCCGAGGCCGGGACTGCTGCGCTGGATCACGAGATCAATGCAGAACGCGCCAGCTCGCTCAGCGCAGCGGAGAAGAGGGTCACCACAACCGTTGCCGCCTTGGGCAGCGCTGCCAACCACCCGGAAGCCCTTGCCCAAGCGCGTGACGCCGTCTGGTCCTATTTCGTCCAGCGCGAACTCATTGGCTTCCGCCAGCATCAGGACGTAATCCGCGACCTGTCCATTCCGCCCCAAGTGCTGAATGGTCTGGGCGCTATGAGCCGCAAGGCAAAATGACCCGCGCTCTTTTATTTGACGTCGATGGTGTGCTGATCCACGGATATCACGCGCGCCCGGAACTACAGCAGCGCTGGGACGAAAACCTGCTCACCGACCTCGGCGTCGATCCCGAACGGTTTCGCACCGAGTTTATCTATGACATTTTCATCAAGAAGGTCGTTATCGGCCAGATGCCGTTGATCGAAGCTCTTGACAGGCGTTTACCTGGCCTGGGCTTCAAGGGCTCGTCCATGGCGTTTGCGCAATACTGGCTGAGCCACGACAGCCGCGTAAACACCGAGCTGCTTGACGCCATCAGACGCCTCAAGGCCGATCCAGAAATCCGGCTCTTCATCGCCACCAATCAGGACCACATGCGTGCGCAATGGCTCTGGAGCAACCTTGGATTCTCCGCACTGTTTGAGGATATTTTCTATTCGGCCCGCGCTGGCGTGATGAAGCCGCACAAGGATTTTTTTGACTTCGCACAAGCCCGCATGGGTCCCCAGACCCAGCCCCCGCTCTTCTTCGACGACACGCCAAAAGTGGTGCATGCCGCCAGATCCAATGGCTGGGATTCTGTGCTGTTCGACACCAATGAAGACTTCTTTGCTCATCCATGGATCAGCGAGAAGCTGGCGCGTTTCTGAAGACCTATTTGCGTCAGCGCACACCGCAGATCAGAAATTGGCGATACTCTCGACAGCCATTCGATCCTGACCTATCTAAAGGCAAATTCAACCGGCCCTTGACCCCGGACTTCCTGAAAGGCTCCGCCCATGACCGACATCAACGCCTTCATCGACGACAAGGTGAAAAACAACGACGTGTTCCTGTTCATGAAGGGCACCCCGGATTTCCCGCAATGCGGTTTTTCCGGCCAGGTCGTGCAGATCCTGAACTATCTCGGCGTTGCATTCGACAGCGCCAATGTTCTGGAAAGCGATGAACTGCGCGATGGCATCAAGACCTATTCCAACTGGCCGACCATCCCCCAGCTCTATGTGAAGGGTGAATTCATCGGCGGTGCCGACATCACTCGCGAAATGTTCCAGTCGGGCGAACTCAAGACGCACTTTGAACAGGCAGGCGTCGCCGTCAAGCAAAGCGCCTGATCGCCTGAATCAGATTTTAAAGGCTTCGCCCTAACCCGGCGAGGCCTTTTGCTTTTTCAGCCTTTCAAGGGCCGAAACAAAACGCGGATCAGTAGCGAGATTGTGTAGCGCCCAGTGATCAGCAAGCCATTCGGGTTGTCCCTGCCAGCCATTGGCCACCAGCCTATCAATAGCGTTGAGCGCCCTGCCGCTATCGCCTGCCAGGGCCCACGCGCAGGCGGCGTGAAATCCCAACCAGACGATCTCGCTCTCCCCTGCCTGGAAATGCTCGGCAAGCTCTCTACACGTCGCCGGATCAAGATCGCCAACATTTTCGCCGGGCAAGGACGCGCTGTAGGCGAGCGTTTCTGTGGGCTCAGCTGTCGCAAACTTGCGCGCAATAGCGGCAGAACCGTAATTCAAAGCATGGCAGTGCCAGCTAACACTGGCCAGTCCGGCATCATGCGCAGCATTGAGCACAGCAGCTGTTAGGGTCGTTGCAAGTCCCTGCCGCCGATAGTCGGGATGCACCCAGACCCCAATCTCGCATCTCTTTCCGATCGTCAGATCAGGCAGGCAGGATGCGACCTCGTTGTCGCCGTCGAAAAGCTTGTGTCCAAGACCGTCATCGCAAGCAATCAGGCTGAGATGAGCGAGAACCGGAACAAGGTATGGTTTCATCGCCAATTCAAACACCAGCCGCCGATGCGGAACCATGTACTTATTGGGAAGCGATTGCTCGAGAGCATCCACCGCCCTCGGATCGACATGTAAATAGACCCAGTCATCGAGAAGGTCAGCCAGAGCTAGGGCCACAGCCTCATCCTTCGGCATCCCGATCAAATAGGTCCCCTCGGGCCCCTCGATCACTGCCACACTTGGAGACGTTTTATCATCGGCCCATACACGCCCGTCAGCACTGCCGGCGATCACCGCTGCCACGCTCCCATGCAGCGAGCCCATGGGCGCAACTAAGTCTGTGAGTGCCTCAAATTCACTTGGCCCAATCTCAGTGAGTTCTGTCATCTGGGCACAATTTCAGCGGCGTAGCGCATGTCACGCAAAGGGCGCACCCGCCGCGTCGCCTCATCATAATTCGGATGAGCCTTGCAGGCATCGAACGCCACGCGATCTTCAAACTCGGCGTAAACGACGATATCCACATCATTACCGTAGAGATCGACCTCGCAGATTGTATCAATATTTTCAGGCGCTTTGTCGGTGAAGAAAGCAATGTGGCGGATCAAGGCTGGCTCCTCATATCGCGTCCCGTTTCTTCCGCTTTGACCTAAACGCCAACCTATCACCATCGTTGATGACTTCCATTCCCGATTATCGTTTTGCGTGATGCCTAGCGCAGGAATATGCTGCTTTGCCTGCCGGAGAGTCTTTTCCATGTCCACCGCTGCCCGTCCCGCCGTTCCGCTGCCGCTCGTCATCATCGCCGGCTGCATTATCGCCGCTATCGGTTTTGGGACACGCGGTTCATTCGGCCTGTTTACGCTCCCGGTTACCGAAGATCTCGGGCTCAGCCGCGAGCAATGGGGCATGGCCATGGCCATCCAGAACCTCGTTTGGGGCATTGCTCAGCCGTTTGCAGGTGGCATGGCTGACCGCTACGGCTCTGCGCGCGTTCTAGCCGTTGGCGGCGTCATCTATGCGCTGGGCGTGCTCGGCATGGCCTTCTCACCAGACACGCTGACCATGACGCTGACAGCTGGTGTTGTGACGGGCGTTGGTATCGCCATTGCGTCTTTCGGCGTGGTTATGGCCGCTTTCGGTCGTGTTGTACCAGCCGAGAAGCGCAGCTTCGTCTTTGGCGTCGCTACGGCGGCTTCCTCTGCCGGTCAGTTTATTTTTGCGCCGCTCGGCCAGGGCTTCATCAATGCTTTTGGCTGGCAGATGGCATTGGTGTGGATCGCCATGATCCTGCTGCTGATCATTCCGCTATCCGTCGCCCTGCGCGGTCGCACGGAGTCAGTGCCGGGTCAGGCTGATTTGCCTTTCATGCAGGCTTTGTCTCGGGCCTGGGGTTATGGCTCTTATAGATTGCTGGTGATTGGCTTCTTCGTCTGTGGTTTCCACCTCGCATTTATCAACGTGCATATGCCCGCCTATCTGGTGCAATGCGGACTCTCGCCCGAAGTCGGCTCATGGACCATTGCTGTTATAGGGCTCTTCAACATCGTTGGCTCGCTTCTGTCCGGCTGGCTCGGAAGCCGCCTGCCCAAGCAATTGCTGCTGGCGAGCATTTATTTCCTGCGCGCCATCACCATCGCTGTCTTCCTCCTGATCCCGGTCAGCGAAGTCACCGCCTACGCGTTCGCCGCCATGATGGGCCTGCTCTGGCTCTCCACCGTGCCGCTGACCGCTGGTCTTGTCACCCTGTTCTTCGGCCCACGCTATATGGGCATGCTCTATGGCATCGCTTTCCTCAGCCACCAGATCGGGTCTTTCGTGGGCGTCTGGCTCGGCGGCTATGTTTATGACGCCACGGGCGCATATGATCTGGTCTGGTATATCGGCATCATTCTTGGTCTGGCTTCCGCGGCCATTCACATTCCGATCAATGAACGCACCGATGGCAGCTTTGCTGTGCGCACTGCCTGACATTCCATCGGCGAGTAACGATTGAACCCTTGCCAATTTCGGCTCGTCGGTTCATGGTCCGCGCAATTATTTCGGTCGCTGCTCGAGCGGCCATGCCGAGTTTCAATCATGTCCACTCACTTGACGCGGGTCCTCTCCCGCCCTGAATTCATTGCCCTTATCGCCGCCCTTATGGCGGTCAACGCCCTCGCTATCGACGTCATGCTGCCGGCCCTGCCCTATATGGGCGAAGCTCTTGGCATTTCGAATGAGAATGAGCGGCAGTTTGTTGTCACCGCTTATATGCTGGGTATGGGTATTGCCGTGCTCGCCTTTGGCCCGCTGACCGACCGCTTTGGCCGCCGCGCGCCGCTTCTGGTTGGTGTCGGCATTTATGTCGTCGCCGTAATCGTCGCCGCCTTTGCACCGAATTTTGCTATTCTGCTCGTCCTGCGCTTTATTCAGGGCATGGGCGCGGCAAGCGTCCGCGTTATCGCAACAGCCGTGGTGCGTGACCGCTATTCGGGTCGCGAAATGGCCGAGGTCATGTCACTGACCTTTATGGTCTTCATGGCCATTCCCATTATCGCGCCGGGCATCGGCCAAGTGCTGTTGCTGACAGGGCCATGGCAATCCATCTTTGTTTTCATGGGCTTGCTTGCGCTTGCGCTCTGGGTTTGGACCTATCTGCGCCTGCCCGAAACCCTACCCGAAGATCAACGCCGCCCGATCAGCCTCAGTGGCATTCTCGACAGCTTCAGGATCGTGTTCACAAATCGCGCGGCAATTTCCTATGGGCTTGCCGGGATGTTCCTGTTCGGCGCACTGTTCGGCTTCATCACCTCAGCCCAGCAGATCTATGTCGATATCTATGGGCTGGGTGTCTACTTCCCCGTCGCCTTCGCAGCCATGGCGGGGCTTATGGCCATTTCATCGTTCACCAATTCTCGCGTCGTTCGCCGCTTGGGCATGCGTCGACTGTCACATGGTGCGATGCTGGTTTTCACTGGTTTTGCAGGCATTTGGCTGGTTCTGGCGCTCAACGACATGCTCCCGCTCTGGCTGTTTTTCAGCCTTCTCGCCATCATCATGTTCAGCTTCGGTTGGTCATCGTCCAACATGAACTCTCTGTCCATGGAGCCGCTGGGCAATGTCGCTGGCACTGCGGCATCGGTGTTCGGCTTCATTCAGACGGTAGGCGGTGCGGTGATTGGCAGCTTTGCGGGTCAGATGTTTAACAACACGACCATTCCAGTCGCAGCCACCTATTTCATAATGGGGGCACTGGCGCTGGTCTGCATTCTGGTCGCCGAAAAGGGTAGGCTTTTCGGCGTCGGCGAGCAATATGCTCATACCGACGCCCCTGCTCCAGAAGCGCATTAATCCTTTGAAATATCGACTGTTCCCGGCACGACAAGCTGGGAACGGTCCGAGTAAATGTGGTCCACCAGACCCCAGGCCAGCGCCTCTTCCGGCGTCATGTAGCGGTCCCGCTCCAGCGCCGCTTCGACCTCCTCATACGTCCTTCCACAATGTTTCGCGTAGAGCGCGTTGGTGCGACGCTTGAGCCTAAGGCTCTCCTCGGCATGGATCATTATGTCCGTCACCTTGCCCTGATACCCACCCGACGGCTGGTGTAACATTATGGAAACATTGGGCAAACTGGCGCGCATTCCCGGAGCGCCTGCGGCCAGCAACAGGGTGGCGGCGGATGCGGCCATGCCCATGCAGAGAGTGCCGACTGGCGCCTTGATGAACTGCATCGTATCGTACATGGCGAGCGACGCGGTCACCACGCCGCCGGGCGAATTGATGTATAAATATATGGGCTTAGCTGGGTTTTCGGATTCAAGAAACAAGAGCTGGGCGCTGACCAGCGAGGCCATGTTGTCCTCGATCTGGCCATTCACAAAAATGATCCGTTCGCGCAGAAGGCGGGAATAGATATCGAAGGCGCGTTCGCCACGGCTGGAGGTTTCGACCACCATAGGGACGAGATTCATCATGTCGCGCATAGGCGATCTCCTTTAATATCAATGAATTAGAGCGAAGGCCTAGGCGGCGCGCTTCATGAGTTGCGTCGTATCGTTGTTGTTCGCAGCAGCCGGAACGAGCACTGGCGCATGGGTGAGCCGGAAGCCGGTCGTGCCATTATCGTTTGGCGTCAGCTCGATTGTCACAAAGCTCTCCTCGCCCTGCTCTTCCCAGCTATATGTCAGCAGACTGTTAGCGTTGACCTTCACCAAATGCAGGCTAACGTCATCTGGCGGCTGCAACCAGCGATCAAGATATTCGGGGATGGTCAGCGCCCGCCAGATTTTCTCCGGCGGGGCATCGAGCACAGTCTCGAAAACCAGTTCGGTTTCACTGTCGCTCATTGGTCCATCTCCTTGAGCAGGGTTTTGAGATTGTCGATCCGGCTCGGCCAGAAATCGCGGTAACGCGCCAGCCATTCATGCAGGGGCGCAAACCCATCGGGCGCAATGCGGTAATGGGCATAGCGCCCTTCGCGCCGTTCACTGATCAACCCTGCCCCACGCAGCACGGACAGATGCTGCGACATGGCTGGCTGGGTAATCGCAAAGCCCTCGCGCAAGTCCGTGGCGGTCAGCTCGGCGCCGGAGAGGCGTTCAAGAATCGCGCGGCGGGTCGGATCGGCCAGCACTTTGAAGATTTCGGTATCGCTCATGAGTTCACATAAGCATAGACTTATGAGTCGTACAAGTCAGATGCGCTCAAGCAGAAACGCAGGTTCCCGCTTACGCGGGAATGACCGGGTGAAACGGTTAGGGTAGCGTATCGTGGATAATACCCACCGGATTCTCTTCATGCCTCCTATTACTGGCCGCACCTATCTCGCCATTCCCGGTCCCTCGGTCATTCCCGACCGGGTGCTCAACGCCATGCATCGCGTCTCGCCCAATATCTATGAGGGCGAGATCATCGGCATGACCGAAACCATATTTGCGGGATTGAAGAACCTGGCAGGCACTCGGCACCACGTCGCTATCTACATGGCCAATGGTCATGGTGGCTGGGAAGCGGCGCTGACCAACATGTTCTCGCGCGGTGACAAGGCGCTGGGGGTAGCCACAGGTCTTTTTGGCACCGGCTGGGCGACCACGGCACAGCGTATGGGTGTCGATGTCGACATTCTCGATTTTGGTCGCGCTGCAGCTGATCCCAACAGAGTTGCTAAAGCACTCAAAGCCGACACGGACAGGCGCATCAAATATGTGCTGCTGACGCATGTGGACACGGCTTCAAGCGTCAAGAACGATATTGCAGCTATCCGCCGCGCCATGGATGCAGTCGGACACCCTGCCCTGCTCGCCGTTGACGCCATCGCCTCACTTGGTTGCGATGAACTGCGCATGGATGAATGCGGCATCGACGTGCTGGTTGGCGCCAGCCAGAAAGGCATGATGCTGCCACCCGGTCTGGCGCTGCTCTGGTTTTCAGACATGGCGCTCGCCGCTGCCGCAAAGGCCGACCTGACCACGCCCTATTGGAGCATTGCGCCCCGCGTCAACGCAGAATCCTATTGGCAATATTTTGGCGGCACGCCGCCGACGCAGCACCTTTATGGTCTGCATGAAGTGCTCAAGATGATGCTTGATGAGGAAGGGCTGGAGGCGGTCTGGACGCGTCATACGAAACTGGCCCGCGCTATCTGGGCCGCATTTGACGCTTGGGGCGCGAATGGCTCGGGGATCGCACTCAATATCACCGACAAAGCGGCGCGCGGTCACTCCGTCACTGCCGCAACAATCCCCAATGGTGGCGCAGGCCGTTTGCGGCACTGGCTGGAGCAGGAGGCTGGCGTGACGCTGGGCATCGGGCTCGGCATGGCGCTGCCAACCGAACCCGCCTATGGCGATTACCTACGCATCGGCCATATGGGGCACGTGAATGCCCATATGGTCATGGGCGTGCTTGGTACGATGGAAGCTGGCATGTCCGCGTTGAATATTCCGCGTGGAACTGGTGCGGTCGAGGCTGCAGCGAAGGCGTTTAGCGCGGCTTCGTAGCCGCGCCATCGAGCCAGAGCATGTTGCTTTCGTCCCGGTGCACACCGGACGTACCAACATGCTTGCTGTCGATCTCGGGCCCTTTTTTAAGGACGTGGACCAGCGCCATCCCGTGGCCACGCCCCAGATCATAGTCGGCCTTCAGCCAATCCAGAATTTCACCGGCCTTGACCTTCGGATCGTCAAAGCCCTTTGCCTTTGCCAGATCGACAATTTCGCGCGGTGTCTTGCCGGTCTTGAGTTCGACGGCATCGAGGTAGGCTTGAAAGGACATGCAGTATTCTCCTGTCGGCATTGGTCGATAAGCGACGCTCAGAACCAAGAGAATTCGACAACCGAAGACGAAATTTTAAGCGGGGCAGTACGTAAACATACGGGCTGTCCTCGGGCTTGACCCGAGGACCTCTCTAACAACAACGATTGTCGAGAATGGCCCTCGGATCAAGTCCGAGGGCAGCACAGTAAGCGCGAAATAGAGTAGTGCTTCCCCGCGCCTCAGACCGTGAACACTTCGCGCTTCAGTTCGTCCCAGCTTGCCTTGTCCGACGCTATAAGCAGCCCGCCACCGGTATCGCTCGGGCGATAATCGCTGCCGTCGAATTTGGCGACGTGAGCGCCGCATTCACGCATCATCAGCGCGCCGGCGACATGGTCCCATGGCATAAGCTTGCCATAGGCAAGGAAGTGGACATTGCCGCCAGCGGCGAAGCGATATTCGTGACCGGCGCAGCGATAATTGGCAGTCATCTTGACCTTGGCCAGATTGGACAGAACCGTGCGGCGCGCATCCTGCGGGAAGAAAGCCGTAGAGGCCGAACCGCCCATTTCAGACAACGGAACCGGATCGGCAAACTTCATGCGGACACGGCGACCATCAGGAAAAACCTGCCATGTGCCGCAGCCTTTTTCGGCCATCAGGAAGTCGTCACCCATCGGATCATAGATAACGCCCGCCACCGGCTCGCCATTTTGAACCACCGCCGCCATGACTGCGAACAATGGAAGCCCACCGGCAAAATTGGCAGTGCCATCAACGGGATCAACGAAAATAGTGATTCTATCTTCGAGGCTGGAGGTCAGCAGAGCCGGGTTAGCGGCGACCGCCTCTTCGCCAATCACCAATGTGTTGGGCGAATGCTCGTGGATCGCAGCGGTGATGACACGCTCTGCATTGGTATCGGCCTCGGTGACCAGATCGAAGGCATTGGTCTTGGTGTGGACCATGCCTTCATCAAGACGACGAAATCGCGGAATGATCTCCTGCTTGGCGGCTTGCTTGAGGATGGCGGCCAGGCGGTCGATATTCATGCGATCAGTCCTTCTTCTGTGTGGTGAGACCCGCAAAGTCGAACAGGCGCGGGTCGAGCATGTGGCTTGGATTGATGTTGCCGAGCGCGCGGATCATGACATCCTTACGACCCGGCATCGCCTTTTCCATGTCGGTCAGCATGGCCTTGGTGACATTGCGCTGCAACCCATCCTGGCTGCCGCAAAGGTCACAGGGAATGATGGGAAAAGCCATGGCGTCGGAAAACCGCTGCAAGTCCTCTTCAGCGCAATAGATCAGCGGGCGCAGCACTTCGAGATCGCCCTCGTCATTGACCAGCTTGGGCGGCATAGCGGCGAGTTTGCCGCCATGGAAGAGGTTCATGAAGAAGGTTTCAAGGCTATCGTCGCGGTGGTGGCCGAGGACCAGCGCCGTGCAGCCCTCTTCGCGTGCGATGCGATAGAGATTGCCGCGGCGCAGACGTGAGCACAGCGAGCAATAGGTCGCACCAGCAGGCAGCTTGTCGGTGACGATCGAATAGGTGTCCTGATATTCGATCCGGTGTTCCAGCCCCAGACCCGTCAGATATTGAGGCAGGATATGTTTGGGGAAGTTCGGCTGGCCCTGATCGAGATTGCAGGCCAGCAACTCGACCGGCAGCATGCCGCGCCATTTGAGGTCGAGCAGTAGTGCGAGCAGGCCGTAGGAATCCTTGCCGCCGGACAGCGCGATGAGCCATTTGTCGCCGGGCCGCACCATGGCGAACTTGTCCAGCGCTTCACGCACATTGCGGATCAGGCGCTTTCGCAGCTTGTTGAACTCCACGGAGCGCGGCGCATTGGCAAAGATCGGATGGGCACCGGAGTTTTCGGCGTCATCGTCCGGAATAGCCGGGGCTTCCATCACCGCAGACATGGCAGAACTCTCCTGGGGGCAGTCGCCTAGCTGATACAGCCGATGGGCCAGCATGGAAAGAGCGAAGGCTTTCCCGCCACCTTACCAAAACTTCATTTGCGCACCTTGATTTACGCGCTTTGTGGCAGTTGGATGAAGGTCTCCCAACACACCCTCTGGAGTCTCAAGGTGTTTCGCTCCTTCTTCCCCAATCCTCGCCTCTTCTTCACAGCAGCAATCGCGTGGACAGCACTTTGCATTGCCGTTTGGTTTGCATTCGGGCCTGCTCTGGAAAACACCATCAGTCTTGGCCACGTAATTGGTCAGGTGCCCACTGAAACCAATCCCGATGTGTTCCTGACCCCAGACAAAGTCTGGCTCTATCAGTACGTTCTGATGTCCGGCTATCTGTTCTGTATTCCATGGTACTGGCTAGGCGACAACCGCCGCTGGTATTGGTGGTCGGTGGTCGGCAGCATCACTATAGTTGAAGTGGTTTTCTTCGACGTACAAGCCAGCGCCTGGATGAACGCTTGGTATGGCGAGTTCTACAATATGTTCCAGGGGGCACTGCAAAACCCCGGCAGTGTGTCGCTTGAAACTATATATGGGGAGCTTTCAACCGTTCTCTACGTATTGCTACCGCGCATTGCCATTCTGGTTATGAACGCCTTCTTTATTGCGCATTATCTGTTCCGCTGGCGCCGGGCGATGACCTTTTTCTATATGAGCCATTGGCCACGCCTGCGCGGTGTTGAGGGCGCGTCGCAGCGTATTCAGGAAGATACCCAGCGCTTTGCCAATATCGTTGAGGGGCTCGCCGTATCGCTTGTCGGCTCCATCATGACCTTGCTCGTGTTCCTGCCACTCCTCTGGGAGCTTTCGCAGAACATCACGGAATTGCCAATTATCGGGCCGGTAAACGGAAGCCTTGTATGGGTTGCACTCATCTCCGCCATGGCCGGCACGGTTCTGCTGGGCCTCGTCGGTTTCAAGCTACCTGGCCTTGAATTTCAAAACCAGCGTGTCGAGGCCGCATTCCGAAAAGAGCTCGTTTATGGCGAAGATGACCCCGAGCGGGCGCGTCCGCTGGACACAAAAGAGTTCTTCCTGGGCGTACAGCGCAATTATTTCCGGCTCTACGGGCATTATCTCTACTTCAACGTGGCACGGTACGTGTACCTGCAGGGCGCCAATTTCGTGCCGCTAATCGCCATGTCCCCATCTATCGCTGCTGGCGCACTGACATTCGGGCTCTTCCAACAGGTCAGCAACGCCTTTGACCAGGTGGACAGCTCTTTCCGCTTCCTGGCCAATTCGTGGACGACGATCATCTCGCTGATCTCGGTTTACAAACGCCTACGCACCTTCGAATCGAACATTCCACAAGGGGCAATCTCAGGTGTCGACTACGATGACCCCCGCTACCTTGCGACCGATGCCGAGTTCCGTGCGCTGATCACCGATCTCGACGGCGGCAAAGAAGGCGTTCCGCCCGGGCTGTAAGGGAGGTTTAGGGGCGGTAGTCGGTGCCGCCCCAGCCATTTTACGCCGATCTCCGCCCATCCCAATTCCTCACCCCTGGGTCAGGCCCAGGGGAAGACTCATGAATAGTCGGTCGCAGCATGGCGGCTCGGTCTTTCTCGGTGCGCCCGAAGCATCGCTCCAAATACAAAAGGGCCGCTTCGAGGAGCGGCCCTTTCCAATTCTGTGTTCGTCGTTTCGCGATTAGCGCGAGTAGAATTCGACGACCAGGTTCGGTTCCATCTGGACCGGATAGGGCACGTCCGACAGAGCCGGGACGCGGGCATAAGTGGCAACCTGCTTGCCGTGATCGACTTCGACGTAATCAGGAACGTCGCGCTCGGCCAGCTGGTTGGCTTCCAGAACAACGGTCAGCTGCTTGGAGCGCTCGCGCACTTCAACCTTGTCGCCGATCTTGACCTGGTAGGATGGGATGTTGACGCGCTTGCCGTTGACGAGAACGTGGCCGTGGGACACGAACTGACGGGCAGCGAAAACGGTCGGGACGAACTTGGCACGGTAGACGATCGCGTCCAGACGCGATTCGAGCAGACCGATCAGGTTCTCGCCGGTATCGCCCTTGCGGCGGGCGGCTTCGTCATAAAGCTTGCGGAAGCTCTTTTCGGTGATCGAGCCGTAATAGCCCTTGAGCTTCTGCTTGGCGCGCAGCTGCAGACCATAGTCGCTCAGCTTGCCCTTGCGGCGCTGACCATGCTGGCCGGGGCCATATGCACGGGCGTTCAGCGGGGACTTGGGACGGCCCCAGATATTTTCGCCAAGACGGCGGTCAATCTTGTACTTGGCGGAATGACGCTTCGACATCGCGTATCCTTTTCATAACAGTTTGAATGGATCGCGCCCTCCTCTGCCCTGCCTTGCGACAGGACCGACAGACTCCCAACAGAGAATCCCGGGTGCGCCTATGGGCCCGAAGGCCGTAATAGGTGGCCGCGTCTTAGAGGGGCATTCCCGCAGAGTCAAGCATTGCGGCCACCTCTTGACATTCAGTCCAATCGATCCAAAATCAGGCCAATCGGTCTATTTTTGGAAATGCGATGTCTTTCATCGAAGAACAGCGGCGTAAACAGATCATCGACGCCACCATTGCCGTACTCGCCCGCAATGGCGTTGCGCAGACATCACTGTCCCGCATCGCGGCGGAAGCGGGCATTTCCAAAAGCATCATCTCCTACCACTTCAATGGCAAGGACGAGATTTTCGAGCAGCTGTTTGCGACAATCAGTGCCCGGATCGAGGCGGCACTGGTGCCGCAAATCGAAAAGGCAACCACAAGCTGGGACCGCCTCTCGGCCTATATTGGCGGGCAACTGGCCTATATGCGCGAGCATCGCGAGGAATTGCTCGCTATCGGCCATATCGCGCTCAGCCATATCGGCACCGGCTCCACGCCCGACTACATCGCCAGAACCAGTTTGGAAGAACACGACCTGCTGCGTGACTGGCTCATTGAAGGGCAAGCCGAGGGTTCATTTGCGGCTTTCGACGCCGATGTCATGGCCGCCACCATTTCAGGCGCCATCGAAAGCACGCTGAGCCGCTGGGCCGAAAACCCGGGCATAGATCTCGACCATTACTCGAAAGAGCTGATTGCCGTGTTCCACCGTGCGATCAAGGGCGGTAGCGATGGCTAACCTTCTCGCCAAAACCGCCTTTGCCGATGTCAATTACCGGCACATTCTTCCGCCTGCAGCCGTACTGCTGGTCATGGGCATGTTGCTGGGAGTCATGGGCAAAGCGGAGGCCCTAGCGGAGTGGAATGTTTCGAGTGGCTATCTCTCCACCATCACACTGCTCACTTTTCTAGCTCTCGGCGCATTTGCTGCCCGCACCAATCGCGACAGCTGGGTGGCGCTGCTTCTGGTTGCCATCCTCTATGCGCTGAACCTTTTCATATTATCCCTGCCCCGCATCGGCCCCTTTGCCGAGCTTGACTGGAACTGGCAGGGCAAGACTCTCGATCTGATCTGGATGCTGGGCGTTATCTCATTACTGTCCACCGATCAGCGGCGCGAGATCGGCTGGACGTGGCAGACCAACCCCAAGACGCTGCCGGTCGCCTTTATCAATATCGGCATTCTGGTCATCGCCGGCTTTCTTCTCGCCGATGCCGCGCCGGGCCGCACCGATGGCGGCCTGACGCCGGAGCGCCTGCTTTTCGATGCGTCCTATCCCAATCTCGTCGAGGAAATCGCCTTTCGTGGTTTCATGCTGGCATTGCTGGACCGGGTCTTTGCGCGACACTGGCGCTTTGGTGGCACAAAAATCGGCTGGGGTGTCGTGCTCACTGCATGGCTGTTCGGTCTAGCGCACGGCATCACGCTCGACGAAAGCGGAGCGCTGCATTTTGACCTGACCTGGCTCATCTTCGCTTTTGTCATGGGACTTGTGCTCGGCTGGATCAGGACGCTGACCGGCAGCCTGTGGCCCGCCTATATTGCCCATGCCGCCCCCGAAATAGGCATCCTCGCTGCAATGGCATTGCTCTGAACCGAAGGGAAACACCATGACCCAAAACATCATCGCCCGCGTTTGTATCCTGTGGGTCGCACTGCTTGCAATTTTTCTTGGGCTGAACCAATTGGCGACCCTGCTGTTCGGCCCGGACTACTCCATCATGCGGCACGTATTCTCTGGCCTGCTGACCAGTGCGCTCGTCGTGCCGCTTATCGTGGTGGCACGCCGCCGGTCCGATAAGGAGTCACTCACACAGCTGGGACTGGCATTGGATAGCTCGGCGATCAGGCCGTTTCTCGTGGGACTTCTGTCGTGGACTGCACCCTTCGCGCTGGGCCTCGGCATCTGCCTCGCGCTCGGGCTGGTTCACATTGAAGCCACCGCCTCATGGGGCGAAATCCTTGCCTTCATACCCCTGCTGGTCGCGCTGGTCTTCCTGCTTGAAGCCCTGCCCGAAGAACTGGCCTTTCGTGGCTATATGCAAACCAATCTCGGCAAGATTCTCGAGCCGTGGCTGGCCGTGACCCTTCAGACCGCCCTTTTCGGTAGTTGGGGCGTGGCGCTCTGGCTGATCACATCAGGCGGCATCGATGTGGCCCATGCCTCGATGTTCTACGTCATGGCGGCAGTGCTGGGTGTGGTGCGGCTCATCACCGGCTCGGTATGGACCTGCATTGGCGCACACCTCGCCTTTCAAACCGTGGCGCAATTGTTGCTGAACGCAGAGCGCGGCTACTTCGCCATAGAGGGCGACATGTGGCTAAAAATCATAGCGCTCGGCATGGTGCCATTCTCGCTGATGATCCCAATCATCGAACGGTTCTACCGCGACAGGGTAAACTGGAGCGCCAAGCCTGCTTAGGCCATGCGCTTGTCAAGGCCGCGCTGGTTGCGCAGCTCTGGGAACAGCCCCGCCCAGGCTCCGGCAATTACGACTGCGCCCACGCCGCCCATAATGGCGGCGGGGACAGGGCCGAAGAGATGAGCGACGGTGCCCGCGCGGAAATCGCCCAGCTCGTTCGAGGCGCCGATAAAGACCGAATTGACCGCGTTGACGCGACCGCGCACGTCCTCGGGCGTCCACAGTTGCATGATGGTTTCGCGGATGGTGACGCTGACCATATCGGCCGCGCCCACGAGCGCCAGCGCCGCCATGGAGAGCCAGACATTGGTGGAGAGCCCGAAGACGACGGTAAAGACCCCAAACAGGCCGACGAACAGGAACAGCAACTTGCCAGCATGATCGCGCACAGGATGGCGCATGAGCCAGAGCGCCATCATCAGAGCTCCAATGCCCGGTGCCGCACGCAGAAGGCCGAGCTCTTCTGGCCCGGCCTGCAAGATATCTTTTGCATAGATGGGCATGAGCGCCACGGCTCCGCCAGCCATAACCGCGAACATATCGAGCGACATGGCCCCGAGCACGACGCGATTGGAGAAAATGTAACGGAAACCGCCAAGCAGTGTTTCGAGGCTCTTGGCCTGCGCCTGCCGCAGCTGCGCAGGCTTCGGAATCAGCGACACCATAAGGACCGCAATGAGGACCAGGGCTCCGGCCACGCCAAAGGCCACTTCGGGCGCGATACCATAAAGAAGGCCGCCCGCTGCTGGTCCCATGATCGAGGCAAATTGCCATGCGGAGGCATTAGCGGTGATCGCGTTGGCCAGAGCTTCTGGCGGCACGATATTGGGCGCAAGCGATTGCGCGGCTGGCCCCCAGAAGGCGCGGGCCGTGCCCAAAAGGAAGAGAATGGCGAAAACAGGCCAGATCTGGTCGGCATCGGCATTGGCGAGAAGAAAGAACCCACCCGCGCAGATCGCTTCCACAACAAGGCAGATGCGCATGATATTGCGGCGGCTGAAGTGGTCGGCAGCCAATCCGGTAACGAGGATCAGCAGCAGCGCAGGCGCGAACAGGCAGAGGCCGACGACGCCAAGCAGGAAGGCATTGCCGGTCACATCGTAAATCTGCCAGGCAACCGAGACCGCCATGATCTGCACCGCGAAGCTGACAAACAGCGTCGTGAGCCAGAAGAAGCGGAAACCGCGATAATGAAAGGCGTATTTGGAGGGGGCGGCGGGCGTGTCGGTGCTCATGGTGACCAAGCCATGTCACTTTGCCCCGAAAGGGTCAAAGGCGGAATGGCGGGATTGGGTACGGAGTGAGGAATTTTTGCTCTGGGGCACAGTGCCCGCCGAGCACAGGGCTGCCCTCGGGCGCGACCCGGGAGCCTTTCAAAACCAGCACAAATCCGAAATGGCCCTCGGATCAAGTCCGAGGGCAGCGCGGTGTTGGTTTAACTGAGCGCAGCAAACACGAATGTAATCGACTATTCCTCAGCCTTCTTCTGCCGGTTCGGATTGGGCCGCTCATGGCGGCGGTCGATCGACGAGATAACGCCTCGCAAGGTACGGATTTCCTGAGCGGTGAAACGGCCCCGGGTCAGCGCGGTGCGCAGGTTATTGACCATGCTCGGACGCTTGTCGGGCGTGGTGAAGAAGCCACTCTGGTCGAGCACGCCTTCGAGGTGCTCGAAAAGGCCAACAAGCTGCTCGCGGGGAGCCGCTTCGTCGAGACCATCACTGAAAGGAAGCGCCCTGCCCTCTTCGCTGCTGCGGCGCCATTCATAGGACATCAGCAGCACAGCCTGGGCAATGTTGAGCGAGGCGAAGGCAGCCTCAACTGGCAGGGTGACAATGGCGTCAGCCATGGCCACTTCTTCGTTGAGCAGGCCCCAGCGCTCGCGCCCGAACAAGAGCCCTGCGCCCTTGCCGCTGCCAATATGGCTGGCCATGTGCTGCGAAGCCTGTTCCGGCCCGAACACTTCCTTCTGCATGTCGCGGGACCGGGCCGTCGTCGCATAAACCAGCGTCAGATCGCTGATTGCTTCCTCCAGTGTCTCAAACACGCGAACGCGCTCGAGCACGTGATCGGCCTTTGAGGCGGCGGCAACGGCCTTTTCATTCGGCCAGCCGTCGCGGGGGCGCACAAGACGCAAATCCCAGAGGCCAAAATTGGCCATGGCGCGCGCCGCCGACCCGATATTCTCGCCGAGCTGTGGCTCGCACAGAATGATGGCGGGTGATGCCGCAAGGTTGATCGGGATCGAGCTATCCGTGCCTGCCATGTGCCATTTTCCTTAAGAACTGGCGGGCGGCATAAACGAATTGTGCGGCAGACGCTAGGCGACCTTTTCGCGGACGCGCATATCAAGCACACCACTGCCGCGCTGCCACTCCCGGTTGAGCAGAGCAAAATGTAATTCCTCGTCCCATTCGCCCTGGAACAGCGCATGCTCGCGATAATGGGCTTCAAGGCGCATGCCCAGCTTTTGCATCAGTTTGATCGAATGATGGCTGCGCCCATCGCAACGCACCATCAGCCTGTGAACGCGGAAATGAGTGAAGGCGAGGTCGAACAGGGCCGTCAATGCCTCCGTCAGATAGCCCTGCCCGCTAAAGGCCGGATCAATGATAAACCGGACCTCTCCCTGCGACGCTGTGGCGTCTGACCATTTGAGGCTTACCTGGCCTATCAGCCTGGCGTCGCCCCTGCGCACCATAGCCAGCGCCAGAATATCGCCGGGCCGGTGCAATTCGGTCTGGTTGCGCATGATTCCAACCGCCGCGGCCACATCATCGGAGTAGCGCGTCGGGCGCTCCACATAGCGCTGAACGGACGGCAATGTGTGGTAGCGGGCAACGGCATCGCAATCGCCCCGCTCGAATGGGCGCAGGCAAAGATGACTCGTCTCGATCGGCAGGCTCATAACAGACATTTTCAAAACTCCCGACGCTCGATGACAGCCCTGTCACCGAACGTGGTGAGGGCAAGGGAGTTCCTGCGCGGAAGGGTAAAATCGTGCCCGCCGCGATCACAAAATCAGAACGAGGAAGAATTGCCGCTCTGGCGCATCGCAAGCCACTCTCGGCGCAGGATTGCATAGTAGAATTCTTCGTCCCAGCCGCCCTTGAACAGCGCATGTTCGCGGAAATGGGCCTCGCGCCGCATGCCGAGGCGCTCCATCAATCGCCAGGAGCCGTCATTGCGTGCATCGCATCGCGCATAAACGCGATGAAGGTCAGCGTGCTCAAATGCAAGATCGAGCAGTCGCCCGGAAGCCTCGCTGGCATAGCCGCGCCCCTGATGATCGGGATGAAAAATCCAACCCAACTCGCCCTGCCGCGCCTCTACGGAGCGCCAGATCAGAGAAACCTCACCCACCAGCGCGCCGCCATCCAGCGTTTCGACAGCAAGGATGATGCGGTCCTCTTCCTTTTCAAGCTGAAGCTGATTGGTGCGCTGCTGAATGGCGAGCGCGCATTCCTCGCGACTGAGTGGTGCGTCGAACAGATAAAGCGCCACGTCCTCGCGGCCCCGATAGGCAAAAACCGCATCAACATCCCCGCGCGTGAACGGGCGCAGGCGTAACCGCTCGGTGATCAGCGGATAATCAGGACACAGCACAATATCTTCCCCATTCAGCCAGCAACTTTGTCCGAATATGCGGCAAAGGCAAGCGCGGCGCACTTGCGGGCCTGCCGCTGGCATGACAGCCTCCCCCCATGAACTCTATGCCCCAACTGGATTTGACCGCCACCTGCGATTGCGGCGCCGTGACGTTGAGCGTCAAGGCTGCGGCCATATCAATGTTTCAGTGCTCCTGCCTCAATTGCCAGAAGGTTTCAGGCAGCGGCCATTCGTCAGTGACCCTCGTTCCTGCCGACGGCATAAAAGTGGTGGGCGCGACAAAAACCTTTATCCGGCCAGCCGACTCCGGCGCAAAGTTCACGCGACACTTCTGCCCGGAATGCGGCACCACCGTCTATGGCCAGTCCTCTCGCGCCCCAGCTTTCAACATTTTGCCTGCGGGCCTGTTCGCCGGACAAAATGACTGGTTCGCGCCCAATCAACTAATTTTTGCCAGGTCTCATCAAGAATGGGACCATATCCCCGAGCACCTGCCCCGCCACGACGCCTATCGCCCGGAAAAAGCACGATGAGCATGGCCCGTGAAGAACTGGCGGACCGGATACGCGACCTGCTGCCGCCCGGTGTGTATCCGGTCGAAAAGCGGATGTTTGGCGGCATCGCCTTCATGGTGCACGGCAACATGCTGATCTGTCCGCTCAAGGATGGCACCCTTATGGTCCGGGTTGGCAAGGACGGCATGGACACGGCCCTCAACCGTCCGGGTGCGAGCATCATGGAGATGAAGGGGCGGCAGATGAGCGGGTTCATCCTCGTTTCCGGCGACGCGATTGAGGATGATGATATTCTGGCCGATTGGCTGGCAACGGCTTACGCTTTCGTGCGCACATTGCCGTCGAAATAGCCCCGTCCGGCAAGCCCCCTTGCCGAGCCCGCCTTTGCGCTTTTTTTCAGCGATGCTATACGGGCAAACGAAATGGCCAAAAGGCCGGAATCCGCATTTCTCAAGGGAGTTTTTCGATGAGCAAGATCAAAGTCGCCAACCCGGTCGTGGACCTCGATGGCGATGAGATGACCCGGATCATCTGGCAGGCTATCAAGGACAAGCTCATCACCCCCTATCTCGATCTGCCGATCGAATATTACGATCTGTCGGTTGAAAACCGCGACGCCACAGACGATCAGGTGACTGTCGACTCCGCCAATGCCATCAAGAAATATGGCGTTGGCATCAAGTGCGCCACCATCACCCCCGATGAGCAGCGCGTCGAGGAATTCGGCCTCAAGAAAATGTGGAAGTCGCCCAACGGCACTATCCGCAACATCCTTGGCGGCGTGATTTTCCGCGAACCCATCATCTGCAAGAACGTGCCGCGCCTCGTCCCCGGCTGGACCCAGCCGATCATCGTGGGCCGCCACGCGTTCGGCGACCAGTATCGCGCCACTGATTTCAAGTTCCCCGGCAAGGGCAAGCTGACGATGAAATTCGTTGGCGAAGACGGCACTGTCATCGAGCACGACGTCTATGATGCGCCGAGCGCCGGTGTGGCCATGGGCATGTACAATCTCGACGATTCCATCGCCGATTTCGCCCGCGCGTCGATGAACTATGCGCTCAACCGCGGCGTGCCCTGCTATCTCTCGACCAAAAACACTATCCTCAAGGTCTATGACGGCCGCTTCAAGGACCTGTTCCAGGAGATCTACGAAGCCGAATTCAAGGAAAAGTTCGAAGCCAAGAAGATCTGGTACGAACACCGCCTGATCGACGACATGGTCGCCTCTGCCCTCAAATGGAGCGGTGGCTATGTCTGGGCCTGTAAGAACTATGACGGCGACGTGCAGTCCGACACCGTTGCGCAGGGCTTTGGTTCGCTCGGCCTCATGACCTCCGTGCTGATGACGCCCGATGGCCAGACCGTGGAAGCCGAAGCCGCCCACGGCACCGTGACTCGTCACTACCGCCAGCACCAGCAGGGCAAGGAAACGTCCACGAACTCGACAGCCTCGATCTTCGCCTGGACCCGTGGCCTGGCTCACCGCGCCAAGCTGGACAACAACGAAGCACTGGCCAAGTTTGCAGCAACCCTCGAAAAGGTCACCGTGGACACGATCGAAGAAGGCAAGATGACCAAGGACCTCTCCCTGCTCGTCGGCCCGGATCAGCCCTGGCTCTCGACCATCGGCTTCCTCGACGCCATCGACCAGAACCTGCAGAAGGCAATGGCGTAAGCTTCGCATCCAAGCATTTAACGAAAGGCGGCGCCACGGCGTCGCCTTTTTTATTGCCGCGTCAACCGGCGACACTGTTGCCCAATAGCGCCACTGACACAGTTTCGCCCTGATTGGGACACGCCGCCGATTGACCCCGCGCGGCGAATAGGTTGCACTTGACGCTTAGGTCAACGCCGCAATGGTGGGGGCAGCGGATCGGCGGAGGAGAGACGCCATTCCGTATTCAGGGGAGGACTTCGCATGGTCCATGGCCACAAGCGTATATTTGCGTTCGCAACCGTCGCGGCGCTCGTCGCCACCGGCACCGGCACCGCCCATGGCGGCGGGCTCGAGGCCAATGGCTACAATTGGGATTTGCTGTTCGATCCGGCCACCTTTACCGGCAAGGGCACCATCACCCATGTGATCATCAACCACGATATCACCAATACCGGATATGGCACGGGAACAGTGGCGACATCGTCTAACCGTGACTATTACAATTTCGCTGGAAAAGGGGACCTGCTCGACAATTCATCGTGTCTCGTTTCCGTTCAAAACCCGTGGGGTTCCGGCACTGATCGGGACATCACCTATGCGGCGCTGACCGGCCAGTCAGCTCGCGAACGCATTACATCGACGGATTTGGGGCTGACCTGTTCTTATGGCTTCTCGATGGGTGCGGGAACGCTTAGCATCATAGGCGGCATTTCCGGCCAGCAGCTGAATTACGAGGGGGATGTCCCCGTGACGCTGACCACGACCCAGCCGGTTTCCATATCCGGCACGGGTATCGGCTGGCGCGCCGGCCTGGCGTATGAAGTGCCTGAAATAGCGCTGCGCGTCAGCGCCATCTATAACGCGGCCATCGACTACAACCTGTCGGGCACCGCCAATCTTGCCGGTTTTGCAGCCCCCGCAAACGCCGACGTAACGACACCGCAGACATTCGAGATCAAGGCGCAGACCGGAGTGGCACCGGGCTGGCTGGCATTGGGTAGCGTCAAATGGGTCGACTGGTCTGTGGTCGATCAATTGTCGGTCGACACTTTGGGTGGGCCACTGACCACCGTACTTGGCTACGAAGACGGCTGGACCGTCACGGCCGGCGTCGGCCATCAACTCACCGAAGAACTGACCGTGCTTGGCAGCCTCACCTGGGATAAGGGCACATCGCGCCGGAATGCGGCGAATGTCCTCGAAAACGGCACGCAGACAGACCGCTGGGGCCTGAGCGTCGGCGGGGCTTACAAGCCATCGCAGAATGTCGAAATCTCCGGCGGCGTCTCCTATTCGCTGATCGGTGCTGGCAGCAATCTACAGGGCGAAACATGGGATACCGGCAATGTTCTCGCCATTAGCGGGAGCATCAAGGCGTCCTTCTGACCGCCTGCTAAACATGTTTGAATGGCCGGAGCATGCTCCGGCCATGTTTTAATCAGGTAGCGCTGATGACTGCGAAGCGCTTGCCTCGTATGGTAGCAGTTCTTCACGCGTCCTCTGCTCCCTTTCATTCGGATATTGCGATGCCGATCGGCGTCATTCTTGCTTTTCTGGCCTATGCCAGTTTTTCTGTCGCAGACGCCCTGATCAAGGCCACGGGCCCGGCCCTGTCGGTCTTCGAGATCGCGTTTTTCACCACCAGCTTCTCGATCATTCCGGCCATGCTGACGAAAAGAGGCGAGCGCTGGCGCGACCTTTATAAGCTGAGGCATCCTTGGCTGGTGCATCTGCGCTGCGCGACCGCCATCTGCGGTACAGCCTGCGTCATGTATGCATTTACCCACATCGCCTTTGCCGATGTTTATGCAATCGGCTTCACCACCCCACTCTTCGTGACGCTGCTTTCGGTTCTGGTTCTGCGTGAACACGTCGCTTTGCACCGCTGGGTGCTGCTGCTGATCAGCTTCATGGGCGTGGTTTTAGTGATCCGCCCCGGCATGAAGGAGCTGGCAGACGGACATTACGTGATGATGGTGGGCGCTGTTCTCGGCGCAGTGACCACCACTATTCTCCGCCATGTTGCGCCCACCGAGCGGCGCGTCAGCCTGGTTGGTCTGCAAGTACTCTATTCGGCGATTTTCAACGGGATTCTGATGGCGCCGCACTTTGTCATGCCATCCCCGGAGCAGTTTGCCATCCTGCTTGGTATCGGGCTGCTTGGCGGCATGGGGGGACTGCTTCTGATTCAGGCCAGCAAGCAGACGCCGGCCAATCTCATCGCCCCGGTGCAATATAGCCAGCTCATCTGGGCCATTCTGTTCGGCGCACTTTTCTTCGGCGAATTCCCCGACTGGATCGCCGTTGTCGGCATGTTCATCGTTGTCGGCGCAGGGCTTGCGAATGTGCTGAGCGAAAAGCGCCCGATCCGCTGGAAACCCCGCATCTTCTTCTTCCGCATCGGCGAGTAGAAAAGAAAAACCCCGCGCCGGAAGCGCGGGGTTCTCAATTTCACGTAGCGAAAACCTAGATCAGCGCACGAATAGCCGCGATGGCCTCATCGGCCTTGGTGCCATCCGGCCCGCCGCCCTGCGCCATGTCTGGACGGCCGCCGCCGCCCTGCCCGCCGAGAGCCGCAGTGGCGGACTTGATCAGCGTGCCGGCGGCGTATTTGCCGGTGAGATCATCGGTGACGCCGATGGCCACAGTGCCCTTGCCGTCTTCGCCCTTGAGCACCAGAACGACAACGCCGGAACCGATACGCTTCTTTTCCGCATCGACGATGGACTTGATGTCCTTGGCAGCGACGCCTTCCACAACACGTCCGACAAAGGTGACGCCATTGACGGTTTCCGCCGCATTGCCACCTTCGCCGCCACCGCCGAGCGCCAGCTTCTGACGGGCATCGGCCAATGCCTTTTCCGCGCTCTTGAGTTGGTTCTGCAAGGCCTCGATCCGGTCAAGCACTTCATGGGTCCCGGAGCGCAAAATGCCCGCAGCCGAAGCCACGATATTGGTGCTGGCATTGCCACGATGGCGCGCGGCATTGCCGGTCAACGCCTCGATGCGGCGCACGCCACCGGCCACCGAGCTTTCCGCGACCACGGAGACAAGTCCGATATCACCGGTGCGGCGCACATGGGTGCCGCCACAGAGTTCGACCGACCAGCCCAGCCCGTTGCCAGTTGGCTCGCCCATCGAGACGACGCGCACTTCATCGCCATACTTTTCACCGAACAGCGCGCGCGCGCCTGACTCCTTGGCTTCCTCCACGCCCATGAGCCGCGTTTCGACCGGCGTGTTCTGCAGGATGATGGCGTTGGCCATGTCTTCGACTTCGGCCAGCTCCTGCGGCGTCACTGGCTTGGTATGGACAAAGTCGAAGCGCAGGCGATCCGCTGAAACCATCGAGCCCTTCTGGGCGACATGGTCGCCGAGAACGAGCCGCAGGGCTTCATGCAGCAAATGGGTTGCCGAGTGGTTCGAGCGAATGGCCGAACGACGCTCGTGATCGACGATCAACTCCACCGGCTGGCCAAGCTTGAGAGTACCTTCCTTGACGGAAACATGATGGGCAAAGACGCCTTGGTACTTGTTCGTATCAGTCACCTCGGCGACGACACCATCGGTCTTGATCATGCCGCTATCGCCAACCTGACCGCCGCTTTCGCCATAGAATGGGGTCTGATTGACGACGACTACGCCGTCCTGGCCGGCAGCAATGGTGTCGACTTCCTTGCCATCGACCAGCAACGCCTTGATCTCGCCTTCTGCACTCTCAGTCTCGTAGCCTAGGAATTCGGTCGGGCCGAGCTTGTCGGCAAGACCGAACCAGATCGTATCAGTGCCTGCCTCGCCCGAACCAGCCCAGTTCTTGCGGGCCTCGGCCTTTTGCTGAGCCATTGCGGCATCGAAACCGGCCTGATCCACGGCAATGTTACGCGAACGCAGCGCGTCCTGTGTCAGATCGAGCGGGAAACCATAGGTGTCATAGAGCTTGAAGGCGGTGGCCCCGGCCAGCGTATCGCCATCGCCCAGATCGGCGGTTTCGGCTTCAAGAATTTGAAGGCCACGGCCCAGCGTCTTGAGGAAGCGGCCTTCCTCGAGGCGTACGGTTTCTGCGATCATCGCCTCGCCGCGCGACAATTCGGGATAGGCCTGGCCCATTTCGCGGACGAGAGTTGGCACCAGCTTGTAGATCGTTGGCTCGCTGGCACCAAGCAAGGTCGCATGGCGCATGGCCCGGCGCATGATGCGACGCAGCACATAGCCCCGGCCTTCATTGGAAGGTAGCACGCCTTCGGCAATAAGGAAGCTCATCGAACGCAGATGATCGGCAATGACGCGCAAGCTGCGATTGCCAGGGCCGTTCACGTCCGCATTGGTGACATTGGCCGCAGCGCCGATCAGCGCCTTGAACAGGTCGATGTCGTAATTGTCGTGCACGCCCTGCATGACGGCGGCGATGCGCTCGAGGCCCATGCCCGTGTCAATGGAAGGGCGCGGCAGTCCGGTACGCGACCCATCGGGGTGCTGCTCGAACTGCATGAAAACGAGATTCCAGATTTCGATCCAGCGATCACCATCTTCGTCGGCAGAGCCTGGAGGACCACCCCAGATCTTGTCGCCGTGATCGTAGAAGATTTCCGAACACGGACCGCAAGGGCCGGTATCACCCATCTGCCAGAAATTGGACTTAGCCCCGAGGCGTACGATGCGGTCTTCGGAAAGGCCGGCAATTTTCTTCCACAGCTCCATGGCCTCGTCATCGTCTTCATAGACGGTGACCATGAGTTTGTCCTTGGGCAGCGCCCAATCCTTGGTGAGCAGGTTCCAGGCCAGCTCGATTGCACGATCCTTGAAGTAATCGCCAAACGAGAAATTGCCCAGCATTTCAAAGAAGGTGTGGTGGCGCGCAGTGAAGCCGACATTGTCGAGGTCGTTGTGCTTGCCACCGGCACGCACACATTTCTGAGCCGTGGTCGCGGTGGAATAGGCGCGCTTCTCAACGCCGGTAAAGACGTTTTTGAACTGGACCATGCCCGCATTGGTGAACATCAGCGTCGGATCGTTGCGCGGCACGAGCGGGCTTGAGGCAACAGCCTCATGGCCGTTCTTGGCGAAATAGCCGGTAAAGCTCGAACGAAGGTCGTTTACGCTGGTCATGCAAAGGCTTTCGTGGGCGAGGACGCGAGCGCGCCCGTTAGGAAAAACGTGGCTTTTTATCGTGAGGGCCTAAGCCCTGTCCAGCACTGGCCACGCTGAAAAGTGGCGCAATTGCAGCAGAACTAATCAGATCGTGCAGCAACGAATAGAAGCGCAAACAAAAACCCCCGCCGAAGCGGGGGAAGATGCATGGGATATTTTGGAGGTTTAGTCGTCGCTGCCCGCGTCGTCCTCGCCACCAGCAACGAGAAGAACTTCGCCGAGAAGGCCCGAACTCTCGCGCACACCCTGTTCAATCGTGTTGGCGATTTCCGGGTTATCCTTGAGGAACTGGCGGGAATTTTCACGTCCCTGCCCCAGGCGCTGGCTTTCCCAGGAGAACCAGGCGCCGGACTTTTCAACGATGCCAGACTTGACGCCCAGATCGAGCAATTCGCCGGTCTTGGAAATGCCTTCGCCATACATAATGTCGAATTCGACCTGACGGAACGGCGGAGCAAGCTTGTTCTTGACCACTTTCACACGAGTCTGGTTGCCCACGATCTCTTCGCGATCCTTCAGCGCACCGATACGGCGAATGTCGAGACGGACCGATGCGTAGAATTTCAGCGCGTTACCACCCGTAGTGGTTTCGGGCGAACCATACATGACGCCGATTTTCATGCGGATCTGGTTGATGAAGATGACGAGGCACTTCGACTTGGAAATGGACGAGGTCAGCTTGCGCATGGCCTGGCTCATCAGGCGCGCCTGAAGGCCCGGCAGAGCATCACCCATTTCGCCTTCGAGTTCAGCGCGCGGCGTAAGAGCTGCAACAGAATCGACCACCAGAACGTCGATGGCACCAGAGCGCACCAGCGTATCGGTAATTTCAAGAGCCTGCTCACCAGCGTCAGGCTGGGAGATCAGCAGATCATCGACATTGACGCCCAGCTTGCGGGCATAGACCGGATCAAGCGCATGCTCAGCGTCAACAAAGGCACAAATGCCGCCCTTGCGCTGCGCTTCTGCAATGACATGCAGCGCCAGCGTGGTCTTACCCGAGCTTTCCGGCCCGAAAATCTCGACGATACGCCCCTTGGGCAGACCGCCAATGCCAAGCGCGATATCAAGACCGAGCGAGCCGGTTGAGATCGATTCCACCTCGATTGCGGAGTTTTCGCCAAGGCGCATGATCGAGCCCTTGCCGAAATTCCGCTCGATCTGGCTCAGCGCAGCGGCAAGAGCCTTGTCCTTATCCATCGATCCACCCTCTACAACGCGAAGCGGCGAAGCTGCCATAATGCTGTCTCCTTATTTCACGCTCTCGAAGGCCATGCAACGAGAGGGCAATGATACTAGATGTGCGGTTTTCGTGCTTTATTTGTTCTCATTTTGTTTCATTCGCGTCAAGAGACAAAATGAGAACATCCGTACAAAGCCAAGGGGACGATTCTGTGGGCAGTTAGGACGATTCTGCCATTGAACGAAATGCGCAATCAAAAGTATGATTTTTAGCTGGACAGGTTTGGCCTGGATGCGTTTTATGCCGCCAATCGCCCCGCAACGGGGTTTCCAGCCGAGGAATGCCCCATGCATTTGATCCAGTATCGCGACGAACAGGGAAACCGCGCCGTCGCGGTCACCGAGAGTGGACAGACCCGCCGCGTCAATGGCGCGACCAGTGTCTATGAACTGGCGCTCGCCGCGATGGATGTCGTTGGCGGCCTGCCCGCCGTGATTTCGGCAAAGGGCCTCAGCGAAGCCGTCGATAAGGCAGCACTGCTTGCCGAAGGCCGTCTGCTCGCGCCAATCGACCATCCCGATCCGGCGCATATGCATGTTACCGGAACCGGCCTTACCCACCTTGGCTCAGCGGCAACGCGCGATGCCATGCATAAGGCCAATGGCGACAAGCCGGCTGGCGAATTGACCGACAGCATGAAGATGTTCCGCATGGGCCTTGAAGGCGGCAAGCCCGCCAATGGCGAAAAGGGCGTGCAGCCGGAATGGTTTTATAAGGGCAATGGCCATATCGTCACCAATCCCGGCACGGCAATCCCCTCCCCGTCATTCGCGCTCGACGCAGGCGAAGAGCCGGAAATCGCCGGCATTTACGTGATCGACAAGAACGGGCAGCCCCGCCGCCTTGGCTTCGCGCTGGGCAATGAATTTTCCGATCACGTCACCGAGCGCGTCAACTATCTCTACCTCGCCCATTCCAAGCTGCGCGCCTGCTCTTTCGGCCCAGAGCTGCGCATTGGCGACCTGCCCCGCCATATCGAAGGCAAGTCGCGCATTCTCCGCGACGGCAAGGTGCTGTGGGAAAAGCCGTTCCTCTCCGGCGAAGACAATATGAGCCACACCATCGCCAATCTCGAATATCACCACTTCAAGTATGAGCTGTTCTGCCAGCCGGGCGATGTGCATGTGCATATGTTCGGCACGGCGACGCTGAGCTTTGCTGACGGGATTTCAACCAAGCCGGGCGATGTGTTCGAGATCGAGGAAGATCAGTTCGGCCTCAAGCTGCGCAATCCGGTCGAAGTGCAGGACGAAAAGCCGGTGGTTATCGGCGGGCTTTACTGAGTTAGTCAGCACTCAAATCACCAAATCGCCGGGCTTGCTCGGCGATTGCTTGTTTGGGGGCGTTAATCGTCTTTCTCATAGCAGCAAGCATGAGCCTATATTCGCTGCTATGATGCCACATCATGTGGAGCCTATTCGATTGCCCCAAACGCGGCCTGACCTACCTCGCGCTCGCCGTGATCGCCTCAGCCGTTTACTTCTTTGGCAATCCCGGCCCTCGCAACACCTGGTATCTCGCCCCGTTTCGCGAAGGCAGGCCCTCGTTTTTTGAGCAGTTCCAGAGCGGCAATCCCAACGACTTCGCCGTAGTCTTCACTTTTGGACTGATCCTGTGGATCGGCTATGCCGTCGCTGTGCTGATTTCCGATTACAGAGCGACAGGCCGCCTCTGGTAGCGCAATCTAGTTCAGATCGAGTGCATAGGCCTTCAGCGTCTCAAGCGGGGTCAGGCCCAAAACCTGCCTGTTTGTCGCCCTGAGATAAACGCGCGGCGCCATGTTGGCCTCATGTGCCTGAGCCCAGCGGCCTGCCACCAGACACCAGCGATCACCGGCGACCAATCCAGGAAAAGCAAATTCGGGACGCGGGGTCGAAAGGTCGTTCCCCACACTGGCCGAATAGGCCAGAAAGTCGTCACTCGCCTCGATGCAGACGAGATGCACCGCTGCATTGTCTGGCCCGGCCGCGCAATAGCCGGTTCGGAAAAACCCGGTCAGTGGGTCGCTCGAACAGGGCTGAAGCGCTTCATCAAGCACATTCAGCTCGGATTGCCCTTCAAACCGAGGATGGGCGGTCACCGCTCATCCCTCCTTGTCGATCCGGCCCAGCACTTCCTTGACCTTGGAATTGATCTGATCGAGCGAATAGGGCTTTGGCAGGAAGTCGACGCTTTGATCCTCGCCAATGTCACGGCGAACGCTTTCTTCGGCATAGCCGGACACGAAGATGATCTTGAGGTTCGGCATCTTGTCGCGGATGACCTTGAGCATGGTCGGGCCATCCATTTCGGGCATGACCACGTCCGAGATGATCAGATCGACTTCATAATTGAGGTCTTCGAGAACCTCGATTGCCTCTTCACCACCATCGGCTTCGTGGACCTCGTAGCCAGTCGCCTTGAGCGCTCGGGCAGAAAAGGCGCGGACGCTCTCTTCGTCTTCAACCAGCAGGATACGTTCCTGCCCGGTCAGGTCCTTGGCGGGTGCGGCGGCAATGGCAGCTTTCGCGGCCACTTCTTCTTCGGTCGGCACATGGCGCGGCAGGAAAATCTTGAACGTGGTGCCGACGCCAACGGTCGAAACCGGATAGATATAGCCTTCGGTCTGCTTGACGATGCCATAGACCGTCGAAAGACCAAGGCCGGTTCCTTTGCCCAGTTCCTTGGTGGTGAAGAAGGGCTCGAAAATCTTGGCAAGAACTTCCGGGCTCATGCCGGTGCCGGTGTCCTGCACATCGATCAGCACATAATCGGCAGCAATCATGCCCTCGAATTTCATCTCGGCCGCTTCGGCCTTGCTGACATTGGCCGTGCGCAGTGTGATCGAGCCACCATTGGGCATGGCGTCGCGCGCATTGACCACAAGATTGATGATCACCTGTTCAAGCTGCACCACATCGGCCCGCACCGGCCAGATATTGCGGCCATGCTCGACGCTCAGATTATTCTTGTCACCGATCATGCGCTTCAGCAGCACAGTCAGATCGTCGACGATCAGAGAAAGCTCCAGCACCTGCGGACGCAACGTCTGGCGGCGCGAGAAGGCCAGGAGCTGACGGGTCAGGCCCGCCGCGCGATTGGCATTCTGCTTGATCTGCATCAGCTCGTTGAAGCTTGGATCGCCCGGCTTATGCTTGAGCAGAAGCAGGTCTGAGAAGCCGATAATGGCGGTGAGCAGATTGTTGAAATCATGCGCCACGCCACCAGCGAGTTGCCCCACGGCCTGCATCTTCTGGCTCTGGGCAAATTGGGCCTCGAGCTTGCGCTGATCGGTCATGTCGAGCGCATAGACATTGACCTGCTCGGGCGAACCGGCGCTGATCTCGGACGCCGAAATATAGAGGCGCACGGCATGGTCGCCTTCGACACTCAGCAGCGCATCGACGGGCTCGACCTCGGAACGCTGGGCAATAGCTGCAGCGATGGCTCGGCCGAGCTTTTCGCGGCTGGCTTCACCGACGAGTTCATGCAGGGGCTGCAATTCGAGGCTTTTGTCCTCGCCCGACCAGCGGAAAATGCGTCCGAACGGGGCATTTGTGCGCACGATGCGCCCTGCACCGTCCAGGGTGGCGATGGCAAATGGCGTGTCGTTGAAGAAGCGCGAGAAGCGCACTTCGGCGGCCCGCAATTCTTCTTCCGTGTCCGGCGCGCTCGACTTGTCGAGCACCAGTGTCCGCGTCTCGCCCAATTCACCGTCAGCCAAGCGCGCCGCACGATGCAATAGGCGCACAGCCAGCGCCGTACCGTTACGGCGGACCAGATCGATGTCGATGATCTCAGTGCGGATTTCTCCATCACCCCGGCCACGCATCAGCAGCGAGGCGCCATCACCGCGCACGATATCCTTGAGATTGAGCTGGCCGGAATTGAACTCGGCCAGATCGTAGCCCAGCCAGTCGGCCAGGGTTGAATTGAGATATTGGATATGCCCCTGCGCATCGGCGGAGAAAAAGCCCGATGGCGAATGATCGAGATAGTCGATAGCGCGCTGCAGATCGCGGAACGCCGTTTCGTTATTCTCGCGGTCACGGGTAATGTCTTCGATGGTCCAACTGGCCAGCGGCTTGCGCGCATCATCAGTCTGCGGCAGGGGCCGCACGGCAACGCGATACCAGAACGCCCGCCCAGCTTCAGCCTGCGCCCCCCCCAGTCCACCGGGGACGCGGATGTCCTCGATGGCGCTGCGTCCGTCCTTGGCCGCCCGCGACAGGCGATAGATGGCTTCGCTGGCATCGGCATGGCCGGCGAAAAGTCGGGGCACGCCGACCGGCACGCCGTTATTCAAGGCTCCCGGAAAATCCCCGTAATGCTGATTAACATAAGAAATCTTGCCATCACGATCGCAGATCACGGTCCCGAATGGCAGGCTATCGACAATGGCATTGCTGATCGTGCGCTTCTCTTCAGTCGGCGACAATCGAAACAGGCCAGCCACCAGCCCAAACAGGAAAAACACCCCGGCAACAGCCAATACACCCACAAAGGCCATTACGGCTTCGGGAGGTATCCAGTCGCCAAATATGGACAGGCCCAGCACCATAAGCACGAGGATGACGCCAAGCGCGACAACGCGCCAAAGGCCAACGCCGCTGCGTGCGGTATCCATAACGGGTTCGGGATAGCTGTCCTGGCCGAGCGGCGTCGATGCCATGGTCAATTTGCTCCAAGAGGCAAAGGCCGTCCCGAATCGGGACATCACCCAAGGTCTAGCAAATGCGCCGCCCGCATGGAAAGGCGAAGCGGCTTTTCAACATGGCATGATCACAGATCATCGCCCACGACGGCCCGCACAGGGGTGACAATATTATCGAGAAGCGCTGAGAGCTGCTTCCGGCAGGCTCGCATTTGCCGGCGCAAGCGAACCGGAACCGGCATAAGTCTCACGATAGGAGGAGAGGAACGCGGTCAGGCTGTCCTGCGCGGCAACTTCCGCCGCCACCTTCTTGAACTCAAGACTCGTAGTCTGAATCGGGCCGGTGACGAAATCGAACATCGGCCATTCTGGCGAATTGACCATCTGCTCTCCGAACTTCGAGCGCAGCCGCGACAGGCCAAAATCGTCCCCGGCCAGCACATAGCCCACTGCGGCCTTGACCACATTCATCCGAGCCGACCGATCAAGTGCCTGTCCACCGGCCTCCCGAGCATAGTAGCCCTCGATCATCTCGCTCGCCTGAGCATAGCGCCTGGCGCGCCACTGGGCATCGATGCGCATCAACAGCACATCCTTGCCATCCATGTTCTTGAGCAGATCGAGTGCAATCTGATCGCGCCCACCATCAATCATGGCCCGCGCTTCCAGAATACGGCGCTGGCGCTCCAGCGATTCAGGAATGTCGGGCAAGCGGGTCTCGTTGAGAACACGGATCGCATCCTGCGGACGACGGTCAGCGAGATAGATGATGGCCAGATCAGCAGCGATCTGCGTTTTGGCCACGCCTGTCAGGCGATTATCCAACTGATACTGCAAAAGATCTGCCGCCTGCTCCAGCAGATCCATGCGCACCAGCCGACGTGCCAGATTGCGGATCATTTCATCGCCCCGCGCACCCGGCGGCGTCAGGTGACGGAAGTCGTAATAGATTCCCAGAGCGGCCACCGGATCGATGGAATCGGCCATGCCATTGAGGAACAGATCGGCGAACATAGCCTGAGCCTGATCTCGCAGGGCGTTGACCGCAGTGCTTTCTGGGAAACTGGAAACGGCGTCGCGTACAGCCTCGAAGCCAGGGCGATATTCGCCGTTGCGGAAGTAGAGGCTCGCGAGCAGCGACTGCATTTCCGCTTCCAGATCATCACCACGCCACAGCATGGATTCCGCCGCCAGCGTCTGCGTCGCCTTTGCCAGATCCAGCCTCTGCTCCTTATCCAGCAGCAGCAATGTGCGATACACAGCCTCAGCCCGCGTTGGCCGAATATCGGAGGCGATCACCTGACCATAGGTGTCGAGTGCTTCCTGATTGCGTCCAACCAGTTCATCTATACGCCCCGAGAGCAGGTGATAGAGCGACGCGTCTTCGACGCTGAGGCTGGCAAACTCGATCTTGTCGAGCATCCGCTCGGCGAATTCGGGGTCACCTGTTTCAACGGCGGCGCGCACCGCAGCCAGACTGAACGCCGTGCGCAGCCATTCGGGATAACTGTCCACAAGCTCGCGCGCCTCAATGGCGTCAAACCGGGCCCCCTGATAGTCATTGCTCTCTGTTCTGGCGAGCGTCCGCCAGAGCAAGGCGTCGACCTCCTGCCCCACGGCAGCCGCATTGAGCGTTTGAATGGCTTCATTGGGCCGCCCTACCATCACATTGGCGACCGCTTGCGTCATGCGCACCTGTTTGGTGAGATCCTGTGCCTGAATATCCTTTTCCAGCACGCGCAACACGCCCAGCGCTTCGTAGCTGAGGCGATTAGCAAGGTAGAATTGCGCCAGGTTCAGTCGGGCGACGTCGCGATTGCGACCTTCGCTGCCAGCGGCCTCCTGCTCCAGACTGTCCCGTTTGAGCAGCAAGGCAACAGGATCGCGCTCTTCGAGCCCCGCCAAATCAATAAAGCTGGCGCGCGCTGCTTCGTTTGCGTCAGTTCCCGCGCCGCGCAGGGCATCGGCAGGAGAGACCGTGAGCCCGCCCTGCCCGCTTATGATCGCATTGGGACTGTCGAGCACCACGGCAAGGCCCGCCGATTTGGGCATAAGCACCAGACCGTGCACGCTCCTGAGTGCAGTAAAATCCACATAATCGAGCGTTCGGGTCAGCCCGCGTGCCGGTGGATAGGCGGTGATGACCTTGAGCATATCGCCCACCAGCGGATCACGGAAATCATGGATGCGTCCTGGCCGCACCACATCCGCCACCATTTCGAATGAGCCTTCGATGTCGCGACGCCGCGTCAGGCTCATGGGCTCGGTTGGGCTCAGCATCATGTCACCAAGCGAGAGAACCCAGGCCATGCCTTCCGAACCCAGGGTCGCCAGCCGCTCCTGCGTGAGGTCGATCCTGACCACCTGCGTGTCTCCCGATGCAATCACCGCAAATTCTGAAGCAACAGCACTAAAATCTGAAGAAGCCGGTGGCGGCAGAATGCCGCTCACAGTGTCAAAAATCATCCAGACCGTATCGCCACGCCGAAAGACGGCGGCAGGCGTGTCCTGCTCGAACGGGAAGACAACACGGACCGTCGAGCCCAGCACATTGACGAAGGGCGTGATCGACTCCGCCGCAGCGGGTTGGAGCGCAGAGATCGTAGGCTGCGCCGCCTCAGCCTGCGCAGCATCCAACGCGGCATCGGCATTGCTCGCTTCCATATCTGCACGGGTCAGGACCGGCAGTCCCTGACCGGCAATATCGATATCCAGCACATATTGGCGCGGTGATATTTCGTAAAAACGCGGCTCGACGCCTTCGGCAAAGACAAATGTGGCCACCGCACCATCTGGGGATGTTCCAGCCTGCACCGAGACAACCTCAGCCGGAAGCCCGCTCATCAGCGGAGCAATGTCCATCGGCACGGGCCATTCAAACTGCGCGGCCCCAACATTACCCTTTTTGGTGAAGGCGGCTTCTGTGGGAACAGTCCAGTCGAATTGCACGCGCAGAAATGTTGCGTTCTGTCCGACGCGGACATTGACCATTGGTTCAAGTTCGGCAGCCATACGCGCCTTGCGGTCGCGTTCCGCACGAATGGCGGCCTGCCGCGCCCGCTCGGCCAACTCGTCAATCACATCCTGCGGCAATGGCGGGGGCATGCCCTGCCAACTGGACGGCATCAGATCGATGTAAAGCTGTTCGCCAGCCTCAATGCGGTTGAAATTGAAACTGGTCTTGAGGCCAATGCGCAGCCCACGCCCGTCGGGATCAAGGCGCGCGATGGCAAGGTAATTGGGCATCGTTAGGCCGACATCGGGCAGAACGATATCGACCGGATTATCGAATTCCACCGACAGCACATTGTTTTCGATGCGAAAATTGTGCTTCGGCAGTTCGTCCAGCGCCGGAAAGCTAAGGATCAGGCGGCCATAGCCCTCCTGCTCGGCGGCATAAAGCTGCCCCTTGTCTTGCGCGGATGCAGGTGCGCTCACGGCCACAACAAGGCCGAGCGATACTGCGGACAGGGCCAGCCTGGCCCACCGCAAACCTGCGATAAATGCGGTCTTCACCGGCTTCTGCCCGCCCGACGCCATATTAGGACACGTTTTTCGGACGGGTTTTCTCTCCCGAAGGCCTCAAAACGCGAGGTTTACACCAAGTATTCAGCGGTAAACCTACCGAGCCGGGCTTAACGTCCCCCTAAAACCATCGCGCGCTTTTACTGCCCGACAATCTGCGGCAAGGCCGCAATGTCATCTGAACTCATTGTTTCAAGCGGATCGGCATCGGCAGACGCCATGCGCACGGTGAGCTCCTGAGCGCGCGACGTCGTCATAGCGGCGAGGATCGGCGCCATCTTGCGCGGGCTCATCATTTTCGAAACCCGCAGCAGAACTTCGATATCGAGATTGTCGAAAATCTTTGCAGCATCCTTGGGCTTCATGGTCTCATACATGGCCACGATGCTGGCAAACTGCCCCTCTTCCATCTGCTTGCGCTGTTCCACCAGCGAGGCGATCTGATCCTCGATAGCCTGCATGGCGGCCTGCCGCTCCTCGATACGCTTTTCGGCGGCTTCAACCAGCGATGCTCGCATGGCCAATTCCTGCTCATAGGCGTCAAGGTCGGTACGGCGCGTTGCAAGACGATCCAGCAACACATCTTCAGTCGAGGTTGAATTGCCCGCCAGAGGAACAATACCTTCCGTGGTCACCACTTGAGGGCGCGCATCGGTCAATGGCGGGCATTCACCGGAAAGGATCATCAATTGTCCATCGGCGCCGGGCTCAGGCGAGCTCAAAGCGGGCACGGGATCACAGGCATTGGCGGCGACAACAGAATTGGTAGCCTCTTCGCCATGGCCACCGCTCGCGTCAGAGGCAGGCTCTGCGCTCTCGCTGGAACTGGGCGCATCCCCATGGCCTGCCGTACTGGACGCTTCAGAACCAGGTGAAGCGCCGTGCCCGCCAGAATTGGATGAGTTTCCGCCCAACGTCGGCACGCTATCGGCGAGTATAGGCGTCTGATCCTCTATGGTTGGCTCGGACGGGATTGTAACCGTCGAACCCGAGGCCGTTGCAGTAGCCGGCGCGCTGGACCCGCCGCTGCCCGCCGCTTCAGCGGTAGCAATGCCTGTCAGCACATAGCCACCATTGGTCACGATACCCATCGTCTTGAGAACAAGCAGGGCCGCAACTGCCATGATGACAATGGGCAACAGGCGAATATTGGTCACGCCGCAACTCCGCGGTTACGCACGCGCGCGGACAATTGCTGTAACGCCGACTGCACCTTGTTGGGCTCTTCTACCGGCTCAACGGCCTGGCTATGACGCGCCACGCTGGTAATCTTGGCGATACGCTCCATCAACACGGTTCCGGCGGTGACATGGTTGGCCAGCTCGATACCAAAGCGCTCGGCTTCTTCCAGCCGCGACGTCAGCGCAAGATCAGCTTCAACGGCGGACGACTTCAACTCTTTGATCGCCTGATTGGCCAGGTTCGTCGCGCCAACCAGATCGGCGACCATCTGGCGCATGACGTCCTTGTCCTGATGCAGGCGCTTGAGGCGCTGATTGAGCACCACGCAATAGCCGATGGTCAGGGCCAGCAGCACGGCCACGGCGCATTCCACGAATAGTCCAAGAGGTAGCCCGAACATCATCGTCCTTCCAGCGTTTCGTCAATTGCCTCAAAGGCCGCCATGGTGACCTTGGGTGGGTTGAGCGGGCGCGTGACCCGCACGGATACATTCTTGCCGATATGGCCCATAATGGCCTCGGTCAGTTCCACGTCGCCGCAGCGCAGGCGGATCGGATCGCTCGGCGCACGTTCGAACATCAGTGTCTGGCCAGGCTGCAGGTGCAGCACTTTTGAAAGCGGCAGTTCTTGCTCATGCAGCACCGCTTCGACCTCGACATCGGCCTGATAAATTTCGGTGGCCAAATGGCCTTCCCAGATCGGATCACGTCCGAACTTTTCACCCATGAACATCTGCAACAGCTGCTCACGGATCGGCTCGATAGTGGCGTAGGGCAAAAGGATTTCGACCTTGCCGCCGCGATCATCCATCTCAATGCGCAATTCGATAAGAATTGCCGCATTGCCGGGGCGCGAAATGGCAGCGAAGCGCGGATTGGTCTCCATACGCTCCAGCTTGAAATTGATCTGCGTGACGGGCTCAAAGGCGCGATGGGTGTCTTCGAGAATGATCTCGATCATCTTTCGCGCCAACGCCATCTCGATGGTCGTATAGGGACGGCCCTCAACGCGGATATTGCCGCCGATGCGGCGACCGCCCAGCAAGACGTCGATCATCGAATAGATGAGATTGGAATCGACGGTGAGCAGGCCGTAATTCTCCCATTCCTCGGCCTTGATCACCGACAAAATGGCCGGCAACGGAATGGAATTGAGATAATCGCCAAAGCGGACGGAGGAAATTGAATCCATCGTCACTTCGACATTGTCGCTCGTGAAATTGCGCAGCGACGTCGTCGCCAGCCGCACCAGCCGGTCGAAGACGATTTCGAGCATCGGCAGACGCTCATAGGACACCAGCGCCGAATTGATCAGCGCCTGAACCCCGCTCAATTCAACATTGCCAGCCGCGCTGGCATCGAACCCGAGCAGGCTGTCGATCTCGTCCTGGTTCAGAACGCGATCGGGGCCACCATCCTCACCATTGCTACCGCCTTCAAGCATGGCAGCCCATTCGGCGGCAGCAGCAGCGTTGCGCTCTTCCTCGGTCATTTCGGGCTCGGCGACGCTATCGGTCGCGCCAGCGATGTCGAGGCCGTCTAGGCCCCAATCGTCGCTGAGTTTGTCCTGATCGCTTGGCCCGGCCATTACTGCACCAGAATTTCTTTAAAGAGCACGCTCTGCACATGGGCGGGATAGATCGCCAGATTAACCCGCCGCAGCAGCTCTTCCTTGAGACGATAGACACCGGCTGAACCTTCAAGGTCGCTCTTGCGCAATTCGCGCATATACACTTGGAAGGCATCGATGACCTTGGGCAGGCGCGGCTGAATTTCGGTCATCATATGTTCGTCGGCGACCTCGAGCGCGATGGTCAGCTTCATCACTGCAGACTCGCCGCCCTCGCTATTGAGGTTCACCATCATCGGCGCGAGATTGAATATGAATGTGCTGGCAGGCGCGGATGCCGCAGCACCGCCATGACCATCACCAGCGCCCTCGGCAGGCGCAGAGGATGACGACGATAGAAAGAAAAACAGCCCGGCCCCACCAAGCAGAACCACCAGAGCAGCAGCGCCGATAATGATAAAGAGCTTGGGAATGCCCTTCTTGGCGGGCGCCTGTGTTCCGACTTCTGCGTCCGCAGCCATTGCTCGCCCCACCAAACCCCAGTGATTCCGGACAATTCCGGCGTTATGACCAGCTAAGGGCGACTTGGTTAACGATTGGTTACTTTTGACCTCGACTCGGCAGTTTTTGCCGGGCAACTTTTGCCGGACCCATAGACATTATTTGCCGCCCATTACCGCCGTCAGCGCGCTAAGCCTCTGATTTTATTAAAATTCGCAGCTTGGCATGGTTGATGCAAAGTAAATGGCGAGACGGCCAGCCTGGGGAGGCAGACCATCTCGGGGACCGACAAGGGGATTGTCATGATCGGAAACGCGCAACTCATCGGCCTGTCACGGCAGATCGCCTTGCAGCGCCAGATGGATGTGGTGGCCAACAACGTCGCCAACATCAACACGACCGGCTTCAAGGCCGAACAGATCCTGTTCGAAGAATATGCTATGCCCGTCGCCCGCGATCGCACCTTCCCCAATCTGGATCAGCCCCTTTCCTATGTGCAGGACTGGGCCACGATCCATGACCTGTCCGGCGGCGGACTGACCCAGACCGGCAACGAGCTCGATGTCGCACTCAATGGCGGCGGCTTCTTCGCAGTGCAGACGCCCGCTGGCGAGCGCTGGACCAAAGCCGGCTCGTTCCAGATCAACAATACCGGCACGCTGGTCGATCTCTCCGGCAATCCAGTGTTGGGCATAGGCGGTCCAATCCAGTTCGGACCGGATGAAACCGGCATCACCATCGGCGCAGATGGCTCGATTTCGTCCAGCGCAGGCGCCAAGGGGCAATTGCGCATCGTCGAATTCGCCAATCCGCAGGCACTGACCCGTGAAGGCGAGAACCTCTTCGCAGGCGGCACGCCGGCAGCCAATACAGGCACCAGCGTCATGCAGGGCCATATCGAGCGCTCCAATGTCTCGGGTGTCTCCGAAATGGCCGAGCTGATCCGCGTGACCCGCGCCTATGAATCCATCGCATCGCTGACCCAGAAGCAGGACGAATTGCGCCGTACGGCCATCCAGCGTCTCGGCGACACCAACGCATAACCTGAGGACCACGCCATGAAAGCACTTTACATTGCATCGACCGGCATGAGCGCTCAGGAGCGTAATGTCGAAGTCATTTCCAACAATATCGCCAACATGCGTACCACTGGCTACAAGCGCCAGCGCGCCGAATTCCAGGACCTGCTCTACCAGCAGGTGACCCGCGCCGGATCGCAGACATCCAGCCAAGGCACGATGGTTCCCGCCGGGCTCGAAATCGGTTCCGGCGTCCGCACAGTGGCCACACCCCGCGTAATGAGCCAGGGTTCGGTCAATATGACCGAGCGCGAGCTGGACGTTGCCATTCGCGGCGAGGGTTTTTTTACCATCCAATTGCCCGATGGCCGCACCGCCTATACCCGCGACGGTTCCTTCGAGCGCAATGCCGATGGCACCATGGTCAATTCGTCAGGCTATGCGGTCAATCCGGGCATCACCATTCCCGGCGATGCGCGCGGCGTCTCGATTTCCCCTGACGGCACGGTGGAAGCCTATATCGGCACCGACACCATGCCCACCCAGCTGGGGCAGCTCCAGCTTGCTCGCTTCGTCAACAAGTCTGGCCTCGAATCCATGGGGGACAATCTGTTCCTTGAAACCGCAGCCAGCGGCCCCGCTCAGGTCGGTGTACCCAACACCAACGGCACGGGCGACCTGCTCGAGAAGCATCTGGAACTGGCCAACGTCAATTCGGTGACCGAAATCGCCGACCTGATCGCCGCCCAGCGCGCCTATGAAATGAATGCCCGTGTCATCTCTGGTGCCGACCAGATGATGCAGGCCACCAGCCAACTGCGCTGATTAGGAGGTCGGAATGAACATCTCTCGTCCCCTGCTTCCGCTTCTGGCACTGGCCCTTTCCGTCAGCACCAGCTTTGCGTCGCCCGCTCTGAAGTCCGAAATCCTCGTTATCGCGCCAGTCGTTACGGTTGGCGACATGTTCGACAATGCCGGAGCATTGTCAGAAAAACCGCTTTTTCGTTCGCCGCTGCCCGGCACGACTGGCAATGTCGACCTCGCCGCCATTCGTGCTGCTACGGCTCGAGTTGGCCTCGAAACATTCGACGCAAATGGCTTGAGCCAGGTGCGTGTGTCGCGCGCGGCATCCATTGTCGATCAAAACCTGCTGACCGGCCTCATCGCTGACGACCTTCGCAATCGCGGCATCCTCACAGGCGCTGCCAACGCTAATGTTATCCTCTCGCGCCCCTTCGACCCCATTCGTGCCGAAGCAAGCGATGCCCCGGCCCGTTTGGAGACACTGCGCTATGCCCCGGGCAACAACTCCTTCGTGGCGCGCATTCTCGTCGATGGCATAGCCCAACCTATTGATGTAAACGGCACCATCGAGCTGACAATCGAAGCTCCGCATCTTTCGGCAAGCCTGCCAGCAGGCACGGTGCTCCAGCCCAATCATTTCATCATGCGCTCGATCCCGCTTCAGCAGGCCGATGCTCAGGGCATAGCGCCGATGGAGCAATTGGTCGGTATGGCGCTCAACCGCCAGAGCCGCG
>PJTZ01000070.1_pt1 | contig 113459 bp, 101 predicted proteins | sample 1512131 | NCBI WGS metagenome assembly PJTZ01 (sample SAMN08177679, study PRJNA422409) | Soil metagenome, whole genome shotgun sequencing project. | reverse complement strand
AGCCGAACTAGAGGAAGTGGGTACCGTACTTACCATTGGTGACGGTATTGCTCGTATATACGGCTTAACTAAAGTTCAGTCCGGTGAGTTGGTTGAATTTGATAATGGATTAGAAGGTATCGTATTAAACTTGGAAGAAGACAACGTGGGTGTCGTTCTTTTGGGTTCTTCAGATGAAATTAAAGAAGGAGATACGGCTAAGCGTACGAAACGTATTGCATCTATTAAGGTAGGTGAAGGTATGTTGGGTCGTGTTGTCAATACATTGGGACAACCTATTGATGGTAAAGGTCCTATCGCAGGCGAAACCTATGAAATGCCTATCGAGCGTAAAGCACCAGGTGTTATCTACCGTCAGCCTGTAACGGAGCCCTTGCAAACAGGTATCAAAGCGATTGATGCGATGATTCCAGTTGGCCGTGGCCAGCGTGAGTTGGTTATCGGTGACCGCCAAACAGGTAAAACGGCGGTATGTATCGATACCATCTTAAATCAAAAATCGTTTTACGATGCAGGTGAGCCTGTATTCTGTATATATGTTGCTGTAGGACAGAAAAATTCAACAGTAGCGAACATTGTACGCGTGTTGGAAGAAAATGGAGCAATGGCTTATACCGTTGTTGTTGCTGCATCTGCAGCAGATCCGGCTCCAATGCAGTTCTACGCGCCAATGGCGGGTGCTGCTATCGGAGAGTTTTTCCGCGACACAGGTCGTCCAGCATTGATCGTATACGATGATTTGTCAAAACAGGCAGTAGCGTATCGTGAAGTTTCGTTGTTATTACGTCGCCCACCGGGTCGTGAGGCTTATCCTGGTGACGTATTCTATTTGCACTCCCGTCTATTGGAGAGAGCTGCAAAGATCAACTCGTCTGACGATATCGCACGTAACATGAACGATTTGCCAGAATCTATCAAACACTTGGTGAAAGGTGGTGGTTCATTAACGGCACTTCCGATCATTGAAACACAAGCGGGTGACGTTTCTGCCTATATCCCAACAAACGTAATCTCGATTACCGATGGTCAGATCTTCTTAGAATCCAACTTGTTCAACGCAGGTATCCGTCCGGCGATCAACGTAGGTATTTCGGTTTCACGTGTAGGTGGTAACGCGCAGATTAAACCAATGAAAAAGGTATCTGGTACATTGAAATTAGATCAGGCTCAATTCCGTGAATTGGAAGCTTTCGCTAAATTCGGTTCGGATTTGGATGCGGCTACAAAAGCCGTACTGGATAAAGGTATCCGTAACGTAGAAATCTTGAAACAGGGACAATATTCTCCAGTTTCGGTAGAGAAACAAGTAGCGATCATCTACGCAGGTACAAAAGGGTTACTTCGTTCAGTACCAGTAAATAAAGTTCGTCAGTTTGAGGCAGAGTATTTGACACAATTGGAGCAACGTCATCCAGAAGTTTTGGCAGCCTTCAAAGCTGGTAAATTTACGGATGAGTTAACAGATGTGTTGGAAAAAGTAGCTAGCGAATTAGCCGCAAAATATTAGTCTTAGATGGCAAATTTAAAAGAAGTAAGAAGCCGGATTAGTTCGGTAACATCAACGCAACAGATTACCAAAGCCATGAAAATGGTGGCTGCGGCGAAATTGAAGCGTGCTACAAACGCTATCGTACAGTTACGCCCTTATGCCAACAAATTAAGGGATATTCTGGCACAAGTTTCTGCTTCTGTTGAAGGGAATGATTCACCCTATACACAAGATCGTATACCCACAAAGGTATTGGTTATCGTATTGACGTCCAACAGAGGTTTGGCCGGTGCATTTAATGCCAACGCAATTAAAGCTACGAATAATTTGATTTTCGGTAAATATGCGGAACAACATGCCCGGGGTAATCTAAGCATCATTGCCATCGGTAAACGAGGGCATGATTTCTTTGAGAAACGTGGTTTTAATGTGATCGGTAACTACAATGAGCTGTACAGTGACCTTAACTTTTTAAATGTATCTCAAGTAACGGATTATGCAATGCAAGCGTTCAAAGCGGGAAACATTGATCGGGTAGAGGTTGTATATAACGAGTTTCGCAATGCAGCTGTTCAAGTGTTGACGACAGAGCAATTGTTGCCGTTGGTACCACAAGATAAGCCCGAAACGGCAGTAGCAGCAGAAACGGATTATATTATAGAACCATCCAAGGAGAAAATCATTGAAGAGCTTATTCCAAAAGCTATCAAAACGCAATTGTATAAGGCGGTTTTGGACTCTAATGCTTCTGAGCATGGAGCGCGGATGACAGCGATGGATAAAGCAACCGAAAATGCAGGTGAGCTATTGAAACAATTGAAGTTGTCTTACAATCAGGCAAGGCAAGCTGCCATAACAACCGAGTTGACGGAGATCGTCTCTGGTGCAGCTGCCTTATCCAATGGATAAGATTAGATACAATGATATAAAAAGGGAATCTCTACAGATTCCCTTTTTTAGTATTAGCTTATATGCCATCTATTTTACGTAACTTTGTGACCTCATAAATAAGGACAGAATTAGAAAGGTATCTAAAAGGATACTTGTCGATGTATAAAATATAATATGGCAAATATAGTGGCAATTGTTGGTCGCCCGAACGTAGGGAAATCGACTTTATTTAACCGTTTAACAGAAAGCAGAAAAGCAATTGTTGACGATTTCAGTGGTGTTACACGTGATCGTCACTATGAAATGGCGGAATGGATAGGAAAGAAATTTACGGTTATCGATACAGGTGGATTTGTACACGGCTCAGACGATGTTTTTGAAGAAGCTATTCGGGAGCAGGTTCATATTGCTATAGAGGAAGCATCTGTTATCCTCTTTATGGTGGACGTGACGACGGGTATTACCGATTTGGATGACGAAATAGCCGATTTACTTCGCCGTACGTCAAAACCTGTTTATGTGGTCGCTAACAAAGTGGATCATGCCAAAAGAACACATGAATCTGCAGAGTTCTATGCCTTTGGATTGGGTGAAGTTTATAATATATCTTCGATAACGGGCTCAGGTACCGGTGAGCTATTGGATGACGTAGTGTCCCATTTTCCGGAAGAGAAGGAAGAAGAGGAAATTTCCTTGCCTAAGTTGGCCATTGTCGGTCGCCCCAATGTGGGAAAATCATCGTTAACGAATGCGCTATTGGGGAAAGAACGGAATATCGTGACGGATATTGCGGGGACAACCCGAGATTCTATCCGCATCCACTATAATCAATTTGGTAACGAGTTTTTACTGATCGATACGGCTGGGCTTCGTCGGAAAACAAAAGTGAATGAGGATATCGAATTCTATTCGGTTATGCGGACGATCAAGGCGTTGGAAGATTCGGACGTTGTTATTCTGATGTTAGATGCCAATGATGGGATTGAGTCACAAGATATTAATATTTTCCATTTAGCGGAAAAGAATAAAAAGGGAGTCGTCATTGTTGTTAATAAATGGGATACCATCGAAAAAGATCACAAGACCACCAAAGAGTTTGAGACACGCATTCGGGAGAAAATATCGCCGTTTACGGATGTTCCGATTATTTTCACTTCGGTAACAGAAAAGCAGCGTATTTATAGAGTGGTTGAAAAAGCCATGGAGGTGTATGCCAATAAAACGAAAAAGATACCCACTTCGAAACTGAATGATACGATGTTAGAAATCATTCAACACTATCCACCGCCAGCTATCAAAGGAAAATATATCAAAGTCAAATATATCACGCAACTCGCAGGGCGCTCCCCTATGTTTGCCTTTTTCTGTAATTTGCCGCAATATATTAAAGAGCCCTACAAGCGTTTTATTGAGAATAAATTGCGCGAGCATTTTGATTTTACCGGAGTACCTATTCAAATATTTTTTAGACAAAAGTAAGCTGATCATAGATTTTTATGGAACCTAATCTTGTTCTTTATAATACCCTTACCCGAAAAAAAGAAAAGTTTGATCCCCTAAATCCACCGTTTGTCGGCATGTATGTGTGTGGCCCCACGGTATATAGTGATGTGCATTTGGGAAACTGCCGTACATTTGTGTCTTTCGACATGATCTTTCGTTACTTGCTACATCTGGGGTATAAGGTAAGGTATGTAAGAAATATTACCGATGCCGGACATCTTGAAGGGGATCGGGACGAAGGAGATGATAAATTTTCTAAAAAGGCAAAATTAGAACAATTGGAACCTATGGAAATTGTGCAGAAATATACGCTCGGTTTCCATGAGGTTTTACGACTTTTCAATACGTTACCACCGAGCATCGAACCTACAGCAACGGGGCATATCTCGGAACAAATTGAGATGGTACAACGCATTATCGACAACGGTTATGCTTACGAAGTCAACGGTACCGTGTATTTTGATGTAGAGAAATATGTAAAAGAACACGATTATACGGTGTTAACCAATCGTAAATTGGAGGATCTTTTAAACAACACACGCGAGTTGGGCGGACAGGATGAAAAGCGTGGGCGTTTGGATTTTGCACTTTGGATTAAAGCGAAGCCGGAGCACATTATGCGTTGGCCGGCTCCCTGGAGTGTTGGATTCCCTGGCTGGCATATCGAATGTTCTGCCATGAGCAGTAAATATCTCGGTGCACAGTTCGACATACATGGTGGAGGAATGGATCTTGCGGCTACCCACCATACGAATGAGATCGCCCAATCGGAAGCCTGTCATCACGTTCATCCTGCCAAATATTGGATGCATACGAATATGCTAACCGTGAACGGTGCACGGATGTCAAAATCGGCTGGAAATGGCTTTTTGCCCCATGAGCTGTTTACCGGTAATCATCCGTTGTTGGAAAAAGGATATTCTCCTATGTCGGTTCGCTTTTTTATGATGCAAGCACATTATCGTAGTACATTGGACTTTTCAAATGAGGCACTGGACGCAGCTGATAAAGGGTATAAGCGCCTCATGAATGCTATTGTATTATTGGAGAAGATAAAGGCTTCGAATAAAAATAGCAGTGATTTTGACTTACTCACGTTAAAAAAACGTTGTTACAAGGCGATGGATGATGATTTCAACACGCCAGTGCTTATCGCTGAACTGTTTGAAGCGGTGCGTTTTATCAACGCAGTATACGATGGGAAGATGACGATCGATCAAACAATGCTAGCGGAACTCAAATCGTTCATGCAAATTTTTGTGGTGGATATATTGGGCTTAAAGAATGGGGTTCTGGCGGAGGACGCAGATGACACCGACGGATTGATGCAGATTATTATAAACCTGCGCAATGAAGCAAAGAAAAATAAAGATTTTACGACGTCTGATCGTATTCGGGAAGATCTCCAGTCTATTGGTATCCAATTAAAAGATAGCAAAGATGGAACGCTTTGGAACAAGATTTGATTGTAAAGGACGAAAACAGTAATTTAATGAAATTGATAAAAGTCTATTGGTTACTAGCCGTCGTCGTATATTTTGGTACATCGTCTATTGTACATGCACAGTTACCGGGGAAAGTAGGAAGCTTGATCAGTGCAGATCGGACAGCGGCTAATATAGCAAAAAGAGAGAATCCACACAAAGCGCTTACGTCGATCGTAGACAAAGAGTCTACCTTATATGTTCCGTCACCGGTAAATGCTATAAATTACCTGAATAACCGACCGAATATACCCGATGTTATGTCTTGGGAGCCTAATTTTGCGTTGGTTTCCAAAAGCTTAGATTGGGGTGTGACATCCGGACCTATGGAGTTTCAAAAGGTAGGTGCAATAAAAAGATATGGACAATACCTTACGGTTTGGCGTCGTGACCGGAAAGGAAATTGGAAAGTACATATACGGGCTGAAGTGGAGAATTTTGGAAAAGGTTCCAAATCAGACCTCGTATTTTATGAACCGGATGATTCTTGGTACTTAAAGCATCGTTCCAAAGTACGTTTGCAGCAACGGGAGGAGGTTGTAACCCAAAGTGACGAACTCTTTTCTACGATCTTAAAAGCAAATAATGAAGCGGCATTCAATGAATTTCTTGCCGACGACGTACGTTATTATTATCCTTGGGAGACAGAAATAGAAGGTAAGAAAAATGTGCTTGCTTTTCTAAAGAAAAAGCGAATAGAAATCACGACAGATCCTTCTGGGGTGGGGCGTGCTTATAGCGGAGAATATGCGTACACTTCCGGAACGGCAACTGTACGGTCCAAAGAAAAGGTTGTTAATTTTAACTATATCCGTATTTGGCAATTGAAAGATGATTATCAATGGCGGGTTATTATAGAGATGATGTTTGAGCGATAAAAAAGAGGCATTTGCCTCTTTTTTATTTGTTTGCTAGAATTTCTTTGTTTTCTTCCATCCAAGGTTTTAGAACATCACATCTCAGGAAATCCTCATTAATATCAATAAAAGTATTTTCTTTACGTTGTTCAAACCATTCACTAAGTTTTCTGTTTACCTTATCTTGGCTCGCTGCTTCCTGTATCTTAGCAAAATCTTGTCCTAAATTTGCTTTGTGTGGTGCAATGCGAGATTTAAGATAGACGAATTTGTAAACCTGCTCTCCTGTCTGATCTGCGGATAGGAACGACTTAGAATATTGCCCAACTTCCAGCGGATCAATCGCGGTAAATGTCTCCTTATCCATTCTATTGATGGGAATTAAAGGGGAATTGTCTTCTGGGTTTGTCATCATCCCTCCAGCATATTTTGTTTCGTTGGCATCGGAGTGCAACGACGCCGCGGTGTGGAAAGCCAATTTGCCTTCCGACACTTTTTCATAAATACTGTCTATTTTTGCTTTTGCACGTTGTAAACTGGATGATGTGGCTTTCTTCTTTATCAATACGTGCCGCACATTGACTTCTTCTCCTCGCCGCTGTAGAACCTGTAAAAAGTGGAAGCCAAACTGGGTTTCGAATACCGGCGAAACTTCACCTTCTTTAAGTTTAAAAGCCATAGCTGAAAACTCTTTTACATAGTGGTCGCGCGTGGCAAACCCCAGCTCACCACCATATGGAGCTGAACCGTCCTCTGAATACAGACGGGCCACTGTCCCAAAATCAGAGCCATTTAATACTTGTTGTCTATAACCTTCAGCTTTCTTCCTGAATTGCTCTTTTTCTTCCTTGGTTAATTCTGGTTTGATGACAATCTCGCCGATTTCTACTTCCGTATCAAAATAGGGAAGGCTATCCTGGTCTAAACTTTCAAAATATTGTTTGACTTCGGCGGGAGTTACATTTATGGTAGATACGATAGTATGACGCATCCTTTCGGCTTTTAGCTGTTCGGCCACATTGGAACGCATTTCTTCTTTATATTGCAGAAGGGAACGATTTAAAAATTCTTCCAGCCGTTCCTTTCCGCCGGCTTGTCTTACCATCATTTGCATCCGTCTATTCAGGTTGTCGTCAACCTCTGATTCGGACACTTCTATAGAGTCGATCGCTGCCTGCTGGGATAATAGCTTTTGCGTCAGGAGCTGTTGTAAGACGAAACATTTCATCTCCTCATTCGGCTTTTCACCCTGCGCCAAATATTGTGCATATTGCATTTCTACATCTGATTGCAAAATAATGCTGGATCCGACGGTGGCAACCACACGGTCTACCAGTCTCCCTTGGCCATACACGGATTGCAAGTAGATGATAGACATCATCGCTATTCCCAGTAAACTTATATATTTCTTCATCATAAATGTTGCATCGATACTCCGCAAAATTACCATAAATAACCGGATTTTTGTAGGTACTTTGTCTGCAAAACTGTTAAAAATGTTAAAAAGTTGTCTTGGATTTTGCGCTCCGCTGTCATCAAATATATTATCGTAGCAGAAAAATATGTAATTTAGTAACGGTTATCCGTAAATACAGCAATATGAAAATATCCATAATCATCCTGTTGGGATGTTTTACACAATTGGCGATGGCGCAGGAAATTCCGATGTTTATCGGCACGTATACCCATGCGGGGAGTCAGGGGATCTATTTATATATGTTTGACCAACAAAGTGGAGAGGCGACGATGTATTCTTCTACCGCTAGCGAGCATCCGTCCTTCTTGACGAGATCAGCAAAGGGGGATATGCTGTATGCCGTAAACGAAACGGGCGATAGTACCGCTGCATTGTCCGTTTTCACTTTTGATGGGGATATATTGTCTTTTGTAGATGCCATGCCTACCGGCGGAAGTTATCCCTGCCATGTCGCGGTGAGCAAGCGCCATCCCCTTGCTGTTGTTTCTAATTATGGTGGAGGATCCTTATCGGTGTACCGCTTGGGGGAAAATGGGGGACTGGTAGAGAAGATACAGCACATCCAACAGGAGGGAACGGGACCGGATAGCGCAAGGCAAGAAGCCTCGCATGTACATTCTGCTTTCTTCACTCCGGATGAAAAGCATGTCTATGTACAAAATCTGGGAACAGATATGGTCACCGTGTATCGGGTAGATACAAATAATAACTACCGTTTAATAGAAGAAGGTCATTTGTCAACCCCAGCGGGAGGTGGTCCCCGCCATTTGGTATTTGATGAGCATGGGAAAAATAGTTATGTATTGTTAGAGATGACGGCTAAGATTGCCCATTATGAAAAGAATGGCGAAAATTGGATCTTGGTAGATACGATTTCCATCAACGAAGATGGCTTCGAGGGAGATAATGGTGCCGCAGAGATAAAGCGTTCTGCGGATGGAAAATTCATCTATGCAACCAATCGTGGTGATGCCAACACCATTACATTATTTGCAATAGATAAATCGGGTAAGCTGGAACGTAAAAAAGTGTATCCTACTGGGGGTGAAGGGCCTCGGAACTTCAATTTATCTCCTGATGGCCGTTTTTTGCTTGTTGCGAATCAGAAGACAAATAATATAACGGTTTTTGAACGTAATATGGAAACCGGCGAACTAAAAGATACAGGTAAACAAATTGAGGTATCAACCCCTGTTTGTATTGTTTTTTAAACTTCTCTATTCTGTTTCTTCCTCCGTTTTAGCGATATTGGGTGTATCATCATCTTCATCATCGTCGTCTTCACTGTCCAATTCATGGGTTTCTTCGTTGTACATGCCGGCAAGTTCATCAACAATAGTACCTTTCCAGAGTGGTGTGCCCGTGAAATAAGCAGCTCTACCAATCATATGAGCACCGATAGGGGCGGTAATAATCAAAAAGAAAATAATAGCAATAGCTTTGGTAGTCACCGATACATCGGGGAACATGATGGCGGCGCAAATGAGTAATAAACCTACTCCCAAGGTGGAGGCTTTCACCGTTACGGACAAGCGTAAATAGAAATCTGGCATGCGCAATATGCCGATAGATGCAAATAAAATAGAAAGTGCGCCTACCGTACTTAAAAGGGCTAATACAATATCAATCATCTTTTTGTTTTTCTATATAATAAGCAAAAGCCACCGTGCCTAAGAAGGCAATTAGGGCAAGAATAATGGCTACATCCAAAAAAACCTCTTGATTAGAGCGGATGCTGTAAACGGTTATAATCCCGATACCTGTTGTGATGATCAAGTCCAGTGCTACTACACGGTCTACTACCGCAGGGCCTTTGAACAGCCGGATGAATACCAACATAACAGAGATCGCTAATATCGGAAGGATAACGTAGTCGAAATAGGCTTCTAGTGTAATCATCTTAAAATCGCTAATAGTCTCCTCTCCAAACCAGTTTGTGTCTGTCTGACAAATGTCTCCGGATCTGTTAAGTACATCACGTGAATATAAATCGTTTTCTTGTCGTCACTAATGTCCACAATGAGTGTGCCTGGCGTCAGCGAGATCATGGTCGACAGTAAATTTATCTCAAAATCTGTCCGGGCACTCATCGGATATTTAACGATCCCGGGTTTAAAGAAATATTTCGGTGTAATCACATCAAACGCCACCTGCACATTTGCTTTTATGATTTCATAAAGAAAGTAAAAAGCAAAGCTTATAATTTTCGGAACCCGATAAAAATATCGTTGATCTGCTTCGTTGCGATTCATGATCCATAGGATGAAGAAGCCGAGCATGAACCCGAACAAGAAGTTGGTGTAATAAAGAGAACCCGTAAGTGCTACCCATATCGCCGAGAGCAGCAGGTTCATTAAAAAATTCTTAATCATATCTTAATCCGTTTTGTTGCCCAAAACAGCATCAATATATGCTGAAGGGTCGATTAACTGTGTCGATATTGTATCTGCTACTTTAACAATAGCTTCCGCATTTAATCCTATATAAAGTGTTACAAGCGCCAATAGGGCGATCGGTAATACCATTAAAATTTTTTTATACGGGGGCATAGGAGCGAAACGATTGTCTATTTCTTCCTCCGTTGGTGGGTTTTTCCAAAATACTTCCGACCACATTTTAGCAATAACGTATAGTGTCACAAAGCTACCGATGATTAAGGCTGCGACGTAGAAGTATTGGTGTTGAGCGAAGGCTTCTTGAAAAAGAAAGATTTTTGGCCAAAATCCCGATAAGGGTGGTATTCCTACTAAGGAGAATAAGACAATGGCGATAAGGAGCGATATTTTTGGATAATCGCGATATAAACCACCTAATTTGCCCATATCCATTGTCCCTCCTAGTTGACGGATGAGTCCGGCGATGAGAAACATGTTGGTTTTCACCATAATATCATGTATCAGGTAAAATACAGCTCCCATAAGCGCTATCTTACTAAACATGGCAATACCTCCAACCATAAAACCAATATGGCACACGATGAGATAAGAGAATAAACGCCGTATATTCGTTTTTATAAGTGCACCAAATGCTCCTGTTAAGATCGTTAATACGGCGATGACCATTAAGAGGGTTCGTGTAAATTCGTCTGGAACAAAAATTAGGCTAAAGACACGCAGCATAGCGTAGATTCCTACTTTTGTTAATAACCCCCCAAACGTTGCAGCAACCGCTGAAGGAGGCGTGTGGTAGGAAGACGGCAACCAATAGTATAATGGGAATACGGCCGACTTAATACCGAAACCAATAATGAAAAAACAGGATGTAATACCGATGAGTGCTTTGTTTTGCACTTCTTGGATTCGAATGGACAAGTCAGCCATATTAAGCGAGCCGGTGATGCCATAGAGAATACCAATTCCCGTCAGAAAAAACATGGATGCCAGAATATTCATCGCCATATATTTGACGGCGCCCTCCAGTTGAGCTTTTCTTCCCCCTAAGGTCATCAATACAAAAGAAGAAATAATAATAACCTCAAAATATACATACAGGTTAAAGATATCCCCCGTTAGGAATGCACCGTGTAACCCCATAATAAGAAAATGAAAAATAGGGAAGTATCCGTAGAGCATCCGTTGTCGGCTAAGCCCGACCGAAGAAAAAATGGAGACTGCAAAACAAGCAATAGAGGTAAGCAACACCAAGGTGACACTCAGTAAATCCGCAACAAACACAATTCCGAAAGGGGCATCCCAGTTTGCGGCATTCAACGTCAGAATACCACTTTCTTTTACGCGCCCGAACAGACGGAAAGCGACCATAAGGCCAACCAAACTCCCTCCTACGCTTAAATAACGTTGGGTAAGCGTTTTTCTCCAAAACATAAGTTGGATGATGGCCGTAAATAATTGCACAAAAATAGGTGCTAAAATATGGTTGTCTATCATATATCTTCTTCTTCAGGTGTGTTTAAATCGTCCAAATCATCTGAATCGACTAATGCATACACGCGTTTAAGCAGTACAATCGCAAAGGAAGTTAAACCAAAACTAATGACGATAGCGGTTAAAATTAACGCTTGAGGTATGGGATCGGCATAAATGTCTTGAAAAACTTTGTATGCGCCATCAATAACCGGAGGGCTTCCTTTGGTAATCTTCCCCAAGACGAAAATCAAAATATTTGCGCCGTTACCCCATAATATAATACCCAAGAGAAGTTTAACCATACTTCGTCGCAGAATGAGATATACGCCCGCCGCATATAATAAGCCTAATATTAAAACCAATAGTAATTCCATATTAATCGTTTAGCGCTATGGTAAATAAGATAGTTAATACGACGCCAATCACGACTAGATAGACCCCTAGGTCGAAAAATAGCGCGGAGCCAATCATACCGATGACGGGAATAGGTTCTTCAAACCACAGGCCGGTCATGGGCGGAAATCCGAGCAACAATGGAAAAGTAACACTCACCGCAGATATGGCAAGGCCAATAGGGATTAACGATAACGGCTTATACCGAAGGATTTTCATGGTGTTTTCGGTGCCGTTAGCAAAGCTATGGAGTACAAATGCAATAGAAGCTACTAACCCACCCACAAAACCACCGCCAGGATAGTAGTGTCCGCGTAGAAGCAAGAAAAATGAAAATAACAGCAATATCGGGAGTAAATACCGGGTAGCTGTCTGTAATATAGCACTCTTCATATTTTTTGTTTTTTATTCCTTCTCTGACGATTTCAACCTTAATTTAATTAAACTATAAACGCCTAATGCGGCTATAGACAGTACGACAGTTTCAAACATCGTATCCATTCCACGGAAATCTACCAAAATCACGTTGACCACATTTTTTCCTTTCGCCAGCAGATAAGCATTTTCGCCGTAAAAATCACTGATAGCCGTGGTGTTGGGTTCGTATAATACCCGTAAGGCTATAAGCGAAATAATAACGCCGAAGCCTAAGGCTACGATGGCGTCCCGTATCAATATTCCTTGGCGTACGAAATTAATAAAAGGTGGAAGCTTGTATAAAACCAATACAAACAATACTGTGGTCAGCGTATCAATGGTAAATTGTGTCATCGCTAAATCTGGTGCACTATAGAATACGAAAAGCAAACAGATACAATATCCGATAACGCTTGTCGACACTACAGATGTTAGACGAGACCTGGTCGTTACGATAATATACAATGCCCCTATTAAGATCGCCACGATACCGACTTCGTACCATGACAACGGTGTCAGGTTTTCAAAGTCAATTTGGATGGGGCCACCTAACCAGAGTTTATACGCTAGCAAGAGTTCGGCAAAAAGGATAATCTTAAGATGGTAAGAACGAAGGTACCCATCATGGATGGCGTTTGTGTATACACTGGAAAATCGTGTAATACCGTTCGCAATATTGCTGATAATATGTTGTGGCGAAATCTTGTTAAATCGCTCAATAGCCGCTAGTTTAGCCCTACTTGGTTTATTTAAAAGATAGACAACGGTACCTGCTGCCAACGTAGCCAAGCTCAAAATGAGTACAGTATTAAATCCATGCCATATCTTAAGATGCATGCTTGTTTCTTGGCCCGCGATGGCATTGGCAGTTTGGTGGTTGAAATAATCCCCAACGATACCGGGAAATATACCAAAAACCAGACTCAATAAAGCGAGGATAAGTGGTGGGATCCACATGGATTTGTAGGGGAGATGTACCTGTTCAAATTCCGAAGATAATTTTCCGGTAAAAGGTTTTATTCCTGCCATAAACCCTGCAGCCACCAAACCGATGTTGGTGATGACTGCCAATGCCGTCAGCCAGATAGCCCAGTTATCTTGGTAATGTAAGGTCGCTTCATAAATCAGGTCCTTGCCGATAAAGCCGAATGTTGAGGGAAGGCCGGCACTGGAAAGCGCGGCTAGCAAGGCGGCGATAAAGACCGGCATAAGTACCTTGCGCAATCCGCTTAATTTCGTGAGATCACGCGTGTGCGCCTCATGATCAATGATGCCCGTAACCATAAAGAGTGTAGCTTTATATAGCGCATGAACCAAGATGAATACGCTGGCTGCTATAATGGCTTGGTCGCTACCTATCCCTAATAAAAACGTTAAGATGCCCAGTGCAGATATGGTAGAGTATGCTAAAACGCCTTTTAGGTCTGTACGAAACAGAGAATGTATGGCAGCATATACCATCGTAAATCCGCCTACAATCATCAGGGTGGTATTCCATAACTCGGTGCTACCTAACGCAGGTGTTAGACGTGCCAAGAGATATATACCGGCCTTGACCATGGTAGCCGAGTGAAGATATGCAGATACGGGCGTAGGAGCTTTCATCGCACCCGGTAACCAAAAATGGAAAGGAAATTGTGCTGATTTGGTAAAAGCACCAATAAAAACCAGTCCGACAATTAGCGGGTATAACGGATGGTTAACAACTTTATCATGTTGGGCAAACAGCTCACTAATGATGAATGTATCTGCAATATTTCCCGCTAACACCAATCCTGCTAATAAGAAAAAGCCTCCTAATCCGGTAATACTAAGTGCTGTAAGTGCACTATTCCTGGATTCCTTGCTGTCGTTATTGAAGCCGATGAGGAAAAAGGAACTGATACTGGTCAGTTCCCAGAAAACAAATAATGTCAGGATATTGTTAGCAAGTACGACGCCTAACATAGCACTCATAAAAAGGAGTAGATAAGCGAAAAACCGGTCAAAATAAACATGTCCTTTTAGATAACTGCGACCATAAAAGAAAATGGCTGTTCCAATACCGGTAATTAATAGCGCAAAAAGTAAAGATAAACCATCCAGACGGAAGTCAAAGTTAACGCCCAAACTCGGAACCCAAGCGAGGTGTTGGATAACGTTTGTTCCGTTCGCTATGACAGGCACATGCCATAAATAGAACAAAAAGAGAATTACAGGTATAAACGGGAGTAATATACTCCATTTCGTCTTAATAATCTTGCCGAAAGGAACGAGAAGGCTTGATGTTATTAACCCTGTTAAAACAGTAAATAGCATGCAGTCTTTATGTTTAAATAATGTTGGAAACGTTATAAAATTACAAAAAATCCTCAAAAAAGAAAGCCTCTCGTTTTTGCGAGAGGCTTTTTTTATGCTGGTTTATCTTATTTTTTAGCTATTTCTTCATTTCTTCTGCTCCTTTGATGATCGCTTCGACTACGGTGGGATCCTGCAGTGTAGACGTATCGCCTAAATTATCAATTTCTCCTTCTGCAATTTTGCGTAAAATACGACGCATGATTTTCCCAGAACGCGTTTTTGGCAAATCGGATACAAACTGAATAATATCAGGTTTGGCAATAGCACCGATTAAGCGTGTGATAGTCTGTAAAATATCCTTACGCGTACTTTCGGCATCGATGTGATGGTTTGCAACAATGACATACGCATAAATACCCTGTCCTTTAACCGGATGTGGATAACCGACAATGGCCGATTCTACGACATCAGAGTGCATGTTGATCGCATTTTCCACCTCAGCCGTGCCAATGCGGTGACCAGAGACGTTCAACACATCATCCACACGTCCGGTAATTTTATAATAGCCTTCGGGACTTCTGTAACAGCCGTCGCCCGTAAAATATTTATCTGGATAGGTAGAGAAATAGGTTTGACGGCATCGCTCGTGGTCGCCCCAGGTCGTGCGTAACATGCCCGGCCACGGAAACTTGATGCACAGATTTCCTGTTACATCGTTACCCTCGATTTCTTTACCATCTTCGTCCATTAAACAAGGTTGTACACCCGGGAGCGGTAACATCGCATAGCTCGGAATGGTTGGTGAGATACCTGCCATCGGTGCAATTAATATACCTCCATTTTCTGTTTGCCACCAGGTATCGGCAATCGGTGCCTTTCCTTTTCCGATTTTTTCGTTGAACCAATGCCAAGCCTCTTCATTAATAGGTTCACCCACAGATCCTAGTTTTTTAATACTGCTTAGATCTTTACCCTCTAAATATTCGTCTCCAAAAGCCATTAACGAGCGAATGGCCGTAGGTGCTGTATATAGGATGTTCACTTTATATTTATCGACAATGTCCCACAAGCGTCCTGCATCCGGATAAGTTGGCGTTCCTTCAAACATTAAGGAAGTCGCACCTTGTGATAATGGACCATATACGATGTAGCTGTGCCCCGTAATCCAACCGATATCGGCTGTACAGAAATAGACTTCTCCGGGTTGATATTGGAATACATTTGAAAAGGTGTATCCGGTATAAACCATGTAACCTCCGGTAGTGTGTACAACACCTTTAGGTTTGCCGGTCGAGCCCGATGTATAGAGCACAAATAACGGATCTTCGGCATCCATTTCTTCGGCAGGGCAAGGTGGATTACCTTGAGTTTCCACTTTTTTAATTTCGTCTTCCCACCATACATCACGGCCTTTTATCATGGATATTGGCGTGCGTGTACGTGTTAACACAATGACACGTTCCACGGAGTCACATTGCATAAGTGCATCATCCACAATAGATTTTAACTCCAACACTTTTCCGGCACGGAATCCACCATCAGAGGTAACGACCAGTTTACATGCTGCATCGTTGATTCGGTCTGCGATAGAGCGAGCGGAGAAACCACCAAATACAACGGAATGGATGGCACCAATACGAGCACAAGCCAATACGGCGATGACTAGCTCAGGTACCATAGGAAGATATATACATACACGGTCTCCCTTGACTACGTTGTTGTTTTTCAACACGTTCGCAAAGACTTCGACTTTCTCTAAAAGTTGCTTGTAAGTGAGGATGCGATGTGCCTCGTTTGGGTCGTTAGGTTCCCATATAATGGCAGGTTTATCTCCTAACTGATAAATATGTCTATCTAAACAATTTTCGGTAATGTTAAGTTTTCCTCCTTCAAACCATTTAATGTTAGGGTCGGTAAAGTTCCAGTTTAATACGTTTGTCCATTTTCGTTTCCAAAAGAAGTTTTCCGCAATTTCTCCCCAAAATGCTTCCGGGTTTTCGACGCTATTTTTATACGCCTCCTGGTACTCCTCAAAACTTTTAATTTGTAGGTTCATGTTTTTTTTAAATACAAAATTTAAATGATTAACTTTTATCCAATGCAGACATTTATTTATTGAAATCTGTCCGTATTGGATATACAAGCACTAATTTACTTTTTTTTGCCATCAATGTCAATTTTTTAACTTTATGTATTCGTATTTTTATAGCCGATGAAGCTGCTAAAGCAAGTATACTATTTCTTAATCTATACCAACCTGCTTATCGCAGGTGCTGCAATAGCGCAGTCCGCATTGACATATCTATTCTTCGACGCTCCTTTTGATTATCCTATTATGATGATAGAAGGTGCTGCAACCTTGTTGCTGTATAATTTTAGTATGTTACTCTCAAAACCTCGAGAACCTGAAAAATCAGCATATCGGCGTACACGGTGGATATTCAGGAATGAATGGTTATTGTGGTTGAATGGTGGGATAGGAATCGTGGTGCTAGGGTATGCCGCGTGGCATATCCATTTGTATAGTTTGTTCTTCCTAATAGGGATAGGGGCTATGAGTGTGGCGTATTCTATTCCAATAATCCCCTATAAAGGGAAATGGGTCGGATTTCGCCAGCTGCCCGGCATGAAGATTTTTCATATTGCGTTCATCTGGACATTAAGTTCAGTGTGTTTGCCGGTTTTTGAAATGCATTTGGATGGATTAGGGGTTGATTTACAGTTATTCCAAACGCTTTTTGTGCTGAAGTTTATTTTTTTGCTGATTTGTACATTACCTTTCGATATTCGGGATATCCAACAAGATTCCTATTATCATTTAAAAACGATACCGAATATGCTTGGTGCAAATAGGGCGATTTTATTGTGCTATGCACTTTTAATAGTGCATAGCGGTATCGTGCTGCTATTCGATATCCAATTGAAAGTGCAGATGGGAATATTGACAACAAACCTGTTTATTGCGATTGTGCTTAAACAGGTTGTGTTCCGAAATGCAAATCGTTATCATTATGCTTTCTTGTTGGACTTTGCGTTAATAGCACAGTTTTTAATTGTTTATTTGTTTGTATAAAATCCTATAATTTTATCGGCTATAATATCTGACAGTTTATAATAACTTTCGAATGTCCAACCGGCTACATGTGGGCTCAACAGCACATTATCCCTAGAAATAAGGTCGGCGTACCAGTCCGTTTCGCCGAGCGCTGGGAATTTTTCAATAGGTAATACATCAAATGCTGCCCCTAAAATTTTACCGGTATCCAGGTGTTTCAAAACCGATGGGATATTTGTTATAGCGCCCCTGGCGCCCATCAGAAAAAAGATGGGTTTGCGGAAATGAAAGAGATATTCATCATCTACCATCCCTCTGGTTTCACGTGTCAGCGGAATATGAAAACTTAACACGTCCGCTTGGCGGACAACTTCTTCCATTGAAACCTCTTTGGCATAGGCATCGGAAAACCCAGTTTTGTATTTGTCATATGCAATGACATTAACGTCAAAACCTGAAAGTTTTTTCGCCATTGCTTGCCCATTATGGCCATACCCGATTAGCGCTACTGTTCGTCCTTTTAATTCATATCCGCGGTTTTCTTCCCTACACCATTGTCCAGTACACACCTCTCGATGTCCACGGTTTAGGTTGTTCATTAAGACCAGTAGCATTCCGATCATGTGTTCGCCAACAGCGTCCTTATTACCGTCGTTTGCCGGGAATAGACGAATACCTTTCGAAGCGGCATATTCCTCATCAATGTTGTCCATTCCTGCGCCTGGACGGGCAATAAATTGTAGGTTGGTGGCGAGGTCAAGAAAGGATTCGTCGACTTGAAATTTCGAACGGATAATCAATCCCGTATATTGTTGGATAACGTTTTCGGCATCCGCTCTGCTGAAGCTAGGTTGATAATTGTAAGCTATTCTGGCTTCATCCAACTTCTCTAATAGTATGTGGTGTATATCGTCTACAATAAGAATATTCATTTTTTAACTAAAGTTTTATACGTAAATAATTATTGATGAGCTCGCAAGCTCGGTTTCTCTTTTAAAGGCCATATGGAATATCAAGGTTATATTACATTCGTGTTGGTGATTTTGTAATTATGGATATTTCATGAAATCTACAGATAATAACTTGTCCAGATTTTTTTGAGCTATTTTGGCGGGCATGAGCTTCATTAGCATATTGCGTATGCTAATGAATATGCTATTGTCCCATTGTGCGATCTCTCCGATCCGCCTGGAAGTATCCGTAATATATTTTGTTCGAGACAGTCTTCTTTTCTCAAACGAGGAGAACGCCTTCTTAACATCTTGCTTCAATCCCAGTTCATCCAATAGAACAGCGACATCCTCTAAAGCCTGGCAGGCACCCTGTCCCATATTGGGCGTCGTGGCGTGTCCGGCGTCACCAATAAGGAGAATATTATCATAAGCCAGATGTTTGAGCGGTTCGATGTCTACAATGTCGCTCCAAATCAGTTCGCGATCCTTAGTATGCGCTAAAATAGCAGGAATAGGAGCGTGGTACGATTGAAAGTGTTTTAACAAATCGCTGACTTTGTAATCTCGATATATAGGATTACCAGGCGTAGCATTTATACATGCATACCAATAGATACGATTATTGCTTAAAGGTGTCATCCCAAATCTTCCTAATTTCCCCCACGTTTCGGTTCCTTTATCTAATGTCATCTCCGTATTATCAATGGTCGCGCGCCAGCAGGTATATCCCGAATAGCGAGGTTTGGAGGATGGTATGAGTTGTTGTCGGAGTGGAGACCTTACCCCATCAGCAATAATTAAAAAGCGTGCTGTGTGTTGTGTGCCGTCTTCAAAAAACAAGGTAACAGTATCAATATGCTGTTCTAATCGCGTAGCTTTTTTGCCTAACTGTAGTTTTTGAGCTTTGATTTTAGATAGCAGGAAAAGGTGTAAATCCGCGCGATGAATGGCAAAATTTTGTTGTTTATACTTTTTACTGATAGCATGGGTGTCCGGAGATGCCAAAAGCTGCCCTTTATCGTCTAAAATATGGTAGCTATCCAAGTAATAACCTATTTGTTCTACTTCAGTTCTCAAGCCAAGTAGGTCTAAAGCACGCATCGCATTTGCTGCCAGCCCAAATCCTGCACCGATTCCCTTCAGTTCTTTTGTCTGCTCAAAAAGTACAAAATCCTTATCGATTTGTTGGAGAGCTATGGCCATGGCAAGCCCTGCCACACCACCACCTACTATGGCGAAATCACTATCTATCGTTTTGGTGTATGGCATTCGTAATTTCATTTGTTAAAGCAACAAAATCTTCAACCGATAATCGCTCTGCTCGGAGCTCATATAATGGATTGTCGCTCATTCTATCTTTTGGAACAACAGCAGATAGAGCGTTTCGTAACGTTTTGCGTCTTTGGTTAAAAGCCGCTTTTACGACACGCCAAAATAGTTTTTCGTCACAATCAAGTGTTTTACGGTCGTTTCTTGTCATTTTCATAACACCCGAAAGTACTTTGGGAGGCGGATTAAATGCTCCGGCTTTTACCGTGAAAAGATACTGTACATCGTAATAAGCCTGTAAGAATACGCTGAGAATGCCGTATTCTTTATTACCTGGTTTTGCCACACAACGTTCCGCTACCTCTTTTTGGAACATGCCGACCATCTGTACTACACGCCCGCGCTCCTCCAAAATCTTAAATAGAATCTGCGAAGATATATTATACGGGAAATTGCCGATGACCGCCATTTTATCTCCAAAAAAATGACCGAAATCCAGTGTAAGAAAGTCTCCGTGAATAAGTCTGTTATCCAACTGTGGATATTTATCTGCAAGAAACGTGATGGATTCATCGTCCACGTCAATCAGCCACGTTTCATAGGCGTCTTTTTGAAGTAAAAAATCAGATAGCACGCCCATGCCAGGACCTACTTCCAATACCTGTTTAAACCCCAAAGCAGGTTCAAGGGCTTCCACAATCTTCTGTGCAGCATGCTTATCGTTTAGAAAGTGTTGCCCTAAATGTTTCTTTGCGCGTACGGTACTCATTCGTTGAGGGGATGTTGAGTTACAAAAATAAAAATTATTCTGCTACATTCTATACATACCTGCTCTATACTTTCTTTAGATCAGATTCGCTCGCTGTTCGGGGGGCTGTTCGGACATTTACCGGGAATTTACCGTGTAGCCAACGAGTATTTACTGCGGTTTACTCGGTAAAATGTTGTAAAAAGTAAAGCTTTTTATTTATCTTAAATTTTGTAATTTTGATTCAAAGCTTTCGGAAAATGAGTGAAAAACTAAAAATAGGTATTACCGTAGGGGATGTAAACGGCATCGGATTAGAAGTGATTATTAAATCGTTGATGGATAATCGGGTGTTGGATTACTTTACGCCGATTGTATATGGTAATACTAAAGTTGCTTCATTTCACCGAAAAGCGATTGGTGTACAGGATTTTAGTTTCAATGTCATTCATCATCCGGATCAAGCAAATCCTAAACGTGCCAATATGATTAATTGTTGGCAAGAAGACGTGAAAATTACATTGGGTGAACAAAATGAAATCGGTGGGAAATATGCTTTTCTTTCTTTGGAGAGAGCTGCGGAGGACCTTCGTAATGGTAAACTCGATGCTTTAGTTACTGCGCCTATCAATAAGCACAATATACAGCAAGATGGTTTTCATTTTCCGGGACATACTGAATATCTGCAATCTAAAATGGAAGCATCTGATGTCTTGATGTTTATGATTGCTGATGAGCTTCGCATAGGGGTTGTTACCGGGCATATTCCTGTCAAGGAAATTGCGGCTGCTATAACAGCGGAGGCTATTTTACAGAAATTACGGATGATGAACGAAAGTCTTAAGAAAGACTTTTGGATGGAGAAACCTAAAATAGCTGTACTTGGATTAAATCCCCATGCGGGAGATAATGGATTAATCGGTACGGAAGATGAAGATATTATTGCGCCGACTATCCAAAAAGCAAAAGAAGAAGGGATTTTCTGTTTTGGACCTTATCCTGCCGATGGTTTTTTTGCAAGCGATACGTATACCAAATTTGATGGTGTCTTAGCGATGTACCACGATCAGGGGTTGATTCCATTTAAACATATTGCTTCTCGTAAGGGGGTTAATTACACTGCGGGCTTACCCATCGTTCGTACATCTCCGGATCATGGAACGGGCTATGATATTGCCGGAAAAAATTTGGCTTCACATGAATCTTTCCTAGAGGCGATTTTTTCTGCTATTCATATTGTGAAACGCCGCCGGGAGCAAGAAGAACTCGTCGCCAATCCGCTGCCATTCCGCCGCCTATCAAAAGATAGGGATTAGCAAGAGGCGGTTTGTACGAAATAATCTGTATTTTTGCCCGCTGTAGGCGTTGAGCCTAGAGAAGAAGCTATGCGAGAAAATTTACAACATCCTATTTTTCAAATAATCAGAGATTTAGCGGATAAAGAAAAGGTCGAATGCTACGTTGTTGGCGGATATGTCCGTGATTGCATCATGAAACGGCCTTTTAAAAACGACGTCGATTTGGTTGTAATTGGAAGTGGGATTGATTTTGCTTCGAAGCTCGGCGAAATTTTACATACTAAAGTTGCGGTCTACAAAAGTTTTGGAACAGCCATGTTGGTATATGATGGCATTAACTTGGAGTTTGTAGGCGCCCGGAAAGAATCTTACCGTTCCAATTCCAGAAAACCCATTGTCGAGGATGGTACGCTTGAAGATGATCAGAACCGTCGGGATTTTACGATTAATGCGATGGCGTATTGTTTAAATGCTGATCGTTTTGGTGAACTTGTAGACCCTTTTGGTGGGGTGGAAGATATTCAAAACCGTATTATTCGGACACCGCTTGATCCGGCTATCACGTTTTCTGATGATCCGTTACGCATGATGCGCGCCATCCGCTTTGCGACACAACTTAACTTTAAGATTGATGTGAAAGCGGTTCAAGCTATCGTGGAAAATGCGGAACGCATTAAAATTATTTCTAAGGAGCGTATTACAGATGAACTGAATAAAATCGTCATGGCGACTAAACCATCCGTCGGTTTCCGCTATCTATTCGATACCGGGTTGCTGAAGATTATTTTTCCTGCGATGTACAATTTACATGGAGTTGATATCATAGATGGACGCGGGCATAAAGACAACTTTTACCACACGTTAGAGGTTTTGGACAATGTGGCGTCCCTGTCGGACGATCTATGGTTGCGGTGGGCGGCGATTATGCATGATATAGCCAAGCCTGCCACCAAACGATATGATAAAAGAGTAGGATGGACCTTTCACGGTCATGAAGATCGCGGTGCAAGGATGGTACCGAAGCTTTTTGCTGAACTGAAACTTCCGCTCCATGATAAAATGAAGTTCGTCCAAAAACTGGTGCAACTACACTTGCGGCCCATTGTGTTGGCACAAGATATTGTTACAGACTCCGCAGTACGCCGGTTGCTGTATGAAGCAGGTGATGATATTGATGCCTTGATGCTACTGTGTCATGCCGATGTGACCACCAAGAATGAGTTTAAGAAGAAAAAATACCGTAATAATTTTGAGCTGGTAAAACAGAAATTGAAAGATGTAGAAGAACGGGATAAAATCCGGAATTGGCAACCTCCTGTATCGGGGGCGGATATTATGGCACTTTTTGAAATAGGGCCGGGCCGTGTGGTCGGTACAATCAAGAATGCGATGAGAGAAGCCATTTTGGAGGGAGAGATTCCTAATTCTCGTGAAGAGGCATTGTCTTTTATTCTAAAACAGGGAAAGCATTTAGGTTTATCACCCAAAACGAATACAGCACTTTAATTTTTTAAAAATTATTGTAATTTTAACCTTTGTATAAACGATAAACTAAACGATACGATTAAGAATGGCTATTTACAGATTTCGAGTAACTTTTGAGGATTATGAGGATGTATATCGGGAAATAGATATGCCTTCGAAAGCTACATTTTTAGAATTGCATCAGGCTATCCATAACGCTACCGGCTACACTTCAGATGTTTCTTCGTCATTTTATGTGAGTAATGATCAGTGGAAAAAAGGGACAGAGATTGCTTTTCTGCCTACGGAAAGAAAACAGAGTAACGGTGTGCTGGAAATGGAGGGTATTCGTTTGAGTAAGTTTATCGACGATCCACACCAAAAATTTTATTATGTCTATAACTTTGACCGTCCTTATGACTTTCATGTGGAGCTGATTAAAATTTTAAAAGAGGAAGATGGTAAGGAATACCCATTGGTATCTAAGACGGTCGGAACGGTGCCCAAGCAAGTTGCAGCTGCGAATTTTCCGTTATCGACAGCCGATGATGAGGACGATGAGGAAGAAGATTTACCGACAGATGACACAGAATACGGCGTTGATGAAGATGAAGACTTCGATTTATTTGACGGCGAAGACGAAGGTGGAGGAGAAGAAGGAGAAGGGACCAGTGGTGCGGAAGATGAATATTGATGGCAGGTGGTCACACAAAGAGATTAATCGTAGTGGTCGGGCCTACCGCGGTAGGAAAGACCACTATGGGTATTGCACTGGCCAAACATTTTAAAACCGAAATTATTTCTGCGGATTCCAGGCAATTCTATAAGGAGATGTCTATTGGCACGGCAAAGCCGGATGTCAATGAGCTTACGGAAGTGAAACATCACTTTATTGATTCCCATACAATCGAGGAAGAATATTCGGCGGGGGATTTTGAAAGAGATGCATTATCCTTGTTGGATAGCCTATTTGAAAAGCATGATGTGGTTGTGATGGTAGGTGGATCTGGGCTGTTTGTACGCGCGGTCTGTGAAGGGTTGGATAATTTGCCAAAAGCTCCAGCTGTGGTACGAGAACGTTTGAATGGTATTTTTGAACGGAAGGGACTGGAGTCATTGCAACAGAAACTTAAAGAAGTTGATCCCGATTATTATCACCACGCGGATATACATAATCCGCAGCGCGTCATTCGTGCGTTGGAAGTGTACGAAGCAACAGGGAAACCCTTCTCATCCTATCGTGTACGGGAAATGGTTGAACGTCCGTTTGAGATCGTAACCGTTGGATTGAATATGGATCGGCAAATGCTATACGATCGCATCAATCTACGTGTGGACATGATGATAGAAAAGGGATTGGTAAATGAAGTGCGCTCGCTGCTATCCTATCGGAACAAACCGGCATTATTGACAGTTGGTTACGCGGAGATATTTGATTTTATTGATGGGGAAATTACACTGGAGGAAGCTATTTTCCGTATTAAACAGAATTCCCGGCGTTATGCAAAAAGGCAGATTACTTGGTTCAAAAAATATGGGAATACGGTATGGTTTGAACCTGATGATTGGAAAGGGATTTTATCTTTTTTAAGGTAGGGTTGAACCCTACCTTAAAAAGATCGTTAGATGATAAAATTCCATCCAAACGGATCATTTATCTTACCATATCGGAGTTGATTTAAATAATCCAATACTTTGTTGGAAAACTCCCGTCCTTCTATCGGCGGCAACTCGTAGTCTTGCCCTTCATAACCAATTCTGGAGATATGCGTGACTGTCGCAGCGGTTCCGGCAGCAAAAGCCTCTGATACGCGACCATCCTTAATGCCGTCAATCAATTCTTGTACGGAAACTTTACGTTGTTCTGCTTTGTATCCCCATTTTTCGGCGAGCTCCATGATTGTGCGGCGGGTAACACCATGTAAGATTGTATCACCATGTGGTGTGATAATCGTATCGCCGATACGGAAAATCAAATTGGCTGTACCCGCTTCTTCTACATATTTATGCTCATTGGCATCTGTCCACATAATTTGGTCATACCCCTCGTCATTTGCCAATTGGGTAGGATATAGCGACAGAGCATAATTTCCTGCATTTTTCGAAAATCCAACACCACCTTCTGCAGCACGTGTGTAATATGTTTCCACTTTTAAGCTGATTGGTTTACTGTAATAGGCACCTACCGGACAAGTGATAATAGCAAATGTATACGATTTAGAGGGATGCACACCCAGTGCGCCTTCGGTTGCAAACATAAACGGACGGATATATAAGGATGTACCTTCCTGTGATGGTACCCAGCTGCGATCCACATCCAATAGTGTTTTCAGGCCGTCCATAAAAATTCCCTCCGGAACTTCCGGCATCTGAAGGCGTTTTGCAGATTTGTTGAAACGTTCCCAGTTTTTATCCGGACGGAATATACTTACTGTTCCATCGGCAAATTTGTAACCTTTAATTCCTTCAAAAATAGCTTGACCATAATGCAAGGCAGACATCGATGGATTGACCGTAAAGTCTCCATAAGGGACGACAGCTACATCTTGCCACGCACCGTCATCATATGTGGCGACTAACATGTGGTCAGACATGATAGCACCAAACTTCAAATTGCTGAAATCTACTTGCGAGAGTCTTGATTCTTTCGTTGGCTCTACGCGAATGGAATAGGTATTCGTATCGCTCATCACATTAAAATTTTTAATGTGTGCAATTTAGGAAAAAAGTACGAATATAATTAAGTATTGATTATTTTCAACAACGCGTCAAGATAGGTTCTTTCATTCGCCAGACGAGGGACCTTGTTTTGGCCTCCAAGTTTCCCACGGCTTTTCATCCACTTATAAAAGGTATCCTGTTCTGCTTGGTGAACAATGGGGTAAGCTAATGCCAGATCCTTGAAACGCTTGGCGTCGTAGTCGGAATTGATTTCCCGCAGTGTAGTATCTAATGTATCGCAGAACGTTTGAAAATCGTTAGGCTGTTTTTCAAATTCGATAATCCATTCATGCGCACCAGCCTCCCCGTTTCTGAAGTAAACAGGACCAGCGGTATAATCACGGATAATAGCTTCCGTTGCACGACAAGCTATTTGCAAGGCGTGTTCTGCATTATCTACGATAAGCTCTTCGCCAAAAGTATTAATGTAGTGTTTCGTGCGTCCTGATATTTGAAAACGATAAGGGGATAAAGAGGTAAATTTGATGGTATCTCCGATTTTATAACGCCATAAACCCGCATTCGTCGATATGATTAAGGCGTAATTCTTTCCAATTTCTACTTCGTCTAATCGCAACGTTTTGGGATGCTCTTCCAATGCGTGCTCCATGGGGAGAAACTCATAATAAATGCCGTAATCCAACATGAGTAAGAGGTCTTCGGAGTCCGATTGGTCCTGCAAACCAAAATATCCCTCGGAAGCGTTATAGTTTTCGAGGTAATACATGTTATCCGAAGGTATCAGTTGTTTGAATAAATCCCGGTATGGTTTAAAGCTTACGCCGCCATGCCCATAAAACTCCAAATTGGGCCATACTTCCAAAAGATTGCTTTTGCCTGTAATTTCTAATATCCGCTTAGCCATGACGATATTCCAGGTTGGAACACCGGCGAGGCTGGTGACGTTCTCCTTAATGGTAATCTGTGCAATTTGTTCAATTTTTTCTTCAAAATTCGGATTTAAGGTCACTTCCAAATTAGGTGTGCGCTTAAATTCTGCCCAGAACGGCAGATTACGTATTAAAATGGAAGACAAATCGCCATAATACGAATCCGGACTGAAGTTATTGATTTGAGAGGATCCGCCGATCACAACCGATTTACCTGTAAAGACTTTATTTTCTGGTTTGTTGTGGCAATAAATAGACAGCATATCTTTCCCGCCTTGATAGTGGCAGTCTTCTAGCGCCTCCATACTCACGGGGATAAACTTAGACCGATCCGAAGTGGTGCCTGATGATTTTGCAAACCATTTGATATCGGAAGGCCATACTAAGTTTTGTTCCCCTTTAATCATGCGGTCCACATACCCTTTAATATCATCGTAGTCTTGGATCGGAACACGATCTTTATATTCTTCTGGTGTAAGGATGCTGTTGTAGTCGTATTTTTTTCCCCACTCGGTCGCTTCTGCCGTGGAAATTAAACTTTGAAACCATTCTTCCTGCACATCATGGGGATATTTCATGAAAAGCTCAATCTGATGAATGCGCTTTTTCATAATCCATGTGAAGAGAGAATTTAGTAATGCCATGTATAAAGGATCCTATTAGCTAGTTTTATAGTTTTTTTCTTCTCAATTCAAAATGACGTCCCAAATAGAATTTTCGTGCTAATTCATTATCTGCAATTTCTTCTGGAGTCCCCGTAAGCATAATCTTTCCTTCCGTCAACAGATAGGCTCTATCGGTGATGGACAATGTCTCCTGTACATTGTGGTCGGTAATCAGTACACCAATGTTTTTCCGCTTGAGTTTAGAGACTATTGTTTGTATCTCTTCCACGGCGATAGGGTCTACGCCGGCAAACGGTTCATCCAATAAAATAAAATGTGGGTTTGCCGCTAATGCCCTAGCGATCTCCGTACGGCGCCTTTCTCCTCCTGATAAAAGATCTCCACGGTTCTTTCGAACCCTATGCAAACTGAATTCTGTCAATAGTTCTTCCAGTTTCTCGAGACGTTCCTCTTTATTTTTATAATGTATTTCTAAAACAGCCAAAATATTGTTTTCTACCGATAGCTTTCGGAATACAGATGCTTCTTGTGCTAGATACCCAATCCCTTTTTGCGCACGCTGAAACATAGCATCTTGTGTGATTTCCTGGTCGTCTAGAAAAACATGACCGTCGTTTGGTTTAATTAAACCAACAATCATGTAAAACGACGTTGTTTTTCCAGCCCCGTTAGGGCCCAGCAATCCGACAATTTCGCCTTGTTCAACGTGAAAAGACACATCATTGACAACTGTCCGTTGTTTATATTTCTTGATTAAATGTTCTGCCTTTAAAATCATCTACTGCTTTAAACCGTTTTATACACAAATATATTTTAATATCGTATTGCTTTGATATTTAATTGCAAATTCTTTTTACCCCGCCAATTATTCTCTTCTATCGTATAGCAGATATCAAATTTATGGCCTGCATTAATATAGTCTATGTGTTCCGCTAAACCGAAACCTATACAATCGAACGATACCGAATCGTCTTGTTTTACCACTATTTTGATATGATTGGTGCCCACGATATATCCCGATCCCTGTATTTTGCGCGTGAGAAGAATAGGTGCTTCATTTTGTGGGCCAAAAGGTTCAAATTGCTTTAATAAACGGCAAAATTTAGGATCGATGTCGTTAAGATTTAGTTCCGTTTCTATGAGCACTTCCTGCTGGAGCATCTCGGGCTTAATACTGTTCTGTACTACCGCTTCGAATTTTTCTTGAAACGCCGGTACATTTTCCAAGCGCATCGTGAGACCCGCTGCGTATTTATGGCCGCCGTATTGGTCTAACAAATCGGCACATTCGCTCAATGCTTCGTAAAGGTCAAAACCCAATACGGATCGTGCCGAACCGGCAATGTGTCCATTGGTTTGAGTAAGTATAACGGTAGGACGGTAGTATTTTTCTGTTAAACGCGAAGCCACAATACCGATCACGCCTTTGTGCCAATCGGCTTTGAAAAGTACAGTTGACTTGCGTTGTTTTAATACCTCGTTGTTATCAAGGATATCCAACGCTTCCTCCGTTATTTTAAGATCAAAGCCCTTGCGTACCGTATTCTGATCATCAACCGTCGTCGAATACGCTTCGGCTTCCGCCAACGATTTTGAAATCAATAGTTTTACAGCATCTTTAGCATGTTCGATGCGTCCCGCAGCATTAATACGCGGGCCAATCTGGAAAACGATATCTCCTACAGAAAAATGCCCGCTTTTATTGGAAGAGAGATTGATGAGTGCTTGGAGCCCACAATTTGGATTGGTATTTAATTTTTTGAGTCCAAAATAAGTGAGTACCCGATTTTCTCCAGTAATCGGTACGATGTCTGATGCAATACTCACGGCTACCAGGTCCAGATATTGATACGCAAGCTGCATATCCATATCGTTTTTTTGGACGAAGGCTTGGATTAATTTAAAACCGATACCGCAGCCCGATAGCTCTTTATAAGGATAGGGGCAATCGCTACGTTTAGGATCTAATACAGCTACTGCATCCGGAATGGTGTTGCCTGGAAGATGATGATCCCCGATAATGAAATCAATGCCTTTGCTGTGGGCATATTTGACTTTTTCAATCGCCTTGATACCACAATCCAAAGCAATAATTAAAGAAAAACCATTTTCTGCGGCGTAGTCAATTCCTTTAAAAGAAATTCCGTATCCTTCCAAGTACCGATCGGGGATATAAAACTCCAAACCCGAATGAAAATCACGAAAAAAACTATAGACAACAGAAACGGCAGTGGTACCATCGACATCATAATCGCCGTATATTAATATCTTCTCCTTGTTGCCGATTGCTCTTTCAATTCGCGATATGGCTTTGTCCATATCTCTCATTAAAAACGGATCGTGCAACAGATCGAAGTTAGGACGAAAAAAATGCTTGGCCTGTTGATAGGTTTCAATATCACGGTTGAGAAGTAGTTCGGCTATTACAGCGTTTATACCCAACTCATCACGTAGTTTGTTGGTTTTTTGAACATTGTTTTTTGGCTTAACCACCCATCTTTTTTGCATATTGTTGCCGTTGTATTAACGTGTAAATATACATTTTGTAAACGGGTTTACCTAATAGGTGGCCTTGTTAGGCATAAAAGAGGTTGTGACTTATGATGTTATAATAAATAAAAAAGATATCGAGAATCCTTTTTGTTAAAAGCTTTTCCGAACTCTCTAAATATTTTTGTTAGTTTTGTTTGAAACAGGTGTTCTAAGAAGAATACGAACGTTGTATTTAATTTTTTTGCTATGTCAATAGTTAGAGAAAGCGACTTGATTGGTATAGGTAAGAAGTACCAAATTGAGACGGAAGCCGGTGATAACATGGTGGTTGTTATCCACGACGATGGTAAACGCGAACTTTATCGTTCGGAGGGAGATGACAGTGAAACGCATTGTGTTATGACGCTTTCTGATGAGGAATCCCGTCAGGTGGCGGGTATCATCGGAGGGTTGTCTTATAAGCCCAAAGCGTTGGAAACTATGGAAGTTGCGTTGGACGATTTACGGATTGAATGGTATAAAGTAGGGGTTTCTAGTGATGGTGTCGACAAAAGTATCGGGGAATTGGGCGTTCGGCAACGTACCGGAGCATCGATTATTGCTGCCATTAAGGAAGAAGATACGATCATTAATCCGGGACCAGACTATGTGATTACACCGGGAACAACACTGGTAGTCGCTGGAAAGAAAACGAATATTAAACAATTAAAAGAAATCCTAATTTAATCCTATGCTATCACATACCTTGGTATTAGAAGTTGGTATTGCCGTATTGTTAGTCGCCATTGTTGGTTTGTTGGCCAATAAATTGCGTTTTTCGGTGATTCCATTTTTTATAATAATTGGTATGGTAGTTGGCGAACACGCGCCTCAAATTGGATATATCGACTTCACGTTTACAGAGAGTAAGCCGTTTATCGATTTCATGGGGCGATTGGGGGTACTTTTCCTCTTGTTTTATCTAGGATTGGAGTTTTCTGTAGGACGGTTAATGCGATCCGGAAAATCCATTGTTACGGGGGGCATAGTTTATGTTTTTCTTAATTTTATCTCGGGTGTCCTGATAGGATGGCTCATGGATCTTCCTTTTAAGGAAATGATGGTGCTATGTGGTGTCATGACTAGTTCATCGACGGCAATTGTTGCGAAAGTACTGACCGATTTGAAACGGACAGCGAATCCCGAAACGGAGATAATTATGGGGATGATTATGTTTGACGATCTTTTTATCGCCATGCATATCTCTTTCCTCTCGGGATTGATTCTGACCGGAGGAACTTCCTTTTGGTCGGTGCTGGGAACATCCCTGCTAGCCCTAGGTTTTATTTTGACGTTTTTGATATTAGGACGGAAGCTTGTTCCGGCCATTGATCGGCTTTTACAGGATAAATCGCCCGAGCTATTTATCTTAATCATATTCAGTTTGTTGTTTATCATTGCGGGATTTTCAGAAACGATACATGTTGCGGAAGCAATCGGAGCGTTGATGGCTGGGTTGGTGTTTGCTGATTCCCGTTATATTAAGAAGATTGAAGGGGTGATCGCGCCCTATCGTGATTTCTTCGGAGCGATGTTCTTTTTTAGTTTCGGATTATCTATTGACATGTATACTTTAGGAGGAGCTGTAGGTTGGGCTACATTGGCAGCGGCTATTACTATCATTTGCAATGTGGCGTCGGGGTATTTCGCTGCCAGATTTTCGGGCAGAAAACCCAAAGCTTCATTTGACATAGGGTTTACGCTTTCTGCAAGGGGAGAATTTTCTATTATTATGGCGAATATTGGAAAAGCAGGCGGCTTGCTCCCCATTCTACAATCTTTTGTAGTAGTTTATGTGCTTATCTTATCTATCGTATCGCCTTTACTGACCAAAGAATCCCGTACATTATGGACTGCCTTGTTCGGAAAAGACGCCGCTCCTTTAAAACAGAAAAAGACATTAGAACAGCTGGAAAAATCAGCGGGAAAGTCTTCTTCTTAAAGAAAACCTAGCTCTAATTTAGCCTCCTCGCTCATCATGTCTTTTGTCCAGGGTGGGTCGAATGTGAGTTCCACAAGGGCCTCCTTAACACCTGGGACAGCCGCTACTTTTCGTTGTACTTCTTCCATGATCTCACCTGCAACAGGACATCCCGGAGCAGTTAGTGTCATGACAATCTTCGCTATACCGTCTTCTTTTGTGATAATCTCATATACCAAACCTAAATCCAAGATATTCGCTGGTTTAAGTTCAGGATCATATACGGTCTCTAGTTGTTCCTGTATGGCAGTTGCCAGATTCAACCTATCCATGATGATAATATTGCTCATGTTTTTGTGATTTTATGATAAAGATCTGTCAACTGATTCATGACAGGAGCCTTTGTGAATTTTTCTTCATATAGTGTATACGCATTTCTGACAATGTCGTCTTTTTTATCCGAATTTTCAAATTTCTGAATGGCGGATAATAAGCTTTCCATTTGATAGGGATCAAATAACCAGCCTGTTTTATCGGGGATAATCACATCAGGAATAGCACCGAGATTACTTGCTAAAACCGGAGTGTGGGTAGCCATTCCTTCGATAATTGTCAACGGAACCGCCCCTTCATAACATACCGACGGTACTATTAGCGCTTTGCTGTTTGCTAATATCTGTATCGTTTCTTGCTTATTTTTTTGCCCCAGAAGTTCTATGTTATTGCAGTTTTTGATTATATCGCTGACATTTTTTGTAAGAGGGCCGTCACCCACAATCTTTAATATTTTATCACTTTCTTTTATAGCCGCTATTAACGGTATAATTCCTTTTTCCGCAGATAATCTGCCGATAAATAAATAGTAATTACCTGTATGCAGACTGCTTATGGAGAGATCTACAAAGTTAGGTTTAACGATAAACTGTTTTGGAATAAATTTTTTGCCAGAAGATAAAAACAGGTCTTTGGAAAAATCGGTAAGTGTTATGAAGCTGTCAATGGACTGCCAGGTTCCTATTTTCCAATGTATAAAATGAGTCAATGTTGTCCAAAATGTTTTGACACGAGAGTGATCCAATATTCCCAGTTTGATTCCTTTCCACGGGAAATTTTTCGAGATACTATCTACGTACAGTTTGCTTCGAAAAAATAGTGTTGCGGATGGACAAAGTAACCTGAAGTTATGAAGCGTCATGACCACCGGAATCTGTTTCTTTTTTATGGTTCTAATGATGGCAGGCCCCGTTGCATAATATAGATTGTGAATGTGCACAATGTCTGGAGCAAAGCTTTTGATGCTTTCTTTCACTTTTCGAATGGCATAGATATTCCAAGGGTAGGCGAGAAATTGTAGTAGACCATGCCAGCCTTTTTTATTCTGAAAGGTTAGTGTTTTTACAACATGTTCTTTTTCTAATTCCTCGACTTCCTGTCGAAAAACAGTATCTTCGCCTCCTGCATGTTGATAGAAATTATGAATAACAAGAATACGCATAGAACATAGGATTTTCACAAAGATACTATTTCCCATTTTATCCTTATCTTCGCGTATCATTTTTTAGCTATGTTCCGAGAGTCAGTACACGCAAAAGCTTTTCAGAATTATTTAGAGAAAGCTGATTTCCCGCATACCCCGCAACATTTATACGATCCAATTCGCTATATATTGTCTTTATCAGGTAAGCGGATACGCCCACTATTGGTATTGATGGGAGCAGAGCTTTTTGATTCTTCTGTTGTCGAGCAAGCCTTGCCTGCAAGTGCCGCCATAGAGTTTTTTCACAATTTTTCCTTAATTCATGATGATATAATGGATGTTGCCCCTTTACGGAGAGGAAAGCCTACTGTACATCAAAAATGGAACGATAATGTGGCTATACTATCGGGTGATGCATTGCTAATTAAAGCGTATCAAGAACTAGCGAAATGCCCTATAGACAAGATCCCCGCGTTGCTTCATCTTTTCAACACCACGTCATTAGAGGTTTGTGAAGGACAACAATTCGATATGGATTTTGAAGAACGAGCACAAGTAAGCGAAACAGCGTATATCGACATGATACGACTGAAAACATCTGTATTGCTTGGTTGTGCATTGCAAATGGGCGCTATTGTCGCGGGCGCAGATGAACGATCACAAACATTGCTTTACGATTTTGGCGTAAACTTAGGAATTGCTTTCCAATTGCAAGACGATATATTGGATGTATATGGAAATCCCAAAAGTTTTGGTAAGCAGATAGGCGGTGATATACTGTCGAATAAAAAGACAATTCTTTTTGTAAAACTGCAAGAACTTATTTCTCCAACAGATCAGGAAGAATTGGAATATTTGCTTAAACAGAATATCGATAGCGAACCGGAAAAAGTAGATAAAATGATTGGCTTATACGCTAAATATGATATTCAGACGTTAGCTATATATCAGAAAGAAAAATTTACGACTATTGCTTACGAAAAACTAACGGAAATTCAAGTGGAAGCAGATAAAAAGGAAGCTCTTTTTTCTCTTTCGGACGCGCTGATGCATCGAGTACAGTAACCTTTTGCGGTTAAAAATTGATAAAACTCTAGTTTTTTAGTAAATTGTCAAAACATCAATATAACAAAAATATTAAGTTGCGCATGGCAGATATGGAACCGGTTAAGATAACGATATTTCAAGCATACTTGTTTTGGGAGAATGTAGAGAAAAATTTAAATAATTTATCATTGCGGCTATCTGCGTTGAAGGAAAAAACAGATTTGATTCTCCTGCCAGAAATGTTTAATACCGGCTTTACCATTAACGTTGAAAAGTGCGCGGAAAAAATGGATGGTCCAACGATGCATTGGATGTATGAACACGCTAAAGCTTATAATTGTGTTGTTGCGGGGACACTGATTATCGAGGAAAATGGACATTATTATAACCGTTTCGTGTGGATGTCTTCCGATGGAAGTTTTGTACATTACGACAAGCGCCATTTATTTGGGATGGCAGAAGAAGACAAAGTTTTTACGCCCGGAAATTCCCGTATTGTTTTAAATCTTAAAGGTTGGCGGGTGTGTCCTATGGTATGTTACGATTTACGTTTCCCAGTTTGGTCTCGAAATTTAGGAAACGCTTACGATTTACTAGTCTATACCGCTTGCTGGCCAGATAAACGTTCTGCACATTGGCGAGCACTCATTCCGGCACGCGCTATTGAGAATCAATCCTTTGTAATCGGTGTAAATCGTGTCGGGTATGACGGTAACGAAATCTATTATTCGGGTGGTTCAATGTGTATTTCCCCTAATGGAGATGTAGTCTACTATAAGCCCGAAGATGAAGATTTGTACACGTTTACGTTAAATCCAACTGATTTGATTAAAGCCCGGGAGCAATTTCCGTTCCTAGCTGATGCAGATGATTTTTCCATGTAATATCTCTTGCAAGTCTTTTAGAAGAAAAAATCTACTGATAAGGGTTTGTTTAATTATTGATATGGTCTGTTTAATATGGCAGATTGTATCACAGCCTGACGTAAGTCGAAAGGTACAACATCTTCTTCTTCTTCGATTTCGGGAACGACTTTCATCGCTGCTTTCTTACGATTCACTTCGGCAAGTCTTCCATCGGTTGTCTTTTTCACTTCTTTCGGAATGTCGCGTAAGCGCTCTGCTTTTTTTGTGGGAATTGGAATGAATGTTGTCGGTTCAATGACAATAGGTTTCGGTTGTTGTTCGTATGTTACAGGAGGCGTTGGTGGTGGTACCTGCGGCATACGTCGACGTGCTTTCTCTTGCTCTTTCTGATATTCCGTGTAAATTTTATAAATGATACCACCGATAATCAACAATGCAGGTAAGAAGTTCTCCATAAGGGTAAATTTAATTAAATTTTAGAAAAAAGTCAAACCTAAATAAATTTATTTTATATGCAATATAATCGCGTCTGCATATAAAATAAATTCTATTTTGCTTTCCTCTGCCATCAAAGGCTATTTTATAGAGGAAATATTAGATTTTATTTGCATTGTATTTAGTTTTTTGGTTTGTTTGTATATACAATTATTCTAACCCAATATTATCCGATATGAATGACAATTTTGAAGATACGGACGAATTTTTTTCTTTCTTAACAGGAAAAGCTTACGCTGCCTTGGGTAGACGCTTACAACGAAATCTAAAGGAAGAGGGCGTAAATATTACCTCGGAGCAATGGTCTCTCTTATATTATTTATGGATGGAGGAAGGACGAACCCAGCAAGAACTTGCTTGTTTAACTTTTCGTGATAAACCGAGTGTATCTCGTCTAATCAATAATCTCGAAAAGCTTAAATTGGTGATTCGTGTCAACGACAAAGAAGATAAGCGTACGAATCTCATTTTCTTAACAAAACAAGGGCGCCAAATGAAGGAAGCCTGTTTGCGCCAAGCAAAAAGAACTATCGACCAAGCGTTGGAAGGCGTGACCAGAGAAGATATGGTAAAAGCACGTAACACACTAGATGTTTTGTACAGTAATTTGTCGTAAAATGGTAAGGGAAATTAATTATTATATTTCCTCCGTTTGAAATGCACTGTGGCTATTGACCAGCTTTCCGGTATCTTTAAAGTAGATTTCTTGAAAACTCAAGGTGGTTACACTGTCGACCTTGCGGAAAAATTTATCTGCGGAGACTTCGTCCAATGTTTTAAATCCACAAGCTTCCATAATTTCTACTGTAGCACGTAACGTGTTACGGTGAAACTGTGCTACCCGTATATATTTATCTTCCACATCAAGAGCTTTATATAGGTGAGGACGCTGGGTTGCCACACCGACAGGACATACGTCTTCGTTGCATTTTAATGCTTGGATACAACCTAATGCAAACATCATTCCTCTGGCACTGTAACATGCATCTGCACCTAAAGAAATAACTTTTAATAAATCAAAACCGGTAACAATACGGCCCGAAACGATCAATTTTATATGTTTCTTTAAACCGAATTTGATAAGTGTAGTTGTGACGAAAGACAATGCATCATATAAAGGCATACCTAAGTTGTCTGTAAATTCCAGTGGAGCAGCGCCTGTTCCCCCCTCTGAGCCGTCAATGGAAATAAAGTCAGGAAATATCTGTGTGGTTAACATCGCATGACAGATGTCGATAAACTCTTGTTTGTCTCCCACACATAGTTTAAAACCGACAGGTTTATATCCTGATAGCTCGCGTAATTGCTGGATGAAATGTATCATGCCCTCGGGGGAGTTGAAAGCGCTATGTGCCGGAGGTGACATTACATCTGTCCCGGGAATTACATGACGAATAGCAGCTACTTCGGGTGTGTTTTTTGCTGCAGGCAATATCCCTCCGTGACCAGGTTTTGCGCCTTGTGACAATTTTAGTTCAATCATTTTTACATAAGGACGATTCGCCTTTTCTGCAAATAATTCAGAATCAAACATGCCTATTTCGTTACGACAACCGAAATATCCTGTACCTACCTGCCAAATTAAATCTGCTCCGTTGATATGATACGGGCTAATTCCCCCTTCTCCTGTATTGTGTGCAAAATTTTGTAAAGCTGCTCCCTTATTGAGGGCAGTAATAGCTGTTTTACTTAACGCACCATAGCTCATAGCAGAGATATTGAATACACTGAGACTATAAGGTTGTTTGCAAAAATGATTGCCGACGGCTGTTCGCAAGTTATGGTTTTCGATATGGCAAGGAAAGACAGAATGGGCGACCCACTCATTGCCTGCAGCTTGTGGATCAGACTGCATTCCGAAGGCTACCGTTTCTCGTTCATTTTTAGAACGTTGATACACGATAGAGCGCTGTCGGCGATTAAACGGACGTCCATCTGTATCGGACTCCCAAAAATATTGTCGCATCTCTGGACGGATGCTTTCAAAGAAAAACCGGAAATAACCTAAAATAGGATAATTGCGTAAAATCGCGTGTCTACTTTGATAGCTGTTGTAGAAAGCTAATATCATTAATGGGAAAGGAATGATAAGTAACCAAAACCAGCGTGGTGTGAAGACAACACCAAAAGAGAAGATGACGAGATTGATGACAACTATCGTTAACAGAATAAGTTTTCTAACTGCCATATTTTTATATGATATATTTTACGTTGCGTAACACCCTTATGACTAGCAAACCGCGAGCCATTAATAACCATGTCCTCACAGTTATATACAAAATTAGAAAGTTATTAGATGAAAGTGAAAAAACAAGCAGGTTCGTGAAAGATTTATCGGTTTGGTAATATTCCTGCTGTTAACCCTTGTTTCTGATGATTTCTTCGGTTAATTGTTGATATATTTTGAGCCAATATGGGTTTTTCATGAGAAACTGTAAATGCTTTTTGATCGTTTCTGTGTCTCCACGCATAGCCGGGCCCGTTTGTACGTCTTTGGGTATGTGTTTTTGCACGTTTTGTGCTGTTTCCAAAATAATAGGTTTTAGTAAATCAAAAGACAGGTTTTGTTCTTGCATGATGTTGTAAGCTGTCTGAAAAAGCACATTACTGAAATTATTGACAAATACGGCTGCTATGTGCAATGCTAGGCGCTGTTCACTATCACATAAGAAAGATTTGGCAGAAATATGTCGCATCAACTCAAGAAGACGGTCGGAGATTTCTGTATTAGCACCTTCTATTCCAAAAGGGATGTTCTTCAAAGAAGTAGAAATATCTTTTCGAAGACTTTGGGCGGGGTAGACAACGCCATATAAAGGAAAATGTGCTAATATATTGATGTCCGCTGCGCCGGAGCAATGTACTACTATTCCTTTAACAGGTTTTGGAAGCGTATCAACTATCTGTTGTATGGCTTGATCTGCGACAGCGATAAAATATAAATCTGCGCTATCGGTGATTTCGCTAACCACGTCTACTGTGTCGGCGTTTAAAACAGAAGCCAATGCATTTGCATTGGCCTTATCTCTGCTATACACTTGTAAAATTTGGTGTCCAAGTGCGTGGAAAGCTTTTCCTATATGTGTAGCCACATTTCCACTACCTAAAATAACAATGGTCATTACACAGGATTTTGTTTAGAGATCTTTGCATCTTTTAGACGACGATAGATGGCCATCATGAAACCGATGGTCATAATGATCGTGCCGGCCCAGAAGAAGTTGATATAAGGGAATTTAATTGCTTTAAAAACAATCCATTTTTTCTCCGGTAACGGCTTTTGATACAGCATAATTTCCAATTTATCCTCTTTTGGTAGGATGTTCGTAAAACGGAAACGAAGCCCTTGTTCCGCGACATCTTTATTAAAATCATAACTGTGTCCATCCTTTATTAGGAAAATTGGTTCTATATTATATTCTTTTTCGTCCGCAGCAATGACCTTAATTTTCAATCCGACAATAATATCGTCCGCTCCTTTAGGAATATTATTCAACGTAGCATCTCTATTAATGCCCTCAATGATATAAAACCCATTTCTGTAACGCAGCGTATCACCAATGCCCACCTGATAGGTTGCGGGTTCATCATAATCTTCATAGCCGGTCTGCTCTTCAGCCGGAATGTTTTCCGCTTGCACCTGTGATTCTGCGGCTGCTGCGGTGATCAAGGTATAAATATCATGTGTTAGGTAGTGGCGGGTATCGGGCGTACCGATTAGACCTCCCATTTCGGGGTTGTGTTGTGCAAATGGACGTAATACAAACGATTCCTTTACATTCCCCGTCTCCTCATCGATGCGTTCATATAAAATTTTATAATACACATTAGGAGGAGCTACACTATCGCCGACATAGGTAATTCGGTAGTTCCCCATTTGTTTAGGCTCACCCTCTGTCAAAAACAGATTTTCGCCCGGGTCGGAGAATTTGTCACCTTCCTGGCCAAAGTTCTGTACTTGTATGTAGCGGCTCTCATTAATCGAGATCACCTCGTTTGTTGCCGCAGCGATAAGTGCTCCCAATAGCAATAATGCAAATCCGATATGTGCAACAGCAGATCCTGCTAATCGCCATTTACCTTTCAACGCATCGCCGAAAACACGCATATTCGCTAATAGACAAAATATACAAGTCAACGTCAACAGGATATACATCACGTTGGTATATGTATTCGTGAAATAAACAATTATAGCACTTAGTATAACCGCAAATAGAAAAGAGGCTAATGTAGATGCCCAAAATTTCTTAGGATCTGTTTTTTTATATTTTAAAAATTGTGTGAATGCTGTTACGAGCATAATCACCACTGCAAAAGCACCTTGCCATTTGTTATAATGTGGAATGGGATCTACTGGAGGAGCGACTTTTGTGCCAAACAAAGCATTAAATACCGGAATAGAGGTAGTTGCTATCATTTGTATGCAGGCGACCGTTAATACTAACCCGCCAATAAATAACCAGAATTCGCGGGAATAGATATCTTCTTCTTGTTTGGAAGATGGCATCTCTTTGTTTCGCCACACGAGCATTACGACCATCAATACCAGATAAATGAGATTGAAGACGATGAGCTGGCCCGACATCCCTAAGCTGGTAAAGGAGTGAACTGATGTTTCTCCCAATATGCCACTTCTTGTGAGGTAGGAAGCATAAATGACGAGTACAAAACTAATCATCGTTAATAAAGTAGCTGTAAAGAATCCATGCCCTGAATTGCGATAAGCAAGCATTACATGGACAGCAGCGATTAATGTTAACCAAGGAATAATCGATACATTTTCTACCGGATCCCATGCCCAGAAACCACCGAAATTCAGTGCTTCATATGCCCAGAAAGATCCCATAATAATACCTGCTCCTAAAATCATAACAGCAAAAAGTGCCCAAGGTAATCCCGGTTTCATCCACTCTTTGTAACGCCTAAGCCAAAGACCAGATGCTGCGTACGCAAAAGGAACAATCATGGAGGCAAAGCCGAGAAATAAGGTAGGAGGGTGAATAACCATCCAGTAGTTCTGTAATAAGGGATTTAATCCGCGTCCATCTCCAATCATACTTAAGTAATCAGGTCGGGTAAAAACTGGGCCTTGCATAGCATCCCGTAGCAGAATAAAAGGGGAACTCCCGATACGGGATCCCAATATTTCTACGCCGATCAACATAGAGCCCAAGAAAACTTGACACAGCATAACGAACGTCATAACCGGTGCTTCCCAACTTTTGGCCTTAAATACGAGGATAACGCCTAATACGATTTGCCAGAACATCCAGAGCCAAAAACTCCCTTCCTGTCCTTCCCAAAAAGAAGAAATGATGTAGTGGGTCGGGAGTGATTTTGAAGAATGCGCCCAAACGTAGTGGTATTCAAAATAGTGATTGTAAATGAGGTAGAATAGAATGGTACCAATAGCCACAACAGAGACTAAATTAGTCCAAAAGCCAATCCGGGCAAGTGTTTTCCACGATTTAACCTCGGGTTCACGTGTAGCGAAAAAATAGCTGATAAGTGAAAAAAGGGCAGCACCAAAGGAAAGAATCACAAAAAACTGACCGATTTTTCCCGGTAAAAGATGTTCTCCAACGTAGTTAACGTCCATTGTTCAAAATAAATGTAAAAAATATCTAAAGATGATCCACAAATAGGATTGTCGCTATTCGCGACCCAAAAATGCCGTTGCAGGCGCTACACTTGTTTCAATGACTTCCACTTCATCTTCGTTATATTTAGATGGGCATTTCATTAATATCTTACTCGCATGAAATACATCACCTTCCATTTTACCAGTAAGCACGATTTGTTCAGACCGCTCAATGTCTTGAGGCTTAGAGCCCCTAAACACGACTTGGCATTCTGTACTATCATTATCATACATGTAGAAAGAAAAATGATTGGCGTCCTTAATCGGATCATAATATAAGTCTCTCTCTTTATTTAGGACGCCCACGACGTAAAGCTCTGTTTTTTTCTCTTTTGCTTCCGTAAAAGTAGAATATGTACTAGAGTCAGTATAAATAACAACAATCATCGCAATCGCTATAGCGATGATAACAATTAAGATAATTGAGCTTTTTTTCATCTAATTATTTTTTTTAATGGCTGATGAGAGCCCGATGTAAATAATCATTGTGTCCTCATTTCCGTATTATTTACATCTCGGTTTCATATCGCACTATCTCTAAATGAAATACAAAATTACGAAATGCTTTTGCAAGATAGGAATTTGCCAAACTTTGTAAACTATTTAGAATTGTTCTACACAGTTGTTGCGTTTTTTGTAGTAAATTTGTGAAAATAATCTCCAATATGCAATTTGTAATAACAGGCGATGGATCGTCTACCTTATACCATTCTGAGGTCGGAGAGCATTATCACTCTAAACACGGTGCATTACAGGAAAGTCACCATGTTTTTCTCCGTTCGGGACTTGATTTTTTCTTGCAAAAAGAAAAAAAAACACATGTAGCGGTGTTGGAAGTGGGTTTTGGTACGGGGTTAAACTTTCTGTTGACAGCAGATTATGCCGATACCCAAGGTATAGATTTGGAATACGTGGGTATTGAAGCTTATCCTTTAAAAGAAGAAGTGATATTCAAAACTGGATACGATAACTTTGTAAAGCCGGAAATCTGGGCGAGTTTCAGATATAATTATGAAAAAGCACAGACGGAAGAGATTCCTTTTACAGCGTCTATTAACCTGTTGATTGCACATAAAAAAGTAATAGATTTCAGCGATATACAAAAATTTGACGTGATCTATTTCGATGCTTTTGCTGCTGTACATCAACCCGAGATGTGGACGGCGGAAACGTTGGAACACGTATGTTCTTTTTTGCGGCCGGGAGGGATATTTGTTACTTACGCTATTACTGGAAATTTAAAACGTATCATGAAAGCTTTAGGTTTTGCTATTGAAAAAGCACCTGGTGCTCCTGGTAAACGCGAGATGTTACGAGCTGTAAAAGAAAAAAGATAAAGGAACAAAGAAGAAGGATCGTCCTTCTTCTTTGTTCCGAGTTCTTAATGACCTGACTGACCGTCGATGCCATGTGCATGTCCATGTGCCAATTCCTCTTCGGTAGCAGGGCGAACGGCTAAAATTTCGACATCAAAATTCAATGTCTTTCCTGCCATTGGGTGATTCAAATCAGCTACCACTGCTTCAGGAGTCACTTCAACAACTACCGCACGGAACTGATTGCCTTCATTATCTTGTAAAGGTAAAACTTCACCAACTGGAGGAAGTCCCGTTTCTTTAAACATATCTGCAGGCAATTGTGCTACTGCGCGGTCATCTTTTTCTCCGTAAGCATCGTTTGGCTCTAACGTAAAGGAAGTCTTATCACCAATGCTTAATCCAGCTATATTTTCTTCAAATTTGGGAAGCATCATGCCTACACCATATAGAAAGGTCAAAGGGTTTTCAGTTGTGGTTTCTTCTACAAATGCTTTTTCTCCGTCTGCTTCTACGGTGTGAAGCTTGTAATTCAATGCAACGACATTGTTGTTTTCTATTGCCATTTTGTTTAATTTATTTGGGATGAATCCCTGTTATCATGTATTAATGCCAGTAGTTCTGTCACCGACTTTTGGGGTAAGCTACAGGCTTTATTCTTACAAAGGTAGGATTTTGATTCCATACCGGCTTTATCTTTTAACAATGGTAGATCGCTTTTTGTTCCGCCCAGCGTTATTTTATTTGGAATATAATGTTTGTCTAGCTGTTTCCGCCAAGCCCCCGCTTCCTTGCCGGTTAATGCGATCGTATTGTTCCCGTACACATGTTCTAACAGTTGGATTGCCCAGTTTGAATAGGCTGATCCATATTGTTTGATCTGTGGAAAAACATTAGCAAACACTTGGTCGGCTATCGCGATGTAGCGTTCTTGATCGAATATCTCCCCCAATCGATAGAGTACGCGTACAATGGCGGACGACGATGCAGGAATAACATTATCCATGATTTCACTTTTGCGTGCAATTAGCTCTTCTGCATCATCAGCGGTATAGAAAAATGTCTTTTCCTCATCATCATAAAACATGCCGATAGCCTCTTGAGTCAGGCCTTCCGCTTCGTACAGCCAGTCTTCGTCAAATGTGGCTTCGTATAAGGATATAAAACTGTCGATTGTAAAAGCATAATCGTCTAAAAAACCAAAAATTTTCCGGTTGTGGTCTGCCGGTTGATGGAGTAAGCTGGTTTCATCCGAAAAACAATCTCGTCTGATGAAGTTTGCCGTTTGGATGGCGAGATCGAGATATTGCTGCTTGCCAAAGACGCGGTAGGCATCCACTAATCCTTTTACAAAAAGTGCATTCCAGGAAGTCAATTGTTTGTTGTCCAAGTCCGGTCTTATTCGCTTTTCGCGATAGGCATGGAGTTTTACTTTCATTTTACGGAGATATTTTTCCCACTCATCTTCTGAGAATCCACTTTCGAGCATCATTTTATCCCCATCGATGGCACAATATAACACATTCGTACTTTCTTCCGGCCAATTTCCGGCTTTCGTCACATGGAAATAATCAATAAAAAGGGGAGCATCTTTACCTAGTATGTTTTCCAGTTCTTCGTGATGAAAAGTATAGAATTTTCCTTCTACTCCTTCACTATCAGCATCTAACGCCGAATAGAAACCGCCATTTTCGGCAAGCATTTCCCGTTGTGCCCAGGCTATCGTTTCTTCTACAATTCTTTCGTATAGTCGTGAAGGACGTTGCTGATAAGCTTCGCTGTATAATGAAATAAGTTGTCCGTTATCATATAACATTTTCTCAAAATGAGGAATATGCCAACGACCATCTACTGCATAGCGAGCAAATCCACCACCTACTTGATCATATATACCTCCATTTGCTATTTTCTCTAAGGTAAAATGCACATGTTCCAATACCGCTTGATCCTTTGCAAGGAAAGCATAGCGGAGGAAAAACAACCAGTTATTTGGCAAGGGAAACTTCGGCTCCCTGCTGTAGCCTCCATTTGTCGCATCAAATTGTGCTTTCCATGGGGTTACAATAGCATGTAAATCGGTAGTGGTATACGCTTCCGGAATAGGGACAATCGGAAGTTTTTCTGCTTGATGGATGCCTTTGGATAAGCGTTCGGCATAATCTAAAGCCACATCCGGTGTTTCTTCCCACATTTGTGCAATCTGTAACAATATCTGTTGCCAATCATGTGGTTTAAAATAAGTGCCTCCATATATAGGGCGTCCGTCGGGTAGGCAGATGCAATTTAGCGGCCAACCTCCCGTGTTGGTCATTAATTGCACCGCAATCATATAAATTTGATCGATGTCGGGACGTTCCTCGCGATCGATTTTGACAGATACATATAAGGTGTTCATGGTCTTTGCAATAGCTTCATTTTCGAAACTTTCACGCTCCATGACGTGACACCAATGGCAAGCAGAATAACCGATGCTCACGATAATGAGTTTGTTTTCGTTCTTCGCTTTTTGTAACGCTTCCTCACCCCAAGGCATCCAATCGACAGGATTGTGTGCATGTTGTTTTAAATAGGGAGAGTTTTCGTATAAAAGTTGATTTGCCATATTTTATAAAGATTCCTTTTATCAGAGCGCAGTATGTATGCTGTCAATATTCGGTAATGACCTGTTTTAGGATAGCCGTATTGGCTGATAACGTCGAATAATCTATTCCTTCTTCCACTTCCAAGCAAGCTGTATGAGCCGTTTTAAGATTGACAGAATGATCGGTTGTATAGGCAACAAGATCGGAAACACCGGGGTTGTGGCCGAACAACAGTATGCGGTCATAAGATGAAGGGATATCATTTAAGCGTTTCATCAGAAAAAGATAATGTGCTTCATAAACTTTCGGTTCCCACACAATACGTTCTTCGGGATAACCTAAAACACCGCAAAATATTTTTGCGGTTTGCATCGCACGATTAGCTGTTGAGGAAATAACGAGTGTTTTTTCATCCGCAGCCGGTAGCTGTGTTTTTAGCTTTTGAGCAATAAGTTCAGCACGGCCAATTCCGGTTGAAAGCAGATCTCTGTCGAAGTCGTCTTTACCGAAAGTAGGTAATTCAGCCTTTGCATGCCGAATAATATAAAGTGATTTCTTATCCATATCTAACCCTTCTTATTTCGTTAGATGCTTCTTGACATAATCGTAGCTTTTCTTTATGCTTTCAAATTTGTTTGGCATATAGATGTCATCTTGTTCCACAAAAGCATATTTTAGCCCCGATTTATCCGCATAATCCGCAATTCGGATAAAATCTATAGCCCCAGTTCCGACCTCTGTATATTTGATTTCTTTCATGATATCCTCAAAATCAGCGTCATCGTAACCTTCCCCAATAACAGAATTGATGTGCTGTTTGTCCATATCTTTTATATGCCACATCGGAAATCGACCTGGATATTTGTCAAAATAAGATTGTGGGTTAAGACCCGCTTTTTCCGTCCAAAAAAGGTCGAGCTCAAAATCTACGAGATCAGGCTCCGTAAATGCGATAAGAATATCCAACCCTCGTGTTCCATTCGCAAAACGTCTAAATTCCCAAAAATGGTTGTGATAACCTACTTTAATGCCTGCTTTTTTAGCCATTTCTCCAAACTTATTCAGCTGTTCTGCGGCATATTGATAATCCTCGGTTTTTAGGTTGTTTAGATCATGCATCGGCGTGATAGGAGCGACAATATAGGATTGGCCTAATTGATGTGCAATCTCAATATATTTTTCAATATTTTCGTGTTCAGTTAAGTTTTTGTTGAGGTATTTAGAGAGATCATAGTGGCCACTATGTGTTTTCAGATTATTGTCATCCAATACCTTTTTCAGTTCTGCAATAGGAAGTTTCCAATAAGTGCCTGCAACATCGTCTACGCCAAATGTTTCCACATGCTTGTAGCCGATTTTGGCTACTGTACTTATTGTTTTTATAGGATCCTCATTTAGTAAGTCGCGGATAGAATACAGTTGAAGACCGAGATTATGAAAAGGGCTACTTCTCGATTTATCGTCTTGACAGGAGAATAAGTATGGACTAAGAAAAGCGACGGATAAACCTAAGCCTGCCTGTTTTAAAAATCCTCTTCTATTTTTCATTCGTATAAATTGTTTTTAGCGAAATTTCTTTAAAAATCGGTAATCTGAGATGAAAGTTAGTTAAAAAAAGGATATGAAAAAAGGATTCTATTTTTTTATAGAACCCTTTTCCTATGATTTTGATCTTCTAACTTTTTCGAAGCGCTAAGCTTAGCGGAAACGAAAATTGACTAGACGGTCATAATATCTTTTTCTTTCAATTCGGCCAGTTGATCTACTTTAGTAATGAAAGAGTCTGTTAGCTTCTGCACTTCCGTTTCTCCTACTTTAATCTCATCTTCTGATACACCGTCCCCTTTTAATTTTTTAATGGATTCATTTGCATCTTTACGAATATTCCGTATCGCCACGCGACCTTTCTCGGCTTCTTCTTTTACTTTTTTAACCAAGTCACGACGACGCTCTTCCGTCAACGGAGGTACGGCCAAACGAATAATAGCACCATCGTTCTGCGGGTTCAGTCCGATGTTTGAGTCTATAATTGCTTTCTCTATGGTGCTGATTAAATTCTTCTCCCAAGGCTGAATAACAATAGTTCTAGCATCGGTCGTATTAATATTACTTACTTGAGAAAGGGGGGTCATACTACCATAATAGTCGATGGCTATTCCATCCAACATGCCGGGAGAGGCTTTGCCTGCCCTGATTTTAGTCAGCTCAGATTCTGTATGAGTCACGGCCCTACCCATGCTCTCTTTACAATCGTCTAATTCTAAGGATATCAGTTCATTCATATCTTTATGTATTTCTTTTGCAATAAATTACCTAACAACTGTTCCGATATGGTCACCATTGGCTAATTTTTTCAGGTTGCCCGGTTTGTTCATGTCAAACACGATAATTGGAAGGTTGTTTTCTTGGCATAACGTAAATGCTGTCATGTCCATTACATTTAAACCTTTTTCGTAAACCTCTTGGAAAGAGATCTGGTCGTAACGTTTTGCAGATGGATCTTTTTCTGGATCAGCCGTATATATACCATCTACGCGCGTTCCTTTAAGTACAGCATCTGCATTGATTTCGATAGCACGTAAAGAGGCTGCTGTATCTGTTGTGAAATAAGGATTTCCTGTACCTGCACCGAAAATAACAATTCGTCCTTTTTCGAGATGTCGCACGGCACGTCTACGGATAAAAGGCTCACAGATTTGCTCCATTTTAATGGCGGTCAGCAAACGGGTTTTTAAACCAACTTTTTCTAGTGCATCCTGTAGTGCCATACTATTGATAACAGTTGCTAGCATACCCATATAGTCAGCTTGTACCCGATCCATTCCAGCTTTTTCTGCACTTAAGCCACGGTAGATATTTCCGCCACCGATAACAATGGCAATCTCCAAACCTTGACTGTGAATTTCTTTGATATCGTTTGCATATTGCATCACCCGATTGATGTCAATGCCGTAACTTTGTTCGCCCATTAAGGCTTCTCCGCTGAGTTTGAGTAGGATACGTTTATATTTCATGATCGTTTTTTGGAATATTTCCAAAAGCCAAAGATAGAACTTTTTTTCTAGCCGCCGATTATTATATTACGCTTTTTTCATCGAGGTCATTTATTCTTTAATCCTTCCAGCACCTCTTTATAATAGGATTCGTAAAACGGAAGGATGTTGCTTAGATCAAATTCTTTCGCCCGAGCAAAAGCCGCGTTTTTGAATACCTGTAAGCGTTCACAGTCTTCTAAAATATGAATAGCGTTTTTCGCCATATCTTCGATATCTCCAATATCACTAAGAAAGCCGCTGACACCATTTACATTGAGCTCTGGCAATCCACCGGTGTTAGAGGAAATAACAGGTACATGGCAAGCCATAGCTTCCAAAGCAGCTAGCCCAAAACTTTCTGAGGAAGAAGGCATTAAGAATAAGTCCGAGACAGATAGAATTTCTTCAATGGCTTCCTGTTTTCCAAGGAAACGCACGTTTTGACTAACTTCCAACTGGCGTGCCAGTTCTTCGGTGTTCCTTCGTTCCGGACCATCTCCCACCATCAACAGTTTGCTGGGAATAACCTCATTAACTTTTTGGAAGATGCGAATAACGTCTGGTGTGTTTTTTACTTTTCGGAAATTGGACGTGTGAATAATAATACGTTCGTTATCTGGCGCTATTGCACGTTTAAAATGTTCCCTATTTTTATTGTGAAAACGGGAGAAATCTATAAAATTAGGGATTACACGTACGTCTCGGGTAATCTCAAAGGATTCTAGTGTTTGTTCACGCAGATTCTCCGAAACGGCCGTCACCCCATCAGAGTGGTTTATCGAAAACGTAACTACTGGATTGAAGCTTTTATCTTTTCCTACCAGTGTAATATCTGTCCCATGTAGAGTGGTTACTACCGGGATATGGATGCCGTAAGAGGCTAATATCTGTTTTGCTAAATAGGCAACGGAAGCATGTGGAATCGCATAATGTACATGCAGTAAATCCAGTTTTTCGAATCTGACGACATCTACTAGTTTGCTGGCTAAAGCAGATTCATAAGGAGAAAAATCGAACAAGGGATACTGGGCAACGGCAACTTCGTGGTAGTAAAGGTTTTCGGAAAAGAAATCCAACCGAGCGGGTTGAGAATACGTGATGAAGTGGATTTCATGTCCGTTGGAAGCGAGGGCTTTGCCGAGTTCTGTTGCAACTACGCCGCTTCCGCCAAAAGTAGGATAACATACAATGCCTATTTTCATCTGCTTATTTTTTCATGTAAAAATACAGCGCAAAGATAAGGATGGTTTTATAATTGCTTTGCAATAATTATCTAGAAAATGATTAAATTTAGGCGATGAACAAAGAATTGTTACAAAAGGAGCTTATGTATAGAACTTCTCGTTCTGGAGGGGCGGGAGGGCAGCACGTAAACAAAGTGGAGTCAAAGGTAACGCTTGTCTGGAATGTCAATGCATCAGAAGTCTTGACGGAAGACGAGAAAACACGTGTTCTTCAAAAATTAACCAACAGACTGAATAAAGAGGGGGTGTTGCAAATGGAGGCTTCGACCGAAAGAAGTCAAATAAAGAATAAGGAAATCGTCACCATCCGTTTCTTTGACCTCCTCCATCAAGCATTGAAAAAGGAAAAGAAACGGCTAGCAACCAAAATTCCTAAGTCTCAAATTCTGGATCGATTGGATCGAAAAAAAAAGCAATCTCAAAAGAAACAGAATCGTAAAAAGAATTATAATGCCGAGTGGTAATAATGGGGAAGATAATTTCTATTCTTGAAAATGACTTACCGCCAAAGGTCTTCCTTGTTCATCTTTTTCAAAAGCAGCCATAAAGGCGACTTTGTGTCCTTCTAAAAGTAGGAATCTGGAAATGAAATCTTCATTACGTTGGGTTGATTCTATACGTAATATAAAATCCTCATCGTCCAGATCAACTGTTGCAAATTTGATATCCTTTGATACCTGATAAAGTTTTGAAATGAGATGAGAACGTTGTAAAATAGTTCGAATCGAGGTTTTAAAAATCAGAACATACTTTTTCATTAGGATATACTATTTATCTAAATACATTGTTTATCAGATCACCTAGAGTGCTAACTCTAAAACAAATATGCATGAAAAATAAAAGAGTTTTTATAGGAAATCGGCTGAAGCGGACAAAATATCGGTTGAACCGTCGATTTTCTCGGTGAATCGTTTCTTTTTTGAAGAGGTACTTCGGTTATCCCTCCAGCCATTGGATAAAAACTTGGTACTTTTCCTTACTGACCGAAATTTTGGTGGGATGGTTGATACGTAAATTGATAACAAGCTTACGTGATAACCCCAGATTTGCGAATGCAATTGCCGTACGATTTAGAATATGCTGTCGGTTTACCCGAAAGAAATCGTCACCAAGCAAATGCTCCATCTCTTCAAGCGTTTTATTAACAAGATATTCTTTTCCACTGTGCGTTTTAACAAAAACATTGTCCAGCTCGATATAACAAAGCGCTATATCCGATATTTGAACAGGGATAATTTTGTCCCCGTGGATAACGACCAAAGACTTCTTTGTTCTTTCCGTTATTTTATTGTCGTTGCTAACAGAATGAACCATCTCTAACGCAGTGGAGTTGAAAGCCTGTTGTAGAAGACGGTATTTCGCTAACGTCTTTTGAATGCTTTCGTCTGAGAAAGGTTTTAAAATATAATCCAGACCAAAATGTTGAAAAGCTTCCATCATATACTGATTATAGGCGGTACAAAACACCACGGGGGCCTTAGGAGGGATTGTCTTGAAAATATCAAATGATTCGCCGTCACCCAGTTGGATATCACTGAAAATAAGATCAACAGGTTTTGCCGTCCTAAAATAAGTAATAGCTTCACGGACACTTGTTAAACGGGCGCAAAGCTGCATATTTGGTTCTAATCGTTTCAGCGTTGAGCATAGATCTTCAGCCGTCAAATCTTCGTCTTCAATGATGATGGTTCTCATGTTGGATAAGTTTAAGCCGTACCTCAAAAGTAGTCTCGTTCTCATGAATCATTACGCTATCCTGAAGGTAGTAGCTGAATCGTTCTTTGAGGTTGTTAAGTCCATAATTGTTGTTGTCTGTCATGGAAGGTTTTCGTAAACACATGTTGTTGCTTACAACCATCCATCCTGCTTGTTCACGAATCGTAATGAATAGAGGATGATCGATTGTATAAAAGTTATGTTTCAGTGCGTTATCAACCAGTGGTTGTAGGGAAAAGATGGGAAGTAAATCTTGCTGAACGTTTTCGGAAACATGAATATCAAACTGTATTGCTTCATTAAACCGAAGCTTCTGCATGGAAAGATAATCTTCACAAAGTTTGAGTTCTTGTTTGACTGTTGCTAATCCGTCATCAGATGTCAGGAAACTTCCGCGCAAATAATCGGAGAGTTGGAGCAGATATGATTCCGCTTTGATGCTATCTTTTTTTATCAGCGATTTCAAACTTGACAGTGCATTAAATAAGAAATGTGGTTGTACTTGTTGACGCAACATTTGATTGACTGCCCGTTCTTTTAATTTGTCTAGTTTTGACCGCTCCAATTCTAGTTGGTTTTTAAAATAGTCAGTCATTAAAAAATACAACCATAAGAGCACAATAAAATTCAAAATAGCAGCCCGAAAGCCAGCTAGAAGTAATAGGTTGAAGACGGATCCTGTGATAATCTTATGCTCTTGGGGAGTTAGTATCCCCAGATATGAAAAGAAAAGGAGGAGACTTAAACTTATGCTAAATGTCAAGATAAAGCTCAACATCTTAACTTTTATAGGAGACTTGATCGGGTCTTTGACATCAAAATGGATATGGAGGGCAAGATTGGCTACTATAATTCCAAAGAATGCTAAAAATCCAGAACATGTATTGAGCCAAAAATTTCCTTGATCTCTATATAGTAAAGCATCAATAATCGATATGGACACGATACACAGTGAGAATATCACACTGCGTTGTATCCAACAAGTTAGCGGATAGCGATGCCGGTTACGTATAAATCCCATTTGTATTTTTTTACAAAGATAGCGGAATAATTTTTATAGAAACTATAAAGTAAAATACCGTATAACTAATTTTTTAGTTGTATAACTAAAAAATTAGTTATACATTTGTTCTTACAATCGATTGCAGGCAATATTGTCTTTTTAATAAATAGAGTTATGGACGAAATAAAAGAACTTACAAAGGCGGAGGAACAGGTTATGCAGGAACTGTGGAATATGGGAGGGGGGTTCGTAAAGGACATCATAGCCCAATTGCCAGAACCGAAGCCGGCTTATAATACAATATCTACCATTATTCGTATTCTGGAGACCAAGGGTTTCGTAGAACATGAGTCTTTTGGCAAAAGCCATCGGTACTTGCCGAAGATTAGTAAAGAAGAATATAAGAAGTTAATTACCGGAAAACTCTTGCAGAATTATTTCGATAATTCCACATCGAGTATGCTGTCTTTTTTCTTAGAAGAAAAGAAAATAGATGTAAAGGAATTGGATGAAATTATGCAAATCATCCAACGCAATAAAAAATAAAATGTAAGCTATGACTTATCTGATTTTAGCAAATTTATCGTTGATACTATTCTTTGTAGTATATATACTAGTGTTGAAACACCTTACGTTTTTTCAGTGGAACAGGGTCTACTTACTGGTTGCGATAGCTGTTTCATTCGTGATGCCACTGTTGCAATTTGTAGACTTGAGCCATCATCGAGAGATATATAGGCCATTGGCAATTATTGATTTTGCAGAAATGGAATATTTGGACGTGACCGACATGGTGGGATATAACGATTCTTGGTCAGCTATGGATTGGGTTCGATTTGTTTACATCACAGGTGTAGGACTGATGTTTCTTTGGTTAGGTATCCGACTGTATCGCGTGTTTAGTGCTTTTGGAGATGATACTGCCAAACAACGGAGCTTCTCTTTTTTCAACCAGGTGCTCATTGCTGATAAAACTCGGCATCGCGATGTAATTACTTCGCATGAGCAGATTCACATGAAGCAGGGCCATAGTTATGACATCCTGTTCTTGGAAGTTGTGCGTGTATTCAATTGGTTCAATCCGATTTTTTATTATTATTTGAAAGAGCTTAAATTTCAGCACGAATGTATTGCCGATAAGGCATGTGCCAGAGACAAGGTGCAATATGCGGAGCTGTTAGTTTCAAATGCGTTGCGTGTTTCCCATAGTGTATTGTTGCATGAGTTTTCCAATCATTCATTTTTAAAAAAACGTATTATGATGTTATTCAAAAATAAATCGAAGAAAATAAACCGAATTAATTATATGATGATTCTGCCCGCGTTACTGTTGATATCCGGGATGGCACTTGCATTCAACGTATCTATCAAAGAGGTCGTGCCTATCGTAGTTAGAGATATGGAAAATAGTGTGCTGCAGGATACAACCAGATCTCTCCAGGAGAAAGCAGATATCGATAGAGTATTTACTGCTGTCGAAATCAGTCCGGAACCAAAGGAAGGTATGCAGGCTTTTCGAACGTGGATAGGAGAGAATTATAATTATCCACAAGCTGCTATTGATGCAGGTGTAAAGGGGCAGCTCGTTATTTCTTTTGTTGTAGAACAGGATGGTCAGTTAAGGGATTTTAAAATTGTAAAGGATCTCGGCCATGGGACAGGCGAGGAGGCAATAGAAATGCTGAAGAAGGCAGAGGCTTGGCGTCCGGGAATACAAAACGGCAGAAAAGTGCGTGTCGCTTATACCTTACCTTTGTCAATTAACCTTGAGCCATAGAAGCTGAGAGGGGACATTTAAACCAGCTATAAAATAAGGGATTTTTTATAAGCAATCACAGATTCATGATAAGCGGTGTTTAAAGCTTTAATCGAATAGCTTTGGATACCGCTTTTTTCGTTGCTGTCCTTTCATGGGATCATGTTTTATTGTATCTTAGGTGAGTAATTAACGACTGGTAACATTTTGCTTTTAACCTGTTTTACACTAATTAACTACAATTATTATGAAAAAGCTGTTATTTATTTTGACGATTCTTCTATCATTGCAGAGTTATGCCATAGAAAAACACGCCCTTATTATCGCCATTGGCAACTATCCAACAACAGAGACTGGCTGGTCAGCTATCAGTTCGGTCAACGACGTCCCGCTTATTAAACAAACATTATTATCCCAAGGATTTCCAGAGGTAAATATTGCTACATTGAAAGATGCGCAAGCTACCAAAGCCGGGATCATAGATGCTTTGAATACGCTGCAAAGTAAAATAAAACAAGGCGATATCGTCGTTATTCACTACTCAGGTCACGGTCAGCAGGTATTTGATGATAACGGTGATGAGATTGATGGGTTGGATGAGTCGCTTGTCCCTTACGATGCGCACGTGGAATATTCATCTAGCTACAAAGGAGAGAAGCATATTCGTGATGATGAATTAGGGGATATTATTGCCAGTTTTCGAAATAAGTTGGGTAGTGACGGACAGCTGCTGTTTATTCTGGACAGCTGCCATTCTGGTTCCATGACGAGAAGTAGTTTGAGCGGGATAGCTCGTGGGGGACGAGGAGCATTGACGCCTCCTGACTGGGAAGCTCCTAAGGAAATCAACCAGATCCAGAGCGGAAGTGGATTGGGAATAGTAGAGCGGGCAGCTGTTCATGAACACGCGGCTCCTTTTGTAATGATATCGGGAGCTTCTGCAAATGAGCTTAATTATGAATACAATGGAGTAGGCTCCCTAAGCTATGCTTTTTCCACAGCCATGAACGAATTAGGTACCGATTTTACCTATAGGCAGTTGTTTTCTGCTGTAACAGCCAATTTAAACGCCATTCGTCCTCAGCAAACGCCAACAATTGAGGGTGATATGGATATGAAGCTTTTCAAAGGCGAATACGCTAAGCAACAGCCTTATTTTGAAGTTACGGATATGTTTCGCAATAACGGCATTATTAATATTAATGGGGGGCTGGTAAATCATATTTTTGACCAAGCTACGGTATTTGTGGTACCTGCCGGAACCCGGGAACTGGATACAACGAAGGTATTGACAAGAGGAACGGTTACCTCTGCGAAATTTAATGAAGCGGTGGTCGTTTTGGATCAAGTCCTAAAAGACAACAATACTAAGAATTATTGGGTTTTTCTCGACAAACCATCCTATGGAGATATTGCTGTAACTGTTTTCTTCGATAAATCGGTTACTGAACAATCTGTTTTGGAAGGTTTGGAATCTTATCTTGAAGATAATATGCTAGGAAATGTCGTTAAAGATTCCTTATATGCTGATATCATCGTGTACAAAACGAGTGATGGTTATGCGATTGGTCACGGAGACGGGGCAGAGCCCTTTGCAGATATTCGGCCGTCTACAGATCAAACGCTATTGTCTGGGCTTACTAGTAAAATATTTAATTATGCACAGGGAAGTTATCTAAAAAAACTTAACGTCAAAAATAATAATTACGAGTTTGCGTTCAAGTTGGTGCCTGTAGAATTCGATCCGAAGTCGCGTAGAATTCTAGGACAGAAAGAGGAAGAGCTACACAGGGGAGGGTCAGGTATCTTCCAAGTGGCTCCAAAGGTAGATCATGTTGTTTTACAGATAACCAATAAAAGTAAGAAGGATCTCTATATTAGTATCGTGGAGATCAACACAGCCGGTGAAATCACACCCTTTTTTCCGAATCAGCGTTGTAATTTGCATGACGACGAACGGAAGTTAGCACCAGGACAGACCGTTGTTTTTAGAGATTGTGTTTACTCCTTTGGGCCGCCGTATGAGCGCCTTATCCTCAAAGGATTTGCTTCAGAAAAACCACTAAATTTTCAACCAACGGTAAAGACGCGTGGTGTCGACAGTGCAAGCAACAATCCATTGGAAAAATTTCTGCAAAGCAGTTACGCTCAAACGAGAGGTTCGGAGGCAGAATCTGTAACAGGAGATCTGGATGGTTACAGCACAGAGTTTGTTTACGATATTGTGAAAAAGTAAGAGCATGAAAAACGCCGGAGCGCCGTCAGTTGTTGCTACGCTATGGTCTGTCAATGATGTGGCGTCCGAAAAACTGATGGTCGATTTCTATAAAAATTTAAATCGGCATCACGGAAAATACAAAGCATTGGGGCTAGCACAGCGTATGATGATTGAACAAAATGATCAATATGCACATCCCGCAATGTGGGCAGGGTATATCACGATTGGTAAGAATTAGAAAGAAAGCTTAACGCGATGAAAATATGTTTTCTAATATTGATGTTACTTTTGTGTTCCCCTTCATACGGCAACACCAAAGACAGTATAGATTTTGCCATTTTTACCGAACAGGCGGAAACTTTTGTCACCGTTGTAAATAAAGGAACCAAGTTGCTGCGTTGGCAAAACTACACGGGAAATGTATTGACCCGTTATGACGTTCCTGCAAAGCCGTTACTTGCCATTCATGAGAATCCCGTTTCGCAAACTTTGGTAGGGCTGTCCAAAGATGAATTGCTCGTCTGGAATATAAATTCTTCCGAGATTGTAAAACGTTTTAATGTGTCAATCAAGGGTTTTAATTACGTCTTTTATAGATCGGAAGGAGACATTTCAGACTATTTGCCAGAAAAGAATCTGCTTGCGTTCGTTTCAGGGAACGAATTAAACATGGTAAATGCCTCAAATGGGGAACTAATTTTTACCAAGACATTTGATAATCGATTATATTCTCCAAGATTTCTGGCCGATGGTGATAAGCTCATCGTAATAGAGCGAATATCTTATCTCGAACAGAAGTTAACGGAGATTGACGTTCCGAACCAAACGACAAAATCGCTTGTCTCTAGCAAGGGCAGTATCAAAATAGCAGTCCGTGACGATAGAATGCAATATTCGGTTCTGATGGACAATTCGTTTATTTCTTATAATCTGCAGCACAAAGAAGCAGCCCGGGTTGTCGTGAAAGAGCTCTATAATCACTTTGCGACCATGCATTATGTAACCTCCGATATAGTCGCGATATCTAATATAAGTTCCGTTTTTTACATCGCTATTACCGACACGTCTTCGATCAATGCATATTTTGAGGGTGACTATATGTATAATAGCTTTGATTCGAAGACAAACCTTCTCCTATTTTCTAAGGAAAGTAAAGTATTTGTAAAGAACATAATCGGGGAAACCTTATTTGAATCGGAGCTGTCCAATACGGATTTTATGTATCAAAACACACCGTTGAACATACATGAAGTCAATAATCTATACGATAAGGAACAATATAAAATTACGACAATATCAGCAACTAGTAACCGATACTATGCGACAACCAATACGGGAGAGTTGAAAATTTTTGACGAAAATAAAAGATTGTTGGAATCGGAGAGCATATTGGGAACGGGCATTACACATTTCAATCTCCTGGATGATGATATAGCCTTTATAGCGGGATATGGAAGAGGTTCGTTGTTTCGCATAAAGAATAAAGAACATATCCGGATACTGAACGGACATAATTCCAATATTATTGCTTCGCAAAAGTTGTCCGATCGTTTTCTCATCACGCTAGGGCAAGATCGGAAAGCCGTACTTTGGGATATGGACAGTGGAGCATATGTTGGTGATTTACAATTAGAAAAAATACCGTTTAGATTATATGTAGGAACAGCAGATAAAGTGGTTGTTATGTTTACAGATGGCGCAGAGCAGGTTTGGGATATTCAACAAACAATCGATGAGTACCTAAATCCTCCACGCGAAATGCTCTTGAGCACGACACACTCCACGGGGATCCAGGATATAGACTTTTTACCTGAAGAGGATTTAATGCTTTCCACAGACGGCAATGGTTATTTAAAAATATGGGATACAAAATCAATAGCTCCGATTTTTACTAAAAAAATGGAGGAATCGAGTATTATTAGAGCTGTCTTTAATCCTGAATTCAACGAAATATTGGTGTATGGTATGCATACTATTTACCACGTGGATTATACGACTGGCAATATAAAGCGGCAGGTGTCCATACCTCCGTTGTACAAGAATGATTTTGCGCTACATAAAATGAGTGCTTATCCGACATCTTCTTTATTTGCTATCAATAATAATCGGAGTAGAAATCAATATGCGTATCACGCCGGAAACGGTTTATTCTATAATTTATTATCTGCCGAAGGTCAGTATGCACCACTTGGTTTAGCGGCTGATGAGCAGAAGGGAAGACTTGCATTTTTTACGTCAGATTATGTTGATATCTGGTCTGTGAAGGATGGAATACGGCAGGAAAAGCGGATTGTTAATCCTAACCAGAGTTGGCAAAATGCATATAGCGACCGTAAAATTGCTTTCTCTCCTTCTGGAAATAAAATGCTATTCGAGCAAGACGAAGATTTAATAGTGTATGACTTGTTGAAAGATCAGGAGATTTTTAGAGTAAATCATGTGTTTGCCGCTACATTTATGGATGATGATGCAGTAGTCTATTGTCATCGAAGCGGTGATAGTTTTAGAGCAGATGTTAAGGTTGGTAAGTATGACCTCGAACAAAGGGATACCCTTTTTTATGTGGATAGTCCCAATGGGAGAGCGGCTTTTTACCTACAATACAATAATAGGGATAATGTATTAGCAATAGGTTATAACAATGGTGATATGGTACTTTTAGATGCTTCTGTAGGCATGGAATTAAAACGGGTAACCACGAAGAATGTAACGCCTAAAGTAGCCTATAACCCTGCTAATGGCTACATAACCACTACGGTTCCGGGGACTACTATGGTGCTTGATTGGAAAAAATTGAAATTTGTAAAATCCGTACCATACGAAGGTTGGGACGGAACGGCTACACCGCTTTATGTCTATAGTCCTGATGGAACGTATTACGCACAATTATATTGGAATCATGTCGAGTTTTTTGAAGCGCATTCGTATAAGAAGCTGTTCGAGTTTCCGCTGGTTGATAGCACGCTCCTACGACAAAGCGTAGCGATTTCACAAAACAATCGATATCTTTCTTTTATGGATCCTTTTGAAGGAGAAGTTCATATTTATGATATTGCGCAAAAGAAGTTGCGTCATCGGATTACGCCGGAGAAAGGGGGTAGTATAGATAGCTACCAGCTCCTTCTGGATGATGACGAAGAATATGTCGTTGCTTTTGTAAAAAAATTAAAACCTAAAGAAGAACAACCACCTCCTGATGCGCCGATCGGTAGTCGGTTTTCCAACACGTATTTTACGGTGTACAATCTACGAAATAATAAGGAGAAGGTGCAGGAGGTGTTATTAGGAGATAATAATAATTTGGAAAGCATGTCTTTGACCAAAGATAATAGTTATTGGTTTTATCGGAGCGATTGGCGGGAGGTGGTTGTGGTCGATAATAAAAATAATGAGAGTTCAAAGTACACGATTGCTATAGATAACTCCTGGGATAGGCTTTATCCAAGTATAGATGATACACAGTTTATCGTGACGGATACAAAAGGTTATCTATATGTAATAGATATTAAAACAGGTATTATACAGCATAATATGCGCATAAGTCAATCTAAAATAAGAGATGTTATATTCTTTGAAGAAGACGGCATTAAGTATATGATCACATCATCTGAAGATGGTTTTGCGAGAATCTGGGATTATGACAGCAAAAAGCTTAAGACCGCTTTGCTCGCATTTTCTCAGGACGACTATATGTTTATGAATTCGGACGGCTATTATAGTGGAACAAGAGGCATAATAGAAGCTGTCAATTTTAAAGAGAAAGGTAAAATATATGGATTTGAGCAGTTTGATCTTATTTATAATCGTCCGGATTTGGTTTTGAGTAACTTAAGCAATGATTCGGAGGTGCAGAAAATATATTATGCTGCTTATGAAAAAAGATTGAAAAAATTAGGATACACACCTGGGAGAATTGACGTTAAAGACGGTTCGATGTCGGTTCCAAACATTTCGATTCATCGGAGTAACCTCACGCCCCAGACCAAAGAAAGATATCTAAATTTTTCCGTAAGTGCCAACGATGCACAATACGCGATCAAGAAATTGCATATATGGGTGAATGGCGTGCCAATCTATGGTGTGCAGGGACTCGATGTGGGGAAATCTGATAGGGCAATCAACCAAACAGTCAGTTTGGAACTTTCCGCGGGATTAAATGTCGTTAAGGCATCCGTGGCAAATGAGAACGGAATTGAGTCTTTAAAAGAATCGTTTTATATAACATATATAGGAGACCATGTTACACCTAAAACCCATTATATTGGTATCGGTATTTCCAACTATAAGAATCAGCGATATAATCTTACGTATGCAGCAAAAGATGTAGAAGACCTCGAAGAGATGTTTTCGGATAGATATCCTGACTTTACCGGCTACCAACTATTGGATAGTGCCGTAACAAAAGATAACATTCTCTCCTTGAAAGAAGCGTTGTCAACAACAAACGTCGATGACATGGTCATTATTTCGTTTAGTGGACATGGCGTCCTTGATAAGGAGTATAATTGGTATTATGCTACTTATGATATGGATTTTGAGCAGCCATCGGGTTATGGTTTGCGATATGAAGAAATAGAATCTTTGTTGGACAATATTCCGGCAAGAAAAAAGATATTATTGATTGATGCCTGCCATAGTGGTGAAGTAGATAAGGAATACCTCACTAAAGAAACGGTATCATCAACCGCTTTAGCTACTGTAACAAGTATTCCGGTCGGAGGTAGGGGAGCTGAAGCTATTGATTTAAATCCCACCGTTGGCTTGGAAAACAGTTTTGAGTTGATGAACGAACTCTTTGCAAATTTATCTAAAGGTAATGGTGCGGTAGCCGTTTCTGCTGCCGGTGGTACCGAATATGCTTTTGAAGGAGAACAGTGGAATAACGGTGTATTTACCTATAGCTTTATCAATGGGTTAAAATATGGAAAAGCCGATGTTAATAAGGACGGAAAAATTACCGTAAATGAATTGAAAAGTTTTGTATCACAAGAGGTGGAGAAATTAACAGAGGGAAGACAAAAACCAACATCGCGTCAAGAAAATATCGAGAACGATTTCAGTTTATAATCCCCTCTGTTATAGAAAATCTTGCGAGACGACTAGTCAAATATCTTTTCGATCGTTGAAGCGCCGTCTTGAATAATCGTTTTCTTATTGTCATTCAATAATCCCGGTACTTTATTGATGTATTTGCTTTTGCGCCCCTCATATTCATCCACCTGTACCTTGATACTTACGACGCCAAATTCGGAATTGGCGGAAATTCCGGCAGGAACGGGTATGTCATAATACCAAGGAGAGAGAATGGGTTCTCTGATTTGATTCTTAGCTCCGTATTTCAAATTTCTGAAATTGTAGTCCTGTTGGATTAATACCGCTTTTTGTGGTGAGCCATCTGTGCTCCGCCATTCACCTTCTATTGCGATGGATACTTTGGCATTCAAATTCTCATCGTTAAAGATACGTGTCTTAGAAAAGAAAATACGCAACTGGTCAAAGCTCAAGCGGGTGACACTAGGATTCTTCGGATCGCTGATCAGTGAAATGACAGCGTGAAAATTTAAAAGATCGTCTTTCTCCTCACGGATAACATCTTTTAATGCAAAAGCCTTTGCTGTTCCCCCTCGGGTAGCAACGAGAGGTTGTGTTTCGATATCCTGATGTAAGTAGGTCTTAAGTTCGTCTTCTTTAGTATCTTCCTTAGGGCGTGCGTATTTCTTAATATGGATTTCAGCATAGCTTTTTTCCGTCGGGCCAAAAAACGTATTATAGTAATTATTAATGGAGATGCTTTTTTTGTAGGAAGTAGCTAATGACTTTGCCGTATTGTCAGCCAAATATTTAGCTCCCATGAATAGTGCCTGAACACCTAATTCAACCGCGCCTCGATTTGGACCTCGTTGTTCCGGATATTTTAATTCTACGACAAACTCTTCGTTCGCTTGGATATTAGAACGACGGTGGGTCGCACAGGAAGTAAGTAGACACAGTGCAAGGCATGATGCAAGAATTCTATTCATCGCTTAATAAGTTAATTTTTTCGATTAGTTATCGTTATCAAAACTAATCAATTTCATCCAAATTGTGCAAAAGATTTTTTCTTGTCATGTCACTTGCAGATAGTCATGTTTAACTTAAAAACTCTTTTTCTAAGTCTAACGGAGCGATGTAGACACCATTTTTATAAACGCGCATATTACCGCCAGAAATTTCATCAATCAAAAGGAGTTGATTATTAGAAACATCGTAACCAAATTCTAATTTAATATCATAAAGTTCCAATCCCTTCTTTGCCAGTTCCGCTTTTACGATATCACATATTTTTCTGGTTAAATCTGCAAGTTCATCGTATTGCTCTTTACTTAAGATATTTAACATGGCTAACGCCTCTTGTGAAATAACTGGATCGCCGCGTTCGTCATCTTTAATCGTTACTTCTACGAATCGGTCTAAGTCTTGTCCTTCTTGACAATAAGTCGCGTAACGTCTATAGAAACTTCCGACAGCTTTGTAACGACAGATGACTTCAAGACCTTTGCCTAGTACCTGCGCATTTTTTACGACCATAGATACATCATCGATATCCGCGGACACGTAATGTGTGGGAATTTGCAGGCTGTTCAACAGTTCGAAAAAATAGGTTGTCATTTTCAAACCTGATTTTCCTGCGCCGTCAATAGTTAGCCCTACAGTATTTGCTCCAGGATCGAAAACGCCGTTTTCACCCGTTACATCATCTTTAAATTTTAGTAGGATACGATTGTTATCTAGTTGATAAACATCTTTTGTTTTACCTTGATATATAAGTTGCATGGTGTTTGTTTTATGAAGCGCAATAATACAAAAAATCCACTAATTGATGGGGAAGTATTATCGTATTTCAATGCGTAGCAGCTTAATTTCTTCTTGCAGTTCGTCTATTTTATGTAAAAGATGTTGTGCAACTTCTATACCTTGTAGATTGATTTCCAGATCATAATGCCAAGTCACAAATTGTTCCAGCGCTTTCAGTTCTTCTTCTTTTACGAATTCCTCCTCATCTTGTACGACCACCTCGATCAGACCACTACTAGAAAGATTTCGAATAAATTGTAGCTCTATTTTGTGCGATTTGCAGACATCTATTATCCTTATTAAAGTCCTTTCCATAGCTTATTTCTTTAGATTGGCCAATTGCTGAAACAGTTCTTTTTCTTTATCGTTGAGTTTAGTGGGAAGTTTTACATGCAGCGTTACATACAAATCCCCAAACTGTCTATCTTTCTTGTATATGGGAAAGCCTTTTTCTTTGAGACGAATTTTAGTCTCATTTTGTGTCTCCGGTTTGATCTTAACTTTGATTTTTCCCGAAAAAGTATCAACTACGGTCTCTCCGCCTAAGAGCGCGGTATAAAGATCAATATCCTGTACCATATAAAGATCATTCCCTTTACGTTCAAAATGAGGATCTGGTAAGATATTGAATTCAATATAGAGGTCGCCCTTCGGCCCACCGTTAACTCCTTCGCCACCTTGTCCACTGAGTTTGATTTTCTGACCGTTTTCTACGCCTGCGGGGATCGTAATCCGAATATTTTTACCATTGACGGTAAATGTCTGTTGATGCGTGGTATAAGCTTGCTGTAGGGTCAATTCCAGTACCGAATGATAATCGTTTCCCCTAAATTTCGTTTGTCTGCCACCGCCGCGTCGGCTACCAAACATTTGCTCGAAGAAATCTGAAAATTCGCCGGTATCATAATTTCCCGAATAATCAAAATCAAAGCCTTCAAAAGGGTTACCTGTAGTTCCTTCACTGGCGCCACGGCTGCGCTGTTGCTGCTGGGCTTGCTCATAGGCTTCGCCTTGCTTCCAGTGCTCACCGTACTGATCATATTTTTTCCGTTTTTCGGGATCGATTAATACTTCGTTTGCTTCGTTGATTTCTTGAAATCTTTTTTTGGCATCCTCATCATTCGGGTTTAGATCCGGATGATATTTTCGAGCGAGCTTTCTATACGCTTTCTTAATATCATCTTGGGAGGCATTTTTCTCCACCCCCAATACCTTATAATAATCTACAAAAGCCATACACTTATTATGTTGTCATTACCATAACAAGATAGGGGATTTTTTGTTTTTTTACGCCTATGGCCGGATCGTGACAGTCACATTTTTTCCAGCGAATTTTTTCTGGAAATATTGCTCGTTACCCGAAACGATAAGGTTGTTTATTTCGTTAACCACGTCTTTGTTGTTGGATGATACCGAACTTCTACCATACAATGTGACGAATAGGGAGTCTATTTTGGCATTTGGACTGTAGTGAAGGACTGCGTGCCGCATGGTGACCGACGCCGTTTTTGCTTTCAGCGCTTCCAAGTTCACTAGTGAGCGATCCGTTGCACAAATATCAAGGTGGGTAATATTGTCTATTTGTTTACGGTTATATCGATTCGCGAAAAAATGACTCTCATCATGTGCATTAATAGCAAGTTTTTCCTGATTGAAACCGTTAGCATCTACCGTCGCTTGGTAGATCGTTATTTGTTCGACTGGAGTAGGTTGTTTCAATACGATATTAGTATAATCATGTAAAACATCTATCACCAAAGTATCGAAATCAATAGAATACGTGAAAGCTTGCGGATCTCGGCTAAAAAGTGAAGATTCCTCTTGCTCCTGGAAGTCTAGAAAAACACGGTTTCCGTTGCCGCGTATTTTTATATGTTTTACAGGTGTGGGAAGTTCTTGGGTCACTTTGAGATCGTACATTTTAAGCCATAGACTGGATATCGTATTGACGGGTTGGTTGTCTGCAGTCATGGTAACTGTATATAATGATTCCGTAGATCTGATACCCAAGATAGCAGTAGCGATGGCCAAAATGAATAATATGTTCGATGTTTTCATGTTAGTGCTGTTTTTGATAATAAAAATTGATTTCTTCCAACGATATACCCAGCAGATCGATGGTATTAAAAAAATGCGGCAATTCGACGTCGATAAACTGCTTTTTCCGTAACGCCACAATGGATAGGTTAGCATCTGTCGCGACAAAAAAACCTAGACCACGCTTATTATAGATAATTTCCTGCTGTTGCAAGATATCGTAGGCACGCATCACGGTGTTGGGGTTTACTTCCAGTTCACCACCTAAATCGCGTACAGACGGTATCTTCTGGTCGGCGAGCCATTCCTTTTTCAGAATTTTCTCCATGACAAACTCCGTAATTTGTAGATATATGGCTTTTTCGCTGTTAAACTGCATGGCTAGATCTCCTTTTCTTTTAGTTTGTGATAAAATGTAGCCATGGCTAAGTACCAGTACACTATATACAGGATGGTGGAAATGATTACAGGGATCCCTTGTTGCAATGTTATGGGGAAAGCGTTAGCATTGACCGCTTGTGGCCGCAGGCTATAGAAAGTAGAAAAAAGCATCGTCCATATACCCACCATTAACACCCAAAATAAAAAGACGCTGTATTTCTTGAAAAATACTCTTGATAGAAAATAAAGCGGCATTAACGATAGAACGACAATGGATATCATGCCGATATTCCAGATTGGAATAGTAAAGAAAACGGTGCTTTTTCCTATACTCGGATATAAATCACCCTGTTGCTCCAGATAATGCAATACTTGTTCATAATACAGATACTTGAACCACCAAACCGAAATATAGTCGTATAGGATGAAACAAAGTGTGCCCAATAGTAATCCAGCAACACAAAAAAGCGTAATAGCTACCGTTCGTTCCAAGTAAGTGATAGGTGTCAGATTGATGCGTTCGGATTTGTTCAGTACCTCAAAGTGACGCCAAGTTGAAATCATGGTATAAGCTATTGGCAACAGCAAAATAAATATCCTTTCGTCAAAACGTGTGCTCAATAGAGCCTGTATCCATATCTCTTGGTTGGGGAAAGCAGCTGGGTTGAAAAGCCGGTTATAAAATATACCGCCCGGAACAAAATACAGCAATGCAAAGAAAAATAATATAAAGAGCGGCATGGTATATAGCAGCAGCTTATATGATTGGAATAGTTCTTTCATCGCTATTTTTAAGCGCTTAATATGCAGTTGTTTGCTCATGGCTGTAAATATTTAGCATTTGATAATTGTTTTAAAAAATCAGGATGGTTAGAAATTGCGTTGAAAAATAATTCGATATCAAAAGGTGTTTCTTCGCCATTGGTATTCGCCAAGATATTGACATCGCCATTTGGTCCGCTTTCTGTGTACAACGCTTCTGGATACGTTCCTTGTCGGAATTTGATTTGCTTGTCCAACTCATCAATTGGAGCGTCCAGAGCCAGTGTATAGTTTTGCAAAATGAGCAGGTGATCGATGAGTTGATGGATATCCCGAATCTGATGGGTAGATATGATAATTGTCCTATCCGGAGACACATGCCGGGCCATCAATTTTCTAAATTGTGTTTTGGAGGGAATATCGAGACCATTTGTTGGTTCGTCCATCAAAAGCAAATTTGTATTAGTTGCTAAAGCAAAAGCAATGTTTACTTTTTTGCGTTGTCCATAGGATAATGATTTTATTTTTTCTCTTCTATCCACGTGAAATGCAAGCAGTATTTCTTCGAAATAAGACTGGTCGAACTTGGGATACAATGGACTATAAATATCGATGAAATTAGAGATCGTCCATGACGGTAAATCCACTTCATCCGTTACAAAATAGACATCCGATAAAAATGTAACCTTCCGTTCGGAAGGCGTGAAACCGTTTGTTATTACTGTCCCGGTTTTTGGAAACAACAATCCGCAGATAAGTTTGAGGAATGTTGTTTTTCCGACACCATTCAAACCCAATAGACCATAAATATGACCGGGTGAAAGCCTTGCACTGATATCACCAAGGATGGTCATATCTTTTTTGTAATGGAAAGAGAGATTATTGATTGCTATCATAATAGAAAGTTTAGTGTATTAGTATATTAATACACTGCAAATATAAAAGAAGAAATTGAAATTGCAAGCAATTATAAAAAAAAACGTCTCATAGCCAAGCCATGAGACGTTTCTTTAAGTGTATTGCCTATTTAAAAAGCGTCTACCAATTGATTTATCCTTTCGATTTCTTCCATTGTCAATTGAATGTCTATACTTTGGGCATTTTGTATAGCTTGCTGTGCATTGCGAGCTCCCGCTAATGCGACGGTGATGCCAGGGCGTTCAATCGTCCATCTTAGCACCAATTGCCCTAAAGATGCATTTTTGCTGTCTGCGATAGGTTTTATCTTATTTAACAGTACATTTGTTTTCTCGATAAAGGCAGGCTGGAAATGAGGCGAAGAAGCGCGGTGATCGCCTTCCTGAAAAGTATAGCCTGGATGAATTTTACCAGTTAACAGACCACGTTGAAGCGGGCTATAGGCTAAAATGGATTTGTCATGTCCTATACAGTACGGAACTGTTTCCACTTCAATGCTTCGGTTAACCATACTAAAAGGAACCTGATTGGAAACAAGATTTACTGTTTGTTCCGCTTCTGCCATTTGTGTGCTGGAATAATTGCATACGCCTGCGTAACGTACCTTTCCCTGTTCTATTAATCGAGAGACCGCTTCAAAAGTTTCCGAAATCGGTGTAGTGGAATCCGGCCAATGAATTTGATACAAATCGATATAGTCCGTTCCTAAACGTTTCAAACTTTGTTCACATTCATATATGACACTTTCTTTTCCAGCATATCTGTAGACATCTAATGCTTTACCATTGTTATCTTTTGTATGCATAGCGAAGTCGCCTTTTGCGGAATCCAGATCCCACCGCATACCAAATTTTGTCAAGAGCTGTACTTTATCACGTGAAATGTCCCGTATGGCTTCACCGACGATCTCCTCACTTGTTCCTTGTCCGTATATAGGAGCAGTATCGATGGATGTTACGCCTACATCATAGGAAGCTCGGATAGCCTCAATAGCTTCTTTTCGATCAGTCGAGCCCCACATCCATCCTCCAGCCGCCCAAGCGCCGAATGTAATGGCAGATACTTGCAGATCACTGTTACCTAAGTTTCTATATTCCATATCTGTTTGTTTTTTTCTACTCTTTATTAGAATCAACGGATAACCGCTTATCACGATTGGCAATTTCCCAAGTCACGTGGAATACCAATTTCTCCCGTTTTACCATCATCGGAAAGTCTATTTTGTCAACTGTATCATCTGGCGTATGGTAATGTGGGTGCAACCCCGAAAAAAAGAATGCGGACGGAATACCTTTTTCAGCAAAATTGTAATGATCCGAACGATAATATAGACGCAGGGGATCTTTCGGGTCATCATACATATAGTCCAATTCCATTTGCGTATAGGTATTGTTTGCAGTTTCTGTTATCTGCTTTAATGTAGAGCTCAATTTATCCAGTCCAATGGCGTGGATATAATTGTGGTTTCCGTTCAGATGTTTGTCATCTACACGTCCAATCATATCCATATTGATACAGGCAACGGTATTTTCAAGCGGAAAGATAGGGTTTTCGACATAGAACTTCGAGCCTAGCAGTCCCTTTTCTTCGGCCGCTAAACCAATAAACAATAAACTTCTGCGAGGGCCTTTGCCGTCTTTCTTCGCTTCTGCAAAAGTACGGGCAAGCTCCAATACGCCGACCGTACCCGAACCGTTATCGTCTGCCCCAGGAAAAAATGTGCCATCCGGTAGGATACCATCATGGTCGTAGTGCCCAACGATGACAACAATCTCATTTTTTAAGTCTGAACCTTCTAATAAGCCAAGTACATTGGGATCTGTCAACTTCTCTTTGGTAACACCCATTTCGGCCTCTAGCTTTGTTGGAATGGAGAACGTAGTAGGGTTACTTTTCTGCTGTTCAAGGCTGGTTTTACGCTTGGCAAGTATTTCATTGGCTAATTTTGGAGAAATATTGACCACTGGTGGTTTGAATGTACCCGAGACGTCATCATTTCCATCATCCAAAGAGAATCGCCCACTAACTAAACGTTTCCCGAACCTTTCCATGTTTTGATCAACATAATCGCCAGTCGCCAAAATCATTTTTGGATTTTTTTTGAGAAGCTCCTGCACCCGTTTAAATCGACTGCTGGCCCATTCTGACATTTTTGTGCTGCCTGTAACGATGGAATGACCGTTTGAATCTTTTGGTTCGCCTTCATTGATCACTAAAACCACCTTATCCCGGATGTCCAGATTAGCCAGATCATTATGTCTCTTGTCTTGAATGCCATACCCGACAAATACGATATCATCCGCGTGATAGGTGTTTTTTTTATTGTCACCCTGTACGAAGAAATCTAGGCCATTTTCGTAAGCAGTTCCATTGATCATGAACTGTTGTACTTGATAGGAAATCTTTGCCAGGTCTACAGGCTGGAAATAGCTCCCATCTACCGGTGCTTTTAAGCCGTAAGAAGCAAACTGTTCGGCAAGGTAGTGTGCCGTTTTTTCACCGCCTTGTTGACCCGTGCCACGCCCTTCAAACGATGGTGATGCCAATAATGTCAAATGCTCGCGCGCGGTTTCCACTGTCAGGAGATCCGCATATTTTAGTTGTACCGAATCTTGTCGTTGTGCTACCACACAACTATGGAGTATCGGAACGAGCAAAAAAGCTGTAATCCAATTTTTAATCATAACTCATATTAACTCTCTGTCTAGCGTCCCATTGATGCCTGACCGCTATCATTTATTATTTCACTATGTACAGGCAATCTTATTTACACGTGTGCCGTGTCTGCCTCCTTCAAAATCGGTGGTCAAAAATGTTTTTACAATTTTTTTTGCCAGTTCGATGTCGATAAAGCGAGCAGGGATGCATACGATATTCGCATTATTATGTTGCCTTGCTAAGGCTGATATTTCATTTTGCCACGCAATGGCAGCCCGAATACCTTGATGTTTATTGGCCGTAATAGCTACGCCATTGGCACTCCCACAGACTAATATCCCCAATTCGTTTTGACCATTTTCGATACTCGTAGCTACCGGATGTGCAAAATCAGGATAATCTACGGAGTCGGCTGTTGCCGGACCAAAATCTTCTACCGTGTAACCTTCATCTTGAAGAAACGCAAGTACAGCCGTTTTATATTCAAATCCGGCATGGTCACTTCCTATTGCAATTTTTTTAGACATGATCTTTTTTATTTCTGATTATAAAATTCCTTTTCTTTTTCCAGTTTTCGCTTATGGACATTAGCAGACACCATGATACTCAACTCATAAAGCAGGAACATGGGGGCACTGACCGTTAATAAGGTGATTACATCGGCAGTTGGCGTTATGATAGCAGCAATGATTAAAATAATGACGACAGCATATCGTCTGCTTGCCCGCATAAAGGCTGGGGTCATCAAACCGAGTTTAGATAATATAAATATCACGATAGGTAGCAAAAACACAACGCCGCAACCTAATGTTAATGTAGCTATAAGCGACAAGTAAGAGTCAATCGTAATTTGATTGGTGATTTCTTCGCTTAAAGATACATTAGCCAAGAAATTGACGGAGAGTGGAACGACAATATAATAACCAAATAATGCGCCGATAACAAATAGTACGGTCGCATAAAAAACAAACCCACGTGCAGAACTCTTTTCTATCTCTGTTAGAGCAGGCTTTATAAAGAGCCAGATTTCGAAGAGTAAATAAGGAAAGCCCAAGGCAACAGCCATCAATAAACACGAATTGATCTGCAACATAAACTGCCCTGCCATCTCCGTATTGATGATATTAAAAGGGATTTTTTCTACACAAAAACCATCCAAACTGAGCAAATCGCCCACTTTACACATCATCCGATAGGTCCAGAAGTCGAGGTTTTTCGGCCCCATAATAATCTGATTGAAGACGAAATCGTAAAAGGTGAAGGAAAGGATAGCAAATACCGCAATAGCGATAACTGAACGTATAATATGCCATCTAAGCACTTCCAAGTGTTCAAAGAATGACATTTCTCCTTCGAGGTTCTTTCCTTTTTGTTTTATAGCTTTAATTAAATCGTTTGATGTTGACATCCTAATGTTGTTTCTGAAACAAAACAAAAATACCATTCTTATTTAGAAGAATGGTATTTTAACTGTATGTAAAGGAAATTTTATTCAACCTCTTCGTCCGGATATTCCGTGAGGTCAAATGTTTCCATGAATTTTGTTGTAAAATTGCCCGCTCTAAAGTTTGGGTCACGCATTAAACGTATGTGAAGCGGAATCGTTGTTTTTACGCCCTCGATCACAAACTCACGCAATGCGCGCTCCATGGTATTGATAGCTTCTTCACGTGTTTGTGCAACACAAATTAATTTGGCGATCATCGAGTCGTAATTTGGAGGGATGGTATATCCCGCATATACATGTGTATCTACGCGAACCCCATGTCCACCTGGCGAATGAAAATTTGTAATTCTACCTGGTGACGGACGGAAATTGTTGAAGGGATCTTCCGCGTTAATACGACATTCAATGGCGTGTCCGGTTGGTTCGTAACTTTTTCCAGAAATCGGAATACCCGCAGCTACCTTAATCTGTTCTTTGATAAGATCAAAATTAATGACCTCTTCAGTAACAGGGTGTTCCACTTGAATACGGGTGTTCATTTCCATGAAATAGAAATTACGGTGTTTATCGACCAAAAATTCGATCGTACCCGCTCCTTCATAATTTACAGCCTGTGCACCTTTGATGGCAGCTGCTCCCATTTTTTCACGGAGTTCCGGTGTAATAAATGGAGAAGGCGCTTCTTCTACCAGCTTTTGGTGGCGTCGCTGTATCGAACAATCACGTTCTGATAAATGACAAACCTTGCCATATTGATCTCCAATTACCTGTATTTCGATGTGACGGGGATCTTCTACAAATTTTTCTAGGTAGATTCCATCGTTGCCGAATGCTGCTCCGGCTTCTTGACGGGCAGAATCCCATGCGGGTTCAAACTCTCCGTCATTCCATACAATACGCATTCCACGTCCACCTCCACCAGCAGTAGCTTTTAAGATAACAGGATAACCAATTTCATTGGCCAGTTTAATACCTGTTTTTACATCGGGAACTAAACCATCGGAACCGGGCACGGTGGGCACACCTGCCTGTTTCATAGTTTCTTTTGCCGAAGCTTTGTCGCCCATTTTCTCTATCTGTTCAGATGTAGCGCCAATGAATTTAATACCATATTCGGCACAGATAGCGGAAAATTTAGCATTTTCAGATAAAAAACCATATCCAGGGTGGATGGCATCCGCATTTGTTAATTCGGCTGCCGAAATGATATTGGGAATACTTAGATAAGAATCTTTACTTGCAGGAGGTCCGATACAAACAGCCTCGTCGGCGAAACGTACATGTAAGCTATCGCGGTCTGCCGTAGAATAAACAGCAACACTTTTAATACCCATTTCGCGACAAGTACGAATGATACGAAGCGCAATCTCCCCTCTATTTGCTATTAATATTTTTTTGAACATTTTTTGTAATCTCCTTATGATGGATCAACTAAGAATAGGGGTTGATCGAATTCCACAGGTTGTGCGTCATTCACCAATATTTTTACAATCTTACCCGAAACCTCTGATTCAATTTCATTAAAAAGCTTCATAGCCTCCACAATACATAATATTTTACCCGGCGCGATTTCGTCACCTACATTCACAAATAAGGGTTTATCTGGTCCGGCGGCACGGTAAAAGGTACCGATCATCGGTGATTTTACGGTGATGAGGTTTGAAGACTCGGTCGCGGGTGCATTCGATGCTGGTGCTACTGGTGTTGGATTGGCCGTTGCTACCGGTGCAGCTGGTGCAACAGGTTGTGGCGGAAGTGCTACTGGATTTGGGACGGTCGCCGTAACATAAGTCGGCTCCTGATTTGTTTTTATAGTAATTTTAAAGTCTTTTTCTTCGATAGCGACTTCGTTCACTCCTGATTTAGCAACAAATTTGATCAGGTCTTGAATCTGTTTAATATCCATACTCATATTTCTAGTAGGTTTGTTTCTTGTGTATAAATTTCTCACGATAAATTTTAACCCAGATTTAAGGCTAACGCATAACTGGGTTAAAGTTAACTAATATTTTTATGCTTTTGTATAAGCCCATTTGAGATAAACCGCTCCCCAGGTAAAACCACCACCAAAAGCTGCTAATATCAAGTTATCTCCTTTTTTCAACTGATTCTCCCACTCCCATAGGCAAAGAGGAATCGTACCACTGGTTGTATTTCCGTATTTGTGAATATTGACCATGACCTTATCTTCTGAAAGTCCCGCACGCTCCGCGGTAGCATCGATTATGCGTTTATTTGCTTGATGTGGTACAAGCCAATCCACGTCTTCTGATGTCAAATGGTTTTTCTCCATCACTTCTACAGCCACATCAGCCATGTTGGTGACGGCAAATTTAAATACGGTACGTCCTTCTTGATAAGCATAGTGAAGACCAGCGTCTACCGTTTGGTGAGTTGCCGGATTTAAAGAACCTCCACCTTTTATATTTAAATATGGGCCTCCTGAACCATCTGTTTTCAAAACCGCATCAATAATTCCGTTATGTTCATCATTGGGTTCCAACAATACACATCCACAGCCGTCACCAAATAAAATACAGGTATTACGATCTTCGTAATTAACGACAGAAGACATTTTATCGGCACCTACTACCAGGACCTTTTTGTGTTTACCTGATTCTATAAATTGAGCTGCAGTAGTCAAACCAAATAGAAAACCAGAACATGCTGCTTGGAGATCGTACCCCCAAGCTTTCTTAGCACCGATTTTATCCGCTAAAATATTTGCTGTTGCCGGAAACAGCATATCCGGCGTACTGGTACAGAAGATGATCAATTCAATTTCGTCAGCGGAAATACCACGCTTTTCCAATAAACCTTTAACAGCAGGAACAGCCAAGTCCGATGTAGCCTTACCTTCCCCTTTAAGGATTCTCCGCTCTTTAATTCCTGTCCGTGTTACAATCCACTCATCGTTGGTGTCAACCATCGTTTCCAGTTCCTGATTTGTTAGGACGTAGTCAGGAACGTATCCGTTTACTGCAGTAATTGCAGCATGTATTTTTGACATATATAAATTAATTGAAAGCAGACCTGATTTTATCGATGATTTGCGACTCAATCATGTCTTTTGATAATAAAACCATATTTTTAATAGCTTCAGGAGTCGAAATGCCGTGCCCGATAATAACCGGTGCATTCACGCCTAAAATAGGACTGCCACCATAACGCTCATAATTGAATCTATCAAAAAAATCATCCTTCATTCCCTTTTTTAATGTAACTACATAAAAAGATTCTGCGAGTTTCAATACCACATTACCCGTAAACCCATCACAAACATACACGTCTGCAGCGTCTGTAAAAAGATCGCGGCCTTCGGTATTGCCAATAAAATTTATCTTTTTATTCTGTTGGAGCAGGGGGTAGGTTGATATGGTTAAATTGTTTCCCTTTTCTTCTTCTTCGCCAATGTTTAGCAAGCCGACTTTGGGCGTTTCTACGCCATAAATATATTGCATATATAAACTTCCCAAGGTCGCAAATTGTGATAGCATTTCGGGCTTGCAGTCCGCATTCGCGCCTACATCCAATAAAATGCCATAACCACTTTTAATCTTAGGAACATTCGTTGCAATAGCTGGGCGAAGAACGCCCGGAATTGCCTTGACACTAAATACGGCTCCAACAAGCATAGCTCCCGTGTTGCCAGCAGAAGCAAAAGAGTCGATTTCGCCATTCTTCAGCAATTCAAATCCTTTAGCGATGCTAGAGTTAGGTTTTTGGGTAATGGCCTTGGTAGGATGTTCATGCATGCTTATGTTTTCGGGAGCATGTATGTAATCAAATTTGTCGGGATCCGCTCCAGCGTGCTTTAACCGTTCGATGGTGTCTTGTTGATCGCCTATAAGAACAAGACGCTGTCCCTCCTGTAGTACTTTTTGGGCTTCAATAGCTCCATTTATGGTGGAGTCGGGGGCGTAATCCCCGCCTAAAACGTCTAAACCAATCTTCATTCGTTATTATTTATCATCAATAATACGCAAAAACATCCCAAATTAAAGTATAAAAATTGAATTTTACACCTATTTGGGATGTTTAATTTCGTTGAATGATCTCGTTAGACAGCAGCGGTGTTTTCAATAATCAATTTTCCGTTGTAATATAAATTACCATCTACTGTATATGCACGGTGAGGTGTGTGTACTGCACCTGTTTCTTTGCATACAGTTAACGTAGGTCTTTCAGCCTTATAATGTGTTCTTCTTTTGTCCCTTCTTGATTTAGAAGTTTTACGTTTTGGATGTGCCATCTCGTATTTCTGTTTTAGTTATTTTTAATTTTCTTTAATATATCCCAACGTGGGTCTGTTTTTTCTTCTGTTTCCTTGTCTGTTTCCAAATCCGGCGAATCGCTCAATTTAGCTAGCATTTCCGGATCGCAGCTTGCATTTGTGCCCTGTTCTGAACATTTACTGTAATAAGGAACGCGAACATTGATGTATTCATAAAGCAATCCAGCAATATCCAATTCGTAATCCGTTTTGGATAATACAAGCACATCTTCGGTTTCCTGATTCCAGTCGTCATTTGTAAACTTGACAAGTAGTCGCTCTTGGAAGTCTTGTGCGGCGTCAAAGGCTGCTAAACAAACATCACATGTCAATTGAATAGTGCCATGCACATGAAAGTTTACAATCAGCATATTTTCCTGCTTCTGTAACTCCACGTCTGCTTTGAGTTGCCCCTTCTTTACCAGCGAGTGTTCATAACAATCAAAGAACTTATCATCAATATCAAACTCGAAATTGTGCTTTCCAGTTGTTAACCCTGAAAAAGGAATTCTATAATATTTTAGATGTTTCACAATCTGCATTCGAGCGTGCAAAATTAATTATTATTTCAGTAAAAAGGAAACTTTTTGCAAAATTATTGTTCGTCTTCGCCGTAATAATATTTTCCTAGTTCTATTTTCTCTCTACCATTGGCCATACGCCAGCGATTGGTGTCGCGCAATGAATAGGCACAACCACAATACTCCTGCATATAGAATTTTTCGCGTTTGCTGATTTCCAGCATGCGTGCCGAGCCCCCCTTTTTTCGCCAATTGAGTGTCCAATATTCCATGTCTGTATGGCGAGACGCGGCACGTAATCCGCAATCATTGATCTGCTCCATGTTTTTCCAACGGGAAATGCCCAATGAACTTGATATGACATCAAACCCATGTTCTGCCGCGTACTCGGCTGTTTTTTCAAACCGCATATCGAAACACATGGTACAACGGATACCACGTTCCGGTTCATTTTCCATACCCTTCGCCAGCTCAAACCAATGATCTACATCGTAATCAGCATCTACAAAAGGAATACCATGCTTTTCTGCAAAACGGATATTTTCTTCCTTGCGTAAATCATATTCGTTGCGTGGGTGGATATTCGGATTGTAGAAATAAATCGTAAAATCGATGTCGGAAGCAATTAGGGCTTCCATAACCTCACCGGAGCATGGGGCACAGCAAGAGTGCAACAGTAATTTCTTGCCATCATTCGGCAAATTTAGCTTCTCTCGTTTTAACTCCTTGTTGTCCATGATAGCAGTGCATTTAAAATATGATGCAATTTTACGGAAAACTGCCAGATTTTACAAAAGTTCGTTAACGGTTGTCGCAGGTTTGCCGATATACACGTTTATTTTTTACTTTTGTAACACATGATACAATAATTTTTATGTCTAAAATCTCCCCTATATATTATGTGTTCGCCATGCTGGCGCTTATTCTCGGATTTTATGCCTGCGAACGAGACGATGCAGAGCCGAATTTGGAGATGAGAAAGTTTACTCGATTGTATGTTTCTTTTGAAGAACATACGGTTGGCAAGAACCCGCCTGACACCAACATTCGTGTTATTTACCCCGCAGATTCCTCGGTTTTTGCTTTTAATGGTAGGCACGTATCGCAAGTATGGGGAGGGGGGCCAATCTATTATGAGAGTCAAATGAATGCCATCTTTCAAGCCAGCGTTAACCGTGCCGGATCCAATGATACCGCCATTGCTGTACTTAATGTGGGCTCATCGGGTTCATTGAACAATGCCGGTCTGCCAAAGAGCCGCTATTATAATAGTGTAAGAGGGATGGTCTATCACGCGCGTACGAATGTACTCTATGTTGTTAATGGTGCAGGACCAGATGCTGGTGTATATGTTATGGAACGCCCGAGATATGCAAACCGCGAAAAGCAACCCGTTAAGAAATTAAGAAATAGTAGCTTAGCCATGTGGGGAGCAGCTTATCAAAACGAGAAGCTTTTTAGCTCGAAAACGAGTTCGCCCGGCGGAATTTATGTTTTTGAAGATATTGCAAATACGGAAGTCCGAGAGAGTGACTCCATCAGTGTCGTTCCGTTAAGCCCCACCCGCATATTGCAAATTGAGGGAGCAACAAATAATGTACGCGGTTTGTTCTACGATACCGTTAAGAATGTCATGGCCGTTGCGCAGATAGGCGATGGAAATGCGGGAAATGGTCGTATCCTTATATTTGAGAACTTTTCTGATCTGGCAGCGGAAGAGGGAACGATTACACCGACCCGGGTGATTACGGGAGCGAATACAGGTCTAATATCCCCCGTCGATGTCGTTATCGATACGAGGGAAACAGGTGTCTATTTATATGTTGCCGATCGGGGAGCGCGAAAAATATCACGTTTTAAATACACCGACGACGGAGATATCGAACCAGATAAAGTGATCAATACCTCCGATTTCAAAGACGGCCGAACGCCGGTCAGTATCACATTGGATACGCGCGAGCATGAACAGTGATGATTGATAGATATTTTATATTTTTGTAACTATACGTTTGATATGTCTAAAAGCCCACTTCTATATGGAGCATGTATAATCTTCGCACTTGTCATCGGATTTGTTGCCTGTGAGGAGGAGGATATCGGACCGGGATTGGAAATCGCACAAATTTCCCGCCTGTATGTATCCTTTGAGGAATATGGTACAACGGATGAGCGGGCCGATACCACGGTTCGCGTCATTCAGCCGGCGGATTCTTCTGTTTTTGCTTTTCGGGAGAGCCACCTATCCCAAGTACAGGGTGGCGGGCCGATTTATTTCAACCCTTATGTGAAAACTGTTTTCCAGGCAAGTAAAAACAGTGATGGGCTTGATACCGTCATTGCTGCAATTAGTGTGCAACAGACAGGATTGCTGAACAATGCCGGAAACGGTATTCGGAGCAGATACTACAACAAGGTGAGAGGCTTTGTATACCACGCTGCTACGCGATCGCTTTTGGTTGTCAATGGTGCAGGTGCAGACGCAGGGGTATACGTGGTCGATAATCCCAATAGTACAGGGAACCAGAAACAACCTTATAAAAAGTTAGTCAATCCGGACCTCGATATGTGGGGAGCAGCTTATCAAAACGATAGACTTTTTACCGCTAAAATTAGTGCACCGGCGGGGCTTTATATGTTCCAGAATTTGACAACGATGTCGGTCAGGGCGAGTGATTCCGTTGCGACGCTGAACCCCGCCCGTATATGGCGGATTGAAGACGCATCGGACAGTCTGCGCGGGTTATCGTACGATACGATTAAGAACGTCCTGGCTATTGCCGAAATGGGCGACGGAACAACGGTAGGAAGCGGACGTATCCTCATTTTTGAGGGCTTTTCCAATTTGATAAACGGCAGTTCGGATGCCATCCGACCAACAAGGGTGATCACGGGATCTAATACGGGGCTAATCTCTCCTGTTGATGTCGCGATTGATACACGGGCGGGTGGTGTGTATTTATATGTGGCTGACCGCGCAGCAAAAAAGGTCTCGCGGTTTAGGTATACAGACGATGGTAACGTGGAGCCAGAAGATGTGATCGATACTTCCGAATTAGGATATGGCATAACGCCTGTTGGTTTGGCGCTGGATGCCCGCGATGATTCTACGCTGGGTCAATGAGGTCCATCAATAATTGAACTTCCTCACGCTTTTCGTGATTGTCCACGTATTCATAAGCAGCAATCAGATTGCGTAGGATACGTTTGATAATCTCCAAATTACTACATGGTTTAATGTAATCATCTACCGGCGGTAGATTTAATTGTTGCAGGAAAGCAACGATATCCACTTCCCGCATAATCTGTCCGCGATTAAACACATTAATGTAAAAAAGCACTTCGTCGGGTTTTTCTTCGTTCATGTAGGCCAAGACAAAATGCTTCGGAAGATTAACACCATAAATAGGTATGTCCAATCGTTGCGCAACGATACTATAAATGCAAGCCAGTGAAATAGGATTTCCTTTTTTGGATTCCAGTACCTTGTTGATAAAGGAGTTTTGTGGTGCATGAAAATCGGACGTATTACCGGATAAGCCAAACTCTCGAAAGAGGATATTGTTCAATAGCTTTACCTTTTCAATCGGGCTCATATCATACATCAAATGGTACCAAGCATTGCGACGTAATTCCGCCAGTCTCCCATAAACTTCATCTTCGCCTAAATTGGGATATTGGTAGCGGTTTACGATAAGCAAACCTTCCAACAGATCCTCTTGGTTACTCAGTTTCCACAATTGAAGGTCATTTTTTACTTGGTTGAATTGTATCTTGTGAGTGATATGTTCCACACGTTCTTGCAAAAGCACATCGAAGGACTGTTCCCAAGATTCTTCCAATAATGGAATCACTTCCGGACCGCACGTGATTAGCTTGTCTTCCAATGCTTGGTAGATTTCCGCATCTGGATCATCCAGCAGCGAAATCAATGCTTTTAACTCCTGCTCATTCATCCATACTAATATACGGAATTTTTGTGTTCTTTTTTTATCAAGAAAAAGGAGAAGAAACTACTTCACTTGCCCATCAAGCAAATTAATAATACGTTTTCCGTATTCCGCATTTTTTTCAGAATGCGTGACCTGTATAATAGTCATCCCCTCGTCGTTGAGTTGTTTGAAAAGCGCCATGATCTCCTCGCCCTGTTTAGAATTGAGATTACCTGTCGGTTCGTCTGCCAGCAACAATTTGGGCGCAGCAGCTAACGCGCGGGCGATACCCACGATCTGTTGCTGTCCGCCGGATAATTGTGCCGGAAATAAATCTTTCTTTCCGACAATTCCGAAACGATCCAGCATATCACCCACGATGGCTTTTCTCTCCTTGCCAGATACATTTTTGTAAATTAACGGTGTTTCGATATTTTCGTATACCGTTAGTTCATCTATCAAGTGATAAGACTGGAAAACGTAGCCCATGTGCGATTGGAATAACGCTGTTCGCTTCTTCGGTTTTAAAGCCAATACGTCTTCGTCCATAAAATAATAATGTCCTTCGTTTGGTTCATCGAGTAAACCTATACTATTCAAAAGTGTCGATTTTCCCGAACCCGATGGGCCCATGATGGAAATAAAATCGCCCTGTTCGATTTGCAGATTGATATCTTTCAGTACAAAAGAACGTGTACCGCCTACGTTGTACCATTTAAAAATATGTTCTAATTTGATCATTTTTGTTTTATCCTTTATTCGTTTCTTAAACTATCGACGGGATTAGCGCGGGCCGCACGTATCGCTTGGGTGCTGACGGTAAATAGCGCAATGATAACGGCTATCATGCCCGTCAATATAAATATCCACCATGATGCATCTATCCGATAGGTGAAATCTTCCAGCCATTTGTTCATTGCCCACCATGCAATAGGAACAGCGATAATAATCGCCATAAAAACTAATTTTACGAAATCCTTGCAAAGCATGGCGACTATTCCCGTAACGGATGAACCGAGTACTTTTCGGATACCGATTTCCTTACTGCGTTGCTCTGCCATAAATGCTGCAAGTCCAAACAGCCCTAGACAGGCAATACCGGTGGCCATGGCTGCGAATGTTAGGCTTAGCCTGCTCATACGACGCTCCGATTTGTACATACTATCAAAGGCTTCATCCAAAAACCGATAATCGAATGAAAATCCAGGAGCCAGTTTATTCCACTTGTCTTCGATACGGCTAAGCAATAATGGAAGATCAGTCGTTTCTATTTTAAATGCAGCTAATGAAGGACTATAACCCAAGAAAAAGCCCAATGGCGTAACCGGATCTCGAAGGGATTCAAAATTAAAGTCTTTGATGACACCAATGACGTGATATGATTCCACACCATCACCAGATTGGAAATGTATTTGTTGACCAATAGGATTTTTTCCAAAACCAAAATGCTTAACAGCGGTTTCGTTTAAAATAACCGCCGTAGAATCGGCCCGTCGGGCAGCAGCGAAGTTGCGTCCCGATAACAGTTCCAAATTTAACGTAGGGATATATTGTTCGTCGACATGCCACGTCTGTAGTTGCACCGAATTACTAGGGGACAAGACAGTTTCTCGGGAATATGTGTTATCACTTCTGTTCGAGTGAGAAACAGGTAGAAAGCCGCTGATTGTACCCGTTTTGATACCCGGTATATTTAAAATTTCATCGCGGAAAGCTTTCGTCTGATTTCCCAGCGCATGATAATCATTAATTAAAAGAATGTTTTCCCGCTCGTACCCTAGTTTTTTATGCTGGATATACCGCAGTTGTGCGGTCATGATGAATGTGCCGACAATCAGCACAATCGATATGGTGAATTGAAAAACCACTAAACCACTTCGAAAGACGCTCTTTCCGGACGAAATCACAGTATGCGATTTTAATACCTGTAACGGATTAAATGCAGATAAATAAACAGCAGGGTAGTAACCGGCTATTAACCCGACGAATAATAAAAGAAGTGCAAATAGCGGAAGTGATTTGAAATTGATGATATCGTTTATTTTAAACTCCTTGCCGGATAGTTCGTTAAATAACGGTACACTCCATGCAACAAGTCCAATGGCGAGAATAATTCCGCCAAGAGCTAGTAACAACGACTCTGCCAAAAATTGACCAGCTACACTTCTTCTTGAAGCACCTAATATTTTTTGTACACCAACTTCTTTTGCTCGGTTGGCCGACCGTGCCGTAGACAGGTTTATGAAATTGACACAGGCGATCAGCAAAATAAACAACGAAATAGCGCTGAAAATGTAAACATATTGAAAACTGCTGTTAGGACGAAGTTCGCCCCTCAGATTGGAATGCAGATGGATATCGGTGATCGGAATGACATCGTAATGGAATGCATTTCCGCCTTGTCTGAATGTTTCTATATCCGTGACATCCATGTATTTTTTGGCTGCTGGAAGGCCGTGTTTGTGAACATACTCTTCGAGATGGATTTCCAACAAGGGGCGGTCGCTTGCGTGTCTCAATAAGATGTAAGTCGTAAAGTTATGGGAGAGGAGCTCACCCCAATTCCGGTAAGGGGCGTTTTCCATGGTAAACAGAAAGTCGTAATTGAAATGACCGTTTCTAGGCATATCTTCGATTACTGCCGTGATCTGATAAACGGTATTTCCGGCGTCGTTGGTCTCCAATGTTTTTCCGACGACATCTGTTGTGTTAAAATAACGTTCAGCGGCAGAGCGGCTCAATACAACACTATTTGGCTCCATCAAGGCTTTGTCAAGATGGCCATGGAGAGCTTGGTAGGAAAATATGCGGAAAAATGAGGAATCAGCGTGGGCAACGTTCGCCTCATTTATCCATTTATCTGCTTTTCTGATTAGTTTTGCGCCAGCGGATGTATATAACCGGGAGAAGTCTTCCACTTCCGTATATTCTTTTTGTAGTATAGGGCCTATTACATCGCTTGTAAGGGCCATATCCATTTTGCTTTCACCGATATGGATATGCGTATTTAAACGAACAATACGATCCGCCTGGGTATGGAAGCGATCATAACTGAGCTCATCAAATACATAGGTCGTGATAAATATAAAGCCAACCAGTCCGAATGAAAGTCCAACAATATTGAGCATGGTGAACATGCGGTTCTTCGTCAGGTTACGGAAAGCAATTCTAAAATAATTCTTGATCATCTTGGATTCGTCATATCTGTTTTTCTATCAAGACAATAGCTACGCCATAAAATTAAAATATTGATAATTAGTCTGCTATGTTGTTTTTGGGATGTTGAAGCTGTCCGATATCGGACAGTAGTTGTTCACTGCCGAACAGAAGTAACATCACGAATTATGCCGTTCGTATCCGTTTATATTCTTGTTCTAGCCGCTGCAGGCCTTCTTCCAGTAGTAACCGTGGGCAAGCGATATTGATACGGAGGAAACGATCGCCCGCCTGTCCAAATTTGATACCGGGCTGCAGCCATAATTTTTCGTGTTTCAGCAATCTGTCTGTGATGACCGAAGAAGGCATCCCTAGCGCGCTACAATCGAGCCACACTAAATAAGTAGCTTGTAGGGGAATAATGGGAAGATCGGGAAGATGCGAACGACAAAATTCTGTTAGATACTGATAATTTTCGTATATGTATTTCTTCAGATGTGCTAGCCAATATTCTCCTTTTTCATAGGCTACGATCAGGCTGTCGATGGCAAATATATTGAGCATGGTCATTTCCCATTTTGTTAATATTGCCTTTATCCTGCTACGGAAAGATGCGTTTTCGGTGAAGAAATAGGCAACTTGTAAACCTGCTAAATTGAATGTTTTGGAGGGGGAGGAAAAAGTAATGGATGTTTTCGCATAAGCTTCTCCTAAAGACGCAAAAGGGACATGTGTAAAATCGTCATGCACTAAATCCGAATGGATTTCATCCGACAGAACAACAACGTTATGATGGATACATATTTCGCCAAGCCGTTGTAGCTCCTCTTTGGTCCATACCCGACCGGCAGGATTATGCGGATTACTGAGCAATAATAGTTTTACAGCAGGGTCAGCAGCTTTTTGTTCCAGGTCTTCAAAATCAATTTGATAATTTCCGTTGTCATACAAGAGGTTATTCTCTACGAGTTCACAATGACTCTGTTCAACGGTGACAAAGAAGTGATTGTATACAGGAGGCTGTACAATAATTTTGTCACCTTCAGATGTTAGCGCCTCTACCGCTGCTGCGAGTGCCGGCATGACACCCTGCGCGGCTACAATCCAATCGTTTTCCACCTGGAGTGCGTGTCTTTTCTTCCACCAGTTCGCAATTGCGTCATAAAAAGAAGGGGGTGTTGCCGCGTAGCCGAACACACCGTGCGATGCCCGCTTGGTCAAGGCTTCCGTCACTTCGGGAACTGTTTTGAAATCCATGTCTGCCACCCACATGGGGAGGACGTCAGGCTTGGACCATTTCACGCTTCCGCTATTTGTTCGATCGATTAGTTCGTCAAAGTTGTATTCCATCTTGTTTTCTGTTATCATACTCAACAAACTTAAAGAAAATAGCTTTAATCAAATTGACTTCCATTAAACACGTCATCTAACCAAGTAATGCGTTCCGTGAGGTAATTGCGGACAAAATCGACATAATCTGCATGTGTGGTGCCTATATACCAGCTTTGGTTAATATTTTGACCTAAAACATTCCACCGATGGAAATTAAACAATTGGCTATGAACCAGGCGTTCAGCCTGCTTATCAAGGTATTCCGTGATTGTTTTTATTTGTGCTTCTTTCGAAGCGTTCCATCGTTCACGTACCATTTTTTTAAACGCGGGGTCTTGTGCGATACGGTCCATCCATTGGCGAGGAGCATGAGCATTGGTCAACATTAATTTTCGGATAGCATCCGCTTGACCAATACGTCTATCGTTATTGAAAGCTAAATCAAAATCCCAAACCGGACCGGTGTAAATTTTTTGGTCTTCATCGCTTTTTTTGAACATACGCATGCTCCATACCATATCAGTGTTGCCGCAAATTTCGTTAACGAGATAATAATTTACAAAACTTGGTAAATCAAAATATGGTTGATAACCCTCATTAGGATCACTAAAGTTCTCGCTAAAGAGGCGGTTTTCAAATGCAGTATAATGATTTTTGATGTAATTAAATTCATCCCCGGTAATATCACTATCGTCGGGAAATTTAACGGTTATCGGTACATCCTGAGGTGTAGTAAAGAATACCGGCTCTTGATAGGCATATCCATCTTGTTCGAGGATGAAACCACCATTATCTTCGTCAATTTGGATACGGTCTTTACTTTCTTTGATATGTTCGGTCAGCGTGTAGTTGCCCTGGTATTCACCGTTCAGAAATAATTCTACATATTGTTGCCTGGGGGTATAAGCCAATTCCAGTCTGCGACTCAATTCAAAAGCGACATCGTTGCGTAGTAAAGATTGGTCTCCGTAATTGGCGATCAAAGCCCAGCTTTTGTCTGCCGGCATGCCCAACAATCCTGCTTTATCTGTTAGTTTGATTCGGTACGGTTTTTTAGGCATTCCCCAAGTCGAATTTCCTCTGCCCCGAATCTCCGTACCACCTTCGTAGAGGACGTCGCCCAGAAGTCCGGTCGTAATCGTTATATGACCGTCCACATAATCCTCTTTGCTAACGATAGGCACGTCATCCGTCGAGATATATATTGTAGGGAAACCCGTATCGGCAACTTTGACGTGGTAAGTGTGTACATCACCGTTTTCGGCTTCTATTTGATAGCTGACATGCTTTGAAAAATCCTGTTTGCTAATACCACTTTGTTGTACAGTTCTGTTTACGGTCAGCCGTTCTCCGTTGTGGGTGAATTCAGGGATCAGGCTGGTGATGTTTGTTCCCGCTAAGGTATGTAGAAATACGCTATCGTCCACGATTTTACCTTGGATATCTAGAAGTAGCGATGAATTTTTCTCTTTTTTGAAACTGAAAGTTGTTAATGTATTTTCCGTGGATAGATTTTCTTCTGGGGAATGCTCTTTTTTACATGCGGTCGTAAATAGCAATAGTGTTACCAACAATAGCTGGCACAACGTTTTTAATGTATTTGTTCTTATCATAAGCAGGTTCATATTAGACCAAATGGAGCGGATATATGGCTGTGATTTATCCGTCCTCCATTCACAAGATAAGAAATAATCTCCATACTACTCTACGATAAGATTAATCCCTGCCATTTCAGCTTTATATTTTATTTTTTCAACTAACCCATAGTAGCTCCAATTGCGAAGTAAGAATTCATCTTCCTTGGCAATTTCTTCTTTGTTGGTTTGGTTGACCAAAAGTAAGGTGCCGGCCTGTGTTTTTACACAGATGTCGATTAGGCGTCGGCTATAAAGATGTAAACGGCTATCCACGTAGTTTATTTCTTTTTTATTGAATTGTTCCAGGCTTTTTAGTTTTTTCTTTCGTCCTTTTCCACCTTTGTTGAATGCCGCAGCCTTTTGTATGCGGTGGCGTGCGGACTGGATAGCCATACGCCGGTAGAGGAACTCTTCTTTATTTCCGATTTGAAATTGCTGTTTATTGATTTGAATCGTAATGGGATGTTCTACGGAAAGCGCTGCTTCTGCGATAACATGTTCGTTAAGATCATGAACTTTCTTCGGAAGTTCAAGTGCAAGTAGTAGGAATAATTTGCCTTTCACAATTTGTAGTGAACTAGCACAGATCTTTATCTGACCGGCGAGTGCGCGTTGCAAAAGAACGCGTTTGTCTGATCGGTCTTTGCCAAGATAAGTGCGAAACGGAATTTTGAATAGCGAGAATTTAAAATCTTTTCCTTTTTCGTCATTACGGAGCTTGACCTGCTTGCCAGAAAAAGGAATGGGCATGGTCTTTTTGAAGTTACGTAGCGATTTTTCCCCTTTCCAGTATGCCGACCGATCGGTATTGAATGTTTTGATGAGCGACATATTCATGTTGGATAGGATATCGGCAGGTATCTCCCCTTTAAAATAGCGAGACAACACTTTGTAGGTTGTATTCATACGGGATGTGTTCAATATCCCTTCGGGATCTTTAGTGTTATCGGCCAGTTTAACTTTGATATCTTCCTTCAAATAGATAAAATCTTTGATGTTTTCTTGTATGTATTGGTGGGTGAGTACCAAGTTGGAACCACGGTATACAAGATCTTGCCAGGTAAACAGTTTCTTAAAATATGCTGTACGCTCCTCTTTGTCGTCGCAATCAACAAAGACCTGTACTTTTCGTGTCAAGATGTGGGTATCTGTAGCCATATTTTTGTGTTTTTATGCTGTTTTTTTAGCTTGCTTTATTTTTGCGTGTGCTTCTATAAAAAGCTTTCTTACAACAGCGGCGTTTAATTTCAAGGCTTCCGCAATCTGATCGAAGGAAAATTGTAAATCGTAGCGCATGCGGAATATCTCTTCTTGCTGTTCATTTATCTCCCCTTGGATAACATACCTGGAAGAGCTGTTTAGCTTTTCCATTTTTTCAGCGCTTTGGAAAATTTGGCGTAGTGTTTCGATGGTTTTTTCGACCTGGAGACTTACTTCATAATCCGAGATGCCGCCAAGATAGTAGGCGATACGTTCGTAATTGAAACTGTATTTCAGACAAAGTTGCAGAAAGAGCTGTTGTTCTTTTCGCAGGTGGGGGAGAAGCTTTTCAAGCTTTTGTAGTTTCTCTTTTTTTTCTTCTTCCAGCTGTTCGAGATAGACGATATCCTCTTCCTCCTCGTCCTCCAATTCGTAGCCCAACAAGAACTCTTGATAATCTTCGATACCGTCGAGCCTAAGGAGGCTTCGGTGAAAGCGATTTCTGGTTTTGCTATAAAAGGCATGGACGGCCGATTTGACTTGCGTCTTAAGAAACTGGAAGAGTTCTTCTTCCGATTGTAAGTTTTCCCGAAACAACCATAGGCGGAGGAATGCTTCCTGCGCGATGCTTTCTGCTGCGCATTCATCTTGTGTAGCTTTTTCGGTGCGGAAGGCGAGATAGCCGTAGTACTTTTTGTAAAAGAAAGCTAATCCTTTCTCCTGACCATTTTGTAACATGGCCAGATGTCGTGCAGTTGTGTTTAATTTGTTTGGTTTATGCATCGTTCTGTTGTTGATTAGTAATCTATCTTATAACAGCTTGCCGCAGTCCCGGTGGTCATTTGGTAATCGTTTTCAGACGGGACTGCGTTGGCTGTTTTATGTGTTCGATGCATATTGGTGTTTTTGAAATTTTTTCGAGAACTGCGGTTAGTTGCTATTGCGGACACTTTTATTTTATTGTGCAACGAATGTTGTGTATATCTTTTAAAGTATGAGTATAAATGTTTATTCCTGCGCGGATGACGTTCTTGTTGTGTATACCTTTCAAAATGTGGTGTGTAAGAACTTCATAATTTTTAAAAGTTTATGTGAACGAGTTGTGTATACCTTTTAAAATTTGATTTGTCACAGCCTTAAATAACAACTGATCATTTGACCTGTGGTTGTGTATCCCTTTCAAATCGTGGTCTGTAACGTCTATCATCAACTGTGCCTAATAGTGTTTAGTAACACCGTTAGTCGTGCGGAGAAATTAAATTTTTGGTTGTGTATCCCTTTCAAATCGTGGTTAGACACCTTTGGCAATATTTTTAAAAGTTGTCTCTTCATATTTTGCATACCTTTTACAATAGCGTTAGTACTACCCGCAGATGAACGCTACTTTTATAGTGCTAGTTGTGTGTACTTTAAAAGGATGTTTACCGAATTATTCACTATACACGAGTTAAAAAAAGGTATTTAGTGAGTGGCGGATGGCCCTCACCCTATGGCGCCACAAGGAGCCTCGTTGTTGCTTAATATAATTATCTGATAACCTAGTTTTTTTACGAAATGTTATTGACAATGTTAGTTTCTGACCTATAGCTTGTAATCTTTTTTATTATCCCGGAGGTTTGAGTTGTGCATACATTTCATAAAGTGATTTTAACAACTAAGAATAAACCGACCTAGACTGAATGTTGTGTATATCTTTCGTCATATCAATCTTTGAAATACAGTGCGGGCAAATATCTAAAATCCAGTTGTGCATACCTTTCAAAATACCTTTAATAAAATTGTCAATTTTATGGCACACAAGACGTCAGTCGTAGAAAGCTATGATGTGCAATTGTTGAACTACGAAAACACCAATATGTCAAAGAACAAATCGATTCCATGGCAAACCATTGCCTAAAATACAAATCAAACACACGATATTATACGTGTACTGGAATCGAATAAAATGTTTGGAATCCTATATGTCTCTAATTGGTTTTCTACCTGCTATTATACGCTTATGCACGCATATAGGATTAAATGCTTAGACCGGCTGCTGTTAAACCGGAGACTTAATGATATTTCTATAACTAAACTTAGTTGTCATACAATGAGTTAGTTGTTTCATTGTCAAATATACAATATCCTCTGTTTAATGGCAAATGAATATTGTGTTTTTTTTGTTGTTTATTTTGCGCAAATAGAACAGATTATTATTTGTTAATAACCCGCTGTCGGCGTAAATGAATAGCCTAAGATATAAGCGTAAAATTATTAAGATATTCGAAATACGATCAGTATCGTTTGCTTTAAACGGTTTTTGATATGGAATAATAAACGTCCGGTATCGAACAGGTATAATGGAATGGTCTTCTTCATTATCTCGCACGTAAACGGAACATGGCTGCGTGCAAATATCAGGCGCCTGCATGGGACTGGACATCAATGTGCAACAATTGGAGCGGAGGTGATCATGGCCTTGTCCTATTCACTTGCCGATATAAAGAAGATGATCGCGTATATGGATAACAAGTATGCCCTTGTTTTGGATGTAGTCGTAAGTGGAATAACGGGGTTAGCAAACACAACAGGGTTATACTTAGGAATTTTTAGGATGCCTGTGCGCAGGAGGTAAGCCCAAGCACATATCGGAGGTATTCAAGCTGTTTTGTTAAAGACGTCAACAGATTTTTCGGGAAGTGTGGCAAGGACGGCTATCGTGCGGGTAATTTCTAGCGAGGAGTATGCACGTACAATAATTTTGCATGCAAGTCTGTTTTTGCTGTTTTTCAAGGTTGTTTTTGCTGAAAATTGCGTTCACGATGCCAAAATGGCTGATTTTGATGATAGAAATTGAAGGGATATGTACTGTAAAGGTGTATATTTTCGCCAAAAACTTTTTTGGGGTACCCCCGAAATTGGCGAGAATATGCACCTTTTGTTTGTTTTTACAGCACATCTTTGTAATAGAAGAAGATAGTAGTATGCTATAAGTCTGCTATCTACCAAATGAATAGTTAATATATAACAACATGGCAAAACCAGTATTTACAAGCAAGGATGCAACGCAATTGTTGATCTATGCAGAACAGATTTTTTTGAAGATGACGGAGAATGCGGATCTATTCACCGATCCGGTTCCGGATTTAACGACCTTGTCGACAAATTTGAATGCTTATCGAGAGGCTTATACAGAAGCTACTTTTCGGGATAAGCGTGCTGTCATCTTAAAGGCACAACACGGCGAAAAGCTACAAGATGTTATTCGCCGTTTAGCGCACTATGTCGAGGATGTTGCGGCGGGTGACGAAGCCATTATCGTGGCAGCAGGATTTCGTCCTTCAAGATCCAGTCATGTTTCTTTAGGGCGTACACCGAAACCGGAAAACCTTCGTGTAGAACATATACAGGTAGGTTCCGGGATTATCCGTTTACGGGTCAATTCCTGGCGGCCGGCAAGGCTTTATCGGTATGAATATCGAAAAAAAGGAACGGAAGTCTGGGAATCAACGCTGCATACCAAGTCTACCTTGGCATTGCGGAATCTCGATATGTTGGAACAATATGAATTTCGGGTATCTTACATCGGTAGCGACGTGACGCTGAATTATAGTGATGTGGTTACGGCATGGGTGATATGAACTGTACGAGGCATTGTCGGTTTTAAGTGTTATAAATTTTTCTTATATTCGTGTGAATAATGATGTATTTAAGCATGAATAATGATGAGGACTACATTGGATATCCCAAATAATTTGTTGGAAGAGGCAATGGCCTTAACGAATGCGAAGACCAAGAACCAACTGATCAAAGAGGTGTTGGAAAGTTATATTGCCCGAATCAAAAGACAACGGTTGATTGCTTTGAAAGGTACATTAGACTTGGACATCGACTTGGATACACTTCGCGGAAGAGGAGATGTCAAGATATAAAGTGTTAATTGATGGCTCGGCTTGGATTCAGTATTTCAATGTAGGTGATGTCCCTGTCATCGATCGATTGTTGGAAGAAGATTTTGCCTGTACAAATGATCTGATATTAACAGAATTGCAGCCGGTATTGGCACATCGGCAGAGATACGACGTATTGGAAGGGCTGTTAGCCTTGGAAAGAATCCCTCTTTTGATAGATTGGGAAGCGATAAGGAAATATCAATTGATGAATCTTCAAAATGGCATAAACAAAGTCGGTATACCAGATTTAATTATCTTGCAACAGGTCATTGAAGAAAAAATAACATTATTCAGTTTCGATAAACATTTCAAATTAATGGGTGAATATTTGAATTTCGATCTTATTTCGACAACTGCTTAAAACGAGACTATTCATCCCGCAAACTATCCACTGGGTTGGCTTTTGCTGCTTTTATGGCCCGATAGCCTACTGTCGATAACGTGATGAAGAATGCCGTAGCACCGGATAGGACAAAGATCCACCATGGGATTTCGATGCGATAAGCAAAATTTTCCAGCCATTTATTCATGAGCCACCAAGCAATAGGGCTGGCAATAATAATAGCCAGTAGGACCAATTTGACAAAATCTTTGGATAGCATAGTGGTTATGTTGATAACAGAGGCTCCGAGTACCTTACGGATACCTATTTCTTGAACGCGCAGACGAAGTGCATGGACGACAAGCCCTAATATGCCCATAATGGCAAGTAACATCGTCAATAGACTGAATATCCGGAAAAGATGATACAGTTTCTCCTCTGCTTCGTATTGTTTCGCTAATGTTTCCCTGACAAGCTGTATATCAAAGTGCTTATTCGGATACAGTTCTTTCCATACCGAAGCGATGTACGACATCGCGTTTCGTTCTTCTCCAGGTTGTGTACGGATGAGTAAGGCTCCGGCGGATGGGTCACGATAGGCTCTGATTACTGTTGGGACAGTCTGTTTGTGTAGGGATTCGCTATGGAAATCATCGACGATACCTACAGGTATAATCCCCGCTTCGGGGAATGGCTGGTTCAGTGTGTCTATTTCTAATAAACGAGCTGTACTGGCCGTTATCAGGCAGGGGCGTAGGGAACTACTTCCTGGACTGACTTCATCAGCTTGGACAGCATCTCCTAGTCGGTCTGTATCTAAAAAACGACCCTCCTTAAGCGTTAATCCCATTGTTTGTGCCATATTTGGCTCTCCGTCTATATACCATAGTTCGGTTTCGTCATACGACTTTCCTGGTGTTCTCAGTAACTTCATCTCCATTCCGGGGACTGTTGGCAACCAATATGTGAAACTGGTGGAGAGGATAGCTGTATTTTTTAAAAGTTCGGTGCGTAATGCAGTGGATTTGTTATCCCACGATACATAATCAATGCTTAACAATCCTTCCGTGTAAAAGCCAATATCTTTGCTCTTGAGGAATTGTACTTGATACTGTATGACCAGCATAGCTATGAGTACAGTGATAGAAATAGAAAGTTGTAATACGACAAGGCTAGGCCTCAACCACCCCTGTCTGTTTTTTCCTTCACGGAGGATGCTTTGTATATTGCCTATCGACCGAAAACCTGAAACTAACCATGCTGGATACAGGCCGCTAAACAAGCAAATAAGGAGAAAAGCACCCATAACGTAGGCAAAATATGTCCAATGCGCAAGGAAGCGAAATGCTAGTGGATGACCGATAAAATATTCTAATTTAGGAATGGCAAGCTGATAACATATAAAGGCAAGCGCTCCTGCTGTGCTAAAAATGAGTAGAGATTCCAATAGAGACTGTGTCAGAATATTTCTGCGAGAGGCACCCAATAATTTCTTCATACCGGTTTCTTTTATACGGCTGCTTGCGCGAGCAGTGCTCAGATTGACGTAGTTGATGCAGGCGATCAATAATAGGAGGATAGCGACCGCGGAAAACAGGTAGCTATGTTGGACGTTGCCCTTGATCGGTTGATAAGCGGGAAAATCCGTCTTTAGATAGATGTCTGCCATGGGCTGTAGGCCAAACCGGACTTTTTTGTCGATGTCGGTAAACTGATGATACCAATCATTTATTTTATGTTCAAACTGCTGTGGGTCAGTCCCTTTTCGAAGCATGATGTATTGCTTGGTGAACTGCATGCCGGGACCCTGCCTATTTTTAGTAAGCAGTTCTTCTTTTCTGTTCAAAAGCATCACCATATCCGAGCGGAGATGGGTGTTCGATGGGATGTCCTTCATGATGCCTGCTACGAGATAGGTGTTACTTTCATTGTCGTATTTTGGCATGTCATATATGCGCTGGCCCAGTGGATTCTTGTTTCCAAAATGCGTCTTGCAAAAGGATTCAGATAAGATGATTTTCGGGATGTCGCCGGTAGGCATAAGGTCTTCCTGATCGATGAGTTCGATGTCTAACAGTTTATAAACCGCCGTATCAGCAAGAAGAATGGTCGCTTTTATCGGTAGTTCATCTGTCTCGTTGATTTTGAGGGAGATCGTGTTGGGATATACGTTACTGTATTCTTCTACTTCGGGAAAATTTTGCTTTAAGGTGGGGGCGAGCCCGGCATATACGGTTCCTCCTTTTTGAGAGAAGGCCCCCGCGTCTTCCCTAATGGTTAACAGTCGATAGGTGTCTGCCGAACGGCTCCACTGCTTATCATAGGATAGTTCATCGATTACCACGGTGCCAATCAGCAAGCAAGCGGTTATGCTCAACGTAATGCCCATAATATGGATAAGGGTATATAGCTTCTCTTTTCGAAGCGTTCGAACAGCAATCTTTATATAGTTCTTTATCATGTTTTAGTCGTCGTTGATCAGTAATTAGTGATCAGTCCTTTCATTGTATCACATTTGGATATTCGCCCCCGTTCTAGTTCTACTATCTCCTGTTTTTCCGCTATATTACTCATCCCGCAAACTATCCACTGGGTTGGCTTTTGCCGTCCGTATGCTTTGTATTCCTACTGTCACTAGCGTTATTCCGATGATAACAAGTCCTCCTGTAACCAACATCCACCACTGGAGCGTTATGCGATATGCAAAGTTGTCCAACCAAGTGGTCATCATCCACCAGGCGACTGGCGAAGCGATGATAATGGCAAGCAAGACCATTTTGGCAAAGCCTTTGGAAAGTGCCAATACAATCGTGGATACCGAAGCGCCCAGTACTTTTCGGATACCGATTTCCTTCGTACGCTGTTTAGCGGTGAATATTGCAATACCGAGGATTCCTAAGCAGGCAATAATGACGGTCAGCACGGTAAAGATCAGCGAAAATGTACCTGCCCTGATGTCGTCTTTGTACAGCTGATTAAATTCTTCATCCAGAAACGTGCATTCAAAAGGATAGCCGGGAAAATGTTTTTTCCAGACCGTGTGTGCGGCGTCTAAGGCTTGGCGTACCTGTCCTTCGCGGGTTTTTACAATAAATTTTGTGCTAAAAAAAGGATCTAACTGAAAAATAACCGGTTGGATGGGCTCGTGAAGACTGCCGTGATGGAAATCTTTGACGATGCCAATAATAGTACCTTGATTTGGTAGGTATTGAGGATCTATGTGTTCTAAATAGGTGCTTCCTACCACCGGTTCTTTAAGGCCAAATACTTTAGCTGCTGTTTCGTTGATAACTAGGTTATGTTTATCCCCTGTATTCTGTTCTATGAACCAGCGTCCTGCAACAAGCTCAAGATCCGAAACCCCTAGATAATCTGCATCTATCCAATAGGTAATCGCCTGGTATGGTTTTACCGGTTCGGGCTGTCCCTGCCAACGGTAACGGATATCTCTTAAATATGTATTATCGATTAAGGAAGTTCCGTTGACATTGGAAATATGTTTGATGGTGTGCTGCTGTAGCAATTCGGTTTTAACGCTTTTCAGTGTTTGTGAAAACTTTTTTTCTGCCGGACTACCGTAAGCTATACTTTTTTGGGGATAGACAGCATAAAAGGAAAAGACCTGTTCTTTTTTATACGCTGCCGTTTGCTCTTGTATATAGCGAAATTGAAGATGGATAACGATAGCACCAACAGTGGCACAGACTGCGACAACCAACTGCCCGATTAAGAGTACTTTCCGTAGCGACTGCACGTTAAGCGATAAATGAATCTTGTCTTTAAAAAACTGGAGCGGACTGACACGGCTCAATAAAAGAGCGGGGTAGATACCGGTCAGCACCGTAACTAATACAAGCAAGCCGATTAATATCAATATGGTTCTGCTTTGGAAGATGGACAGGGTCAGTTCACTTTCAAAGAGCAGATTGAAATAAGGCAACAGTAGAAAAGCGAGGATAACGGTCAAAAAGGTTGCCAATATGACATGGAGGAGGATCTCTATGATTATCTGAACAAACAGCTGTTGTCGGCTGGCTCCGGCCACTTTTCGGATGCCGATTTCTTTATTACGGGTTGTGTTCTGGGCAATCGAGAGGTTGACAAAGTTGATGCAAGCGGTCAGTAGCAATACGGCCGACAGTATGCCCAATACGCGCATCGTATTTTTGTTGCCTTTAGGAAGCATACTGTTTTCGAATTCGGTCGACCAATACAAATCCGATAGCGGAGTTAACCTGTTTTGAATATCTGCTTCCTTTTGATTGGGGACGTTGCTATGAAAAATTTGAGTGATCTTTTGAGATACGATAGGAATAGATGCACTTGGATTAATTTTGAGAAATAATAAACTGCCGAACGCACCCCATTCCGTCAGCCTATACTGCTCGTCTTTGGTCATAGTCGCATTATAGGGAATGAGGATATTCTGTGGAAAAGAAGAGTTGCTCGGTACGTCGGCAAATACGGCCCCAACGGATACGGGAATAGAATCCACCAACAGCGTTTGCCCTATGGGGTCATCGTTTCCGAAATATTGCCGGGCTTTGGACTGGCTGATTGCAACCTGTCGGCTATCGTGCTGCTTGAAAAAATTGAATGAGCCTTTTAGCGGCTGATAACTGAACATCTTTGTCCAATTGGAGTCTATAAACAAGATTGTTTTCTCATAAAACGAATGGTTGTCCATAGAGATTAATACCCGTCCACCATGACTTATTGCAGCTAATTCGACCTCCGGAACCGCTGTGGGTATGACGTCGTATGAAATATATGGGCTCTGTTCCATAAAACGATCGCCATTGGATTCGTGATGGGAAAGCAGGTGGATCCGTGCCGCATCACGGTGATGCGTGTCGTACTTTGCTTCATAGTCGATCCATAACGTGATCAACAAGACAATTGCCATGGACACGGCTAAACCACCAATATTGATGATGCTATGAACTTTTTGTCCTAAAATATTCCGCTAAGCGAGTTTTATATGGTTCTTGATCATGATGTTAGTTTTTACTCATCCCGCAACGAATCCACGGGATTAGCGCGTGCGGCTTTGATGGCTTGCGTACTGACGGTGAACAGTGCGATAGCAATAGCTGCTGCTCCTGCCCAGATAAACACCCACCATGAAATAGCTATTCGGTACGAAAAATCTTCCAACCAATTATGCATTGCCCACCAAGCAACAGGCGATGCCAGAACGATGGCCAAAAACACTAATTTTATAAAATCTTTGGAGAGCATGCTGCTGATTTCCCAAACAGAAGCGCCAAGTACTTTTCGGATACCGATTTCCTTGATACGCGTCTCCGCGATATAAGAAGCAAGCCCGAATAGTCCTAAACAAGAAATGGCAATGGCCAACATGGAAAATATGAACGACAAGGACACTGTCTGCTGTTGATCGTGAAACTTTTTGGCATACTCCTCATCCACGAAACTATAGTTAAATGGATAAGCGGGGTTGAATTTCTTGATAATGGTCTCCATCGTTTGTAAATTCTGTTGCATGGCGTGATGCTCGTTCGTACGTACAACCATATTGAGCATCCAGTTTTTTGATGGAAAAATTGCCATGGGGGCGATATCCTCATAAGGAGAGTCATTGATATAGTCTTTAAAGACGCCTACAATGGTATAGGTGTCATCTCCTCGTTTGAAATATTTTCCTACCGGATTTTCCAACCCCATGGTTTTGATCGCCGCTTCATTTAATAAAACAGAAGCACTATCGGCTGGTAATCTGGCGTAATCCAAATCACGGCCGTCGACGAGTGTCAACCCCACCGTTTTAACAAAATCGCTTTCTGCACGTCCCAATGCGAAGCTGGTGTTCTGCGTCTGTTCGGGTGTCGCACCTTCCCAGGAAAAATTTCCATTGGATACCGACGCATTTTTTGTGATGGACCATCCAGTACGTGTAACGCCTTTGACTGTACCGCTATTTAACAATTCAGCTTTAATAGCTTCGTAGTTTTTGTTCATATCGCCTTCCACAGGGATTTCGATGAGCTGTGATGCATTGTAACCGGCATTTCGTTCACTGGCATAATTGATTTGCAAACGGACAATTAAAGTTGCTATAATGAGCACAACGGCAATACTAAACTGAAAAATGACCAATACTTCCCGTAAACTGAGATTATACCGACTCTTTTTTAGAATACCCTTTAGGGTTTTAACAGGCTGGAAAGTGGAGAGCACAAATGCCGGATAGATGCCCGCCAGCAAACCGGTACAGAGAACAAAGACAAGTATGGCCATCCAAATTAGTGGATTTGCCATGTCGAATGAAAGCGGTTTATCTAATATTTTATTGAATAAGGGGAGAGCGATAAAAGCTAACCCGATGGCAATAATACCAGCAATCGAGGAGAGTAGGACAGATTCCGTTAGGAATTGACCTATCAGATTGCTTTTTCGTGCACCGACTACCTTCCGCACACCGACTTCTTTCGCTCTTTTCTGACTTCTTGCTGTGCTGAGATTAATAAAATTGATACACGCAATACAGAGAATAAGTAAACCAATGCCGGCGATTAAACGTACTTGTTCAATCTTTCCGCCCACGGGAATGCCATTTTCAAAACGGGAATACAGGTGCATGCTGGACATCGGGTAGAGAAATACCGAATTGAATTTTAAATCGGAAGCATTGTTGCGGACGACAGGTTCTATTTTCTGGTTGAAGGATGCGATATCCGTTCCAGAACGCAGTCGTATAAAAGTATAATAGGTATTGGTATTCCAATCCGTGCCGTATGTTTTATCCTCTAAAGGAATCAAATAACTGAAGTCAAAATCGGTATAGCTGGGCAAATTCTGGAGCACAGCAGTAACCTTGTAAGGCTCTTCATTATCCAAGATTACGGTTTTCTCCAACGGATCTTCGTCTCCAAATAAGTTTTTTGCGAGTTGTGCCGTTAGCACAATATTTTTGTGTCCGGCTAACGCCTGTTTGGTGTTACCGCTGACGATAGGGAAATCAAAAATTTGCAGAAAATCCGGGTCAACTTCATTGCCCTGGGTTTTAAGGCTTTTCTCCCCGTAGGTTAACAAACTGTTGGATGACCAGTACATGCGCGCGGCGTATTCTACTTCGGGATACGTCTCTCTTAGTGCATTGGCGACAGCGCCAGAAGTTATATCTTGGATACGAACTTCTTCATCTTTGTAACGGTTCCAAACTTTATAAATGTCGTTTTTGTCGCTGTAGAAGTTATCATACCGGAATTGATTTTGTACCCATAGGGCGATAAGCAGCACGGACGCCATGCCAATAGCCAACCCGATGATGTTAATGGCGGAATAGCCTTTATTCTTCAATAGGCCTCGCCAAGCTGTTTTTATATAGTTCTTTATCACGATTGTAGTTTTTACTCATCCCTTAAATTTTCGACGATATTTGTCCGGGATACTTTTACGATGTTGACACATATTGTGCATGCAGCGACGATAAGTATACTGCTTGCTGCTACGGCAAACAGCCACCCGTTTAGCGAAATACGGTAGGCAAAGTTCTGTAACCATGTATCAGCTGCCCACCAACCCAATGGAATAGCGACGACGACAGCAAAGGCAATTAGCCGTATAAAGTCTTTTCCCAGTAAAACGCCAAGATCAGTTGCATTAGCACCTAATATTTTGCGAATGCTGATTTCTTTCGTACGTCGTCCAACCAAAAAAGCAGTTAGGGCAAATAGTCCTATAAGAGCGATAGCAATCGCCGTAAATCCGAAAAAAGAGACGATACGTTGCAAACGAATATGGCTGCTAAAGAGTTGCTGGAAATTTTCATCTAAAAAGGAAAACCGGATACCGAATCCCGGTTCGACACGTTTCCAGAGATTCTCGATCGCTGTCACTTGTTTTCCGATGTCACCACCGGTCAGCTTAACTAGTATGGCTCCGCCCGACTGGAATATACAAGCATCATTACCGATTGTAAAAACGGCCGGTTGTATCTGCTGTTCCAGCCCGAGTACGTTAAAATCTTTCACGATGCCTACAACTTCCATTGGAATGCTGTCACAACCGGGATAGGTAATATACGTGCCGCCGGCTCGTTGAAGGCCGAGTTTCATCGCCGCCGTCTCGTTGATAATGGCTGAACGCGTATGTTGATCATTGTAATTATCCGAGAACAGTCTGCCGTCGATCAGTTTGATATCTAGTGTTTCAAAATAATCTTTACTTATTTTGACTGATCCAAGACGGTGTATCTTGCCATTATGCTTAAAATTCATCGTTGATGTATCGGAGAATTGGTCGCCCGGAACCTTGGTAGTTTTTGCTACGGCGTGTACTCCGGATATACTTAAGAGGCTGTTCTTGACTTGCTCGAAATTATCTTCTCTGGTCTGCATCGTTAATGCCTGTATGCGCAGTACCTGCTCTCCCGAAAACCCTTTGTCGAACTGCTGCATGTAAGTTAGTTGACGGTTGACAACAGCAATCCCGATAATAAAAAATGCAGCGACGACAAATTGTATTACAATCAATCCGTTACGGAGGGTAGCCCCCTGTTTTCCACTAGAATAGTCTCCTTTCAACACCTTGGTCGTATTGTAACGAGAAAGAAAGACGGCGGGATATAAACCCGAAAGTAAAGTGACGACAACCAAGCATAATATAACCTGTGTAACGAGAAGCCATGAAAATTGAGATCCAAAAAAGTGTAACGGGATCTGGAATTCCCGATTAAAATAGGGTAAGACGATATGTAAAAGCAGGATAGCAATTCCTAATGCAATAAGACACTGAATGGCGATTTCACCCATGAACTGCCAGAATAATCTTGCTTGGCTAGAACCCAATACTTTTTTCACACCGACCTCTTTAGCCCGTTTTAAGGAAGAAGCAATGGACAGATTACTGAAATTAACGGCTCCTGCAAATAGGAGCAATATTGCCAATACCAGCAAAATGGAAATATTTGCTATATTGCTGTTTCCATATTTTGGAAAATTGTGGATGTTATGTACCGCATCGACAAATAGGCCTTCTTGACTTCCCGACCTATGAAATGCTTCATAGGTCATGTTTTTGTCTTTCATCAGTCTATCGGTATAATAAATCCGATCTATCGCTAATTCTACTTCTTCGGCCGGTATAATAGTTTTGGTTTTGACATACGTGTAATAGGACCAGTTTCCCCAGTGGTAATTGTCGGTTTCATATGGCGAACGATATACCATTTGAATATCCAGATGTGTCGGTCCCTGAGGATGTTCCATGACAGCGGTTACTTCCCGCTCAAAGGAGTTGAATACTTTAATCGTTTTTCCGATGGGGTTTTCCTTTCCAAAAAGCTTGGTGGCGACCTCTTCACTGATGACCATAGCATTGGGTTTTTGCAGTGGATTTAGGGCATCGCCATCTATGATTTTGTAAGGGAACACTTGAAAAAATAACGAGTCGGCAGATATTACCCCACTTTGCGATATAACTTTTTCTTCCACGGATATCGGCATTTCAAAAGTTACATCTGTCGATATTTTTGTAGCGGTCTCGATTTGAGAAGTATTTTCCCGGAGTAAGGCTGCTAAAGGTGCCTGTGTATTCGGAGATATATCGTTGTCGGCATCACGAATGGAGACCTTAAATACTTTTTCAAGCGCTGGATTCCAACGATCATAACTTAGTTCATAATTAAGATAGAGTAGGATTACCAGAAAGCTGGTTAGCCCTACTGATAAACCTAGGATATTGACGGCTGTGTAACCTTTGTTTTTCCAGAAGGTACGGAAAGTGAATTTTATGTAGTTCTTTAGCATCGTTTATACTTTAAATTATCCAATTACTCATCCCGTAAACTGTCAACCGGGTTAGCTCGTGCTGCCTTAACGGCTAATGTACTTACCGTAAACAGCGCAATTAAAATGGCGAGCATACCAGCGAAGAAAAATGTCCACCATCGTATATCTATCCGATAAACAAAATCCTGCAACCATCGATTCATAATCCACCAGGCAATAGGAGAGGCAATGATGATGGCCAGAACAACCAATTTTAAAAAGTCTTTTGACAGCATCGTGGCAATCGCCGCGACCGAAGCACCCAATACTTTTCGAATGCCAATTTCCTTTTGCCGCTGTATTGTCGCAAAGGAAACCAACCCGAACAATCCCAAACAAGCAATAAAAATGGCCAACCCCGAGAATAACGCTGTTAAAGTCGCGGTACGTTTTTGTTGTTTAAATTTCAGCGCATATGCTTCATCGGCGAAATGGATGTCTACCGGATAATCCGGATTGTATTTTTTTAATATCGCTTGGAGCTGATCCATATTGGAAAGTAAACTGTTTGCCGTATTTAACCGGATATGTATATAGCTAAAGTAACTGGCGGGGCCTTTTACCATCATCGGCTCAATATCTTGATATGGTGATTGCAGTATAAAGTCTTCTATTACCCCCACAACATGCCAAGTTGTTTCGTATTCCGTTCCTTTGGCCTCTATAATTTGTGTACCCAACGGATTTATAAGCCGCATACGTTCCACGGCCTTCTGGTTCAGTAATACGGCATTGGAATCCGAGGGATGCGTATAAACATCAATATCTCTGCCGCTAAGCAGTTTGATGCCCATCGTTTGCCCAAAATCCGTATCGGTACTCATAATATTGAACGTCACATCGAAATCTTCCGGTTGCGCATTGGGCCAGGAATACCCCCAACTGTTACTTGTATAGCCGGTAATACGGCCTAATGATTTTGTTACACTGCTGGCAACGCCGTGCTGCAACAGCTCGTTGCGTATTATGGTATAGTTCTTTCTTAAATCACCTTCTAGCGCTACGTAAACCAGGTTATTTTGATCATAACCATTATCGCGGTTCTGTGCATGACGTATCTGTTGGCTGATAATAATGGTGCAGATGCCTAAACAGATGGAAATGGTAAACTGTAATGTTACCAATACCTTCCGCGGTTTGAAATTTCCCTTGGCCGACACCAGATTGCCCTTTAGGGTTCTGATGGGTTCGAAAGCAGATAGTACAAAAGCAGGATATATACCCGCACCGAGGGTAGCGATAACGATGACGGTTACGAGAAGTCCCCAAAAAACAATAGGTTGGTCACTGATACGGATATCGCCGTTGATAAGGGTGTTGAAAAAAGGTAATCCTACCGCTGTAAGTAACAGTGCTATACTACCCGCTAAGAGTGTTATCAGAAAGGATTCCAATAGGAACTGCTGGATAAGCGTTTTCTTCGGTGCACCGACGACTTTTCGTACGCCGACCTCTTTTGCTCGTCTTTCGGCCCCTGCGGTGCTGAGATTAATGAAATTAATGCATGCGATGAGGAGGATGAATAACCCGATCAAAGCGAACATCCGTAAGGTGATGATAGTGCCAGCTACCATTTTCCCATTCTCCGATTTATTATACAGATGCCAACGGTTTGCCGGATAGAGATAAATACTCGCTTTTACTTGATTGTTGGTGTGATTCTTGACAAGATTAGCAATATTTTGATTGGTGGAAGATAGCGAAACTCCCTCTTTCAATAGGGCATATGTCTCGTGATTATAGTTTGTCCAATTGTCATTAATTATCCAGCCCGTGATCTTCAACAGATCCCATGAACAGAAAAATTCATTTCCCCGGAATATAGAATTATAAGGAATATCCTGAATAACACCTTGGACGGCCATGGAAGCCAAGGTGTCTATTTTTACTATTCTTCCTATTACATCGGTATGCCCGAACATCTTTTTTGCTAAGGATTCCGTTATTACAATTGCATCTGGTTTTAGGAGAACATTCTCCGGATTGCCTGCTAAAAAAGAAAAATCAAATATGGTGAAAAATCCAGGATCACTGACTATACCGGACGCTTTAAAGCGTTTTTCATCGTTATGGAGAAGATGGTCGACCGTGGCAGTTCTAACGACTTCTTCTATCTCCGGATGTTCCTGTTTGAGGATCGGACCTAACACAGCGGGTGTACCTCCCCAAGTATGGGATTTGCCCTCAAATGTATCGCGTGTGTATACTTGAGATATGCGATCCGTTTTCGAATAAAAGCGATCATATTGTACTTCCGAGCTAATCCATAAGCCTATAATGAGCGATATGCCCATACCCAAAGCTAAACCGAAAATATTGATAGTGGAATTTCCCTTGTTTTTCAGAAGGTTTCTCCACGCTATTTTGAAATGGTTCTTTATCATGATGGACAAGTTGAGAGGTTATACGTGCGCTGTTTCCATAATGACCTGCCCGTCCAGCATCCGTATAACACGGTCGGCGAATTTAGCATCGTGTTCACTGTGTGTTACCATGACGATGGTCGTACCGGCTTCATTCAATTCGGTCAATAGCTGCATGACCTCGTTACCGTTGTTCGAATCAAGATTACCGGTCGGCTCATCGGCTAAGATGAGCTTCGGATTGTTGACAACCGCCCGCGCAACCGCAACACGCTGCTGTTGACCTCCTGATAGCTGTTGCGGAAAGTGGTTGCGTCGATGCATAATCTGTACTTTTTCCAATACCTCTTCTACACGGCGTTTGCGTTCCGCAGCTGGTACTTTCGTGTAAACTAGAGGAAGTTCTACATTTTCAAATACGGTCAGTTCATCGATCAGGTTAAAGCTTTGGAATACGAAGCCAATGTTATGTTTACGCAGGTTAGAACGATTACTCTCCTTGAATTTAGCGACCTCGGTACCGTTGAATAAATAACTTCCTTCGTCCAGATCGTCTAATAACCCAACAATATTCAAGAGGGTTGATTTGCCACAACCCGAAGGCCCCATGACAGCCACAAATTCACCTTCTTTTACGTGAATGTTTACGTTATTCAACGCAACTGTTTCTACTTCTTCGGTGCGGTAGTATTTTTGTAGGTTTGTTATTTTTATCATGATGTATATGATTTACTTTGTAGCCCGCTGTGGGCTTATCTTTACAATCTTTATAGTCCTATTTAACATTCAATTCCTGTATCTTATCGTATGTTTCGTAACTCGATACAATAACTTTGTCGCCGGGTTGTAAACCGCCAATTATTTCGTAGTATTCCGGATTCTGTCTGCCAAGTTGTATATCCGCCCGATAGGCAGTATTCCCGTTCTTATCCAGTTTGAAAATCCAGTTTCCGCCTGTCTGTTGATAGAAACCTCCTTTTGTTAATAATAATGCCTTTGTTTCATCGCTCAAAGCCAACCGGATTTGTAAAGTCTGTCCGCGACGTACGCTGGAAGGTGTTTCTCCATCAAATTCCATATCGACTTGAAAGCGTCCATTCGTAACTTGTGTGTACACTTTTTTGATTTTCAGCTTATAGACTTTCCCACTCAAAGTAAATTCACCTATTTGTTCGGTAAAGATACGATTGATGTAATGTTCATCAATGTCAGCACGTACTTTAAAACCTGTCAAGACATCTATCTGCCCGAGCCGCTCGCCAGCATTTTTATTTTGACCGATTTCAGCGTCAAAAGATGTTAGCTGTCCGTCTACCGGTGCGCGCACAATAAGATCGTCTACTTTCTTACGCATGAGATCCAATGCGCTTTGTGTACGTTCGTAAGTCTTTTGATCTTGCAGCGCTTTCTGGTTGTTGGAAATGGAATCTTGCCGGAGGATTTGTTTGGTCAATGTTACACGTTGCTTTTGATAATTATATTCGTTAACCGATTTTTCGTATTCCTGCGAACCAATAGCTTTCTCTTTATATAGTTTTTGGTTTAAATTGTACACACGTTCCGCTTCGCGGAATGCCTGCTGTACATCCGCCATTTGGTTACGGCTATTAATAGACATTTGTTCGGCATTAGTACGTGCAATTTGTGCCTGCGTTAATAAATTAAGGACCTGTGTTTCCTGTTGTACCAAACTCAGTTCCTGGTCTGTATTTGCCAGGCGCATAATGGGATCCCCTTTTTTTAGCACAGCCCCATCTTCCACAAACTTTTCGTCTACACGCCCACCGACAGATGCATCTAAATAGATACTGCTAATAGGAAGCACTGTTCCATTAATAGGAATAAATTCTTGAAAGGTGCCCTCTTTGACCTCGACGATACTGATGCGGTCGGCATCAACATTCAAACGGCTGTTTCCACTGGTGAAATAATAACTGGCTCCTATCAAGGTGATAATTCCAACAACACCCACGAGTGTTAAAATCCGTTTACTATTCCATTTCTTCTGTTGTATTGGCCTGTCCATTTAAAAAATTAGAAATTATGTTTGTGTAGTTTTTATCTATACAATGCTATGCCAATATTATAAGATGTTTATTTACAGTTTTTTAATTTGTTTGTTTGATAAAAGGTGTTCATATCCGAACAGTCTGCTGTTCGGTGGCGAACAGGGAATGCAAGTGTATGTAAAAAGAAAATTTCTACGGCTCCCATGCTAATTGAGGAGAGCAGGGAAGCCAGTAGAAATAGAGAGAGAAATAGAAAAGTGTATTTTTGTTTATGACATTATTTAGAATGATTTTAAACTGCTGTAAAGATGAGGGTTATTTAGAAACATTCCAAACAAAATATGACGCATAAGGAAATTCTTCTTTAAGAATTGGAAATAATGAAGTTTTTGTCCTTTTTTTAGAAAAAAGAACGAAAAAAGCGTCGCTTCGGATATTTGACAGGGAGTGAAAGTGCAAGGAGAGAATTTCTACAGTTGTCAAAAATCCGGATGCGACATTTAGGGTTAAGGAGGGGATAGTACATTGGGTGACGAGTTATAACTTGTGAGCTTATGGCGTAAATGAACGTGGTCAAAGATTGGATGTGATGAAGTGAGGTAAAACGACCTTGCGTTTTTTCGCGGCCATCTTTATGCAGACTATTCCGTTAAAAACAGAATTTTGTCTGAACGAAGTGAGTTTCATTCTGTTTAGGAATAGACAAAGAAAGATAGCGAAAACATGCTAAGTCTTGATTTTTTGTCCACTTTTTTATCAAGAAAAAAGTGTGAAAGGCAAACATATTGTACGTTGGTGAACAACAACTGTTCGATAGCGGACACGTGGCTATTTGTCTCTTTCATATTGTATTCTATTATAAGTTGTTATGTTTTTGGCATGCGCTATGGAAAGGATAAGGAAAATTTTGTGAATGAAGAACTGTGCTATCCTTATTGTTGTGTTTATAATTACTTATAGTAGTGTCATTTCGGTGATGGGACAAACGCACAGCAATTTGTCTCTAGCCGAATGCGTGCGATTGGCAGTCGAGAATAACCCAACATTGAAACAAACGGAATTAAATGTATATCGACATCAGATAAATTATAAACAAGCGCGCTATAATCGATTACCATCTTTGGAAGGAAATATAAACCATGGATACAATGAAGGAAGAAGCGTTAATGCTACGACCAATCAATTTGTGAACACGAGCTTTTTCTCTGGGGGGCAGTCGCTTTATCTTAATGCACCCCTATTCAATGGATTCCAAATTTTACATGACATCCGGCGTAGGGCGAGTGCCTTGGAAGCCGGAAAATTTGAATTTGAAGGGGCGGTGAATGAATTGAAATTGGATGTAATAGAAGCGTACGTATTGGTATTGACGGCACAGGATATGTTGAGGCAGACGGAGGGACAATTGGCTGTAACGCAGGAAAATATAGATCGTATGGAGATTATGCAGCGGGAGGGAGCGGCTGATCCCGGAGACTTCTATGACCTAAAAGGGCAATTACGTACCGATCAAAATCTGTTGGAGACAAACAAACAAGCGTTGTACGATCGGCGATTGCGTTTAGCGGCTTTACTGAACCGGGCTGTTGATGAATTGCCAGAACTCGAACCATTACCATTCGCTATTGATCAGAAAGGTTATTCCGATGCTCAGCTATATCATACAGCGATGAATGTCTTACCACAATTTAAGGCGTTGGATTGGCGTATCAAGGAAGCTCAGCAACAAGTAAAAGTGATAAAATCTGATTATTACCCATCTCTATCATTGTCAGCTTCCATTCAGTCTCGTTTCTCGAGTATTGATGAGTCTGGGTTTAATTATTGGCAACAGTTTAGAAACTACCCCGCAAAAGGTATTTCGTTGAGCTTACGCATTCCGATTTTTAGCAAAATGAGGGTAAGAACACAAGTGAAATTGGCAAAATTAGATTTGGATGAGGTAAAATGGGAACGGGAAATCCAAGAAAATGCTTTACGGGAACAAACGGCGAAAGCGGTGTTTAGTATGAAAACATTGCGAGAAAATGTGAATAACCTACGCGAACAAGCGCAAAGCTATCAAGAAGCTTTTCGCATAGCACAAGTGCATTTTGATGCCGGAAACAGTAACTCTGTGGTATTTCTAACGGCAAAAAACAAGCTGGACAATACTAGAAATGCGTTGGTGATTAAACAATACGCGTGGATAATGCAAAAATATATCAATGATTATTACGCAGGAACATTAGATTTGTAATGTAAAAAGATAGGTTACCATAGGTTTGTGATGAAAAAAACTTCCATTTTAGTCGTTGATGACGACCAGGATTTGCTAACGGCCGTTCGCATTTTACTAAGACCGAAAGTAAAGCAAGTCATAGTCGAGTCCAATCCTGAAAATATCCTTCGTACGTTGGAGCGGAACGTTATTGATTTGGTGTTGTTAGATATGAATTTTAAGAGCGCTATCAATACGGGTAACGAGGGGTTGTTTTGGTTGGGGAAAATCAAAAGCAGGTATCCGCATGTTAAGGTGGTGATGATTACAGCGTATGGCGCGGTCGACCTTGCCGTGCGATCACTCAAACAGGGAGCTTCTGATTTTATTGTAAAGCCTTGGCAGAATGAACATCTGTTGCAGACATTGGAGACCATTTTCGAGGAAACTAAGCCCATAAAAGGACGCGAGCAAACGATTTTGCCGGCGATTCGTCAAGACAACGAGTTGATTGGCCGTTCGGCGATTATGGAAGATCTGCAGTATAAGATAGATAAAGTCGCGCCAACGGATGCCAATATTTTAATATTGGGTGAGAACGGAACAGGAAAAGACTTGATTGCGCAGGCTTTGCACCAACGTTCTTTACGAAAAAAACAAGGCTATATTAAAGTGGATGTTGGTGCATTGACCGAAACACTTTTTGAAAGCGAGCTGTTTGGTTACAAGAAAGGTGCTTTTACGGACGCTAGAGAAGATAGACAGGGACGTTTTGAGGCGGCAAACGGTGGTACGTTGTTTTTGGACGAAATAGGTAATATAAATCTACAGCAGCAAGCAAAACTATTGAGTGTTCTGCAAAATCGACAGGTCGTGCCGTTAGGTTCCTATCAGCCTATCTCGGTAGACATCCGCTTGTTGAGCGCTACCAATGTTCCTTTAAAAGCATTGGCGGACGAAAGCAGATTTCGTAAAGATTTGATATACCGTATTAACACGGTCGAGATACAGGTGCCACCGTTAAGAGAACGGGGAGAGGATATTGTGTTATTGGCAAATCACTTTCTGGACTTCTATAACCGAAAATATCATAAGCATATGGAGGGTTTTGAGCGCAATGCTATACAAAAACTAAAAACCTACCATTTCCCAGGTAATGTCCGCGAACTTCAATATAGTATCGAGCGCGCCGTTATTATGGCGGAGCAACGCAGTATACAGGATAACGACATTTTATTTTCTCCAATTGAGCAGGCGGTCCAGGAAAGCAGTATATTGCGTGAGCCTGCTTATGCTAATCAGAGTCTAGAGGAGATGGAGTGTCATGCCATTCAATCTGCAATCGAACGTTATAATGGCAATATCAGCAAAGCAGCGCGTGAGTTGGGATTGACGCGCGCGGCTTTGTATAGGCGTATGGAGAAATATAATATCTGATAACATGGGGCGACTGCGGGATTTCTTCTTCTGGAAAACATTGTTCTTAATATCAGTCGCGGTAGGGACAGCTTACCTATTCTTTCAGAAATGGTATTTGCCTGCTACGATAAGCTTTATAGTGCTTTTTATGCTCGCGTTTCGGTGGTTGGGTAAACAGCGAAAATTAGTCGAAGAAGTACTCGATTTCGCTGAGGCAGTACGCTATAGAGATTTTACCCGACGATTTGTCATCAGACATCCGAAATCCGTTGAGGGCAGATTGTTCGCAGCATTCAATGCTATTAACGATGTGTATAAACGTATCAGCATGGACAAGGAAATCCAGCATCAGTATCTTAATAAGGTTCTTAATATGTTGGATTCTGCTATTATTTTCTACCAGGAGAATACCGGAAAAGTGATGTGGATCAATGATGCGTTTAAACAACTCTTTCGAACGCCGCACATTGGAAATATCCGTGGTTTGATGAAACGTCATCCAGATTTGTATGAAAAAACAATCCATATGAAGCTCGGAAAGCAACAGGTCGAATCGGTGAGCTTTGCTATCGGAAAGATTAAATTGCTGATGCATGGTTCTACTTTTTCTACGCAGGAAGGAACATTTCGGATTGTCGTTTATCAAAATATAAATGAAGCGATAGACGAAACGGAAACCAAGGCTTGGCATAAATTATTACGGGTATTGACGCATGAAATTATGAATTCGATTGCGCCCATCAGCTCGCTAGCAGAAACGTTGCATGCTCGATTAGAAGAAGGATATGGTGAGGAAGATACAGAAGACCTTAAACTTGGCATCTATACCATAAAACGACGCAGTGAGGGGCTTTTACAATTCGCTAAGAGTTATCGGCTGATCAATAAGGTAGATCAACCTAATTTTGTAGATATACAGTTAAAGGTGCTGTTCGAAAGTATATATCAGTTGCTTGAACCTACACTGCTGCAAAAAAAAATCGATTTGGATATCATTTTGAAGGATACACGTTTGTTTCTTCGCGCGGATATTAACTTAGTGGAACAGGCTTTGATTAATCTGTTGCTCAACGCGATGGAAGCGGTTAAAGATTGTGCTGAGCCCTATATCAGTATAGCGGGGTTGAAAAGAGATGACCACGTGGTTATCAAAATTCAAGATAACGGGCGAGGGATGTCTCCCGATATTCAGGAGCAGATATTTACACCATTTTTCACGACCAAGAAATCGGGCAGTGGGGTAGGACTGACCCTTAGTAAGCAGATTATGCTTCTGCACAAAGGAAACCTCTTTGTGGAAAGTGAAGAAGGAAAAGGAAGTACGTTTTCATTGCAGTTTGTAACGTAACTTGCTGCAAAATGCTAACATCTTCATACGAAATATTACCTTTGTGGCATGCGCTACTACTGGGATCTGATACGACATTTTTTTGTTTCCAATAGCCGGCATGGTACGCATTCCCCTTTTGTGTATGATTTGGCTTCACATGTTATTTATAATGTTTCGCGTTTGAAAACCGATACGGTGACAGTTTCATCAGATTTTAATCCTACATATAGAAGCTTGCTTTTAGCTATATTGACCCATATGGATGTGAAGGAACTGGGGTATTTGGGGCAATCTGATCATGCTGAGGCGCTGTTTACGGATTTACGGAGCACTTCTGCCGATAAGATAAAAAAAGCTGTTTGTCAAGGAAAGGTGATCATCGTACATGAACCTTTTCGAACCCGCAAAACAAAACGTATATGGCAACAACTGGTGCAAAGTGCAGACGTTGTGGTATCGATCAATTTATTTCATTTTGGCATATTGATGTACCGTAAAGAACAACGGAAAGAAAATTTTCAGCTACGTTATCCGTTTTGGAAGTGAACGTTAAAAAGCCTCGCTGATACTTAAATAAAATCCCGTCTGTCTCTTTTCGCCCGGTCTTTTTTCACCAAAAGCATAATCAAACCGAACGGTGCTATTATGTTCTAAGCTAAAGAAATAACGGATACCTCCACCGAAGCTTGGTACTAAACGTAAATCGTGCTGTCGGGAGAAGGTGCTACCCGTCCCGCCAAACCCGACAACACCCAGCCGGGGTATAAACCGATATCGTAATTCAAGTTGTGCAGTAGCATAGTTCTTGTCTTTATATCGTCCCAGATAGTAACCACGCATGGTCATGTCGCCTCCAAGATCGCGATAGGCATAAAATGGAACGTTTTCCCCGAAGGTACTGCGGTAAAGCACTTGCCCGGCAAGTGTGAGCTCTGGCGAAAGGGCGTGAAATCCTCTAACATCAGCTTCGACTTGACTTCCTACGAAATTGTCGGCATCCCAAAAACTGGGGGCATACGCATATTTTATGCGGGAGTAGAAGCCATTTGTCGTATAAGTGGTGTTGTTTCGCGTGTCGTACAGAGACGATACGCCCAGGGCTAAATACTGGCCACCCTTTCTTCCTAATACTTCGGGTTGCTCAAAAACACCCCCAGGTTCACGATCGTTAAACCTAAAATTTTCATATTCCACATTTACACCGGCATACCATTTGGGAACAATTTTTTTTTCTAGATCGACCTTCGCCCGTGTGAGTTGATGTTCCAAAAAATCCTCATCGGCCAACCATGTATCTGACCCGAGCCCATAGAAATTAAAGGGCCAATCCCGATACCGTAGTTCGGTTAAAATATGGTAATTATTGTCTTTAGTCCATATATCGGTCAGCAGTTTGATGTTTTTCTGTTTTTTAGTAGTAAGCGTTCCCATAAGTGTTATGTTAGACGTTCGGCTGTGTGGGTCAGCTTTATCCAAATAGAAATTATATGTTCCAGCAATGCCGTACTCCACGCCGGTTTCTTGGGCGTATCCCAAGGCAGGCAGCACAATCAAACTGGCGCCACGTGTAGAGTCACTTTCTGCAGAGAGGAATTTTTTTACCATTTTCTGGATAAGCGTCTGTTCTTGTGCATAAGCTGGTGAAAAAAAAGAAGTCATGAACAATAAAGTCCATAACAAGATATTTCCGAAATACGGATTTAGTTTTATCAACATAAGTAACAGTCTTGAAAATGCGGTGCAAGATGTAAATTATTTCCTTGCGTATCAAGTATATGGTGCAAACGCTGGTTTTTTTTTGTAAAATATTTTTGTAGTTTGGATGGAGTCGCTATCTTTGCCTCATCAAAATCGAATGGACTAGAGGTTATTTGAGGCTGATGATTGACGTTCTTTAACACCGTAAAAAAGTTTTTAAAAAACTTGCAAATATCAAAATTAAGTTGGATTTTTGCACTCGCTATCTGAAAAGGTAGGTGTTCTTTGGAGAGTTTTTTAAAATTAAAATATTGCCTCTTTAGCTCAGCTGGTAGAGCAACTGACTTGTAATCAGTAGGTCATTGGTTCGATCCCGATAAGAGGCTCTAAATGCAAATTTATTTGCAGGTTTGGAGGGGTTCCAGAGCGGTCAAATGGGACGGACTGTAAATCCGTTGCTTCGGCTTCGAAGGTTCGAATCCTTCTCCCTCCACCACCCGATTTTAGTATGTTACATACTGGTTCAATCAATGAATCGGTATGGATCATCTAGAATCAATCAGCGGAAGTAGCTCAATTGGTAGAGCGATAGCCTTCCAAGCTATAGGTTGCGGGTTCGAGGCCCGTCTTCCGCTCATTTTTAAAGTTTGATTTAAGTCTCTGTCTTTTTGATGAATTGTCCAAATAGGTAGAGGCTATCATCTGTAGATAGGCTTTTGATAAGCCGAAGTAGCTCAGGGGTAGAGCACTTCCTTGGTAAGGAAGAGGTCGTGGGTT